>Ga0209777_10002721_pt1 | contig 22818 bp, 21 predicted proteins | sample FrelakmetHBP12HB_FD_187147 | JGI IMG/M metagenome (GOLD analysis project Ga0209777, IMG submission 187147) | Freshwater lake sediment microbial communities from the University of Notre Dame, USA, for methane emissions studies -HBP12 HB (SPAdes)... | ecosystem: Environmental > Aquatic >...
CTTACCGTGAAGGGCAAATTATGGGGCGCAAAAGGAGTGTTGAGGTATCCCTGCCGCTTCCCGATAAGCAGCGCCATCACCAGCGCCGCCACCCCCGCATTGACGTGAACGACCGCGCCCCCTGCGAAATCGAGCGCCCCCATATTCCTCAGCCATCCGCCTGCCCCCCACACCCAGTGCGCCAACGGGTCATACACAAACGTCGCCCATAAAAGCACGAAAAGGAAAAACGAGGAGAATTTGATGCGCTCCGCCACGGCCCCGATTATCAGACCCGGCGTTATTATCGCAAACATCGCCTGAAATATCATGAACGCCTCATGCGGAATCGTGGCCGCATATTCGGCATTAGGCTCAAGACCCACATTCCTCAGACCCGCCCAACTTAAACCCCCGATAACCCCGCCATGATCCGGCCCAAAGGCGAGACTGTATCCGAACAAGACCCATTGTAGGCCTATTGCGCATAGAAGAATAAAACACTGGATCAGCATGGAAAGGACATTTTTCCTCCTGACCATCCCCCCATAAAAAAACGCAAGTCCCGGCGTCATGAGAAGCACCAGGGCCGCGCTAACCAGCACAAACGCCGTATCACCGGCGCTGATTGTCCCCTGCATTATCCAATTACCTCCATAATGATCCTCACTTAGTCCACCGTTTTAACTAGCAATAGCTATGCCATGCAGCCTTCCCGGAGGTATAACTTATTGATAACACAAGGATGTTTGATCTAGAGGGATGATTTCGGAAACACTAATCACGAGCAGAAAAAATACAAATATGTATGTAGATTTTCTGAAATATACGAAAAAGTATTATGAAATTTTGGATTTTGGATTGCGGATTTTGGATTGAATCCCGACAAATCGGGATAAAATCCAAAATCTCAGCACGCCTCCATGCCCGTTTCCCCTGTCCGGATTCGAACCACCTCCTCAACCGGCAAAACGAAAATCTTCCCGTCGCCTATCTTGCCGGTTTTCGCCGTTTTCACGATTGTTTCAACCACAGACGGCGCAACATCATCAGCCACCACTATTTCTATTTTTATTTTGGGCAGAAAATCCACCACGTATTCAGCGCCGCGATACATCTCGGTATGGCCCTTCTGCCTGCCGAAACCCTTCACTTCGCTTACGGTCATTCCCTTACAGCCGATCTCCGAGAGCCTGTCGCGGACCTCATCGAGCTTGAACGGCTTTATTATGGCTTCGATTTTTTTCATTTCCGTGTCCCTTTTCGTAACGCAGCCGTCTCGGCTGCAAGAATAAGGCAGGCGAGGACGCCCGCGTTACGCCCTTGCATAGCATTTCTGCTACTCTACCGTCGTGTAACCGGTCTCCCGGTGTTGTGTCACATCAAGCCCTTCAGTCTCCGTCTGCTCGTCCACTCTCATGCCCATTATGCGATCCACCAGTTTGAAAAAGACTATCGAGAGGACGCCCGAGTAAACGAGAGTGGCAAGCACCGCCGCCAACTGGACGAGAAGCTGGCGGGGGTTGCCAAAGAGCAGGCCGTCCGCGCCGCCCGAATTGATCGCCTTCTCGGCGAACAGCCCCGTGGCGATAGCGCCCCACATGCCCCCGATCCCGTGGACCCCGAAGACATCGAGAGCGTCGTCATAGCCGAACTTCGCCTTGATAAAAACAACCGCCGTATAACAAAGGACGCTCACGCTGATGCCTATTGCAATGGCGGACAGCGGGCTTACAAAGCCGCAGGCCGGGGTTATTGCCACGAGACCCGCCACCACGCCCGATGCGACGCCCAGCATGGTGGGGGCGCCGTTGCGTATCCATTCGATGATCCCCCACGTGAGGCCCGCCATGGCCGCCGCCGTGTTAGTGGTCACGAAGGCGTTGGAGGCCAGCCCGTTCGCGGCCAGCGCGCTACCTGCATTAAACCCGAACCAGCCGAACCAGAGCAGCCCCGTCCCCAGCACCGTGAACGGCAGGTTGTGCGGCGGCAGGTTCTTAACAAGATAATCCTTACGCCTCCCGATCATTATGCACATCACCAGCGCGGCTATCCCGGCGTTAAGATGCACCACTGTCCCGCCCGCAAAATCCAGCGCCCCCAGGTTCCTGCACCACCCACCCGCCCCCCAGACCCAGTGAGCGACGGGATCATACACAAAGGTAATCCACAGCAGCATGAATGCGCAGAGCGAGCCGAACTTGATCCTCTCGGCAAAACTGCCGATTATCAAAGCCGGAGTGATGATCGCAAACATCGCCTGGAAGATCATGAAGGTCGAATGCGGGATGGTTGCGGCGTAGTCTGCGTTCGGTTCCGCCCCCACCCCGTGAAGGCCCGCCCACCTCAAGCTGCCTATAACATGATGAATGTCCGGCCCAAACGACAGGCTGTAGCCGTATAGGACCCATTGCACGCTTACGACGCATAAAAACATGAAGCACTGGATCAGGATGGAAAGCACGTTCTTCCTCCTCACCATGCCACCATAGAAAAACGCAAGACCCGGAGTCATTATAAGCACCAGCGCCGCCGCAATCAGCACAAACGCCGTATCCCCCGCGCTCACCGCCCCCTGCGCCGCACCCTGAGCAAAAGCGCCCTCCGCCCCCAGCGCCAGGAGCAGCGCCGCCCCGATAACCACAGCACATGCCCTCGATAAATCAATTCTGCGCATCACGTTTATTACGCTCCTTTCAGGAACCTTCAAGCTTCCTCTTCAAATTGAAATCCACGTCCAGTTGAATAGTGAAAACGCCGTTCCGATACGGATAGTTCAGCTCCCTGTCGTTGAACCAGACCCAACCCAATATCAGGTCAATGGATTTGTTGAACCAGAAATACAGCCCGGCGCCCCCGCCGCCGATGACGTTTTTTCCGCTCATATAGTCCGCGGCGAACGCCACGCGGTCCGTCAGCGGCTCAAAAGTTCGGTAATAGGACGCCATGTAACCCCAATCCTGATCGGCGCCTCCAGCGCTCTCCATAAGTTCGGGCGTAAGACCCCGGTAGCCGCCTATGGAAACGCTGCCGATTTTGGGCAGGGTCTTGCCGGCCTCGAAATGCAGGATGTCGAAATTATTGACGTCCTTGTGAAAGCCCATGCTGTAAATTCCCGCGGTAAGGCCGGGAAAATACTTGCCGAACGCCCCCTCTGGAAAACCGGCCTTAAAATTTATCTGCGCCGGGTCGGCGGCCGGATAAAACAGGTCAAAACCGATCTCCGCCTGAAAATTCTTCCACGGCAGAAGCCCGATCGTTAGACCAGCGTCGGTGGGGAAGTCCGCCGTCCGGTTGAAATAGCTGTCATAGGTGATATGTGGGACGCCGAACGGCTGGATATATGGAGTGCACGGCGTATAGAGGACTGATGACGGAGTTGCCCACGCCGGGGGGGCGATTGGAGCCAACGCGGCGAATATTGTTAGTAATATTACATATATATCTTTGACAATGCGCTCCATGTTTCTGCTCTCCTTACGCCTTTTATTTAGCAATGGGCGTGCCGGAGGGCGGTTTGGGCGGTGATGAGAGAGCTAAGTTATTGATTGTGCAAAGGTTTATAGGGAAGAAGAGAATGCTACAATTTTGAATGGCAATCTAACTATTCATACAATTATGTGGCACAACACAAGAATAGCTACTTTTTTGAACGATATTTTTTATTGTCAATCCCATGTTTCGCCACACGCAAGCCAATAATCCTCTCGGTCAACCCTAGCGTCCTCGCCGCCTTCGCCCTGTTGCCGCGGGCGGACTTCAGGGCGTCCATGATAAGCTCGCGCTCGACGTTGTCGAGCGTCGCCTTTAGGGTTCCGCGCGGGCCTGAGCCGCCCGCTTCCGCCGTCTGTAGGGATGGCGGCAGGTGGTCCCCGCGTATGACATCGCCCTCGCACAACAGCACCGCTCTCTCCATGCAATTCTCAAGCTCTCTCACGTTTCCGGGCCAGTGGTAAGCCATGAGCATGTCTATTGCGGAGGTGGAAATCCTTCTGACCGCTTTATGATTCGCCTTGCTATATTTCTCTGCGAAGTAATCGGCGAGCAGGAGGGTATCGGCTTTGCGCTCGCGCAGCGGCGGTATGTGTATCGAGATGACGTTCAGGCGGTAATAAAGGTCTTGCCTGAACTTTTCCTCGACGATCAGCTTCTCAAGCTCGCGGTTGGTGGCCGCGATTACCCTGACGTCGGTCTTGATGGTCTGGGCGCCGCCGACGCGCTCGAACTCGCGCTCCTGGAGGACTCGAAGCAGCTTTATCTGTGTCGTGGGCGACAGGTCTCCGATCTCGTCCAGGAATATCGTGCCTCCGTGGGCAAGCTCGAAGCGCCCCTTGCGCTGCGCGATGGCGCCGGTGAACGCGCCCTTTTCGTGCCCGAAAAGCTCGCTCTCGATGACGGTCTCAGGCAGCGCCGCGCAGTTCACCTTGATGAACGGCTTCGAGGCCCGCAGGCTGTTATAATGGATGGCGTGCGCCACCAGCTCCTTGCCGGTGCCGGATTCGCCTCGGATAAGCACCGTCGTGTCGCTCTTCGACACCTGGGCGATGAGGTCGTAAACGGCCTGCATGGACTTCGAGTTGCCGATAATGTTAGTGGGCCGAAAACGGTCTTTCAGTTTCTCCTGAAGCCTTATGTTTTCCTCGACGAGTTGTTTTCGCTCCTCCGCCGCCGATTGCCTCAGCCGCACCGCCTGCGCGATCAGCGACGCGATAATGGAGAGCAGGCGCACGTCCTCCTCGAATGAGACCGACTCGGAAAACAGCCGGTCCGCGCTCAGCGCCCCGATGACCTCGTTGCCCAGCTTGATCGGCACGCAGATGAACGATATGTCTTTTTTGCGGAGACTTTTGCGCGCCCCGGTGCGGTTCAGAAAAAGCGGCTCCTCGCTTATCCGCGGCACAACGGCAGGATGCCCCGTCTGCACCACCTTCCCCGTCACCCCCTCCCCCAGCTTGTACTGCCCCTTCTCGCGCTGGCTCTCCGAAAGGCCATAAGCCGATTCGATGAATATCTCACCCGTGTCGCGATTCAGCAGCGTCAACGTCCCCCGAAGCATGCCCATCTGCGTTGCCATGGCCTCCAGCACCGGCCCCATCACTTCACGAAGGTCCAAGCTGTTGTCCAGCTTCTTGCTGACCTCGAACAGGAGCGAAAGCTCTTGAACCTCCCTTCTGGCGCTGGGAGTTTGTGTCTTCGTCGGCATCATCTTCTCCGGAGTGACCGGCCAGTCGGCCAGCCGCTCTCAATTCACTGGCGTCTAAATTTCGATTATATCAGCGGGATAAGTACCCAATTTCCAAATTCGTACAAAATTGTAGCCTGATTGCAGAAAAATGCAAAGGGCCTATCTCGCTCTATCCAATTTATGCGCCAACAAGGGGTGTGCGATATAATTGTAGGGTTAGTTGAAAATTCCCCCACACCCTTTGCCCCTCTCCCAGAGGGGGATGGGGTGGGGGTGGGGGTGAGGGGACAACTTAATATGGCGCACATGCGCTAACAAGAAGACAATTGACAATTGTGGATGGCATTTCCTATTATTAGAAGAGAAGAGTGGATTGGAATGGACAACCTCATTTGTCCACCATGGAGAGAAATGGAGAAGCGGCCGGGTGAAATGTCCCAAATGCGGATTCGAGCAGCCTGAAGACATTTATTGCGCCAGGTGCGGAGTAGAGGTCTCAAAGTGGCGGTCCGGCCATGTGGTCAAGGCGCGCCTGATTAAGCTTTATATCGCCGGCGCCGCGTTGATAGTGGTGGCGACTCTGGTCGTGTTGATTTTCAAATATCGGGGAAACCCCCTGCCGAATGAAAGTTCGGGGGAGGCGTTGACTGCGAAGGAAACACTGGGAAGGCCCTCTGCGCCCGGCGCCGCGCCATCCCCTGGCTCGTCGAGCCAGTCAACGGAGAACTCTCCCGCCGCGGCGGAGCCTGCCTCTCCCCAGCCGCCGCGGCCGGAATCGAAGCCGACTCCGGAGGAGTCGCTGCCCAAGACTCTCGCCGAGGAAACGCTTGCGCAGGCGCTCCCATCGGACCAAGCGTCATTTTCGCGCGCGTCCCGGAAGGGGTTCAGGATGTACTCCGTCCGCGACAGGCAGATGAATCCGATCCCGTTTCAGATAGACTCCGGATGGACTCAGCCTGCGGAGGGCAACTGGGACGCAAGCGATAAAATACTGGTCATGGCCTCCGACCTCGGGGGGCGCGACGACTCCGCATATCCGCCGCGCGGCTTCGAGTCCTCATGGCGCGCGGAGGTCAAGGGCAAGGAGGGCAGGGGATGGGCATACCTTTATCATTTCGATTATTCGCCCACTTTATCCGATAAATCTTACATAAAATATTCGTCGCCGGACGACGTGGCAGGCAGGCGCTACCGCGTGAAATTCGCGCCTGAGCATGCGGTGGCCATCAGCCAGTTGTTCCTCGGCGACGGCCCCAACCTGATTGACCGGCAGAAACTGCGCATAATCACAAAAGACAGCATACTCTCAGAAGACTCGGCACAGGGGCAATATGCAAAATCCATTTCGGGGCCGATCATGTCAAGAACGAGATGGACCGGCGCCATAAAACCCGGGCCTGTAATTCCTTTTGTGGTCGAAAATGAGTACCTGCCGGACGGGTGGAAGACAAGTTACTCGATTGATTTCAGTTCCACAGAGCTGCAGGACGCCGCGATGCGGCTTTACTTCGATTTCAAGAGCGGGATCGAGGGCATCCGGATAATTCTCCCCGACCGCCCGAACGGCGTCGCGGTTGACGGCAGGCCGGACGATGTCCCGAAAAGCCTGAGCGGGCAATGGTTCGTGGTGGCTGTTCCGCCGAACGCGCTGAGGGTGAGCCTGAACGGCTCGGGAAAACTCTTTTACTCTGATAACGCAAGCCAGGGAGAGCCGCCGGACAGCGATGCCGGCTGCTTCGGCTGTGTGGGGTACGAGTTCAGGGCCGCCGGCTCAGTCCAGTTTACAATCTCTTACGATGTGCTCCGCGATTATAAGCCCGAAAATCCCCCCCGCGAGGCACCCCCCTCTCTAACCGGCGTCATCCAGGCTCTGGAAGTCCATTAGCGAAAGCCGTCACCCATTATGACCCGCCGAAAGCGAGCAGGCTCCGGACAGTCGCCCACCAAGAATGAATTATATTTAACAAAACCTTCCGGCGGAGGCGCAATGGAAGCGGTGCTGATCTACCCGAACGAATATCGCGCGGGCATGTCGAGCCTCGGGTTTCAGGCCGTTTGGAGAATCCTGAACACTATCCCGCAGATGCGGTGCGAGCGCGCCTTCACCCCGGCGGGCATATCCGAAATGCCGCGCGCGGTCGAGTCGAACCGGCCCGTGGGCAATTTCGACGTTATCGCGTTTTCCCTGTCATTCGAAACGGACGCCATCGGCATGGTTGCGGGGCTGCGGGCGGCCAGTGTGCCGCTCGAAGCCAGCAAGAGAAAGGATGGGCATCCTCTCGTCATTGTGGGCGGAGTGGCGGCGACGCTGAACCCCGAGCCGATAAGCGATTTCGCGGACATTGTCGTCATCGGCGAGGCGGAAGAGGTTCTGCCGGAGCTTTTTGCTCGATTATTCGAGCTGCGAGGCAGGGGAAGAACAAAAATGCTTGCGGGAGCGGCGCGGATACCCGGCGTTTACGTTCCGCGTTTCTATCGGGTGGAATACGGCGATGGCGCCGCGATCAAATCGCGCTGCGCAGACCGGCAGGGAGTCCCGGAGCGCATCGAGCGCCGATGGATCAAAGACCTGGACCAACACCCCACACACTCGGCAATCATCGCGCCTGACGCACAGTTCGGGGACATGGGGCTGGTCGAGATTTCGCGGGGATGCGGGAGAGGGTGCAGGTTCTGCGCCGCGGGATTCGTCTATCGCCCTCCCCGGACACGCTCTCTTGCGGCACTCGAGCCGTCCTTCGATCTTCTTTTAAAACACCGGCCCCGCATAGGCCTCGTCGCCTCGTCGGGCGCCGATCATCCTCAGGTTCACGATATTATTGATGCGGTCCTGGGCCGCGGCGGCGAGGTGTCCTTCGCGAGCCTTCGTGTTGATAATCTCACAGATAAAATACTCGATGCGATCGCTAAATCGTCGCGAAGCGTGACCATTGCGCCGGAAGCGGGCACGGACCGCCTGAGGCGCATAGCGGGCAAGGGGATCGCCGAGGATGAAATACTCGACGCCGCCGAGCGCATCGGCGCGCGGGGGATCGAAGGCGTCAAGCTCTATTATTTAGTGGGATTGCCTACAGAAACCCAGGACGACGCGCTCGAGATAGCGGAACTTACCTCCCGAATCTCCAAAGCGCATCGGGGCAGGCGAAGGCCCTCGCGCATATCGGTCAGCGTGGCGCCTTTCGTGCCCAAGCCCCACACCCCCTTCGGCTTGCACCCCATGGAAAGGGCCGAGACGCTCCGCGCCCGCATAGCCGCGCTTCGCTCCCTCCTGCACAAGGTCGGAGTGCCGGAGGCGCGATTTGAAAGCGTTACCGAGAGCGTTTTTCAGGCCGTCATCTCGCGCGGCGACAGGCGGGCCGCAGCCCTGATAAAGCGCGCCGCCGATCCAGATGGATCCCTGAGAAAGGCCCTCCGCGAACCCCCGCCGTGGGTAAATGACGTCCTCTATTCTCCCCGAAATATTGACGATCCGGCCTCGTGGGATTTCATTGATTCCCACATCGGCATTGAACACCTGTACAGCGAATACCACCAGGGGCTGCTCGCCAGAAATGTCAACCCTTGCAGGCCCTCAAAATGCAAATCATGCGAAGCATGCCGCTAAATACGTTGTAAGTTGTTGAAATCGCTTAAAATATGATAAAATGTTTCACGTGAAACAATCGGCAGACAGCGACCTTTTGTGCGGAGTGATAAAACTATCGAAGGACGGCGAATGGTTCCATGAAGGCGTTGAAATAACGCACGAGCGCACGGTCGAGCTGTTCAACCGCAGCATCAGGAAGGAAAATGGCCGCTACGTGTTGCGCGTCGGGGACGAGGTGTGCGATCTGGTGATCGAAGATGCGCCGTTTATCGTCCGGCGCGTAGACAGGGACGGCGATGGGCTTCTCCTTCATCTCAGCAATCTCACCAGCGTTCCGCTCGATACGGAAAACCTCGAGGTCGGCGATGGGAACGTTCTTTACGCCAGGGTCGGCCCCCAAAAAGACCGCGCGCGATTTTCCCGACCGGCTTATTACCAACTTGCGGAATTTCTCCATCAGGAGAAAGACGGACGATACTTCCTGCTTATTGGAAATAAGAGTTTTCCCCTTAAGATTTAAAATTAGGGGACAATACGGAGGGGAAACAGACGTGATTGTGATGACTCCGTCCAGAAAAATTTGTATTGTGTTCCTATGTTTGTAGAAAATATAATATATTGTAAATAGAGCGTCGTACAATGGATGTATATGAGAAAGAACGTCAGAATACTCATCAAACCAGGTTTCTAAGGCCCGCTCCTTGCGTCGCCCACATAGCAAAGCTATATGGGCTACCCGCTTAAAAAATACAACTATCTGGGAATAACCGGCAGCGCCAGGTGCGACGGGCTGATGGAGTCGTGCAGCACGGTCTGTCGCGCGGCCGGGCGGAGCCTCAAAACCAGCTCGGGGAGAAGGTCTGGGTCTGGCCGAGAGGGGGAGGCGAGCAGGAGTGACACCCCGCCCCTCCACTCCCGCCGAAACACATCCAGAGGTAGTCGGGCGAGTCCAGGGACTTACGGAAAGTGAATTCGGCGGTGAGGGGCCGTCCGTCCGGGGTGATATCGAGGACCTGGACGTCGAACTCGGGCCGGGAGATGCGCTGGCCGACCCGGAAGGGGCTGGCGGGGTCCCACTCTAGCTCGTCCAGCTTCCCGGACATGAAGCCATTCTGCTGGCGGAGACGGAGTCGGTTATCGGCAATGCGCGAGACTTGAAGAGAGCTCGACAGTAAGCCGAGGTTGTAGGTGGCGCCGGGGACGGGACCGTGGTTGAGGGCCCGGATCTGGATGTAGTAGGATGTTAAAAAGTTGCTGTTGATCCAGAACAGGGTTTTGTGCTCGATCGAGGGGTCGGCGGGGATCTGGCTTTGGATTCTCTCGTGTGCACGGCCCGTGAAGTCCCAGAACAAAATCCCGAGCGGGAGCAGGAAGGCGGCGATCCAGAGGTGGAGAAAGATCAAGATCCGGGCCAGGGAGCGGCGCCAGCCGGAGAGCGTAGGCTCGGCGCCGAGGAGTCCGGTCTCGAAGGCGAGCAGGGAGAGAAGGCCGAAGGCGCCGATGCCGGCGAAGAGGAGAAGGCGGTTCATGGGGAAGGCCGCGCAGAGGGGGACCAAGGCCAGGACCATGCCGAGGGCCCAGAAGCGGGCCTCGGGCTTTTGCCGGAGGAGCGGCCAGAAGGCCCAGATCAGAAAGAGGGTGGCGACGCCGGCGAGGAGGCTCGCGACCAGAATAGATTGATAAGAAATAAAGTTGAGGATGTCCCCGGGGGCCTGAAACCACTGGCAGACTATGAGCAACGGGGCCCGGGTCAGGAGCGCGGCGGCGAAGTCGAGGGGAGTGCGCGCGGGGTCTATATAATAGGCGGTATGGCTCGTGGCAAAACCCAGGCGGCTGTAAATCAGGCGCCAGGCCACGATGACGCCGAGATATGGCAGAAGGCGGCCCAGGCGGGCGAGGAAAGAGCCGGGGTCGAGGACCAACTGATATGAGACCAGATAGGCGAAGACGCCGAGGGCGGCCTCGCCGGAAAACAGGCCGAGTGTAAGGCCGGCCAGGGCGGCGAAGAGGTGGAGGAGGGAGTGAGTTTGCCGCCACTCAAGGTGAAAGAGCAGGCCCAGGCCCGCCCAGACCAGGGCGATCAGGGAGTTACGGTTGGCCAGCCATTCCACGGGCATGGCATGGCTGTCCTCCACGGCAAACAGAAGCAGGGCAAGGCCGGCAACGACGCGGGGACCGGGCAGCCGATAGTAGATGCGGCCGACAATGAGGACGGCCAGAGCGTACCAGAGCAGGCTATGGAGATGCTGGAGGAAGAAATTATTGGGCCAGAGGGCGTAATCTAGCCGGGCGGCGGCGACGCTCAGGGGCCGAAAAAAGCCGACCTTGGCCAAGGGCGAGGCGTACCAGGGATACAGGCCGCGTTTGATCAGGGCCGGGTCGGAGGCGCGGTCGGGCGTGATGAACTCGAACATGGACAAGTAAGGGCTGCGGCCGTCGTAATAGGGCTCAAGCTTGAGGAGCCTGGCGCGCTGGAGGAGATCATCGAACCAGATGCCGGCCTTGAGGGCCGGCAGGGAAAGCATGACCGCCACGGCCAGCGCCACCAAGGTCAGGCGCGGGCTGGAAAGCAACGCGATTAACTTCCGGGGCATGGTTACTCCTTGGCTGAGATTATGCGCAATAACGCCTCAAAACATTTCCAATTCGCAAAAAGCGACTCCACGGATCAAATTAAGCCTCCCTTGCACCAGTCAAAGCTGCAACAAGAGCGTTTCCTGGACCCGCTGACATGTAAAAACAGCCGCCTTGACCTACTAAAAACACTGTTTGAACATACCACTCCCCAGCCCTCTCCTTTAAACCACGAATCTGCCCCGTTACAAGCCCGATTGGCCTAACCATAGCCAAAAACCGCCCGGTGGTCAAGGGCCAGCGGGAAGGTGTCGGTTGACTGTCTTGCCATTCTGGTGTTAAATAAAAACAGGAAAGATTAAAGACAAGGGGTTTAAACCCCTTGTCTAAATGTCCGGGTATCAGGTTGGAAGATATTCGAAAGAACCTGGAGGAGTCCTCCGAGGCGCTTCGGGAGTTTGCGAGGACGCAATCCGGTGCGGTGGTGGAGTGCGCGAAGGCGATTGCGCGGCGGCTGCGGGCCGGGGGCAAGGCGCTGGTCTGCGGCAACGGCGGCAGCGCGTCTCAGGCGCAGCATTTTGCGGCGGAGCTGGTGGGAAGGTTCGAGAAGGAGCGCCCGGCATGGCCCGCGGTGGCGCTGACAACCGACACGGCAATCATCACGTCGGTCGGCAACGATTACGGCTTCGATGAGATATTTGCGCGGCAGGTCAGTGCGCTCGGTAAAAAAGGGGATGTGCTGCTCGGCATTTCGACCTCAGGCCGCTCGCCCAACGTTATCAAGGCGCTTCAGGCGGCGAAAGATATAGGTATGCTCACCATCGGCCTCACGGGCCGGGGAGGCGGAGATATGAAGCCGCTCCTCGATCTCCAGATGGACGTGCGCGCCGGGACAACCTATCGCATCCAGGAGGTACACCTTGCGGCGCTGCACCAGATTTGCAGGATCGTGGAAGAGACTCTGACATCGGGAGGCAAGAGTGGCAGGTAAATCGCGCGCGCGCCTTGCGGCGCTGTCGCCCCGCCGATACAGTCTCGCGGGGAGGAAGAGCAAGGTCGGCATTCGTGACTTGGCGCTACCGCATAAGCGCGGGGCCTCGCTAAAAAAATTTTTAGGAAGCCTGCCGAGGCAGCTTGCCGCCATCGAGCTGCTTGACGCGGCAAGGGCAATCGCCGACGCTCATCGCAATAAAAGGCCCGTGATCCTCGGTTTCGGCGGGCACGTCATCAAGGTCGGCCTCGCGCCGCTGCTTATTGACCTCATGGGCCGCGGCGTGCTGACCGCGCTTTGCGCCAACGGAGCGGGCATGATTCACGACTTCGAGCTTGCTTATGCGGGAAAAACATCGGAAAATGTAGAAGAGGCGATCTCAGACGGCGCGTTCGGGTTTGCGGAGGAAACAGGGCGCATACTGAACGAGGCGGTGCGGGATGGCGCGGCTAGGGGCTTGGGAATAGGGGCGGCGGCGGGTGGAAAGATCAACCAATTAAAGGCGCCTTACGCGAAAAAAAGCGTGTTTGCGCAGGCGGCGCGCATGAATGTCCCCATCACCGTGCACGTGGCGATAGGCACGGATATTGTGCACATGCACCCCGAGGCGGACGGCGCCGCATGGGGAAAAGCCGCTTTCGCCGATTTTAACGCTTTCTGCAACCTCGTCGCCGACCTCGAAGGCGGCGTTTTCATCAATATGGGGAGCGCGGTGATATTGCCGGAGGTTTTTCTGAAGGCCGTATCGGAGGCGAGGAATCGCGGCCACGCGCTGAAAAGGATCACTACAGTTGATATGGATTTCATTAAGCAATATCGTCCTCAGACGAACGTAGTGCGGCGGCCAACGGCGCAGGGGGGGCGCGGCATAAGCCTCACGGGCCACCATGAGATCATGGGGCCTCTGCTTTTCGCCGCGGTGATCGAGGCGCTCACGGGAGGCAGGCGCAAGTGAACGATAAGACAAAGAAAAAAATCCTCGTCGCAGACGACACCCGCTTCTTCTGCGCGATCCTCGAAGACCTCTTGACTTCCAACGGCTACGAAGTCATGATTGCCCATGACGGCCTGGAGGCGCTTAAAATGGCAAAGGCGTCGCTCCCGGACCTCGACCTGCTGGTGCTCGACCTGCTCATGCCCAAGATGACAGGCTTCGACGTCCTGAGGGAAATCCGAAAGGACCCGGACGGCGAAAAACTTGCAGTCCTGGCCATCACGGGGGTTTTCAAACAGTCCACGGAGATCGAAATGCTTAAAAAACTCGGCGCCGTCGGCTATATCGCAAAAAACAGCCAGCCGGATGAAATACTCAGGCGCGTAAAACACGCGCTTGGCGAGGAGGGCGGAGAGCCGAGCGATATGTAGAGAGGCTTTAGGCTTTAGGCTTTAGGCCTTAGGCATTAGCCCGTTTTTTCACCAACCGTAGGCGCAGACCTATGTGTCTGCCCGATAATGAGGGCGAATACGCTGGTTCGCCCCTACGGGTCCGTTGATACACCATGTAACGAGTGATATATGGTGAGAAATATGAGTTAGGCTGGAGGCGGCATGAAAGAAACATAATCGGATTTTAGATTTTGGATTTTAGATTTTCGATAAGCCTAGGGCCTAAAGCCTAAGGCCTAAAGCCTAAGGGGGAGAATCATGGAGAAGACGGAATTTCTTAAGAATACGGTGCTTTTCAGCGACCTCACCACCTTCGAGATAATCAAGGTCAACAAGGTCACGCGGACCAGGACATATCACACCGATGATGTGGTCTTCAAGGAAGGGACCATCGGGGACAGCCTCTACGTGGTCAAGAGCGGCTCGGTGCGCGTCACAAAAACCGAGGACGGCGGCGAGGAAAAGGTGCTGGCCATCCTCAATACCGGCGACCACTTCGGCGAGATCGCGCTCGTTGACAAGCATCCGCGCAGCGCCACCGTCATCGCCAACGAAAACTGCGAGCTGATACAGATTCACGCCGAGGACTTCAATAAACTGCTCGACTCGGATAAGGAAATCGCCCTGAAATTCTATCGGACATTCGTAAAAGTCCTCTGCTCAAGGCTCCGGGACACCAACGAATCCCTGACGTTCTCGCTCACCATGCTGGAGAGCATAGAAAAGGGCCGATAGTATGAACGGGAAACTCTTCTTCTCGCAGGACATCATTGACGCCTGGGTTGACGAATCCAAAGTCAAGGTTGACCAGAATGTCCTGACGATCAACCGCCAGCCGCCCTCAACCTTCCGCCTCATCCCCGCATATCGCGTCCTCAAGGTCTCCGGCGACGGCGAAGACTCTATGAAATGGGTCAACAAGGTCAAAACCAAGGAAGAGCTTGAAAAGGTCGGCGCAGACGTCTATATGAACTCCATCATCGTCGGCGAAACGGCCTACGACGCCGAATACGGTTACCTCGCCGTGCCCCTCGCCGCCGAAAAAAAGGAAGAAAAATCCGATATCAACCTCCTCACCGACTTCCTCCTCAAAAACCTCTGAAAGCGGACAGTAGACAACGGACAGCTGACAGTTGAGAGAATAGCAGGCATCTGAAACACGGTTCGATGGGTACTTTAACGCTCTTTACCTTATGATACGATTGCGCGCCCTCCCGTGGCCTGCGTCTCCCGACGCCCACATAGCAAAGCTATGTGGGTTATCCGCAACCCGCTGCTTCCTGCTAAAGCCTAAGGCCTAAGGCCTAACGCCTTCTTACAGGTTCCTGGCCTTGAGCCAGGCTTCTACATCGGCGAGCACTTGTTTGTATTGCAGCTCGTTGAATATCTCGTGGTACATGCCGTCGTAGATTTTCAGTGTTTTATCGGGGGAGCCGCATTTTTCGTAGAAGGCCTTGCTGCCTTCGGGGGAGCAGAGTTTGTCGGCGCCGCCGTGCATGATGAGGATGGGCAGCTTCAGTTGGCTGGCGCGGGCAAGGGCGTCTTCCATCGCCGCGTTGGCCTCCGTGAACCACCTCGAGCTGACCATGTGATTGACCAGCGGGTCGTTCTCGTATTGGGGCGCCACCTGAGGGTCGTGGCTGAGGAAACCCGGGTCAAGCTCGTTCGGCATGCTCAACGCGGGCGCTATTTTGGACATGAGTTTTCCCATCGCGGCTTTCCAGGCGGGAACGGGTATCGCCAACTTGAGCATCGGGCCGGACACGATCACCGCGCTGAGCTTTTCGGGATGATCGAGCGCATATCTTAGCGCAATTAGGCCGCCCATGCTGTGACCGAGGATGATGTTTCCGCCTTCGAGGCGGCAATTTGAGGGCCGCTCCGAATCAATCTTCGCGCGGAGCGCTTCGAGGTCTTCTATATAATCGGAGAAGCGCATAACGTGGCCGCGCTTGCCCTCGCTCAGGCCATGGCCGCGCTGGTCGGGCGCGTAAAATTCGTATCCCTTCGGAACGAAATAATCAAACACGTGCCCGTACCGGCCCGCATGCTCCCCAAAACCGTGGACGAGCATCACGGTATGACATGTCGCTTCGCGGGGGATCAGACGCCGGAAATTGATGCGTATCCCCTCAAAACCAGAAAAACGCCCTTGAATTTCCCGCCAATCGGACATTGGAAAATCTCCTTCGCTTATTTTTAATTAAGGAATAAACCGCAGATTACGCAGATTTCACAGATTTATTTATTTCTAATCTGCGTTAATCTGCGAAATCTGCGGTTAAACAAAATCCAAAATCTAATTATGATGCCTATCCTTATCCGCCGGAAAATGGCAGTAAAACACTCAATTTTTCGCCATCCGCAAGTTTTTGAGTGTAGCCCTCGGGGAGATCGAGGCGATCTCCGTTAAGCAGGATGGTGGGAAGTCGCCCCTGCTTGAGGAGGAGCTTGAAATATTTCTTCTTGAACCCGAATTCTTTGTCTCCGCGTTTGAGCACGTCCTGAACGGTGGCGCCGTTTTTCATCTCGATCTCGCGCTCCCCGTGGACAGCGTCCCCCTCGATAAGACCCGCGATTTGCACAAATATTTTCATAGGCGTAATGCGTATCTCGTCATTCGTATCTCGTATCTCGCGCGCTTCACGAGATACTTATCATTCATCACTACTCAGTTGGCCGCTCCTGTAAAAGCGGTTATACCTAAGCTTCCGGGTAAAAGGTTTTGATTACCTCGTTCATGCCGAGCTTTTTCAAGTTGCCCAGCTCCGGCTTACCCGTTTCGACGTCCCAGTGCATTTCGCGGTAGAAGCTTCGCGCGAGCATGTTCATGTCGAGGGTTATGCCCTTGTGAGGCCCTTTAGTCAGCGGCGTTTCGCCATAGACACGGCCGTGCGGCTTGAAGTCGCGAATGGGATTGAGGCCCTCTCTGACATTGAAGGAATGTCGCAGTTGCTCGATTCGCTCGCCGATAACCAGATAATCGTCGTTTGAGATGTTCCAGCCGGTAGCGGCGTTTATCCATTCGCAGAGGGGCAGGTTTCCGCCGACCTGGGTGCCGAATAGGCACATGCCCACGGCGTCAACCAGCATCTTGTAGCAGGAATCCACCATGAAGGCTTTGCCCTTGTTGTCGCACCTGAACCGTTCCTTGTGGGAAGAAAGGAATTGGGGTTTTTTCGCGGCGCTGAACTTCTTTTCCAGCACCTGCATATCGAGGTATTGCAGACTGGAGATGGTGTGGCGTCCGGGAGTTGGCTCGACATAATAGGACAGGCCGAAGCCCGGGTCGAATTTCGGGTCGTGCATGGCTGGCTCCTGTCCGCCGCAGTGGACGGCATAGGCTTCTGAACCTTTCCCGATCTTCTCCGCCGCCCGCTTCACGCCGTCCGCGAGGACGTCGCCCAGGCCCTCGCGGGCGACGATTTTCTTCGTAAGCGCGACAACAGAATCGGTGCTTCCCCACTTAAGCTCCAGGCCGCCGGTGTCCTCTTTTGTGAGGATACCTTTTTCGAAGCATTCGATTGCAAAACCCACTACCGCTCCGCAAGAAATGGAATCAATACCGGCGCGGTTCACTATGTCGTTAATCTCGAAGATGGTGTCCAGATCATCATTCAGGAGCAGGCCGCCGAAGGCGCAAATCGTTTCGTACTCAGGCTTGTGCTGCTCTTCAAATTTGAAGCGACCGTCGGTCTTTTTCATGATACTGCCGCAGAGAATCGGGCAGGAGTAGCAGCCGTACTTTTTGACCTCATATTTGAGCACGGATTCCGCGCCGATCTTCTGCGACTTCTTCAGCGGGAAGTCCACGTTGCCGACGCCGCCCCAGTTTTTAATGGGGCTGTCGCCGGACTCGGCGCTCATCGCGGTGAGCGCCGGCGTGCCGAACTTGCTTAGCAACAGCCGCCACAGGTCTCCCGGCTGTCGCATGTAGGGCTGGCCCCTTGCCGTTATTTTTCCCACTAAACCCAGCAGGCCGTCTCCGAGGAATCTCCTCATGCCCTTGAGGGCCTCGATGCGCTTGCTGAACCCCTTGCTGAGTTCCTGAATCTTTTCCTTGTTTGCGACCGCTGCGCGCGTCTTTCCATCGGCCACAACGGCCTTCAGCTTCTTCGACCCCATCACTGCGCCGAGTCCTGAACGGGCCGCAATGCGCCCTCCGTCATTCACGATGCCGGAGATGAGGCTTAATTTTTCTCCCGACGGGCCGATTGTCGCGACTCGCGCGCGCTTGCCGTGCCGCTCTTCGAGCTTCTTCTCGGCCTCGATGGCGTCCATACCCCAAAGGTCGGCCGCGTCCTTTATCTCGGCGGTCTCCCCGTCCGTGTAAATATATACAGGCTTGTCGCTTTTCCCCGTGACGAATATTCCGTCAATCTTGCAGCGTTTTATTCCGGGGGAAAATTTGCCGCCGCAGTTCGCGTCTCCCCACCCGCCCGTAAGCGGCGATTTCCCCACCACCAGAAAGCGACCCGTGAAAAGCGAGCCGGTGTCGGTGAGGAGGCCCGATACGAAGCCCAATATGTTGTCCGGGCCAAGTGGGTCGGCGCCGGGCTTCATGCGGTCGAAAAGAATCTTGGCGCCCAACCCCACTCCGGACAGATAATTTTTGTAAATTTCGTCCGGCAAATCCTCAAATTTCGCCTCTTTCTTGCTAAGGTCAATGTTCAGAATCCGGCCCCAATAGCCTTTACCCTTTTCAGCTTTTTCTTCTTGCTCGGCGGACATGATTTTCCTCCTCCTTTACGCGGTGGGACATTTTTTACACTGTGGGTACGTCTAAATCTACTTTGGTCATTAAGAGCAATCTATCATAAATCCCGAATGGCGTCAAACGCTGGTTAATAGTGATGAATTATGAGGGTGAAGCTCGATGCGTGAAGCGAATCTCGCATCTCGTATTTCGCTTCACGCTTTACGCTTCACGAGCAAAGCTTTTCGCTTTTCCATGCCCCTACAATCGCACCACCCGCTGTGCTGAAAATGGACGCCAGCAGGAAAAAGGCGAATCCGCCTATTATCATCGCGCGCGCGGGCGAGCCGATTCTCGATAAAATAGGCTCGACCTGCTCCTTGAACTCGATCGGGACCCTCTCAAAAGCCTTTGAAATCGCCCCTTGCATCTTCTCGGGGTCCCACGTAATGTACCTGAAAAACATTTCGAAAGGGATGCCCGCGAGACCCGAGAGGAAGCCCACCAGACCCCCATAAGAGGCCCCCATGCCCGCCTTCTCGCTTCGCCAGGTCAAATAGGCCGCGAGCGCCCCGCCTCCCACAATCCACATGCAGCAACAAAAATTGCCGGCGCTCAAAAGCGGCAGGTTGGTGAGCAGCGCCGCAAAAAATCCCCCCAGCAATATTGCATGCCAGCGTTTCACGGGTTCCTTCTCACCTGCCGGATTCTCCGCCATGGCGTCTCCTCGATGAACGCCGGAAGCGCTATCACCGCGCCCGCAAAGCCGGCCAGGATACCCGTCATGGCGCGAATAAAAGCGGGCGTGTCGGTAACGATATTTATGGCAACATCCAGAAGAATCGGGATAAAAAGGCCAAATAAAACCTTTGATTGCCTGAGTTTCCTCGTGAGCGGCGGGGCAAGCAGAATGCCGATCCATGCGCCTGAATATATTCCAAAACACCGCGCGCATACGGCCATTGGAGCGCCGCCGACGTAAATGCTGCGTTCGGCTATCTGGTGGCACGCTTTGCTGAAAAATATCACTGAGGCAAACTTAAGCCAATCCGGGAAAAACGGCGGGCACATCGCCAGCGCGAGAAGCGCCGTCATCGAAAGCACAGCTATCAAATAGCGGTAATTCTTGCAGGTCATTATTTATTCGAGTTTAAACCGAAAGTTGCGGCCTATCAAGCTGCTCCTTTTCAAGGAGGGCGGATCATGGTAAACTTTCGGTTGGTATGAGGGCGGTATTTGCGCAACGGCTCAAGAGGGCGTTGTTGCTGGGTTATTTTTCTTCGGCGGCGACGTTTCTTTACATCGGCCACCTGGTGAACGGGCCGTGGGGTCCGGCGATCCGGCGCGAAACGGGAGGGGCGCATGCGGCTTTTCATTTGTTCCTGGCCGAGTTCGCCTTTTCCGCGTTCTGTATTTTCGCCTGTTCGGGAATCGGTTTTATACTTTCCGAAAGGTACAAAATGCCGGGGATGGGCCGCATCGGGGAGATCAAGCCGCTTATTGGGCGGTTTGCGCTGATCGCAATTCCGTTCATGCCGGCGGGATATTTTCTGCACGACCGGATATTTATCCAGGGGGCGCGAGAACACGGCTGGCCGGCGATGATACCCGCAAGCATCGGCTGGTCGCTCGCTTATATGGCCCATGGCGCGCTTTTCAAGGAAGTGGTCTTCAGGTTCGGGCTGATAACTCTGGTGTCCGGTCTGTTCCGGGGCCGCCATCCGTGGTGGAGCGTCACAGTCGTCACGGCTTTCGCCGGGGTTCTATCCCTTCAGGAACTCGTTTTTGTAAAACAGAGGCTGGGACTGGACATCATCACGGTCAGCGTTTACATATGGGCGATTATGCTCAACGCCGTCCTCGGCGTCGTATACGTCAGAAAGGGCCTTTGGGCGACCATGGCGCTGAGGATATTAATTGATATACGGCTCTTATTTTGCGCGGTGATGATGTGGTTTCTTTAGAGGTGATCCTGTTAATAAAGGTTGGCAATTGACTAAATAGACCTATATATCATACTATTTTTACACTTCGCCCAATCCAGTTGGGTGTAGAGCAGGAGACCATAAAAGTGGACGAGAAAATATTGAACCAGTTGTTGGCCGCGGCGGTGAAGGCCGGGGCATCGGACATTCACCTTAAAGTCGGCGTGCCCCCCATTTTTCGTATGGCTGGCGAGTTGCGGGAAATCAAGGCGCCCCGACTCATGCCGGAGGACACGCGCAACGCCGCCATTCTGCTTATCACCAGCGACCGAGCGCGGGAACAGATCGGCGTATTAAAGGAGTACGACGGGTCATACGCCATTCGCGATGTGGGCCGGTTCAGGGTCAACGTGTTCAGGCAACGCGGCACTTTCGAGTGCATCCTCCGTGTTATCCCTTATGGCGTTCCCACCTTCGAAGACCTGGGCCTTCCGCCTATTTTGGCCACGATATGCCAGGAGGAGCGCGGCCTGATACTCGTTACGGGTGTCACCGGCAGCGGCAAGACCTCGACGCTTGCCGCAATGGTGGGGTACATAAACAGCAACTTTAAAAGACATATCCTCACCATCGAGGACCCGATAGAGTTTATTCACAAGGACATCAAATCGAGCATCAGCCAGCGGGAAATCGGACAGGACACCGACACGTTCTCAAACGCGCTCCGCAGCGCGCTGCGCGAGGACCCGGACGTCATACTGGTCGGAGAAATGCGCGATTACGAGACGATTGACATCGCCCTGAAAGCCGCAGAAACAGGCCACCTTGTGCTCAGCACCGTCCACACCACCGACGCGCCGAAAACCATCAACCGCCTCGTAGGCGTTTTCCCCTCCGACGAGCAGAACATGGTGAGACTCAGGCTCGCCGACAACCTCCGCGCCTCGATCAGCCAGCGGCTGCTGCCGAAAAAGGACAGCACCCGCCGCGTCGTCGCTCTCGAGGTCATGCGCCTTACCCTCTCGGTGCAGGAGTGTATTCGCGACGCGTCCAAAACCCCGGAAATGAAACAGTTTATCGAGGGCGGACGCGACCAGTACGGTATGATCAGCTTTGATCAGCACCTTTCGGCGTTGTACAAAGCGGGCCTGGTCGAGCTTCATGTCGCCAAGGCCGCGGCGAGCAACCCCAGCGACTTCGAGCGCGCTCTGCACTTCGAATAACTCCTCTCTTTCGAAGATCGCTCGCGTGTTCGTCGCGACTGTAAAGTTTTCCCGTTTTGCCGGTTCAAGGAAACAAAAGCAATCGCCTGCCACTCTAATTTGCGATAAACTCTTATTCAAATTTGAATTATCCCGTATTTCTTAACATATATTACTCGTTACACGCTGAATCACCAGACCCGTAGGGGCGAGCCAGCGTGTTCGTGCGTAGCACAGACACATAGGACTGCCCCTACGGTTGCTGAGAAATACGGGTTAGGGAATCAAGGACAGCTTAATACGTGTACTCGCACCCTGATATTGTGGAGAAAGAAAAATCGAACAGGTCGTTTATTTTCTTTGTCTCGATCCTTCTGGTCGCGGGCTGTGGTTATCTTGATTATATCTCAGGCTACCAGATCGGTTTTTCCATCTTCTACCTGATCCCGATATTAACAGCCACATGGTGGGTTGGCCGGGTCGGCGGATTTGTTTTATCCATAGCGAGCGCGGTGGCGATATTTCTTGCCGACCTTCTCAGCGGGCGCCCCTACTCGCATTTTCTGATCGGGTATTGGAACAGTTTCATGACGTTGTGTTTCTTTGTAATAATCACGCTGATGCTTGATTTTCTGAAGGGGAGGCTGGAATATGAGAAGACGCTGGCAAGGGTTGACCCGCTGACGATGGCGCCGAACAGAAGATACTTTAACGATGCCGCCGGAATGGCGATAGACCAGCTTGCGCGATACGGGCATCCCTTCTCGATGGCGTACATAGACATAGACGACTTCAAGCAAGTGAATGACTCATTCGGCCACAGCGCCGGCGATAAACTATTGAAAGATGTGGCAAGAACGATAACCGTCAATATCAGGACATCGGACGTTGTGGCAAGGCTTGGGGGGGACGAATTCGCGGTGCTGATGCCCGAAACGGCTGAAAAAGCCGCTTGGGATTCCATAACCAGGGTTAAAAATAAACTTTCAGAAATGGAGAACAAACAAAATAAAGTCACCTTCAGCGTAGGCGTTGTGACATATTTAAAACCGCCCGACACAATCGAGGAATTGATAGACAAGGCGGACAAACTGATGTACAAGGTAAAGAAAGCCGGGAAAAATCTGATAAGGGCTGAAATATCAGGTGATAAATTATGAGTTTTGAGAGCCTCTTGCAAAAATAATTTTGAAGTGCTCAAGAAGTAGTTTTACTTTAGCTTGAGCATTGATTTTTCTCAAATCGGTTCGATTTTTCATTGATAGCGCGAATTTTAAGCTTCGGGGCCGTTTTT
>Ga0209777_10002722_pt1 | contig 22814 bp, 20 predicted proteins | sample FrelakmetHBP12HB_FD_187147 | JGI IMG/M metagenome (GOLD analysis project Ga0209777, IMG submission 187147) | Freshwater lake sediment microbial communities from the University of Notre Dame, USA, for methane emissions studies -HBP12 HB (SPAdes)... | ecosystem: Environmental > Aquatic >...
TATAGATCCAAAGCCAAGGCATTGCAATGGGAAAGCGCGACTTTTAGTGGCTACAAATAGCAACTCAAAATGAAGCTACTTGACTGAAACAACAAGGATTGCCCTATTTCAAGTGCTGGAACTTCGGGCTAACGAAAGAAGCACCCGGCCTCAAAGAGGGCGATCCGGCGCCCGACGTTCAACTTCTTACCGAACGCGGCGAGCCTTTTCGCCTGTCCGGCCTGCGCGGGAAGAAAGTCGTCCTCTACTTCTATCCCAAGGCCAGCACGCCGGGATGCACTACGGAAGCGTGCGAGTTCCGCGATTCCTCGCGAAGCTTTTCAGCGCGGAATGCCGTCATCGTAGGCGTATCGCCGGACAAGCCTGCTGCGCAGGAGAGGTTCAAGACCGGCCAGGGCCTTCCATTCACGCTGCTGGCCGACGTCGATAAATCCGCGGCCCAGGCCTATGGCGTGTGGAAGGAGAAGTCCATGTACGGCAAGAAGGTGATGGGCATCGAGCGCAGCACCTTCGTCATCGGCGAGGATGGCCGCATCGAGAAGATCTTCCGAAAGGTGAGGGCCGCCGGGCACGCGGCCGAAGTGCTCGGAGCGCTCGCTCGATAGGTCAGTGGCACACGCCGTTGGCCGTGCTGCCGCGCCCTACTCCTTCAATTCCACGATCGTGGCGCCGGCGCCGCCCTCGTTTTGTGGCGCCAGGTAGAACTTCTCCACGTTCGGGTTGCCGGCCAGGAGCTCCGCGATGGTCCGCTTGAGGATGCCCATCCCGTGCCCGTGCACGATGCGGACGCGGTTCGCCGAGGAGAGCACGGCGCTATCGAGGAACTTGTCTACCAGGTCGCGCGCCTCTTCGGCGCGTTTCCCGATCACGTTGATCTCGCGCGAGCTCACGTAAGCTTCGGGTCCCGCCGGCTTGAAGGTGACATTCTGCGGAAGCTTGCCGCCCGTCTCACCGGGTCCGGGCAGCACCTCGAGCACCTCGTCGCGTGAGACCTGCATCTTCAGGAAGCCCGCCTCCACCTCGAGCCGGTCCTCGCCAATCAGCCGGCGGACGCGCGCGGGTTCCCTCACGTTCCGCAGGCGCACGCGCGAGCCTTCCGTGATGCGCAGCGGCGCCAGCGATCCCTCGCGCGCATCGGCCTGCGTGGACAGGACCGCGGCGCGGATCTCGTCGCGCAGCTCCCGCTTCACTCGCGACACGTTGCGCTCCGCCTGCGCCACCGCGCGCTTCTGCTCGGAGGAGACCGCGATCTTGCTGATGGTTTCCTGGGCCTGTGCCTCAAAACGGTCGAGCACGAGCTCGGCCTGGCGCTCGAGTTCTTTGATCTTGGCAGACTCGCGCTTGGCCCATTCCTCCGCGACCGACTTCTCGCGCTCCACCAGGCGTTGCCGCTCCCGTTCGAGTTCAGCGAGCGCTGCCTTGGTCTTGTCGAGGTTTCGTTCGAGTTCCGAGAGCAAGCGCGAGATGTCCCGCTCGCGTGTCCCGAGCCCCGCCCGCGCCGTGTCGAGGACATCGGCGGGCAACCCCAGCCGCCGTGCGATGTCGAGCCCGGCGGATTTGCCCGGCGAGCCGAGCCTCAGGATGTAAGTCGGCTCGAGCGTCTCTTCATCGAATCCCATGGAGCCGTTCAGGACGCCCGGCGTGCTGCCGCCGTAGATCTTCAGCGCGAGCAAGTGCGTGGAGGCCAGTGCGAATCCGCCGAGCGACCGGAAGCGGTCGAGCAACGCCACACCGAGCGCTCCGCCCTCCTCGGGGTCGGTGGCGCGCCCGAGCTCATCAAGCAGGATCAGGGAGTCCGGCGTCGCCGCGGCCAGAATGTCCCGGATGCGGGTCATGTGCGCGGAGAACGTGCTCAGGCTCTCCTGAATCGATTGCTGGTCGCCGATGTCGGCGAGCACGCGGTCGAACCAGGGGAACTCGGCGTCGCCACAAGGCACGGGCAATCCGGTCTGCGCCATTAGCGCCAGCAGCCCGACGGTCTTGATCGTCACCGTTTTTCCGCCGCTGTTCGGACCGCTGATCAACAGCGCCCGCGTGCCGCCTTCGAGCACGAGCGAGAAGGGCACGACGCGCCGCCTCTGCTTCTTCAGCACGTCCTCGAGCAGCGGGTGCCGCGCCTCGCGCAACTCCAGCCGCCTGGTCCCGCCGTTGCTGAAGCGGGGAATCGTGCAGCCGAATTCAAGCGCGAACTCCGCCTTGGCGAAGAGGACTTCGAGGTCGGCCAGGATGGCGATGGTCCTGGCGATCGCATCCGCATACTCGCGCAGCCGGGCCGTGAACTCGAGCAGGATGCGATGCACCTCGCGCATCTCCTCCTCGCTGAGCCGGACCAGATCGTTGTTCATCTCGATCGTCTGCAGAGGCTCGATGAAGAGCGTCTGCCCCGTGCCGCTCGCGCCGTGGATGACGCCATCGATCCGCCGCTTCTGCCCGGCGACAATGGGCACCACGAAACGGTCGTTCCGGATCGTGACGTAGTCCTCCTGCAGAACGCCGTCCTCCTTGTGCGTGCGCACGAACCGCTCGAGGGACTCCTGGATCGCCGCGCGCTGCCGCTCGATGTCGCGGCGCAGGCGCCCGAGCAGCACGCTGGCGTGATCGGCGACGGTGCCGTCCGGCAGAATCTTCCCGGAGAGATCGCGCAGCACGGAGCGGAACTCGCCCATCGCCGCGCCCTGCGCGCCCAGCTTCGGAAACCGGCCGGCTACGGCGAGCAGGACCGAGCGGATATCGGAAGCGCGGTCGAGCAGCTCCGTGAGCGCCAGGATTTCTTTGGCCTCGAGCGACGAGCCTTCGATGTGGAGCTTGCGTACGGAATCCCCGGCCTCGGGCAAAGAGCTGAAGCGCAGGCGCACTGCCGCGCCGCGAGCGGCGGGTTGCGGGCGTGCGGCGGCTTGCAGATACTCCACTCCCTCCGCTACCGCAGCCAGGGCCTGTTCGGCGCCCGCGCGTTCTTCGAACGGCGCCAGCGCGGCGAGTTTCTCCCGCGCCGGCCCGGTCGCCAGGTAACGGCCCAGCAGCTCCCTCAGCCGTTCGAACTCGAGCAATTGTGCGCTGGTATCCATGGATGGAATCCTCGATCAGGCCTCGCGCTCAGGACGCACTCCCAGCAGCCGCGCCAGGGCCCGCTCGATCACTTCGATCGTCCCCTCCGCCACATCGTATGCGCGCAGTTCGGATAGGGAGACCCACTCGGCGCGGCTCGCGTCGCTCGCGGCGCGCAGCTCACCGCCGGTCACGCGGCACAGGTAGTCGATCAGCACGTAATGATACTCGACGCGGCCGTCCTGGCCGGGCAGAATACGCTGGTAGACCTCGGCTACCTCCAGCGGCTCTGTCTCGAGCCCGGTCTCTTCGAGGACCTCGCGCCGGATGGCATCCTCCAGGCGCTCCCCAACCTCAACCACGCCGCCCGGAAGCGTCCACGTGCCCTTGAGCGGCTCCTGTCCCCGCTCCACCAGCAGAACGCGGCCTCCGCTCTCGATGATGGCTCCGACGCCCAGAATCGGACGCTTCGGGTACCGGCGGTTGTCGCTCACAGATTCAGTATGGCACCCGGGACCGAAGTAACCGCGTCAGACTCTTCTGCCTTCTGACTTCTGTCTTCTGTCTTCTGAGCCTCAATACTGCAGCGGACCTTTCACATCGAGCCGCACGCGGTAGAGCGATGTTCGAGCCGTGACGTACAGCGACTTTAGATCGGCGTCGCCGAACGCGCAGTTCGCGGGCACCTCCGGCACGGGAATGGTCACCAGGTGCTTCCCCTCCGGCGAGTACACGGCGATGCCTTTCGCAGCCACGTACAGGTTACCCTTTTCGTCCACCTTCATGCCGTCGGGCACGCCTTCGATCCCGGAGACCACAACCCTCTCATTCGATGCCTTGCCACCCTTGTCCACGTCGTAGGCGCGGACATTGCGCTCGTCGGAATTGTCCACGTACAGAATCCTGCCGTCCGGGGAAAACGCCAGGCCGTTCGGCCTGCCTTTGGGACGTGCGGTGACCTCCAACTCGCCCTTGGGTGTAATGTGGTACACGCCGTAGAAATCCAGCTCGCGGGTCTTCTCGCCGGAGCCGAACGCGGGGTCGGTGAACCAAACGTGGCCGTCGCGGCGCACCACGATGTCGTTCGGTTGGTTGAGACGCTTTCCCTCGAACTTGTCGGCCAGCACTTCCACGGCGCCGTCCTTCCCGGTGCGCACCACCCGTCGCAGCTCACCTTCGCAGGAATACAAGCGGCCCTTCACGTCGAACGTGTTCCCGTTCGCGCCGTTCGATGGCGATCGGAACACCGAGAAGCCCTGCGCCGGAACGAATTTCATGATCTTCGAAGCCGGAACATCGCTGAACAGAAGATATCCGTCATGCGACCACACCGGCCCCTCGGTGAACTGATATCCCGCGCCGACTTTGTCCACCTGTACGTTCGAGAAATCCTGGGCGGCAAGCGCGCCGCACAGAAATGCGACAAAAATTACTGCGGTACCGGCTTTCACTCAGTTCCTCCTCGCGGCTCGTAAAAGCTCAGCATATTATCCCCCTGCCGGACGGTCCTCAGGCGGACGAGCGCCCCGTAGCGATTCTCGAGCGCGAGCCGCACAGTGTGTTGCGCGATCACCAGGCCGGGCGCGTTCCCGCCGAGCGCAGCGAGCAGCGCTCGGTACTCGCCTTCGAGAGGATACGGCGGATCGAGAAATACGATGTCGGCGTCCTGAAGCCTGGCCGCGGCCACCAGCGCCTTCCCGGTCACCACCTGCGCGCGCGCCTCGAGGCCCAGCGCCTTCAGGTTCTGGCGGATGATGCCCACCGTGCCCGGGTGCTTCTCCACGAAGATCGCCGCGCGCGCGCCCCGGCTGAGCGCCTCGATCCCGACAGCCCCCGTGCCGGCATAGACATCGGCGAACAGAGCGCCCTCCACGCGCGCCGCCAGGATGTCGAACAGGGTCTCCCGAAGGCGGTCCGGCGTCGGGCGCATGTGCGCACCCGGCAGGCTCTTCAAAGGCCGGCTGCGGAACTCTCCTCCGATCACGCGCACGCCCGCCTCCTCGCGAATCGGATCGCCTCACCGCCGGCTGCCGTCATCTCAACCCACCTGCACCAGGCTGTACCGCCGGCGCCAGTGGCCTTTCACGTAGGCCACTGCCGCGCGGCGCGCAACGTCGTCTTCCGGGTTGTCCAGCAGCGCCGCGGCCTCGCGGCGTGCAACCTCGAGGATCTCGGCATCGCGAATGATGTTGGCAATCCGTAGGGCGGGCAGCCCCGACTGCTTCGTGCCGAAGAACTCTCCCGGGCCGCGCAGGCGCAGATCCATCTCCGCGATCTTGAACCCGTCGCAGGAGTCCACCATGGTCCGGATCCGCTCCCGGGCCGTGTCCCCCAGCTTGGCAGTCACCAGAATGCAGTAGCTCCGCTCCGGGCCACGGCCCACGCGCCCGCGCAGTTGGTGCAACTGGGAGAGCCCGAAACGCTCGGCCTGCTCGATGACCATTACCGAGGCGTTCGAGACGTCGATGCCCACCTCAATCACCGTCGTCGAAACCAGGACATCGATCTCGCCGGACTTGAAGCGGTCCATCACGGATTCCTTCTCCGCCGGTGTGAGCCGCCCGTGCATCAGGCCGACGCGAAGCTGCGGGAACACTTCCGTGGAGAGGTGGCCGTACATCTGCTCGGCCGCCTTGATGGCCTGCGTCTCGGACTCCTCGATGATCGGGTACACCACGTACGCCTGACGGCCGCGGGAGACCTCGCGCTGGACAAAGCTCCACACCTGTTCGATGCGGTCCTCCGGCACGTGTTTCGTGATCACGGGGCGCCGTCCCGGCGGCATTTCGTCGATCACCGACACGTCCAGGTCGCCATAAAGCGTCAGCGCGAGTGTGCGCGGGATCGGCGTCGCTGTCATCACCACCACGTCGGAATGCAGCACGCCGAAACCGGCGGAGCTCTCGGTGCCACCCACGCCCTTCTCGATGAATCTCAGCCGCTGCATCACGCCGAACCGGTGCTGCTCGTCCACAATCGCCAGGCCCAGGCTCCGGAAAGCCACGTCCTGTTCGATGAGTGCGTGAGTGCCGACCGCAACCTGAATGAGGCCCGTCTCGAGCGCCCGCTTGTACTGCGCCTTCTCCGTCTTCGTGTTTGATCCGGTGAGCAGCGCCACCTGATACTTGAGCGGCTCAAACAGCTTCTTGAAATACAGGTAGTGCTGCGCGGCGAGGATCTCCGTCGGCGCAAGCACAGCCACCTGGTAACCGTTTTCGATCGCGATGATGGCCGCCTCGGCCGCGACGAGCGTCTTCCCGCTCCCCACGTCGCCCTGGAGCAGCCGGTTCATCGGCGCCGGCGATTCCATGTCGCGCGCGATCTCGCCCAGCACGCGCTTCTGCGCGGCGGTGGGCTTGAACGGAAGCATGCGCTTCACCTGCTCCCGCACGCGGTCGGTGAGCTTGAAGGCGATGCCCGGCAGCACGCGGGCGCTCTTGCGGCGGAGAACCAGGCCGCACTCCAGCCAGAAGAACTCCTCGAAGATCAGCCTGAAATGCGCCTGCGAACGGAACGCGTTCAGCACGCGGATGTCCGCGTTCTGCGGCGGAAAGTGCATTTCGCGGATCGCCGTCCACAGGTCCGGCAGCTTCATCCCGGCGAGGATCGCCGCGGGCAGCGGGTCCGGCGGCGCAGCCAGCGTCTGGAGCACCCTGTCGATGAGCCGCCGGAAGATGCGGGCAGTCACCTTCCCGGCAGCCTCGTAGATGGGCACGATGCGGCCGGTGTGCAGGCCCGCCTCGCCCTCCTCGTCCTCGGCGAGGATCTCGTATTCGGGATGCAGCATCGAGAGCTCGCGCGAGTAGCTGTCGATCTCCACCTTGCCGTAGAGCGCAATGCGGTGCCCGGGCTTGATCACGTCCTCGAGGTAAGCCCCGTGAAACCACTTGCCGATCAGAATGGCCCGTGAAGCGTCGCTGAACCTCGCTTCGAACAGGCCGAGGTTGCGGCGGCGGAAGCCCACCACTTTGGTCCCGCGCACCTCGACGATCACCGTCGCCATCTCACCCGGCGCGAGCTGATCGACGGTCTTCACATTGCTGCGGTCTTCGTAGCGAAACGGCGGATAGGCGAGCAGGTCCTCCACCGTGCGGAGGCCCTTGGTTTCAAGCATCCCGGAGCGCGCGGGCCCCACGCCCTTCACGTACATCAGCGGGGTGGATAGCGAGATCTCCGGCAAAACGCTATCTTATCCTTTATGCGCACAGGACTTCTTCTGTTGACGGTTCCTCTGGCGGTAGCGGTGGCGAGCGCGGCAGACTTGCGGCTCGGCATCGTCGGCACCGACACCTCCCACGTCATCGCTTTCACGGAAATGCTCAATGATCCGCAGTCGCCCGGCCACGTGCCCGGCGCGCGGGTCGTAGCTGCCTACAAAGGCGGCAACCCCGATATCGAGTCCAGCCGCACACGCGTCGACAAGTATGCGGAACAACTGAAAACCCGGTGGAACATCGAGTTCGTTGACGACATCCCGACCCTCTGCAGCAAGGTGGACGCTGTCCTCCTCGAGAGCGTGGACGGCATCAGCCACTTATCCCAGGCCAGACAGATCTTCGCGGCGGGGAAGCCCGTGTTCATCGACAAGCCGCTCGCGGCAACGCTCGAGGACGCCCGCGAAATCGCCCGGCTCGCGAAGGAAGCGGGCGTGCCCTGGTTCAGCGCCTCGAGTCTCCGCTTCAGCGAGCTGGCCACGGCAATGAAGCTGCCGGACACCACCGGGGTCGCTACCTGGGGACCCGGCCCGCTGGAGCCGCACCACCACCTCAGCCTGGCCTGGTATGCCATCCATCCGATCGAGGTGCTTTACACATTGATGGGCACCGGCTGCGAGGAGGTGACGATGACATCGACGCCCGACGCCGACGAAGTGACCGGGCGCTGGCGTGGCGGGAGGATCGGCACGGTGCGGGCGCTTCGGCCGTACAGCACGTACGGGGTCATCGTCTTCCGTCCCAAGGACATCGTCCAGAGCGACCCGAAGCTGAAGGAAGGGTATGACGGGCTGGTGAAGGAGATCATTCGCTTCTTCCAGACCCGCGTGCCTCCGGTGCCCCCGGAGGAAACCCTGGAGATGTTCGCGTTCATGGATGCCGCCGAGCGCAGCAAGGCGGCCGGCGGCGCACCGGCGCAGCTGCGGTAGGCGGGAGATTGGCGTCTTCGACCGGACTATAGAAGTCGGGCCGGGAGGCCTGTCCTTGGCAGGCGAAACCGGCTGCCCCACGGAATCCCACGAACCGGAGCGCATCAGCATACGATCGGCCTTGTATCAGGGCATGGCTTCAGCCGTGCCACAACGGTAGGGAAAGGAATCGGGCTTCAGCCCCTGGCGATGAGGGCAACGGGGGCTAAAGCCCAGTGATTGGCCGGGCTTTGCGGCACGGCTGAAGCCATGCCCTGATACAAGACGGGAATGTTGGGTTCGGAGCGCGAGGAGCAGCGCAAGCCTGTCTTCCCGATCTGCCTTCAACGTTTCCGAGTCAGGCCGGGAGGCCTGTCCCACGCTTCATTGGTTACAATAAGACATTCATGGGCAACCTCTTAGAGGGGAAGTGCGCGCTCATCACGGGCGTCGCGAACCGCTGGAGCCTGGCCTATGCTATCGGTGAGGCCTTCCGGCGCGAGGGCGCGAGCATCATCCTCACTTACCAGGGGGAGCGGCAGCGCGAGGCCGTCGAGACGCTCGGCTTGGAGCTGGGCGCCGCACGCGTGCTGCCCTGCGATGTTTCCCAGGATCACGAGCTGGCGCAGCTCGCCGAACAGCTCGGGGCGGACCCCGGCCGCCTGGACGCGCTCGTCCACAGCATCGCCTTCGCCAACCGCGAGGATTTGAGCCGCCCGTTCCTCGAAACCTCGCGCGCCGGGTTCAACCTCGCGCATGACGTCAGCGCTTATTCGCTGGTGGCCGTGGCCCGGGCCATGGCGCCTCTGATGGCCGCCGGAGGATCCATCACAACGCTGACTTACGTCGGGTCCATCAGGGTCATCCCGAACTACAACGTCATGGGCGTGGCGAAGGCCGCGCTCGAGGCCGCGATGCGCTACCTGGCGAGCGACCTCGGTCCGAAACGAATCCGGGTCAACGCCATCTCCGCCGGCCCGGTGAAGACGGCTTCCGCCAGGGGCATCCAGGGCTTCTCGACCATTCTGGATTTCGTCGCCCAGCGCGCTCCTCTGCGCCACAACACGGATCCGCGGGAAGTGGCGGACACCGCCGTATTCCTGGCCAGCGATCTCGGCCGCGGCGTCACCGGCAATATCGTCTACGTGGACTCCGGTTTCCAGATCATGGGGCTGTAGCTGCCGACTCCTGGCAACCTCGGCGCGTGTCGCTTCGTCTAGTTGTACTCCGCGAGTGCGCGTGCAACCCGCGGATGCCCGGCGTCGAGGTATGCAGTTTCCTTGACAGAGCTTCCGGGCCGTCCGTATGATGGAGGGTTACGCCTCAGTTCTGCCTCCAGGCGGCGCTCGAAGTATGTATCTGGTGAGTATCTTTCTGGCTGAAATCCGATGATTAACGTGGAAGGTTTGACCAAGCGATACGGCCGCACGGTAGCCGTGGATAATGTCTCCTTTTCGGTGGACAAGGGGCAAATTGTCGGTTTCCTGGGCCCCAACGGCGCCGGGAAAACGACGACGATGCGCGTGCTTACCTGTTTCCTGCCGCCGACGGCAGGGACCGCGCGTCTCGCCGGTTTCGACGTCCTCGAACAGCCGATCGAGGTCAAGAAGCGAATCGGCTATTTGCCCGAGAGTCCGCCGCTCTACCCGGAGATGGAGGTGGGCGAGTACCTCACCTTCGTCGGCCGGCTGAAAGGTGTGCCGGCTCCCGAGGTCCCGTCGCGCGTGGACGAGGTTGCCAAGTTGTGCGCCATCACGGATGTGCGCAATCGGCTCATCAGCAAGCTCTCCAAAGGCTACCGGCAGCGCGTCGGCCTCGCGCAGGCGATCATTCATAACCCGGACATCCTCATCCTGGACGAGCCCACCGCCGGCCTCGATCCCAAGCAGATCATCGAGACCCGCGAGCTCATCAAGGACCTCGCCAAACGGGGCGCGCACACCATCATCCTGAGCACGCACATCCTGCCCGAAGTGGAGCAGACTTGCGAGCGCGTGGTCATCATCAACCGCGGGCAGATCGTCGCCACCGATACCGTAGAGAACCTCACGCACCGGTTGCGCGGGTCCGAAGCCCTGTCGGTCGAAATTGAGCCGCGCGAGGGCAGCCTCGATCCCGCCGCGGCCCAGAGCCGCCTCGAGCAGGTGGCCGGAGTGAGCCGCGTCGTGCTGAAGCAAACCACCAACGGCCGCTGCCAGTTTGAAGTGGAGAGTCTGCAGAAGCGGGCCATCCGGGGCGACCTCGCCCGCGCGGTGGTGGAATCAGGGTGGAACCTGAACGAGCTGCGGCCGCTGGCCCTGAGCCTCGAAGAGATCTTCCTCGAGCTGACCGGGTCCGAGACCGAGAACCCGGGAACCACCGCCACCGGAGGTGCACAGTGAAGAACGTTTGGGTGATCTTCAGCAAGGAACTGCGAAGTTACTTTGCTTCCCCGATCGCTTACAGCATCATGGCGCTGTACGCGATCATCTTCGGTTTCTTCTTCTACTCGGCCGTCAAGTATTTCCAGCAGATGGCGATGCAGTCGCAAATGATGGGCCGCGGCTTTCCGATGAACATCAATGAGATGATCATCCGTCCCGTACTCATGAACGTCAGCGTCGTGGGGCTGTTCCTCATCCCCATGATCTGCATGCGGCTGTTTGCCGAGGAGAAGCGCTCCGGCACCATCGAGCTGCTCATGACCTCGCCCATCCGCGACATCGAGCTGATCCTCGGTAAGTGGCTGGCCGCCGTCGCGCTCTATGGAGTGATCCTGGTGGTTTCGGCCGTCAACCTGACGTTCCTTTTCATGTATGGCAAGCCCGACTGGAAGCCCATTCTCATCGGCTACCTGGGCCTGCTGCTGCAGGGAGGCGCGCTCCTGGCCATCGGAACCTTCATTTCCACTCTGACGAAGAACCAGATCATCGCGGGCGTCGCCGGATTCTGCGTATCGCTGCTGCTCTGGGTTCTGGAGTGGACTACTTCGTTCGAGTCGAGCGCATCCTCGAAGGTGCTTGCGTACCTCTCCGTGGTGACCCACTTCGAGACCTTCTCCAAAGGGGTGCTCGACACCAAGGACGTGGTTTTCTTCGTCTCGGCGATATTCCTCGGACTGTTTCTGACCGCGCGATCCACCGAGTCGCTGCGCTGGAGGGCATAACAGATGAAGAAGCTGACCTGGCTCAAAGCAAGACAAACGAAGTACACGGCCTACGTCACCGTTTACCTCCTGGTCATCATCGGCGTGCTGGCGGCGGCGAACTACCTGGCGAACACTTACAACACCTCCTTCGACAGCACCAAGAACAAGCGCTACAGCCTTTCCGACCAGACCGACAAGGTGGTGAAGAACCTCAAGCAGGACGTCACCCTCACTTACTTCGACCGCGGCAGCGAGTTCAGCCGCGCGCGCGACCTCCTGGACCGCTACGGCAACCTCTCGCACCGCCTCAAGGTCGTCTACGTGGATCTCGAGAAGAAGCCGCAGCTCGCTCGTTCGATGGGCGTCCGGAATCTCGGCACCATCTACGTCCAGGCCGGCACGAAGCGCGAGGAGGCCAAGAGCCTCACCGAAGAGGAGCTGACGGGAGCGATCATCCGCGCCCTGAAGAGCGGCGACCGCAACGCCTGCTTCGTGAGCGGCAGCGGAGAGCGTTCCATCGACGACTCGAACCGCAGCGGCCTCTCTTCGATGAAGGAGGCCCTCGAGAAGAACAACTACAAGACCCGCACGATCTCGCTCATCGAGAAGCCGCAGGTCCCTTCCGATTGCACTATTCTCATGGTGGCCGGCCCGCGCAAGGACTACACCGACCCCGAGGTCAGCGGTATAAAGGCCTACATCGAGAACGGCGGCCGCGGCCTGTTCCTCCTCGACCCGCCGCTCAACACCGGCCGTGAGGAAACCACGGACAACACCGCGCTGACGAAAGTGATCGAGGGCTGGGGCGTCACCGTGGGCAAGGATCTCGTGCTCGATATGAGCGGCGTGGGCCAGCTCTTCGGCCTCGGCCCTGAAGTCCCGCTCGTCTCCAATTACGAGTCGCAGCCGATTGTCCGCGAGATGAAAGGCACGGCCACGGTGTTCCCCATCGCGCGCTCGCTCGAGACCAAGTCCGCGGACAAGAGCAGCGTGGACAAGCTGTTCTCCACCTCCGGCGAGAGCTACGCGACTTCGAACCTCTCCTCACCCGAGATCCGCATCGACCCGAAGAAGGACAAGAAGGGGCCGTTCGCGCTCGCGGCAGCCGGCACTTACAACACGGGCAAGAGTGGCAGCCAGGGCCGCTATGTGGTCGTCGGCAGCTCCATGTGGGCGACGAACGCTTTCCTGCCCGCACGCTCGCTCGGCAACCGCGACCTGTTCCTCAACATGATGAACTGGCTCTCCTCCGACGAGGACCTGATTTCGATCCGCCCGAAGGAGCCCGAAGACCAGGCGTTCACGATGACCCGCGCGCAGCGCGACATCGTTTTCTACTGGAGCATTCTCGTGCTCCCGGTCGCGGTGGTCTTCAGCGGTTTCATGGTGTGGTGGAAGAGGAGGTAGGCGGATGAGGATGCGCGGTCTGTTGATCGCGGTGGCGCTGCTCGCCGCTCTTGCAGGCGGCGTGTACTGGTCGAACAAGTCGAAGGAAGCCGCCGAGAAGAAGAACCTTACGGCGGAACCCGCCACCACTCCCAAGATCCTGGCCGTTCCGGAGGGCCAGTTCGCGAAGCTCAGCATCCGGAAGACGGGCGGCGAGGCCACCGTCGCTGAGCTGAAGGCCGGCAAGTGGGAGCTCACCTCACCCAAGCCCCTCGGCGCCGACCCGGAGTCGATGCGGTCCATGACCACGGCCCTGTCGAGCCTCAATGCGGACCGTGTGATCGAGGAGAAGGCGGCCAACCTCGGCGAGTACGGACTCGAGAAGCCCTCGATCGAAGTCACGGTCACGCAGAAGGACGGGAAGACGCGCCGCCTGCTCATCGGTGACGAAGTGCCCACAGGCACAGCGTTCTACGCCCGCGTGGACGGCGACCCGCGCGTGTTCACGATTCCCAGCTACACGAAGACCAGCCTGGACAAGGACACGAAGGACCTCCGCGACAAGCGGCTGCTCACCTTCGACTCCGACAAGCTGACCCGCGTGGAGCTGACGGCCAAAGGCCAGTCCCTCGAACTCGGAAAGAACAACCAGAACGACTGGCAGATTCTGAAGCCGAAGCCGATGCGCGCCGATGGCGGGCAGGTGGAAGAACTCGTGCGTAAGCTCCGCGACGCGAAGATGGATTCCACCGCGATGTCCGACGAAGATGCGAAGAAGGCTGCGGCCGCTTTCGCCGCGGGCACGCCCGTCGCTGTCGCGAAGGTCACCGACGCCGCGGGCACCCAGGAACTCCAGATCCGCAAGGACAAGGACAAGAGCTACTACGCGAAGAGCAGCGTGGTACAGGGCGTCTACAAGACGACGTCCGACGTAGGCGGCGGCCTGGACAAGGGCATCGACGACTTGCGCAACAAGAAGGTCTTCGACTTCGGCTGGAGCGACCCGACCAAGATGGATGTGCGCGACGGGGCGAAACAGGCGAGCTATCAGAAGTCCGGCGACAAGTGGATGTCCGGCGGCAAGCAGATGGACTCGACCACCATGCAGACGCTTGTCGATAAGCTCCGCGACCTCTCTGCCACGAAGTTCCCCGATAAGGGCTTCTCGACGGCAGCGATCGATCTGACCGTCACCGCGAACGATGGCAAGCGCGTGGAAAGGGTCGCCCTTGCGAAGACCGGCAACGACTGGTTCGCGAAGCGCGAGAACGAGCCGGCCCTGTATCAGGTGGACTCCACCGCCGTGGACGAACTGCAAAAGGCGATTGGCGCGGTGAAGGAAGCCGCTCCGCCCGCGAAGAAGAAATAGGGCACAGACACTTCCGTCCCAAGCGCAGCGCGTGCGCGGACGTGTCTGTTCCAGCGGTCCGGTGTCATAGAATCGAAGCTGGGGGACGTGGTACCGCCTTCTTCGATGACCCCTCTCCTCACCGACCTCTACGAGCTCACGATGGCCGCCGGCTATTTCGAGGCCGGCCTCGCCTTCGAGACCGCGGCCTTCGAGCTTTCGTTTCGCAGCCTCCCGCGTGACCGCGGCTTTGTCCTCGCCGCGGGCCTGCCTCAGGTCATTGAGTTTCTGCTCGAAAGCCGTTTCGAAGCGGCCGATATCGAATACCTCCGCTCGTTGCCTCAGTTCGCCCGCGTGTCCGCGGGATTCTTCGACCTCTTGCAATCGTTCCGCTTCGAAGGCGACGTTCGGGCCGTTCCCGAAGGCACACCGCTGTTTGCGGGCGAGCCTGCGCTCACCGTCCGCGGTCCGCTCTGGCAGGCCCAGATCGCCGAAACGTTCCTGCTCGCCACCATCGGGTTCCAGACGCTGATCGCCACCAAGGCGGCGCGCGTTGTGGAGGCCGCTGGAGCGCGTGCCGTCGTGGAATTCGGAACACGCCGGGCGCAATCGCCCGCCGCCGGCGTGCTGGCGGGCCGCGCCGCGTTCATCGGCGGGTGCGCAGGCACGAGCAACACGCTCGCCGGCCGCCTCTACGGCATCCCGGTTTACGGGACCGCGGCGCACTCCTGGGTGCAGGCGTTCCCGACGGAACTCGAGGCGCAGCGGCGGCTCCAACAGTTGCTCGGACCCTCCACCATCTACCTCATCGACACCTACGACACGCTCGAAGGCGCCCGCAAGGCAGCCTCGCTCGGCCGTCCGCTCTGGGGCGTGCGTCTCGACAGCGGCGATTTCGTGCATCTCTCGCGCGAGGTCCGCCGCATCCTCGACGACGCCGGCCTTAGCGACGCGAAGATCATGGCAAGCAGCGACCTTGACGAGCACCGCATCACCGAATTGGTGGAACGCGGCGCACCCATTGACGCCTTTGGCGTGGGCACCCGGCTTGCCACCTCGGCCGACGCCCCGACGATCAGCGCCGTCTACAAGCTCGTCGAGATCGGAAGCGGCGGCCGAAAGCGCTACAGCGCCAAGTTCAGCGAGGGAAAGATCTCGTATCCTGGCGCCAAGCAGATCTTCCGCCAGCAGGACCGCGATGTGATCGCGTGCGCCGGGGAACAGCTCCCGGGAGAGCCACTGCTCGAGGAGGTGGTCCGCGGCGGCCAACCCGCACGGCCGTTGCCGGACACCCGCGCCGCACGGTCGCACGCAGGGCGCTCGGTGGCCGCCCTGCCCGCCGCCATACGTCGGCTCAAAGAGCCCGAGCATCGCCGCGTGGATCATAGCGAGGAATTGGAGCGGCTGCTCGAAGCCGCACGCCGCGAAGCTAAAGGAGCACCCGCATGACGACCGCCTTCGTGGACATCGATACCCAGATCGATTTCCTGTATCCGGCCGGCGCCCTCTACGTTCCGGGCGCGGAGGCGCTGCTGCCCGCGCTCATCCGGCTGAACACGTACGCGGCTGCGCACGGCATTCCTGTGCTCTCGACCACGGATGCGCACGGCGAGAACGACCCCGAGTTCCGGACCTGGCCGCCGCACTGTGTCGCGGGCACCGCCGGGCAGCAGAAGCCGGTGCAGACGCTGCTCGAAAGGCGCGTGGTCGTCCCGAGCACGCCCGGAGACTGCGACATCGACTCCGCCGCGCAGATCATCCTCGAGAAGCAGCAGCTCGACCTGTTCACGAACCCGAACCTGACGGCGGTGCTCGAGCGGCTGAACGCGGATCGCTACGTCGTCTACGGCGTTGTGACGGAGTACTGCGTGCGCTGCGCGGTCATGGGGTTGCTTCGGACCGGAAAGCAGGTGGAGCTGGTGACGGACGCGATCCGGGCGCTGAACGAGGAGGACGCGCGGCGGACGTTCGAAGAATTCGGCGCGCTGGGGGGCAAGCTCACCACGGTGGCCGAGGCGACGGCGGGTTAGCTTAGGGCTCATTGCGGATTCTCCAGGCAGAAGCCGAAAGGAACATCCTGGCGGACTGAAGTCAAGGGCGTTGACGCGGGCGACAGGGGAGTGTCCGTTCTTGGGATTAGGTTCGTCTTGCGAAAAAGGACTTTGAGTCCTAAGATACTGAAATACCGCGAGAAAAGGGGCATAAAGCGGGCTGCGGACCAATTGCCCGTTCTTGGGATTAGGTTCGTTTTGCATTTTTGTGTGGCGTCGTCCGACGAAGTGGACCCAGCACCGGGGCGCGTCCGTAGGAACCGGGTTCGAACGGCGGAAAAGCAGGAGCCAGGGGTAAGGACCCTGGAGACGTAAGAGCGGCGGCGGAAGCGTACGCCACACGGGGTTCTTGGGTTCGAACGGCAAATCTCGCGTTCGCTGTGCCGCGAATTGGCTTCGAATGGCAATTGGGCTACCCACGTCGCCATAGCTCGAAAACCCTCGGCCTTCTCGGTCCTCGGCCCTGATTCCATTCGCCTCCTCCCGCCCATCGATTTGCGTCTCCGCCGAGAGCATAACCGGTTTCCGGTGCGCGCAGAGGGGGCGGCGCTGCGATCTGTTTCAGGACAAACGAGATAGATTCAGGTCAACACTGCGACCCCGCCGGCGCTGGTTTGCGGACCGGGGCCGGGGAGAAGGGAAAAAACGAAAAAACAGGTCGAAAAAACAGGTCGAAAAAACGGGTCAGCCTGAACTGCGCGATTTTTCCAGTCGTTCATGTCCGCTCTCCAAACAGCGCCGGTGGGTCTGCGACGGTCGGGGCCCGGGGTGGCATCGGATTCCTTCCTGCGCCGTCCAATAGTGGCAGCGTCCATCCTGGGCGCTCGAATAAATCACTCAGTTCAGGCTGACCCGTTTTGCCCGACCCGTTTTGCCCGTTTTGCCGACCCGTTTTGCCCGCACTTCTTCGACACCCTCCGTGCCAGGAATGTTCCCGCTACAGATGTTCAGGACTGCGGACTTGCATGTTCGAGGTCGGGCAGGCGCAGGACGGACTCCGTGCAGCGGCGCTTGCCCTCAGGCTGTCGTTTTCGCTTGATCATAGACACCGCTGCCGGCCCGGCGAGAACTGCGGCGCGCCTGCACGAATCCACGGCAGGGATACGGGGGCGGATGGAGACGGTAGCACTCGTGCCTTTGACACGTCCAAATTCGAGCGGCGGGACGGAGCGCTCCGTCCCGGGCTCGAATTCGCCGATTTGTGCCCTGCGCGCCGAGCGCGAGTATGTCGGGCCCGTTCCGGAGCAATAGCGAGGAAGATGTGGTGCATCGCCACGACGGGCGGCGATGCAGCGGCGGTTCCCCGGCATCGCGTTGGACCTTTTGGAGGAAGAAATCCGCCGCGAATGGCCGTTTTCTGACAGGGGACGGAGCGCTCCGTCCCGGAATGAGATTTCGAGCTTCGTCAGATCAGGCTGTCCCCATGCGCCCCTCCCATGCGCCCCTAAGGAGCCTTCGGCGGCTCCTCGGATTCCAGGTCCGTCAGGGCCGAAAACCCCCTGCAGATTGCGATGAGAAACATGATGCCCACGACGATGCCACCGAGACCCATCGGGACGGCTCCTTTGGACAGCGCATCCAGGCTCACGATCACGCGCCACGCCAGGGTTCCGCCAATCAGCACAACCGCCGCGGTCAGGGCGGCCCGGGATCGGCGCCTCACCAACACGCCCAGCGTCAACGACACGATGCCGATCAGGATGTTCGGCACACTGTACACCGCTTCGCTGAATTCGCTGGACGGGAGCGCCGCGGCGACCAGCCCGAGCAGAAGGGTACCGCCTCCGATGAAAAAGAGCAGGAACCAGGAAACCTTCAGTCTCTGGACAGGATCGAGTGCGGAGCCGGGGACCGGTTTGCCGTCGTGGCGCAACTCCAGCACCTTGGTCAACTGCACGTTGAGTCGCGAGCCGTCGGGCAGTTCGAACTCCCGGCCCGCCTGGAGCTCCTGCTTATCCTTGACGGATCCGACCTCGGCTCCGTCGACCGAGACCCGGAACTCCTTCCACATCCCCTTCCACGAGATCTTGAGGCGTTTGAGGCCTCCCCGTTCGAGTGCGAGCTGTTGAGTCGGCAAAGCGCTTTTCCCTCCGGTCGGGATTTTGGCAGGACACAGTCTACCAGGAAATACACATGGAGGCGTGCACATGAAGACCGGAATATCGGGAATATCGGGACAGACGAATTTTCACCTCTACTGGACCCCATGCGCCCTGTCCCCATGCGCCCCTCTCTGTCCCCTCTTCGTCCAATACGGCGCTGCACGGACCGCGGGGAGGTGTGTGTTCGCACCGGCCGAGATTTGCGTATAAATGCACATAGACATGCGTAGCTTGACAGCTACAACGGTATCAGCGTATGGTCGGGCCTGCATCGGATGTGTATATCCTGATTTCCGATTCAGGAGGCCTTGGAGCTATGCGCACCGCTCTCGGTTCCCGGATGATTCCGGCTGGTTTCTGTCTGCTCTTCCTGCTCGCCTTGCCGCTCACGGCCGGGCCGATCACCAACTTCTACAGCATCGACTATCCCGGTGCTATTCGTACCGACGCGTATAAGGTGAACGACTACCACCAGGTGGTGGGAGCGTACCAGGATGCCGGCGGCGCCTTCCACGGCTACATCTTCGATTACGGTCACCAGACCTTTACGCCGCTCGACTTTCCCAGATCGAACAGGACCCTGGCGTACGGCATCAACGACAACGGAGAGGTTTCGGGATACTACCGCGACTCAGGCAACGTAGTTCACGGTTTCCGCTATTCCGGCGGCGTGTGGACGTCGATCGATTTTCCGGGCTCGACGCGGACATTCATCTACGGAGACGCCAGCGACTCCCTTGTCGGCCGCTACCGCGATTCGAACATGGTTTTCCACCCGTTCATCTGCACGAGGAACTCGGGTTGTTCGGCCTGGCCCGATTATCCCGGTGCATCCTCGACGGTGCCTTACGCGATCAACGACTCGGGAACCAGCGTGGGGTACTGGGCTGACTCCACCGGGAGTGTTTACAACGGCTATTCCTACGACGGCAGCACATTCGCTCTGGGCGCCTACCCCGGAGCGCTCGCGACGTTCGCGGAGGGGATCAACAACAGCGGCGACGTGGTCGGCGCATGGGGCGGGACCGACACGCTCTACCACGGTTTCCTGTACCGCGGAGGGGTCTACTAGTCGTTTGATCTTGCAGGCGCCACCACCACCGACAATTACGCGATCAACAACAATGGCGTTCTTGCCGGCGTTTGGACCGATCAGGCCGGCCAGTTACACGGGTACATTGTCACACCCGAGCCGGGGAGCTTGACTCTCTTCTCGTTTGGCTTGGTCGGGCTGGCAGGACTAACGCTCGGCGGGCGCAAACTCCGTTAGAAACGAGGTGTCGTAGTCTCACACAGCTCCCGCCACCGACTGAGAGTTGCGCATGGCCGGCAAACAGGCTCCCGTCACAGGCCAGGAGGCTCATGCGCGCTAACTTAATGATGAAAGAACTGCAACTTGTGGTTGAGGGATGAGGGGGATGAGGGGACAGACGCATTTCTCAACTCGCAATCACAGCCTGATCCCGTCATCCGGCAGCGAAGAGCATACCGCCGATCGCACGTTCCGGGCTGCCGAGATCCCAAGGACAACGCGTCTGCTGCCGAACGTTCTACAACTCGAGGGACCGGGACAGACACCAGCGTCCACGCGCTGCGCTCAGGACGCGGGTGTCAGTCCCCGCTAATCCGGCGCCGTCATCTCGCCCGCCGGCTCTCAAATACCCGATGCTACAATGTTGGCGCGCTGCGCGCGGAGAGGGAGGAAGTATGTACCGGTGCCTCGGATTGTTTGTCCTCGGATTGTTCTTCATCGTCACGCTCGCGGGAGGGACCGGGACTACGCCGGAACTCGGCCCGAACGGGCACTACTTCGTTCGCCAGGGCCAGCCGTTCTTCTGGCTGGGCGATACGGCCTGGACCATCGCCAACCTCTACACGCCCGCGGAAGCCGAAGAATACCTGGACCACCGGGCACGCCAAGGTTTCACGATCATCAACGTCATGATGGTCTTCACGGGAGGGCCGGGGATGAAACCGGTGGCGGAAGACGTACAGGGCAACCTTCCATTTCTGAACTGGAACCCGGCTACCCCGAACGAGGCGTACTTCAAGAACATCGACCGCGTGCTGGCGGCCGCGCAGAGAAGGAACCTGATTCTCGCAATCATGCCCTGCGGCGGCAGTTCCGGTGCTTTCGTGAAGCAACAGAAAATCTTCACCGAGGCGAACGCCCGGGAGTACGGCCGCTGGCTGGGCCGCCGGTACAAAGACACGCCTAATCTGATCTGGGTGAACGGTTTCGACTTGAAGTCATCCGAGTATCCGGAAATCACGCGCGCCCTGGCGGCCGGCCTCGAGGAAGGCGACGGGGGCCGGCATCTGATCACCTTCCATCCTGGAGGAGGCAACTCGTCCAGTTACTTTCACACCGAGCAGTGGCTCGCTTACAACACCATCCAGACCTGGAGCGACTACTGGCGCATTCATCCCCTGGTGCTGGCAGACTACTGCCGGCTCCCCGTCAAGCCGGTAGTTCTGGCAGAAGGCGCCTATGAAGCCGGTCCGGAATACCCGAGCGGCCCCATCACGCCGCGCATCGTTCGCAAGCAGGCCTGGTGGGCTTTTCTGGCCGGTGGTTTTCACACTTACGGCCACAACGATATGTGGCGGAAGAACCCCGGCTGGCGCGGGTCGCTCGATTCCCCCGGCGCCCGCCAGATGGCCATTCTGAAACAGGTGCTCGCGCCGCGTACGTGGTGGACGCTCGCACCCGATCAATCAGTGATCGCTGCGGGGGCGGACAGCGACAAGGACCTGAACGCGGCTGCCCGCTCCACAAACGGCGACTGGGCGATCCTTTACCTCAGCACGCGCAACCCTGTAACGGTTGACATGGGCAAAATCACGGCCGCCGGAACGGTTCGAGCCACATGGATCAATCCGGAAACGGGCGAGTCCGCAGCCGCCGGTGTTTTCCCCGGTTCGGGGCTCCGCGCTTTTACTCCTGCGCTGAAGAGCGAGGACGCGGTCCTGCTGCTGGAAGCGGCGGAGGACAGGGGCGGCGGCTCCAGCGCGCGCTGAGGTTGAAGGCAAGCGGGTGCGGGCGAAGACGGAACCTGCGGATTAAGGCATATCGGAACGACAGGCCAGGAGGCCTGTCCAAGGTCGGGCAGGTTTTGAGGCCTGCCCGACAAGAACTCTCTCCCCGGTTTCAGTCCCCGGTTTCCCCCCACTCGGCTCCTCCGGCCTGGAAAGTATCCGATGTCGGGCCTACTGGCCGACCATGTAGCCCGAGATCGTGCAAGACATGTCCTGGGGGCTGGGACTCGCAGGATTCGCCCGAAAGAATAGTCCGATGTCGACCGACCCTGTGGCGGGTGCGCTCCCATATGCACGCAGCGGAGTCGTCATCCGCCAGATGTCCAGGGTAGGCGTTGAGGCCTGCTTGGTCAGCGTCAGAAGATGGGAAACATGGTCCGGGCCCCCCGAAGTGAACGGTGTGTTCGGAACGATCAACTGGACATCCCCCGGGCCTTCCCCGGCATAGAGTTCAGCCTGACAGGAGATAGTCTCGATCACCACCTGGCGGCCGGCGGGAATCGTCAACAGAGTGCAGGAAGCCTGGCCGTAGACAGAGTCGACGTTCCCGGTAAAACACGACACGTTGAACCCGTTGCGGGCGGGCCGATCTGCATCCACGTACACGGGTGTCGTGGGCGTAGTGTTGAGTTTGGCCGGCAAACTGGAGACGCCGACCGTACCGGTGACGTTTGCATTGACGCTTCCCTGCACTGGCAGCGGAGTGTTCACGACGCTTACCGGAACAGACGGCACGGCGGGCGCGGCAGCGGCCGAGCCGGTGCTGATCAGAATCAACGTGGTGGCTAAGGCCACCAAGCCTGATGTCCGTGAAAGACGTTTCGCAAGTTGCTTCATAGTGTCTCTCCTTAAGCCGGGATTTCCTTCTTGGAACCCAGATTATTCGTATTGGATACGCAAACTGCTTCCGCCGGTGCTTTTTAATGTGCCGAGCGACACCGGCCAGGAAGTGCCCCGCGCCACAACTTCCTTGGACAGTAATCTGGAATAAGGAGAGCTGAATGTCCACAGGAAAGAAACTCGATTCCGGGGCATCGGAGGGAGCCCGTAGGGCGACCGGAGATGCCCCGGAATCGAAGGCGCGCGGCACCGGCAGCGCATCGATCCGCCACACCATCAGCCGGAAGATCGGATCCCGGGAAAGCAGCTCGGGTCGTTGACATCTTCATAGCCCGCGATGCGGCTATAGACGGACTGGCGCGACAGGTCCGCCACCGGAAGCTGCGTGTTCTTGCCTCGACGTAAGTCTGTGAGGTGTTTTGTGATGAGATCACCGAGTCCCAAACGCGCGTCCAACTCGCGCACCAGAATCAGTCCGCCGTCTGAAGTGACCCGCGATCGCTGGAATTCGACTTTCAACGAAGGCTTGAAGGAAAGCTGAAATGGTCCGTCTTGTCTCTCACCCTCTTAGCTACGGCGTACTCGAAAGCTGGGCAGGTGGACTCACTTTGACGTATTACGCCCGCACTTCGGCGCTCGCGAGAATGTGCCCAGCAGTGCTTGGTTGAAGTGACCCGCGCTGGGAACAGGGTTGAGAAACGCAAACGAGGGTCAAGGCGACATCATCCACGCCGAAGGCGTGCGGGGGGATTTC
>Ga0209777_10002723_pt1 | contig 22804 bp, 20 predicted proteins | sample FrelakmetHBP12HB_FD_187147 | JGI IMG/M metagenome (GOLD analysis project Ga0209777, IMG submission 187147) | Freshwater lake sediment microbial communities from the University of Notre Dame, USA, for methane emissions studies -HBP12 HB (SPAdes)... | ecosystem: Environmental > Aquatic >...
ATCTTTGAATTCATCGAGGGCTGGTACAATCGCCAAAGGTTACATTCGTCCCTGGACTATCTCAGTCCCGTGGAATTCGAGCATTCCTCAGGACATTAATCGTGTCCACTTTTTCGGGGCAAGACTATCTCTCTTGCTTCTTATCGTGTTATCCGGTATAGTATATCAAATAGGGCTAAATCATAATTTAGGAATACTTTTTCGGATAACAATACAGAGGCGCTTATAGTGGGAAAGACCAGAAGGTTATGTCTGAAACATTTGAAAAACCCATCCGAATATTTATTCTCGAATTCTATGCCTTGATACGCGCAGGCCTTCGGTTGATTATTGAATGTGAACCGGGAATGAAAGTGGTTGGAGATGCGGGAGATTCGACTATAGCTCTTGAAATGGTCGCCAGACAAAAACCAGATATTATCCTGCTTCAATTAAACACAGCCGGGAACTTGGGATTGGACGTTATACCTCGCTTATTAGAAGTGTGCAACCAGACTCGGATTATTTTAATGAATTCTACAGACGATTTCCAAACCTGTTCGCAGGCGGTTCAGAACGGGGTATTAGGGCTTGTAGCGCAGTCACAAACACCACAAGCTTTAATAAAGGCGATAAAAAAAGTCCACGCAGGAGAAGTATGGATCGAACGTTCAATGATGGCATACCTGCTTAATACCAAATCGCTTGCCCGACGGCATTCAGTAATAAACCCTGAAGCTGAACATATGAACCAACTGAGTGACCGCGAGCGCCAGGTAATTCAATTAATTGGCCAAGGGTTAAAAAACAAACAAATTGCCACCCGTCTCTGTATAAGTGAGACTACGATAAGGCATCATTTGACTTCAGTCTACAACAAACTGGGGGTCTCGGACCGGTTGGAACTGTTAGTGTATGCACATCGAAATGGATTGATCAAGCAGCAAGGGTCATAAGCGTAATAATACAATTAGGCCCCTGATTTATGGGCGGAATGTGTATTCGGACAATTTCATTAATGGTCTGAATATCTTATCTAAATGAGCTAAATCAGAGATGTAATTTTTAAGATTTTCCTTTAATATGATAAAGGTCACTTTTTCCTAACCTCCCTTTTTAAAAATCGAAGGGAGTGAGAAAGGTTTGCAATGAACTCTTTTTCTGACGTTGTCTACCTGCCCGAACGCCGTATAAAACCACGAATCAGATGCGATTGCCCTGCACGGATCCAGGGCCATGATGAGAATGGAAAAAAATTTGAGGAAGACGGCCGTGCTATCAATCTCAGCCGGAGCGGGTTGTATATATTACTCAACCGGGAGATCACCAATGGAATGGATTTGTCAATCAGATTGGCACTTCCCACCGGATATCTTGATCTGGGAACTTCTAAATTGGCTTTAGAGGGAAAAGTAGTTAGGGGTGAGCTCCGCTCTGAAACGGTTTTTGGTATTGCAGTCGAGTTCCAAAATTATCGATTTGTTTGACTCAGGGCAGGTGTGCCAGATGGAATTCCCTATTAGCAAGGATTTTTATAACTATTTTCAGGTGTCTATCGGTTCATCCAGAAGGAAGGAGGAAAGATTATGCATAACGACATTCCAATGGATTTAATCCGTCGATTCGATCCAAATGCCTTAAATCTTGCTGCAACAGAACGAACTTTCTATTACAGGGTAAAACGCATATTGGATTTCACGATTGCCCTAATATTATTGGTCCTATTTTCTCCATTTATGCTCATGATTGCTATATTGATTTATGTTTATTCTCCAGGACCAATATTCTTTGCACAGGAACGAGTTGGAGCAAAAAGGCAATCCCTGCAAGGACATAACTACTGGAAAAAGGTTAATTTCCGTTGTTATAAATTTCGGACGATGCATGTAAATGCTGATCCTGCCATCCACCAGGCTTATGTTAGAGCGTTGATTGAGAATAATGAGGAAAAAATGAAGGCTGTGCAAGGAGCGAATATAAAGCCTCGCAAGCTGGTGAATGATACAAGGATCATTCGCCCTGGAAGGCTCCTGCGTAAATTAAGTCTCGATGAACTCCCCCAGTTTTGGAATGTTGTACGAGGGGACATGAGTCTAGTAGGCCCAAGGCCTGCGATTCCCTACGAAGTGGAGGTATACAAGCCGTGGCATTTCCGGCGACTGGAAGCTCAACCTGGTTTGACGGGACTGCAGCAGGTCACGGCACGCTGTAATACAGATTTTGATCATCAAGTAAAAGTGGATATCCAATATATCGAAAAACAGTCCTTATGGCTCGATATCAAAATCATGTTAAAAACCCCTCTTGCGGTTATTTCTTTAAAGGGTGCATATTAAATTTGAAGGGAGGATTATTCAATGAGCTCATTAAAAGTCGGAATAATTGGATATGGCTATTGGGGTCCCAACTTGACACGAAATTTTTTTGCTCTGCCAGATTCAAATTTGATCGCCATTGCTGACTTGAAGGACGAAAATTTGATGCGTGCCAAATCACTCTATCCTCAAGCTGTTATGACAAAGGATTACCAGGAATTATTTAATATGGGATTGGATGCTGTCGTTGTTTCCACCCCACCGATCACCCATTATCCAATCGCAAAAGATTGCTTAAATCATAATCTGCATGTGCTTGTCGAAAAACCGATGACGGCTAAAAGCGAACAGGCTGTTGAATTAATTCAGCTGGCCAAGGAACGAGATTTAACCTTGATGGTGGGTCATACTTTTGAATATAATTCTGCCGTAATTGCGTTAAAGAAATATATCGATAGCGGTGAATTAGGTCAGATATATTACCTGGATGTTGCACGATTAAACCTGGGCCTTTTTGATCACAATTCAAATGTACTTTGGGATCTGGCTCCTCACGATATATCAATTTTATCTTTTTTACTTCAGTCGAACCCAATATCAGTCAGCGCCCAAGGCTCGCAATGCGCCTTCAAAGGGATCATAGATGTTGCTTATCTCAACCTTGTCTATCCCAAGAATATCCGCGCCCACATTCATGTGAGTTGGCTGGACCCCTGTAAAGTACGTCGGGTCACCGTAGTTGGTAGTAAAAAGATGGTGGTTTACAACGATGTGGAGACCGAACAAAAGATCAAAATCTACGATAAGGGTGTCGAGGCGCCCGCCTATACGGATGGCTTTGGTGAATTTCAATGCAATTATCGCTCCGGCGATATCATTATTCCCAAGATCCACTTTGTTGAGCCCCTTCGGCAGGAATGTCAACATTTTTTAGATTGCATCAAAGACCATTGCGAACCATGCAGTTCCGGATCTGATGGACTGCGTGTGATCAAAATCCTGGAAGCAGCACAACATTCCATGGCCAACGTTTCTACTCAAGAGGTGATTCAATGGTAAAGCCTGATTTTGCCCGTATTGCGCCCGATGTGATACTTGGTCAGAATGTCAAGATCTATGCTTTTGTCAATTTATATGGCTGCGAGATTGGTGACGAAAGCAGGATTGGTACATTTGTTGAGATCCAAAAAGGCGCCCGGATCGGAAACAGGGTAAAGATTTCAAGCCACACATTCATTTGCGAAGGAGTGACAATTGAAGACGAGGTGTTCATCGGGCATGGCGTAATGTTCATCAACGATAAATACCCCCGCGCAACGGCTGCAACGGGCGCGCTGCAAACTGAAGCTGACTGGGTTTGTACGCCCACCCTAATCAAACGCGGGGCCTCGGTCGGCAGTAATGCGACTATTCTTTGTGGTGTGACTATCGGAGAAGGCGCCATTGTCGGCGCCGGGAGCGTGGTCACTCGGGACGTTCCTCCCGGAGCCATAGCCGCCGGAAATCCTGCCCGCATTATTCGTAAGATAATACCAGCATAGGAGATAAACCATGAACATCCCACTTATTGATTTGACCATTCAACATAGGAATCTGCGCAATGAGATCAACCAAGCCATTGAAGGCGTTTTTGATCGAGCCGATTTCATTCTTGGGCAAGATGTAACGAAATTCGAAGAAGAATTTGCGGCGTACTGCGGGACGAAATTTGCAGTAGGCGTAGATAGTGGTATTTCTGCTCTTGAATTAAGCCTTCGAGCACTAGGGGTAGGCCCCGGGGATGAAGTAATTGTCCCAGCGCATACATTTACGGCCACAGCGGCTGCCATCTCTTTTTCAGGCGCCAAGCCTGTATTTGTTGATGTGAATCCTGACACATGGGATATTGATGTAACGAAAATTGAGGCTGCCATAACATCTCACACAAAAGCGATCCTCCCTGTACATCTCTATGGGCTCCCGGCAGATATGGATAATGTGCTGAAGATTGCTGGTAAACATCAACTCGTCGTCGTGGAGGATTGCGCCCAAGCCCATGGAGCAAAATTTAAAGGACAGCGTACTGGAAGCATGGGGAATGCAGGCGGTTTCAGTTTTTATCCCACGAAGAATTTGGGAGCCTGTGGTGATGCGGGAATGGTGACCACAAACGATAACCGAGTTGCAGATGCAGTTCGCGCTTTTCGTAATTGCGGGCAACGCGTTAAAAACGTCCATGAACTACATCCATTCAATCATCGGCTCGACACCCTGCAGGCCGCGATCCTGCGAGTAAAACTACATTACCTTGATCAGTGGGTGGAATCGCGCCGGAACTTGGCAAAGTTGTATAATAGTCTCCTGGTTAATTCAAATGTTGTCACACCAGTTGAACCAGAGGATTATCAGCATGTATATCATCTATATGTCATCCGCTCACAAAACCGGGATGCTCTTCAGGCCCATTTGAAAGAACGAGGCATTGGCACCGCCATTCATTACCCGACCCCGGTTCACCTACAGCCATTCTTTACTGGAGCTGGCTATTTCAAGGGTCAGTTCCCTGTAGCGGAGGATCTTGCCAGGGAGATTCTCTCCCTGCCGATGTTCCCTGAATTAAAAGATGAAGCTGTTGTGACTGTTTCTGGTGAGATTAAGGAATTTTTCGCATCGGAGGGTAAAGCTTGATCTAGGGTAAAATTAATAAACGGTAATCGAAGAATTCAATACATTACTAATAAGCATTACCTGAAAATATTACAAATAGTTGAATTGTTCCATGTTTCCCACAATTTGACCTATCAAATTCAGACAAATCAGATCTGCTAATGAGATATTTACCTGGTTTTACGCTCCAATAATACATTTACTCGTATTAGTCCTTGTACTGGCAATAGGTTTTCTCACCTAAACCTAGGTGTTTTACACTTTTTTTGATGATTTTGCATTGGTTGGATATGTTTTGAGATTTCTAAGAGAAATACTAATTACAGGACAAGAGAGTATTTTGATTGATTCAAGTAAGTAGTTTAGGATTGAAAATGAAGGTGTTTATTAATCGCCATACAACCCACATAGAATATTCATCAACACCAAACTATACCTCTCAGCACATGATCTTATTTGGGCGAATAGATAAAATTCATACTGATGGTGGTGCAATTTGGAGTCCAGATTTTTCTCAAATAGAAAGTTTCTTAGATCAAAACGAAGTTGATGCAATTTATAAAAACATTTCATCTTTAGAAGGACAATATCTTCTTATCTGGTATAAAGAGGGGAAATACTGCTTTTTTTGTGATCGTTATTGCATAAATACGCTTTATTATCGCATATCACCAGATATGATAGAAATATTTGATCAGATTCTTGCTCAAGAGAGTAATCTGGCAATCAACCAATCAGTAATATTAAGTTTTCTATTGTTTGGTTACATTCCTGGTCGCCAGACATTGTTCCAAGATATCTTTCGTATAATGCCAGGTGAATGCCTTGTCCTTGACACTTCAACAGGGGAGTTCCATATAAATGTGGGCTGCGTATATCCAAAGATTGATTTAGTTGAATACGAAAATGATGATTTGGTTGCCGAGAAATTCCATGATTTGTTTCGTGAGGCGCTTGAGAATAGGATAAACAAATATAATTCTACTGAAACACTCTTGTTACCCTTGTCAGGAGGACTAGACTCGAGGTATGTGCTTGGCACCACCTTGGAATTAGTCTCCCCTGCTCGTATCATAGCGATGACTTTTGGACAGAAAGGAAGTTTTGACTTTGAAATCAGTAAATTGGTCGCTAGAATGGCTGGTGTGCGCCATTTAGTCTATCCTATAACCACAGATAACTATGATACCAAGAGTTTAAGAGCCAATTGCCTGGATACAGATGGACAGATTTTCTTTACTACCGAAGCTCCTATTGAAATCTATCATAGTTTGGCTGAGTATGGGAAAATTACTCTTTCTGGTTATATTGGCGATGCGATCATGGGAGATCAACTACGATATGATATACCCTCCTGCAGAAAAGATATTCCTATTTCAGATACGAGGGTCAGAATCGGTGATCCTTTGGCTCATTATCTGGATGATGTATTAATTCAATCAAGCTTTTACTATGATATTGGATTCGATACCCCACTTGATCCTGCAGAACTATGGTTCTTCATTAACCATTTCACGAAATATACTAATTATTGTGTCTTCAAATATCGGGAACACTTTACCTATATTTCTCCTTTCATTGATTACGCTTTTATAGATTATATTCTGAATTTACCGAAAGAAATGCGCATGAACAGGAGATTATATTTTTCATGGTTTCAGGAACATTTTAAAACTCTCGCTGATTTGCCTTGCACCTTCTATAGGGGCGTTTCGTTGTCATCCTCTGCCCGGAAAAAATTCATTGCTCGCCAATGGGATCATGTCCTGCACTATGGGTTTGGAATTAACAGAGGAATCAACAAAATTGATTTGTTCCGTTATCGACGGCAGGTTTTGGGTCCAGATATATCCATTTATCAAGTTTATTCCAAATTACCATCTGATTTTGCCAAGACTTTCAATAAATCCCAATACTATTTTCTCCACTACAGTCTGAAAAGTTTAGAAGTCCTTTGTACTGATTTCAACGTTAGTTTTATTTGAGGTCTTATCTGTGAAGAAAGGGCCTTTGATAATAGTTCTTTCTCGTCGTTTGCAAAAATTCTTTAAAAGGAGTAATGAATCATGGAATTGAAAGCTTATCTCACCATTATAACCAGGCGATGGCAAATAATACTGGTAGTTACTCTTATAGCCTTCCTTTTATCCATAGTATATTCAATTAAATCCGTCCGTTATGAGGCGGAGACCTCGTTGCAAATAATCACTCCCTTGGGTGGATCTATGGACTACACCTATTATGACACCACGTTTGCCGATCGCATGATTAATACCATTAGCCAGATAGCGACAAGCGATGAATTGAAAAAGGAATTGGAGGATAAACTGAACCTGGTAACACTGCCAGACATCAGCGTGAAAATCATACCAGATTCTGAAATAATACAGCTCATCGTTGACAGTCGAGACCCCGCATTGGCTGCCAAGACAGCCAATTCCCTGGCAGAATTGATTATCTCCAACCAGAAAAGTATGACTGAGAACAGCGGTATTTCAGATGAATTAAACTTATTAAACGACCAGAAGACTGAACTGGAAATGTCCCTTACTCAAGACCAACAAAAATACGAAAACATCGTTAAGTCTTATTCACAAGATGAAGCTCAACTGACCATTCTGGATGGGACCATCCAGATGAAGAGGACTTCCTATCAAAGCCTGTTCGATCAGTCTCAGAGTTCATTACTGCCTTCTGGCACTAATCAGATAAGTATCCTGAACAAGGAATTGGCAGACGCACAAAAGGAGATAGACACCCTCACTCAACAATACCAAGAACTGTCGACTAATACCAATTATTATTCAGAACAGGTTCTTATGGAGAGGCAAACTATACAGAATGATCAAACTACGTATTCCAACCTTCTTTCCCAATACAACACTGTCTTGAGCGCCCAGGCCAGGACGGGGCAAGATCAGAGTATTCAGATCGTCAGCCTGGCAACTGAACCGACCAAACCGGCACTTTCCCGTTCATTTATATTAATTTTGGGATTGTTGGGTGGACTAATCGCCGGGATCTTGGTTGCCTTTGTATATAACAATTTGGGTATAAATTTAACTCATCCAAAGAAGGGATAATTAATTCACATCAAAATTTATGCGGAATATTCTTTCTAAAAATATTCATCATATTGACCAAATATGAAATTATGAAAAGAATGAATCCCATTTAAAGATTCGAGTTAAAGCCGAGGGACTTGATAGTTTATGGATAAACAAGTAGAAATAGATAACAGCTCCATCACAAAACCAGCTTCCCGGGTCATGTTTGGAGGTATTCTTTCCCTGGTCGTGAGCCTGGCGAGCAACATTATTGTTGCGTATATTTTTGGCGCAGGTTCAAGCATGGATGCTTACCTGACGGCCATTGTGATCCCATCCTACTTACAGATTGTTTTTTACAGCAGCCTGGCTTTTGTGGTGATCCCTGCCTTTATTGAGGCCAAAACAAACAAGCAGGACGAAGATGCATGGGCGTTGGTTGGAACTTTTTTCTGGATTACACTGATTGTCTTATCGCTCATCTCAGTTCTGGGATCAGTCTTTTCAACGCCGCTCATCAAGTTGGTCGCACCAGGGTTCCAAGACGCAAAATCAACACTCGCCTCTCAAATGTTGACCATATCGATTTTCACCATGCCCTTTATCGGCCTCAGCACGCTGTCGACGGGGATTCAAAATGCGCGGCATCGTTTTTTCTGGCCATCATTTGCTCCTGCTTTTGGATCGCTGACGAATGTAGTCATCCTTTTATTGTTTTCGCGGTTCATCGGTCCAATGGCTCTTTGCTGGGGATTTTTATTTTCAGCTGTAGTTCAGTCTGGATTTACCATCATTCCAATTATTTTCCATGGCTGGAAGAAACTTCTTCCATTATCGGATAGAAGGGTGAGGAATATCGGTAAATTAATGACACCACTTCTCCTGTTCGGCATTGTAACTTGTTTATCACCAGTTGCATTACGATATTTTTCCTCCAGCCTGCCAAATGGACAAATTGCCTACATGGGATATGCAAACAAAATTTCCAGCATCTTCGTGCTCCTTTTAGCATCCGGAATTGCAGCTGCCATTTTCCCTTCCATGGCAAGGACATACGCCCAGGAGGGGATCCTCGGGCTATCCCAAAAGAGCGATTTCGGGTTGCGCCTGACATTTGCCGTGGCCCTGCCAGCTATCCTGATTGTCGGAGCAGTTGCTATTCCGCTGATCAGGGTATTTTTCGAGCGAGGAGCTTTTACCCAGTCGGACACAAGCGGGGTCAATAGTATCCTTTTCGCCTACCTCCTGGGTGATGTGTTGTTCAGAATGCTTGGAAATATTTTCGATAGAGGTTTTTACACATTAAAGAATACGATCACCCCAATGGTTATCAGTTCCATTTATGTCATTTTGTTTATCGCCACTGCGCATTTCTTTGTCACCCGCTGGGGATATGTAGGGCTCGTTTGGGCATTGATAACCAGTCAGGGTTTGGATGCCTTGACTGCAGGGATCATTGTATATAGAAAATACCCAAAAGGACATGGGATAAGATTGACAGCAAGCTTCCTGAAATATTTTCTGGTGGCAGGCGTATCCTTTATATGTGTGCGATTTGCCCTGTTTTTATTGGCGAAATTCTCTGTTTATATTCAGCTAGCAATTGGCGGATTGATCGGTGGTTTAGCCTACTTTTTCGTACTTTTATTTATTGATAAAGAGATGCTGACCTCCATATTTGAATTGTTTGGAATCCATTATGATTTTAGAAAATTCAAATTGGGATTCGAAGGCATAATTCCACATAAAGGGAGTCCTGACCAAATAAGGAGAGTTGGTGATGATAAAACCAATCTCTGATTACGAGAGTTATTTATTTTTTAGTTATCTACCAAAGTTTTCGGAAGCAAGCCTTGAATGGCTTAATTGTGATTTTGATAATGACTTTGGCCAGGGAATTGATCGCGAATCGTGGTGGGTCAACGAAGGTATTAAAGCTATAAAGCAGACGATGGCCGACGAGATTGGCAATACGGATCCGGGCGCTGATCATATATTGCTATTGAGTGGGGGTATAGATTCGAGGGCAATCCTGGGAGGGCTGCTGGAGAATCTACCAAAATCCAGGATCATTGCAGTAACCTATGGAATACCAGGTGCTTGGGATTTTGAAATTGCAAAAATCATTTCCCGAAAATTTGGAATAAGGCATGAAGTTTTTAATCTTTTGGAAGAAAAATGGGACATAAACGAGCTTATTAAAGCCGCTACCCATCTTAAAAGGCCGGTGAGCGTCTATCAATCTTATGTCAGGCAAAAAATAAACAATCGATTTGGAACTGGTTGCGTCTACTGGAGCGGCTTCATGGGGGATATGCTGTCTGGATATGGTCTGCTGGAAATTCCCAACACGAATAAACTGGAAGCCATTAAAAAATTTCTCGCGATAGAACCCACGCCAAATTATCAAGACAGGGTATTTGAGTCTGAAATAATTAACAAAATCATGGTTGAATTTCCATGGGACAGGGTAAATCAATCCAAATTTTGTCTTGATGATCAGCTCGATTTCTGTCTTCGCCAAAGGTATCTCACCCAACCCATACTCATTATGAATGGGTTTACTTTTAAAATCCCTTTCCTGAATCGGAAATGGGTGAATTTTTGTTCAAATGTTCCATATAAATGGCGCATCAGACAGTATCTTTACAGGAGAATCACCCAAGGAAGCTATAAAGAATTGTCGAAGATACATTACGCTAATACTGCTGGAATGTCATTATTTGCATCGAAGAATGAAATTTTTCTTGGTAAAGCCATTGCGAGAATCAAGCCTTACATTATTCGGCGGGATCCGTATTTGTCTCACCCAAGAACAAACTATATCAACTGGACTGAATCCCTGCGCCACAAAGGTCCATTTCAGGAAACGGTCTACACTACAATACAAAATTTGAAAGAACGGGCAATCATTAACAATAAGGATATAGATACCTGGTGGCGCGACAACTTGAATAGAAAAGTGGACTACACCACATTGCTGATGAATCTATCCAGTCTGGAATTGCTCTTGAAGGCTGGAATAGTGGGGGGCAGCGTGGGTGGTGATCGCCCAGACGGTTTGTCACAACAACTTCAAACAGGAATGACTGGACATGAAGATCATGGTTACAAAAGATAAAAAGAATCCCGCAGACAACTTGACGTTCTTGCCTTTTCTGGCGATCTGTGTGGATTTATTCACCCCCTACCTGATATGGAATAATAAACTGCCTTCAATAATCCGGTGGTTATCCGACCTTGCGCTGGCTGCAATGCTGCTGATAACGATATTTCGCATGTTTGCCTTCAACCGGATCCCTTTTGCATTTTGGATGATCGTGTTCATTGCTATCTTCTGGTCTTTTGTAGCCATAGGCCATGGGCAGGGGATAACACCCACTATTTGGGGCGTTTGGTTGCTGTTCCAATTCCCATTTGCTGCTCTTTTCATGTATCTTCAACCTGAACCGCCTCGGCGTCTTCCAGAATATCTGCGCGCCTTTTGCTTGATTATTCTGGGCATGGAATTGATTGCCCAATTATTACAATATGCAACTGGAGTGATCCCGGGCGATCGCCTCTCAGGACTCTTCGGAGGAAATGGGACCGGGATTGCAGTGATTTTTGACATTCTGGTATGTTGCGTGTTCTTCGGACATTGGATTGCGAACAGGAAATGGACCGGCCTTGTCATCGCATTATCCATGAGCATGCTGTCCAGTGTATTGGGCGAAATGAAATTATTTCCGTTAGCAATCGTTGCAATTGGTATAATTGCGGTTTTTTTATTCGCCCTAAAGTACCGGGCTCCCGGAGAAATGCTCATCTATTTAACCCTGATCATTATCATCGTGGTTGGTTTTACTTACATTTATAACCTCGTTATCCCCGGGGCAAATACAGATCCAGTACAAACATATATTACAAATCCTTCAAGGTTGTTTGCCTATCTCAACAACACGATTGGCTACAACAATCCGGGAGGCTTATATACTGACATTGGCCGGGTGTCTGCATTAAATATCGGCTGGCAATCCATACAGAAGGATCCGGTTACATTCCTGTTCGGGTATGGGCTTGGCACCCGGAGTGAGAGCCAGTCCCTGGGGACAGCCGGAGTAGCTCTGACGACGGGTAACTTGGGTCTTTCGGTGGGCACAAGCCTGTTAGTGATGATGCAGGAGATGGGCGTCATCGGTTTGGTAGTGCTGGCAGTTTTTATGGTGTGGTTTCTCCTGACCCTGGCCAAAGATATACGGATGCATCCAGAATCGCCGTTGGTTGGTCTCCGATATGCGCTGTTTCTTTTCACAATCCTGTGGCCGGTTTGGCTTTTCTATGCAGTAATCTGGACAATGCGCGTACCAATGCTTCTTTACTGGTTCTCCGTGGGATATTTATTTGCAGAGGTTCGCGTAATGCAAATGCAAATACAAAAGAAACCCCGCAGAAAAATTGTGGCAGGAGGGTAGGATGCGCCAACCATCCCAAATGCAAAAACCACACTGGCTGATTTGGGTCTACCCGACAAAGATTGCCAATGAATTCAATGCGGCCCCCCAGCTGGAGGTCACAAAAGAAATGCGCAATTTGGGCTGGAAAGTGGACTTGATTGCCTTTGGCCCAGATGGAAAATATATGGCAGAAGGCGTGGAGGTTCTTTGTGTTGCCAGTCCGGATGTATATTTATTCCGTCATTTATTCTTCCATATGCGCATCATCCCTTACATCCTTCGAAACTGGAGACAAATCGATGCAATCCTGATCAACCAAGTCTCCTTGCCCTGGCTCATTCCGCTTCGTCTGCTGGATCCGTTCAGCAAAAAGCATCCATTGCTTGTAATGGACACCCGCACTGTTCCGATGGAGTCGAAGGAAAGATCAACCCTCAAGGATAAGCTGCGCGGAAGATTTTCATTCCTCATGAACAGATTGGCCAATATCCTGGCAGATGGACAGACTACTATCACCCAACGTATGTCAGACCTGCTACGCATTCCTCCTAGGAAACTATGGGGTACCTGGGCCTCGGGTGTCAACCTGGATATATTTTTATCGGACGGGCAAAACCGCTGCTGGCCCGGACCAAATGACCCAGTGCAACTCATCTACATCGGAATGTTGAATTACGAACGGAACTTGATGACATTCTGCCGCACCGTGTTGGAAGCCAACCGACAAGGGATGAATTTTTCTTTTCTCATGTACGGGGACGGATCGGAAAAGCAGGAATTACAAGCATTTGCTAGCCAGACAAATGGAATAATCAAAGTATTTGAAACCGTTCCACATAATCAGGTCCCAAAAATTTTAGCACAAGCACATGTTGGTGTACTCCCGTTTCCGGACGAGATGAAATTCAGAGTATCCAGCCCGATTAAACTATTTGAATACATGGGATCGGGCATGCCCATCCTCGCGACCAAAATCACCTGCCATACCGATGTGATTGGAAGCGGCGATTACGTGTACTGGGCTGAAAATTCTGATTTGGAAGGAATGCTTAAAGCCCTTGAAAAAGTTTGGCAGGAAAGATTTACCCTGCCAGCCTTAGGTCAGAACGCAAGGGTCGCCGCGCAGGAATTTACGTACATAGCGGCTGCAAAGCGATTGAATAATGCCCTGCAATATGGATTTTCCATCCACCGTGCCGAAACCGAGAAGATGCACCCGCACCCAATCTTGTGACAGAATATCAAGAATTTATACCCGTACTGTGAAATTGTATATCACGAAAGTTGATAAAAAAAAACAATGCAACAAGTAAATGTACTTCACCTGATAAATGCATTTGAAGAATCCAGCATAGGCAGTATTATTATGAGGTTGGTAACCTATTTAGGGCAAGAGGATTATGGCTGGCATGTTGGAGCGCTTAGCAATTCGGGGGACTTGCAGGCGAAATTTATCCATTCAGGCGCTGAGGTCATAGATTTTTCCTTAAGTGGAAAAAATCAACAAAGTATCAAAGAGTATGTTTTAACCCACCAGATCAGAATAATACACACGCATACACCGCATACGATCCTTAAAGTCGCCTCAGCACACTCCCCTGGCATAATTCATCTAACTACGAGACATTTATTAGCCTCTCCGAGCGACCGTCGTTGGGGACTCATGTATACTTTGTGGGACCGATCCAGCCTTTACCTGCCAGATCATATTGTTGCTGTGAGCAAGGAGATGTATTCACGAATAGTTTCCCAACCAGGGATGGATAAGAGCCGCGTCACAATGGTCCACAATGCAGTACCCGTTGAGCAATTCTATAAGCCAGAGCAACGTGATCCTTACAGAGCTAAACTCGGTTTACCTCCGGATGCGTTTGTCATCGGATATGCTGGAAGAATCCAAAAGGTAAAGAGGATAGATCTGTTACTTCTAGCCTTTTCCATGGTATTTTCGCGATTTTCTCAAGCCCGTCTTATCATAGCTGGTGAAGGGGACTTAAAACATGAAATGCAGGAATATGCCGCTAAATTGGGCATTTCGGATGCAGTGCTTTGGCTTGGTTTTTGTAGCGACATACCTGGTTTTTTAGCTGCAGTGGATATCTACATTCAATCCTCCAGTAATGAAGGTTTATCTTTAAGCATTCTTGAAGCGATGGCTGCCGGTAAACCTGTCGTTGCAACCGATGTCGGCGGAGGAAATGAGGTAATAAAACATGAAATATCTGGACTCCTGATACAGCCAGAATCCCCTCTTGCCATTGCAAATGCCGTCATTGATTTGTTTGAACATCCGGATAAACAAAAGAGGTTTGGACAGGCAGCCAGAAGTCAGGTGGTTGATAATTTTAATATTCAATCCATGGTTGACGCCTATCGATTAATATATCAGAGGTTTGCCTTATGAAGAAAAGTCTATCTATATTAATGATTTGTCATCATCGGCGACATAAAGCTTTTGCCAGACCTCATGCAATGGCCGCGCATCTCGTAGAACGCGGGCACCAGGTTACATTAATGGTTATCTCGGAAAAACGCCCGGTAGGTTTTGTTGAAAATATATGGGATGGCGTTCGGATTATTGAAACCCCTGACTTGCTATGGGGTCGTTTGCGTTCGGGCTGGGATTTGTGGGATCTCTTTAATCGGGAAGTCTATCTGAGCCGGGATAAAGGTCAATATGACCTTATCCATTGCTTCGAGACACGACCAGTTACAATTTATCCAGCCTTGCAATATTGCCACCGGCATAACCTACCACTAGTGACCGACTGGAACGATTGGTGGGGGCGGGGTGGGCTGATAGATAAGAATCGTCCAAGATGGTATTCCCCTTTATTTGGAGGTATAGAGACCTACTTTGAAGAGGCGTTTCGAAATAGAGCTGCAGGGCTCACGGTGATATCTTCTGCCCTGTTGCAGCGTGCTATAGGTCTTGGCGTTCCTCCAGATCACATCTGCCTGCTGCCAGGCGGAGCCTTCTCTGATTTCTTTCTGCCACGGCAAAAAGAAATTTGTCGCAACAAATTTGGCTTGCCCTTGTCAACCCCGATCCTGGGTTATTCCAGTGTGGATTCAATGTTAGATCTGGAGCTAGCTTTGCATGCCTTGTCAATAGTGGCAAAACGATACCCATCCGTCAAGCTCATCATAACAGGAAAAAAAGACAGATCAATCACCAAGCTGGCCAAATCTATTGGGGTGGAAGAAAATATACATCTTACGGGCTTGCTGCCTTATGAAGATCTGCCATGGGTTCTCGGTTGTGCCGACCTTTTTGTGTTGCCTTTTCCTGACAAAATCTACAACGTGGGACGTTGGCCCAACAAGATGGGCGACTATATGAGTTTGGGACGACCAACAATTTCAAATCCGGTTGGAGATATCAAGAAGTTGTTTGAAAGCCATGAGATCGGGCTCCTTGCCTACGAGGATCCGGTGAACTTTGCTGAAAAGATTACCTATATTATTGAACATCCCGATATTGCTGAAAAACTTGGAGGCAATGCCAGAAATCTTGCTATCAAAGAATATGACTGGAAGATTCTCATTTGCCGATTAGAAAATTTTTATTACTCAATTTTAAATAACTCAACAGACGATGATGATAACAGCAGGAAAATTAGATGAAACTTCGTGATCCTATCAAACTAATCCCCAGAAATAATTGGGATTATGGATTTAAAGCACTATCCATTACGCTTGCCGGGTTACAAAATAATGCCAAGCAAATGCATAATATCGAAAATATCTTTCAACAGAATCCTGTTTGGACTAATTCTGGCAGAACTTCACTATATGCAATTCTTAAATCTCTGGATCTACCGGCAGGTGCAAAGGTAGGTGTTCCATTGTTCTGCTGTTCGGTTGTTTTCAATGCTATTTGTCAGGCTGGTTTGATCCCCCGTTTTCTCGACTCGAACATGAACGATTGTAATATTTCTATTGAGGATCTTCGCAAAAAACGCGCAGACCTTGCCGCGGTCGTTGCAGTTCACATGTTCGGCAATCCGTGTGATATGGACGCGATTGTTGCCATTGCTGACTCTATGCCGGTAATTGAAGACTGCGCACAATCAATTTTCAGCACCTATAAAGGAAAACAAACAGGGTTGCTTTCCACGGCTTCATTTTTCTCGTTTCGCTGTGGGAAATATATTTCCGCCGGAGAAGGCAGCGCCATTTTCTGCAGGGAACTGGAACTTCATAATAAAATCGAACGGACAGTAAATTCTTTTGAAAGCTGGTCTACATTAAAAAAGTTCATCAACTCTCTTTCAACGTTTGTTAAAGCAACCTTGTACAATCGTCCCTGGTATGGTCTCATTGGTTACCCCATCGGCATGCTACTCGATAAAAAATTGAATCTGACAGCCAAAGACGGTTTCGAAACAGGAAAGATCGCATCAACTCACCTTGCACTTATTGATGCACGTATCGCCCACTTTCAGGAAAAAATTAACATCCAGAGAAAACATGCTCAAATGCTTCTCAGTGCAGTGGTGATGCCTGGTAATTTTTCTTTACCGTCTGAAGGTGATAATTGCTCCAACAACTGGTTCCAGTTTGCCCTCAGATTTCAAAACACGAACCAACGAGATCTAATGGCTGAATACCTATTAAATCAAGGAATCGACACCTCAAAATATCTCGACAATGTCGCTGATGAAGCCCGTTCAAATTATGGGTATGATGGAGATTGTCCTAATGCTGAATTGCTTTCCAAAACAGTTCTGCTCGTGCCAATTCATTATACATTACAAACCTGCGATATTGAACATATTGCCCATTCCATCAACGAAGGTTCTCAGGTCATCTGAAACATTGGAGGACGTTAATATTACGTAATTCAATAGATGAATAACTCAAAATTTATGAAAATTAAGAAAAAACTATTGAAACTCATTGCCAAACAAATACCTGGCCGTGGGTTACGTATTAGCTTGCTTCGCATGTGTGGATATGTTATCGGTAATAGTGTTTACATTGGTGAAGACATTATTATCATTGATGACTTGGATGATACACAATTGCAATTCAATTTGAGCATCGGTGATCGTGCTGCAATTTCACCACGGGTCACATTCGTATTGCATACACAACCCAATGAATCTCGGATCGTTCCTTATGTTAATTCACACAAAGGTCCAATAACCATCGACTCAGACGCCTGGATCGGAACTGGCGCAGTAATCTTACCAAATATAACTATTGGTGAAGGGGCAGTTGTGGGTGCAAATTCTGTGGTCACGAAAAACGTAGCACCTTACACTGTGGTAGGGGGCGTTCCTGCACATGAAATAAAACAAGTGAATGTTCCCTGGAATCGTTCAGAAACTCAAACAAGTTGATACAATACATACTATGATAACCCGTTGTGTTCGATGCCTGATGCCCAGTACATATCCGGATATTAATTTCAATAACGTTGGTGTCTGTAATCATTGTCTTAACTATAAAAAACCAGAACCAATCGGAGAGGATAATTTTCTTCAAAAAATTAACTCCAAGCGCGGCAAGCAGTACGACTGTGTTCTGGGCATCAGTGGCGGTAAAGATAGTTGTTATGTTGCCTATCTTGCAAAGAAGAAATATGGGTTGCGCGCATTGGCAGTCTCTTATGACTTCCCATTTATGGTCGATCTGGCCCGCAAAAACATTAAAACGGTCTGCGAGAATCTTGGAATGGATTTGCTGGTTGTTAAATCTCGCAACAATCTTGAATACAATTTGTTACGCAACCACTTAATGTCTTTGGCCGCAACTGGCACAACGTGGGGACAGTGCATGTTCTGCCATTATGGCATCGAAGCGGTTCTTTACAAAATGGCGCAAAGCAGGGGGATTCCATTTATTCTCAGTGGTGTAACCAATAACGAATTATGGTGGAATCCTGGTAATCGTTTAAGTTTTCTCGTAAAACGGCTGAAGAACCTCTCATTTTCAGAGAAAGTACTTTTTGGGATCTATCAAAGTAAAGCTTATATTGGTTTGGTTGACCAGCGTCTGCAGTTTTCTATTCCGGGGAACAGTTGGTTTAACGCTTATGGAAGGGCTCATGCACCTTCGAATGGCCCTGAAACAATTCCGGTATTTAACTATATAGAATGGGACCAGGGTATCATCGAAAAGACCCTACAGGAAGAAACAGGTTGGCAGAAACCATCTAAATCGCTTACTTGGCGATACGATTGTATTCTAGAACCACTCCTTGACTTTACATATAAAAGAGAGGTCGGCATTTCTTCCGCGGGTCTTTATATCTGTGGTCTAATCCGGTCAGGGATGATTAGTCGTGTAGAAGCCCAGAACTTAATAGAAGAAAATGAAGACCAAGCGCGGCTTGATGAGAGTTTGAAGAAAGTATTGGATTTCCTAAATATTCCAATACAAATACAAGAAAAATTCTTTGATGCTCGTCAAAGGTAAATTGACATGGCTGTTTTATTGAACAATGGACGAAAAGATTTAAAAGTTGCTTTTCACCACATCCTTGATACTTTTATAGCAGATATCGATTGCGCTCGTGGTATATTTCTAAAACCAAATATTGTTTTTCCGGTCAGGCCCGAAAGTGGTGAAATCACTCCCCCCTTATTCGTCAAGACTTTAATTTCAGCATTGAGGGAGCGTTTTGGCAATATCGATATCATAATCGGTGAAGGTGTCGCAGCCGGTTGCGATCCGCTGGAAAACTTTCAAGCTTCTGGATATGCCGAGCTTGCCAAAGAACTAAATGTTCCGTTGCTGGACCTTCACGGCGCAGAACGCAAAACGGTAGCATGGAAATTTGGCAAGTTGGAGCTGCCGTCCATTGCACTGGAACGTACCTATATTAACTTACCGATACTTAAACCTAGCAGTGCCTGTGTAATTTCAGGCGCATTAAAAAATCAGAAAGGCCTTGTGTTGCCTGCGGTGAAAAAGCACTTTCACCGGCTCGGCCTGCATGAGCAGATAGCAGAATTAAATATTGTTGTACAACCGTCGTTGACAATAATGGACTGCAGCCATTTCTTTGGCCGCAATGTGCTTATAACCGGCAATAACTGCGGCGAAGTCGATGCAACAGCCTGCCAGTTATTGAATATTGATGAACCTGAACATGTACAGTTGGCAAGAAATGCGCGAGTGTTTGCAACAGGGTATTCTGTTCAAGGTGAAATTAACATAAAGCACATATCCGCTCTCCCATTGGTTAAGGAATTTAAACGTCTGGGACGATTGCGATTATGGTCCAATCCGCGAGCCTGCACGATGTGCCGTTACCTTTTCCATGATATTCAAAATAATTTATTCGAACGTCAGAACTTTTCAGGGGAAGCAAAATTGCTATTTCACTCAATTAAAGGAGCCGAGATTATTATGGGATTAAAACCAAAATGGCGAAGGGAATACGCCACAGTCATCTGTGTTGGTACATGCACCCGCCGTGTGGCAAAAGAAGGTGGCTATATTTATATTCCTGGTTGTCCGCCGACACTTAGCGATCTTTATAGTCATCTTCCGTAATGAAGAATGGTTTGAAAAGTTTGGCGAAAGGACTTGAAGAGACGTGGGGACACAAGATCAGCACATCGTGATCCAACCATCCGATTCCCGCTGGATGGATTTCATCCAATCCTGTCCCAACGCGAATATATTCCACCATCCAGCCTGGATAGAACTGATGTCCGAATGCTACGAATACTATGCAGCCATCATCGCAATTTTAAATGGGAATGGGGTCATCCAGGCCGGTCTGCCCTTTCTGAAAGTGAGCAGTCCTCTAACCGGGCGAAGATGGGTTTCCTTACCATTCTCCGATTATTGCAACCCGCTTTATCGGGATGAATCTGCACTCGAAGCATTGACTCGACAGTTGGTTCTTATCTATCAGGAAAACAGACTCGATAAATTGGAAGTTCGTTGGGAACTTCCTGAATATGCAGGTATCCAAAAGGTCTCAGAATTCGTTCTGCATACCATTAAATTAGATCCAGATCCGGACCAGATCGCCAAACAATTCAAGCGCACGCATCTTCAAAATATTCATACTGCCGAAGAGAGAGGCGTAAAGGTCGAGTTTGGAGACAAGCTCGAACACTTAAAAGTTTTTTACGATCTGCAATTGGAAACGCGGAAGCGACACGGCGTCCCGGCCCAGCCCTGGAAATATTTTGAACTTCTCTGGCACTACATCGTGAAGTCGGGAATGGGGTTTGTCCTTTTAGCGCAAAAGGATAACGAATATATCGCCGGAATGGTTTACCTGGGTTGGGGAAAAACCCTGATTGCAAAGTACGCGGCCTCACGTGAAGATAGGTTCAACCTGCGCCCTAACAATCTGCTTTTCTGGGAAGGGATTTGCTGGGGTTGCAGGAATGGTTATACTATCTTCGACATGGGTAGGACGGAAATGGAAAACGCCGGCTTGAGAAATTTCAAGAGCCGCTGGGGTGCGGTGGAGGAACCGTTATATTATTCGATCATTTCTTCCAAACCGTACAAGCCAACGAATGACCGGCTCGCATGTATGCTACGTTCAGTGATCAAAAACTCACCCTTATGGGTTTGCAAACTCTCAGGGGAACTCCTCTACAGGCATGTGGGATAATGACAAACCTTTGGTATAAAAACGACCCTCGTTATTTTTGGTGCTTTGAGCCAGATTTGCCCGATGAGATCTGGGGAGAAGCCATCAACCAAGCACTGCCCTTGCTTGGACTGCCAGGGAAAATGGCGATCGAAGCCGCGCTGGAATGGACGCTCGGCGAAAGGCGATTTGGCCCCGACCATTACCATCTTGGATTTACTCGCCGCCTCTATTACCGTTTAAAGCCGCTCTTACCTAACTCACTGACACACCCGTTACGCCAGGCCTATCGCCGCATCCAGGAAAAGGATCACCAACTGGGATGGCCGGTGGAATCGCGTTTTGCCCAATTTCAATGGGAAATTGTACGACAAGTCATGCTTCTTTCAGAATCGCAGGAACTGGCCTTCAAGAATTTTTGGCCTGGCAGAAAACGGTTTTCTTTAGTCCTTACGCATGATGTCGAAACCGCAGAAGGACAAGCGTTTGTGGAAGCCGTGGCGGATCTGGAAGAAGGTCTTGGTTTCCGCTCGTCGTTTAATTTTGTACCGGAAAGATATAAACTGAACTATAAATTGATGGATAACCTACGCCAGCGCGGATTTGAAGTTGGTGTTCATGGATTTAGGCATGATGGCAGGTTATTTAATTCAAAATCTTCCTTTGAAAAGAAGGCAGAAATAATTAATGAATGTCTTAAGGAGTGGAATGCATTGGGTTTTCGGGCGGAACTTACCCATCGTCAGCCCGAATGGATGCAGGCGTTGGATATAGAATATGATCTCTCCTTTTTCGATACCGATCCCTTTGAGCCCATCCCTGGCGGGACGATGAGCATCTGGCCTTTTTTCATTGGTCATTTTGTGGAACTCCCCTATACTCTAGTTCAAGACCACACCCTGACTTCTGTTCTTGGTGAGAATTCTCCCAGAATCTGGCTAGAAAAAGTGGATTTTATTGAAAAATACCACGGCATGGCATTGGTCATTACACATCCCGATTACTTGAAAAGCAAACCCACCTTGGATGTATATTATGAATTTCTGAATACAATGAAAAAGCATGACAGTTATTGGTCTGCATTACCTAGCGAAGTAGCCAGGTGGTGGAAATCGCGCATTGCATCATCGGAGGCCAGCAAACTTGGCGTTAATCTTTGCAAGGTGCTTCTTGACGGGAAGGATATCAAAATAGAAGTGTGAATATTTATTTGATGGGGTAATATATTCATTAACTTGAAATAATGGATTGGATCTCCGAAGCTTGTCAGGACTTTGGAGATCCAATTTGAATCCTGTAAATGTCCTTACTTAAGGTAATAATTTATTCATGAAAAACTCTCATACAATCGGGGCAGGACAAAATATCAAGAGGAAATGATAAAGAATTTACAAGCTAAGTTGTGGGTCATACTTGGTATTCCTTGAGTACATTTGCCATTGGTATCGGCTAGCGGGCAGGTTATTGAATACCACTTTGGGGGTCATACCAGTGGAATGCGAACAAGTGAGATCAATTCAATAATTGTAAGAAATGATACCGCCAACACCCCACAGTAGGGTGGGGATGGACGGTTTTTTGGTGGACCCGTTGGCTGGAGTGGCTTTATTAAAAGCGCCGTTGAAGGACAAGATTTCGTGTGCACCTATGTCTGGGGATGTGCCAACTTGTGCTGTCATTGCGCCCATATCTGGAGAAGAATTTCTCACCGTTCCGAAGTAGTCCGTCTGAACGTCGGGTAAGGCTAAAGCCTTTCCAATAGCAGGAGATGATTCTGTCAATTGATACCAAGATGGGTCGATGGACACA
>Ga0209777_10002724_pt1 | contig 22788 bp, 15 predicted proteins | sample FrelakmetHBP12HB_FD_187147 | JGI IMG/M metagenome (GOLD analysis project Ga0209777, IMG submission 187147) | Freshwater lake sediment microbial communities from the University of Notre Dame, USA, for methane emissions studies -HBP12 HB (SPAdes)... | ecosystem: Environmental > Aquatic >...
AAACCGTGAGACGACTATTGAGTGAAACATCGTTACCAACAAATAAACGTTGATTGAATGAAACATCGCTGTAAACCGTCAATCTGCTATTGAGAGAAACATCATTACCAACAAATAAGCGTTTATTGAATGAAACGTCGCTGTAAACCGTGAGACGACTATTGAGAGAAACATCATTTCCAACAAATAACCGTTGATTGAACGAAACATCGCTGTAAACTGTGAGACGACTATTGAGAGAAACATCATTACCAACAAATAAACGTTGGTTGAATGAAACATCACTGTAAACTGTGAGACGACTATTAAGTGAAACATCGTTACCTACAAATAAACGTTGGTTGAATGAAACATCGCTGTAAACCGTGAGACGACTATTGAGTGAAACATCGTTACCAACAAATAAACGTTGATTGAATGAAACATCGCTGTAAACCGTCAATCTGCTATTGAGAGAAACATCATTACCAACAAATAAACGTTGATTGAATGAAACATCGCTGTAAACCGTCAATCTGCTATTGAGAGAAACATCATTACCAACAAATAAACGTTGATTGAATGAAACATCGCTGTAAACCGTGAGACGACTATTGAGTGAAACATCATTACCTACAAATAAGCGTTGATTAAAGGATACATCACTATAAACCGTCAATCTGCTGTTCAATGAAACATCGTTACCAACAAATAAACGTTGATTAAAAGATACATCACTATAAACAGTAAGACGACTATTGAGAGAAACATCACCACCTACGAACAATCGTGTATTAAAGGAAACATCATTTATTACTGTGAGACGACTGTTGAGAGAAACATCTCCACCGACAAATAAGCGTGTATTAAAGGAAACATCATTTATTACTGTGAGACGACTATTGAGTGAAACATCTCCACCTACGAACAAGCGTTGATTAAAGGATACATCACTATAAACAGTCAATCTGCTATTCAATGAAACATCATTACCAACAAATAAACGTTGATTGAAAGAAACATCGCCACCAACAACTGTAAATTTACCATTAAATGACACATCCCCTACAGTTCCATCCATTACAATACTGTAATCAAGTGTTGAAATTATAGTATCTATTTGAATATTGGGATTTACTGTATTAGATACGAAAATCATACCAATAGGACTTGGATATACTCCATATGCAAGGTTACATTCTGTAATTGTAACATAATCTCCAAATGCGGACATAGAAACAGATGTCCATTGAGCTCCAAAAAATCCTATTTGAGCCATTGTAGTCCAACTTACACCATAGTTAGATGATGATGTATAACAGCCCATACCAATACCATTTGTATTCGATACTGCAATTTGATATTGTCCGTCATATGTCATTGCTATAGATGACCATATACCATAAGTTATATTGTTGTTCTGTATAATATATTGTGTCCAGGTAAATCCATAATCTGACGAATAATAAATACCAGAATTAGGGGCTGTATTTATGTTATTACCAACTATGCTTTGATATTGACCTGAATATGATATTGCAATACCAGTATATTTAAGGCTTCCATTTATTCCAGTAGCTTGATACCAATAGCTACCAAAGTCTTGTGAATAATAAACACAATTTACTCCATTTTGCACTCCACTAACAGTTATATATTTTCCATTTGATGATACACTAATTGCATACCAGCTGCTACAATTTGGTGCATTATTTAAAACATACCATGAAAAGCCATAATCATTTGAATAATTAATGTAACCATTACCATTTTGCACATAACACGTATACATTTTTTTTCCAGAAGATGTTATTGCTGTATAGTTTGAAGGATAACTAGATAGAGTCCAAGTTTTTCCAAAATCATTTGAAATATAAATATTTGAATTTCCTGCTTGATTAATAGTTTGGTATTTTCCGTTTTGGGATATAGCAACAAATAATTTTCCGTAGGGAGGGGCATTCGAATTAATCCAGGTTGTCCCGTAATCACTAGATATGTATGCATAGCCTTTATTAGCACCTGCAATTTGGTATTGCCCAGTAGAAGAAACCGCTACGGAATTCCATCCGTGAGAGGTAGTATTTCCATCTAGATGTTGTGCAATCGTTCCATCATCGGGGGTATCATTACCCTGGGTTTGACCTACTTGTACAAATAATCTTGCAAATATAGAATCAAAATTTGTAGGATACGTACCATTAACATTTACTATTAATGGTGTATCGTAAGTAAAAAATAATCTATTGTTGTAAATAGTTGTTTCATTCAATAGTGTATTTCCTTGAGTAAACAAATCACTATTAAAAGATACATCGCCACCTACAAATAAACGGCCATTAAGTGATGTGTCACTGTATACCGTAAGCCTACTATTCAAGGAAACATCGCCACCTACAAATAATCGATTGTTCAATGATACATCACTATAAACCGTAAGACGGCTATTTAATGAAATATCGCCACCAATAAACAATCGGCTATTCAAAGAAACATCACTATAAACTGTGAGACGGCTATTCAATGAAACATCGCTACCAACCATTAAACGTTGACATAATGATACATCACTGTAAACTGTTAATCTATAATTTAGTGATACGTCTTCATTAACGGTAAAAGTATAGTTATTAGTAGTAGTAGTATTAATAATATTCATACGAGAATACTGTTGTACTGATAATCTTCCTAATATTATTGTATCACAACCAATAACGACATTACCATTTAATGATACGTCTCCATTTACAAATAAGCGTTGATTAATAGAGACATCTCCACCTACAAAAAGTCGGTTATTCAAAGAAACATCGCTGTAAACTGTGAGACGGCTATTAAGTGAAACATCGCCACCTACAAATAATCTATTATTCAATGATACATCGCTGTAAACCGTGAGACGACTGTTCAATGAAACATCGCTACTCACAAATAATCGATTATTTAATATTGTATCACTATTTACTACAAGTCTGCTATTAAATGATACATCGCCGCCTACAAATAATCGATTGTTCAATGAAACATCACTGTAAACAGTTAATCGACTATTAAGTGACACATCCCCACCTACAAATATACGTTTATTTAATGAAACATCACTGTAAACAGTTAACCTACTATTGAGTGAAACATCACCTCCTACAATTAATCTATTATTTAATGATAAATCCTGATTCACAATTAGATTATTGTTTAATAATACATCGCCCAATACAAATAACTGTTGATTCATTAAAACATCACTGTATACCGTTAGACGACTGTTGAATAATACATCTCCTCCGACAAATAATCGCTGATTGAATGAAACGTCACTATAAATCGTTAATCGACTATTGAATGATACATCTCCTCCTACAAAAAGACGTTTATTCAGTAACACATCGCTGTAAACAGTTAATCGACTATTTAGTGAAACATCGCCCCCTACAATTAATCTATTATTTAATGATAAATCCCGATTTACTATTAGATTATTGTTTAATAATACATCGCCCCATACAAATAACCGTTGATTCATTGAAACATCGCTGTATACCATTATACGACTATTGAATAATACGTCTCCACCGACAAATAATCGCTCATTCATTTTAACATCGCTATAAACGTATAATCGACTGTTCATTGAAAAATCTCCCCCAATAAATAATCTATTATTCAAAGAAATATCACCATTAACAGTTAGACGGCTATTGAATGATACATCTCCACCTACAAATAATCTATTATTCAATGACACATCGCTATAAACAATTAGACGACTATTTAATAGAGTATCACCACCTATAAATACTCGATTGTTCATAGAAACATCACTGTATACAGTGAGTCGACTATTGAGTGATACATCCCCTCCTACAAATAATCGTTGGTTAAATGATACGTCACTATCTACTGTCAAACGGCTATTGAGCGATACATCCCCACCTACAAATAGTTTACTATTGAATGATACGTCGCTATCTACTGTCAATCGGCGGTTGAATGATACATCACCTACAACAAATAATCTGCTATTTAAAATATTATCACCATATACTGTCAAATTTCTATTTAAGGAAGCGTCTCCTATTACAAATAGCCGATTATTTATAACAGTATCATTATTAACTGTTAAATTAGTATTTAACGAAGTGTTATGACCTACAATTAACTGTTGGTTTAATATGGTATTACCATTTACGTTAAAATTAGAATTAATTTGTCCAACATTGTTCACAAATAACCCACCCAAAAATAATCTTTCGTTCATTGTTACATCATCAATAACATTTAAATGACTATTAATTAATACATCTCCTCCTACAACTAAATTTTGATTTAAAGATACATCGCTATAAACCGTGAGGCGGCTATTGAGTGATACATCTCCTCCTACAAATAACCGTTGATTCATTGAAACATCGCTATCAACTGTTAGACGACTATTTAATAATGTGTCTCCATCTACAAATAATCGCTCATTGAATGCTACATCGCTATCAACTGTGAGTCGACTATTCAACATTGTGTCTCCTCCTATAAATAATCGCTCATTGAATGAAACATCGCTATCAACCGTGAGGCGACTATTGAATGATACATCTCCTCCTACAAATAATCGCCCATTGAATGATACATCACTATAAACAGTGAGACAGCTATTGAGTGAAACATCGCCACCTACAAAAAGTCGTTGGTTTAATGATACATCGCTATAAACTGTTAGGCGGCTATTGAGTGATACATCTCCTCCTACAAATAATCGCTCATTGAATGACACATCGCCGCTAACAATCAGATTACTTAATAAAGCATCTCCGGAAATAATTAAACGTTTATTTAATACTGCATCTCCACCGACAAATAATCGCTGGTTAAATGATACATCGCTATAAACTGTGAGACGACTGTTGAGTGAAACATCATTACCAACAAATAAACGTTGATTTAAGGATACATCACTGTAAACTGTGAGACGACTATTGAGTGAAACATCGTTGCCAACAAACAACCTTTTGTTTAAGGATACATCGCTATAAACTATGAGACGACTATTGAGCGAAACATCCCCACCTACAAACAATCGTTGATTGAAGGAAACATCGCTATAAACTGTCAGACGGCTATTGAGTGAAACATCCCCTCCTACAAATAAACGTTGATTGAAGGACACATCGCTATCAACTGTGAGACGACTATTGAGAGAAACATCCCCACCTACAAATAATCGGCTGTTTAATGATACATCACTATAAACAGTGAGTCGGCTATTGAATGATGCATCACCACCTACAAATAATCGACTATTTAATGATAAATCACCATTCATTAATAGTCCATTATTCATTGTAACGATTCCTCTGAATAAACTACCTTTATTTACTACCAAATTACCATTCAATAATGTATTTCCTACTGTATATAATTGCTGTTCTATTCTCACATTTCCATTTGCTAATAGATTTGTATTTGTAGTAATACTACTTTCTACTACCAATTGCGAATTTATTTTAACATCACCTAGTACTGATAGACGATTATTTAAATTTAAATCACCAAAACTACTGATTCCACTACCATTTCCTGGTGTTCCAGGTATTCCAGGTATTCCAGGTGGTCCTGCAGGACCTGTTGCACCAGTCAATGTTGCAGATCCTGCAGGTCCAGTATATCCGTAAGGTCCTGTTGCACCAGTAGAACCACTTGGTCCTGTTGCACCAGTATTTGTTGCTGTACCAGCTGGTCCAGTATAACCATAAGGACCAGTATTACCTGTATATCCGGTAGTTCCAACTGGACCTCTAAATAGACAATAAAATGAGATGTTATTTATGCTAGAATTTATTTTGCTCAGACTAAAATAAGCATTGCTATTCAAAAATGAATCAGTTCTATTAATTATACCGTTCGTTAATAAAACATTGTTATTGAAAAAACTTATATTTGTTGCTGTTACATACATTGAATATACATCTGTCGAAAATATCTGGTTCTCAATATTTATTTGATTACTACCATTTTTTATATTAATATTTCCATACTGATCAAAATTAAACCCAAAATACATAGAATTACCATTATCATAGGTTAGTCCAATTGATGTTGCAGCGTATAATTCACCCACTGAGAATGATAAATAACATTCAATGTATGATTCTGATGTAATAATAATATCTGTATTACCTGAATTTGCTATTTTAACAATTGAATTGCCTACTGGATAATTTATGGAATCACTACTATTCGTAATATTTTTTAAATTGAATAATGATGGACCATTCGTACCGGTGGGTCCAGTCGGACCTGCAATACCAACAACTCCGGTTCCACCTACTGTAATAGTATTTGTTGCATTTACTGGTACATTAAATCGAGTAGGTTTACCATTGTTAGCACTTATTTGCATAAAACTTCGTAATGCGGTATAATCACTCGAAGACATTACTTATATATAAACTATCTATTTTTTTATGTGGGCCCTACGGTTCTCCTTTGATATTATTATGTAAAACAATAATAAGTATTGCTTATGGAGAACCTAGATTTAGATATTCATAATTATAATTTTCGTGATCTAGAACGTTTTTTTAAACTAAAACCTAATTCAAAATATACTGCTAGTGATATTGAATTAAAATCGTATCAAATTCGCGAACAGTTGTTAAATAGTGGTCATATTAACAAGCGCTTTAAACGTGATTTAATCGAATTTTTAAATTTAGCTAAGGATTGGCTTATTCACGTAAAGTGTAATACTACGAAAATAGCTAATAAACCCACCACTATTCCAAAAGATTGGAAATTAGATAGTATTGACGCTCCATTATCCAAAGAACCTCATAGTCGTACCGAAGAATTAGTAAACCGACCTGATACCCAATTTATTTATTCGAATAACAGTGATTTTTTTCCTGGGGTAATCAATCCACTTAATACACGTATCATTACAAAATGTCTTAACATAGATACGCGCTACCGCGAGAACCTATACACCACACAAAGTTCAGATTTTACTATGCAATTACCTATGAAACTTAGCAAGATTGTTTCTATGCAACTTTCTTCGATTGAATTACCTGTCTCTTTTTATAGTATTTCTTCCAGTTTAGGTAATAATTTTCTATTTATTAATGTAAATTATAATTCTTTTGATTTGACTCAAACAGGTGTCGTAGATATAATTACTGTTTCTATTCCGGATGGTAACTACAATGCCAATGATTTTATCGATGTGATTAATAGAGAACTTTGCCCACGTAATGAGGATGGATCTATTATCAATGAAACCGCAATATCCTCTTATATACAACTTTCACTTGATCTTACCCCTAGTGGCTCTGGAACCGGAAAGGTTACAATACAGGCTATTGGAGAACGTGCAGAATTTATTAACTTTTTTGATCTTGATTTTACCCGAAATATTGTTGGCGCAACAGATACTATCAATCTAACCTCAAAAATAGGTTGGAATTTGGGATTTATTAAACCACAATATACGAATTGTAAAAAATATGTTGCTGATACGGTGATAGAACCTGCCGGTATACGTTATATCTATTTAGCTGTAGATGATTATAACAATAGCTCTAATAATCATTTTCTAAGTGTTTTTAATAATTCGATGATGAATCCTAATATTCTGGCCAGAATATCATTGAAAGGTTCCTATTTTAGTTTAATTATGGAAAACGATTTTAACATTGTTAGCGAACCTCGCCGGTATTTTGGACCAGTAGATATTCAACGTTTACGTATACGCCTTTTCGATGAACAAGGCAGGGTTCTCCCAATGAACAATTCGAACTTCTCTTTCTGTTTGGATTTTAAAATGTTATATGACCTATAAATTTAACTATTCATATAATAAATGCCTACTGGAACTAGCCCCCCTATAGTACCAAATCAATATCCAGTAGTCGGCGTTCATTCGGGTGTTTATTATACAATTACTGCTATGGGTGGATATAATATTAATCAAAATTTTCAACCTATTGTTCTCGGTGCATTTAATCCAATTAATAAATTTGATATTACAAATGCACTTCAGGTACAATTTAGTGTTAATAAGTTTAATAATAAACTCGGTACGTATAATGCTCTTTTAAATCGTTTTAACAATGATACTATTACATTAACTGCTGCTGAATTTGTTGCAGGTATGACTGCTAATCAAGTAATTAGCTTAGGAACCTACCGGACATTATACAGTGATTTTGATAATTATGTTAATAATTATTTTTCCTATGCAGGTGGATTTTCATCCTTGTTTGCTTCTGTACCTTCATTTGATTATAATAATGGTATTTTTGATGCAAATGCATTTATTGCACTTATAAATGAACAACCTGTTAATAATATTCCACAAATTACAGGAACCATTACTATTTATAATGTGAATAATTTAATACAATATGCAGTAGATCAGAATGTTTTTGGAAATCGACCTAATAAAATTATTGATACTCAAAATACAAGTGATCCTACAGCAAATAGTATTTCTAATGGATTTAAAGACGGTGATCTTATCTTAGTTCCAGCTGGTACTACTATTACTTTAAATTTGGAAATTGATTTAGGTTCATCCAATATACCCACTTCAGGTCTTAACCAAATTAGTTCTTCTACAACCTTGTATGGTAATCATAATTATACAGTATCTACTACAGCAGCTTTGAATCAAATACATCGTGTTTTAACAGCTCCGTTACTGTTTGAACTCAAAAATTAAGGGAAACATTGGTTTCCCTTAAGATCCCATCCTTTTATTTGTTATAACTTAGCGAAAAAAACCAAGGGGGCGCCGCAGGCGCCCAAGGTTGAGAACCCTATATGGGTTCTCTGACCCTGCTTAAAAAATCTTTGAATAATATAGTTCTTATGTCAACTTATTATTTAACACCGAATAATATTGATCCAACCACCAATGCTTATACTGGTTTGGCCTATGTCTTTGATAGTTCCGGTGGTTTTGCTGTTGATCAATCATTCCCACAAATTAATTTAAATACTTATTCTCCTATAGCACAATATGATGTTACAGAAGCAATACAAATAAAATTCAGTGTTCGTACCTTGAATAATAAAATTGGTGTTATTAAAGATCTAAGTAATGATGCTGTTCTTGAAGTTCTCTATTTTGATGTTACTAATGATATTTTAACGGATGTGGATGGTAATATTACTGATTCTGTAACTGTTAGTTCATTGGATTTTTTACAGGGTGTCAAAGTTTCTAATATTGTTTCTATGGGAAAAATGAGTTCCCTTTATAGCGACTTTAATTATACTGTTATGGAATATTTTGGTGCTCCCTATGGGTTCTCTACTGTATTTGCTAATGCTACAGATTTTAATGCTAATGATGGTATTTTTGATTCAACCGCATTTATTAATTTGATCAATGGAATTACATTTGATGGTATTACAGGTTCTGTTATCTCTGATATTTCTGGTCATTTTACTGTCAATGATTTAAATAAACATCTTCGATTTATTTGTGGAACCAATGTGTTTGGTAATCGTGATCCTGACGGTAATTATGGTGTTCCTAATGGATTTATGGCGGGAGATTTGATATATATACCTAATGGAATTAATATTACGCTATCTGTAGCTGTGGAACCAGAACCTTATTCACCACCAGATAATGTTGGACCTACTAATTTACACTCGGTTGATAGTATGGTTAATTTTTCAGAACCACAATATAATATCCATAAGGTAACCACATCCACCATAACAAATATTACCCAATCTTATTCCGTACCTATTTTAATCGTAGTTGATAATGAAGACAATTTTAATCCTGCTACTTATGGTACCGGTTGGATAGATATTGGGTTTGATTCTACTCCTTCTTCTGAAGGTGGACCCTATTCTCTTGGACCTCAACAATGGTTAAGTATTGCAATGTCATCTCTAGGTACATATCAGAGTGCAGTTAATCAACAAGGTGATATTTATATTTCACAGGATTATGGGATTAGTTGGTATTTAATTAATACAATTAATCCTTCACCGGTTATATCTATAGGTATCTCACAAGATGGTAAATATCAAACAGTTTCGGATGGGTTAACTGTTTTTATATGCAGTGACTATGGTGTTACTTGGGATCAAGCGCTTAGTTTCGATGGAAAAGGTAATGTTTTTGTATCTGTTTCTTTATGTGGTAAATACCAATCGGTATTATCTTGCGGTGATACTCTTTATAATTCCATTGATTATGGTATAACTTGGAATCCAATAGATCCTATTTTAAATACAAACATCCGAGACCTTTATAGTTCTATTCAAGCTTTTCCTACGGGGTCTATGGCTATGTCATTTACTGGAAAATATCAAAGTATTGCTTGTGAAAATATTTGGCTATCGTCTGATTATGGAGTAAATTGGAAAATCGCAGATATTCCACATCCTATCGGTGTTGATCAAGATTTTAATGACCGTAACTGGGATGGCATATCTATATCTAGTGATGGAAGAATACAGTCTGCTACAGATAGTGGTGGATTTATTTATATTTCTCACGATCATGGACATACTTGGTCTACTGCTGATACGACTTCTACTGGAAATAGAACTTGGCAATCTATAGCTATTAGCGCCAATGCTAATTATCAAACAGCTTTAGATATTGATGGTAATATTTTTATTTCACTCGATTATGGTGCAACTTGGGCCCTAACCACTGATGCAAATACATATGGTAGACAATGGCAAGGAATTGCTGTTTCTGCAAATGGACAGTACCAAACTGCGATTGAATACGGTGGTAGTATTTGGGCTTCTAATTTAGTTTAGTATTTTACTACTTTATTATATATTTATTTAGAAATATATAATATATAATGCCTTATGCTTTAAGAAAAATGAATAATAAAACTTGTTATCGTGTTTATAAACCAAAATCTAAAAAAGGTTCTCGCAAAATATTTTCCAAATGCGCTACCAAAGCCAATGCATTAAAACAATTACGTCTATTACGTGCTTTACAATATAATAAAAATTTTGTATTTAGAGGGAGAACCCGTAAAAATAGAAAATCATAGGTTCTCTATTCTTTATCTACAATTACTTCTTTAGATATATTTTTAATAATTTTATCACGGGTTCTCTCATCTCCTTGTAATGTTTGTAAATAGATTTTATCTTTTAATATATTATTTGGGGCTGGACATTTTTTTGGACATTTATTTTTGTCCATTTTCAAAAACCTCGGTCGACTTTCTTACACGTTTTATCAATTTTAGAATAAATTAAAAAGAGTACTTAAAGAAATTTCGACTTTTGATTTCTAGAATATGTAAAAATAGTATAAAAATAAATATTATTATTAGGTATGATTGAACTAAGTGCCGAACAGGCCACAATTTTAACACATATAAAAAATGGTAAAAATGTAGTGGTAGATTCTTGCGCAGGTACTGGTAAAACAACATTAATTTTATCTGTTGCCAAAGCACTTTCCGATAAAAAGTTACTGCAAATGACCTACAATTCTATGCTTAGATATGAAGTGAAAGATCGTGTGAAACGTTCTCAAATTAACAATATGAAGGTACATACCTTCCATAGTTTGGCCGTAAAATATTATTTACCTACTGCCTTTACTGACACCGGAATACGTTATATATTGTTAAAAGATTTACCACCTGTTTCCCCCTTACCCCGTTTCGATGTATTTGTTCTCGATGAAGCCCAAGATATGACGTTTATTTATTACCAATTTATGGCCAAAGTCGCTAGAGACTCAGGTTCTCTAATACAACTATTAATTTTGGGAGATTATATGCAAGGTCTTTATGATTTTAAAGGTGCTGATATACGCTTCTTAACCTTGGCTGATGTTATATGGTCAGGGTTCTCCGGATTGAAAACCCAAGAATTCGAAAAATGTACAATGAAAATGTCTTACCGAATTACCCACCCTATGTGTTCCTTTGTGAATAATGTAATGTTAGGAAGGGATCGGATGGATGCCTGTAAAGATGGAAAACCGGTTACTTATATTCGTAATAATAGACAAAATATGGAGCGTATAGTCGCTGTCGAAATATTAAAATTGTTTGAAGAAGGATACTTACCTTCCGATGTTTTCGTATTAGGCCCATCGGTAAAAGGTGCTAACAGCAATATAAGACAATTAGAGAACATTTTGTCAGAACGTGGGATACCTTGCCACGTACCAATGTTAGAGAACGACAAAATTGATGAACGTGTTATCGATAAAAAGGTGGTTTTTTCCACGTTTCATTGTGTGAAGGGCAGAGAACGTAAAATCGTCTTTGTGTTAGGGTTTGATAATGCTTATTTTCGGTGTTATGCGAGAACCTTACCTAAAGACATATGCCCAAACACCCTCTATGTTGCTGCAACTCGATCTACCGAGCGGCTTTATTTACTAGAAAGTGATAGTTATCGGGGAGATCGTCCACTAGAATTCTTGCAAATGTCACATATTGAGATGAAACAACAGGATTTTATACAATTTAAAGGCCAACATCAAACACTCTTTGTGAATGATGAAGAAGAAAAAGAAAAAAGTTCTCTTTTAATCACAAAACATTTATTAACTCCAACAGAATTAATTAAATTTATTCCTGAATTTGTTATGGAAGAGATTTCTCTTTTGTTAGATAACATATTTATTAAAGAGAGTGGAGAACCTGAAGATTTGGAAATACCTAGTGTTATAGAGACAAAACGCGGCTTTTTTGAGGAAGTAAGTGATTTGAATGGTATTGCTATTCCCTGTATCTATTATGATCATTTACAAGGTTCTCATCCTCCGTCGATTTTTCCTACGGAAAAATCTATGGAGGATCTAGGAAATAATAATAATTCGAATATATTATTAAGATTGATTGAAGAGAACCTAGAAACAATGCGTTCGAATGAACATCAATATTTAAAAGAAATTGTTAAAACATTACCAGAGAACCCAGAGACCCCTTCTGATTATCTATTTTTGGCGAATATTAGTGTGGCTGTACAGGAAACTCTTTATTTTAAACTAAAACAAATTGATCGTGACGAATATAACTGGTTAACGGATAGTGTTTTGGCCGAATGCAAGTCGCGATTAGATACAATTATAGGTCCAGATTGTTCAGAATTTGATGTGGAGGAAACTATTATTCATAGCTCAGACGATGATGCACATAAAAATATCGATGAATTTTTAAAACAACATTTTGATCCAAATATACAATTTCGGTTTACTGCTCGGGTAGATTTAATCTCTGATTCGACAGTATGGGAACTGAAATGCACCAGTAAAATATCTATTGATCATCAATTACAAGTGGCTATTTACGCTTGGTTATGGAAAATGCGTAATCGAGAACCTGTTGAAAAACAATTTCGAATTTTTAATATCCGAACTAAAGAACTTTTGAGTTTAAATGCCACATTAGAGGATTTAAACACAATTATTGTAGCCTTATTAAAAGGTAAATTTCAAAAGAAGGAAATGAAATCTGATGAAGAATTTATAAACGATTGTAGGAAAACGTAGATGGCAAAGCCATCAGAGCGTTTCCTAGATTCTCCGTAGATTTTAAGCGTCGGTAGAAGCAGGCACTTCATCAATAGGTTCAAGAGCAGGTACTTCATCCATAGGCTCAGGAGCAGGGGGTTGCTGAACAAATTTCTGGATGCACTCAAAAATCTTGGCTGATTCGGCAATGCTAAATGTCCCTCGTTTTTGGGCAACATTTAAAAAGGAAACAATTACATTGAGAGCAATGTTCTCGTCATTAATCATTACATCAATAAGACGGACTTCTTGTTGAGGAGGCATTGAAGGTACAGAATCTTGGGTAGGATCCATTATATATGTAATTTGTAGAATATTATACGAATATTTTAACGCTTTTTCGATTTTTTCTTTTTACATCGATGGGTTTTCTTATTTCTTCGAGAACCTTTCTTACATTTTCTACGTTTCATAGTTGTTTTTTTTGTTTCTAAAGATGTTTTTACTATTGATTTGAAATCGGGTGATTCATTTATTGTGCTAACCACAGCAACTACAGGTTTTGCATCTTCTACATTTTCTGGTTTTTTCTCTATAATTACCGGATTATTTGGTTTTTCCTCTAAATTAGCTACTGTACCTATTACTTCTTCAATCGGTTCTATCATCACTTCGTCATTTTTAGTTTTTTCCATAAAAAAAATATACAATATATACATTATTACTACAAATTCCCTACATACGACTCTATTTTTTATACATAAGAAGGTGTTAGTCGTATTTGTCACGGCAAATAGGGCAAATATCACATCTATCGTAGCAATCACCACAAATATAATGACAACAACCTGGAGCTACCAATTCTTCACTCTTAATACATTCGTAACAAACAGGGCATTCGTCTTTTTTACCAAGTTCCTTATAAAGTTCCTTGATTTTCGCTTCCATTTTATAGATAGTTGTACGTATTTTAAGAATGGACTCTACTTTTGAGTCGCTCAAACGTTTTTTCAATTCTTTAATTTTATTTGCTCGAGTAGTGTTGATATAATTAAGGTCAAATATGGCTTCAGTGAGAATCGTGTTTTCACCTTCGAGGAAGATGCATCTATCTCGAATTTGCTCGTCTGTTTTCTTTTTGGAGGGATAGGGAAGGTAAGATTTGTAATAACAAACTATAATTCTTGCACTAAGTTTAAGTTTACCTTGATCTGTTTTGACAACGCTACCTATAGATGTATAGGAAACTATAACACCGTGAGACTTCATAATATATTTATCAAAATACGCCTGGAATTTGCCCGAAAAATCGTGGATTTCTGGAATTTCTTGGTCACCTTGCACAACTGCACCTGGTTGGCGTAAACCTGTAATAGGATCAGTATGAGGATCAATAGTATAAATAACACTTTTTGCTGGTACTTTTAATTGATACTGATGAACACTGGAGGATTTATTTTTAGTTAAACTTTCCAATGACCATTCTTTCAGGTCAGGATAATAGAGATCACAGGTACTACCCATAAATTCTCCAAAACATAATTTGAACTGTTGATCACGGGTAAGCTTTGGCATTGTAAATGATGTTGATTGATTTAATATCATCATCATTTTGTAGAAATTTAGTTCAATTTTGTAGTAAGAGAGCCGAAGACTGAAAGCCCTTCTTAGGAATCGTAGGTTCCCTTGCGAACCCTCACTCATCATTCGTCTGCACGCACTACATCTATGAATGATGTAGGTTTTTCTATTATTATAATAATCCTTTACTCCTTAGGTTTTTCTGTTCCCCTATTTCTACTAGTTGATCATAAGTAAGAATTTTGTCTCGAATTAAAATATCAGCACCTTCATAAATCATAAGTTGTGAATTGCGTATAATATCTTCGGCATAAGCATAAGCCTCACTAATAATAGTAGCCACTTCAGAATCAATCATTTCCTTATATTTTTCACTCTTACTCGGATAAATTAATTGTTCACCCATCCCATAATAACATACCATTTTCTCTGCCAATTTCAAGGCTTCTTCAAAATCATTGATAGCACCAGTCGTAACAGAAACATCATAGAATACCTCCTCGGCAATGCGACCTGCTAATAAAATAGCCAGATGTTCAAATAGTGCTTCTCGAGTGAAGAATTGAGTATCATTGTTCTCGAATATGGTATATGCAGGGGATTTTGGTGATGATAAATTAATAATGACTTTGGTCATTTTAGAATGATGTTTTGAGTAGAGTCCGACCACCGCATGGCCAAGTTCATGGATAGCGATTTGTTCAATCATATTTGTTGTAAATTGGTGCTCGGTGGGTTGCCAACCACCAAGAATCTTATTGATAACTTCTTCCAAATCATCTTTAGTATACTGATTTCGATCGTAACGAAGACAATGTAACATAGCTTCATTCAGTAGGTTCTCAATTTGTGCACCAGAGAACCCATTGGTAATATCAACCACATCGTCCATAACGACAGATTTATCGTGGGGTTTACCTTTACTATGAATATTCAAAATTGCTTTTCGAGTAGTCGTATCAGGATTTCCAATAAAAATGCGCTTATCAATACGTCCTGGTCTTGTTAATGCGTTATCTAACAAGTCTGCACGATTTGTCGCACCAATAAGGAAAACCCCTTTGTTTTCTTTAAAACCGTCAAGAGCAATTAGGAGTTCATTCAGAGTAGAATCACGTTCATTTCCTGAGGCGTCACCGTCTTTCGAACGCTGGCGTCCTAGAGCATCAATCTCATCAATAAAAATAATACAGGGCACATTTTCTTTGGCGAGTTTGAAAAGTTCTCTAATACGACCAGCACCCACCCCGACATATTTATCTTGAAATTCAGAACCTGATACAGCAATAAATCCGATACCAGCTTCACCTGCTAATGCTTTAGCTAACAGTGTCTTACCATTACCAGGTGGGCCTTCGAATATCATACCTTTGGGAACTCTGACATTATAAGGTTTATATTTTGTATAATTAGATAGGATGTCTAGGCATTGATACAATTCGGTTTTGATATTTTCATATCCACCGACATCCGTAAAATTAATTGGAGAACTTGTGATAACCTCAAAATTATCAGATTTTGTATTTTTAGGCTTAGAACGTTTTCCATAACTTCTAATTTGATTACCATACATATCATAATATTCTTCTTGATTGTTTTTCAAGTTCTCTTCCATATCATCCAAATCTTGTTGATCCTTAGTTGTATCTTCAAAGTTCTTTCCAAATTCTTTTGATAATTCATCAAACATTTTCTTATTAAGAACCACCCGAAATCCCGGTTCAGCATTGGTCATATTTTTAAGAATGGAATAGATCATATCATCATCTTCACTATTAGGTTGGTTATTTAATATTTCCATAGTTTGTAATGTAATATTACGAGAATTCAACCGTTTTAAATAATGTTCGTGGTGACGATGAGAAAGTGGATAATTTCTTCTATAAAAAAATGGTTCTCTAACAGGAAAAGAAAAAAGTGGTTTCGCCATCCATTTTTTGACATTATAAAAAAAACCATTTGCTACTAACACGGGGACCAAAAGGATGAAAAACGTATTCATTACTTAGAATAGCAAAAAGAATTTATATGGTTTACAAAATATATTAAAAAATTGATTTGTATATATAATTACAAATCAATATATAAACAGCAAATATGGAAAGCAAAATGTTCAAGTTTAAGATCAGTGGTATTATGATGTTTCTTGCTGCGTCATTGTGGATTTTAATGTCTAGAAACAGTGAATTAATTAGGGATATTTCGAATGCAATTATAATGACATTCGATCGTATAATGATCTGTGATTACATATCATTATTTATGGTTCTGGGCTACTTATTCTTATTTGCAGGTGTTTTGCCTGTTCTTACTTTTGAAATAAAATTTGGTATAGAATAATAAAAAGGAAATAAATAAAATTTATCATCCGTCGATTTCATTCTTTCCTCAGCAACCGAAGGTTGCAAGGTTGAGAACCCTACGGGTTCTCCGACCGAATCAGCAAAGCTGATTATAGGAAAGGATCTATGTTTCGAGAAGCTGCTTCGCAGCGTATCGAAACGTCCACCGATCGAAGATCGTCTGCGCGCACTACATCTAAGGATGATCTAGGTTAGTAGAAAAAAATGAATACATCTGTTTCCGAATCAGCTTCGCTGATTCGGAAACAGATCTAGGTTTCTATCTGCAAAATCGAAAGTTTGGATTTAGATTAGTAGAAAAAAAAATGAATACAAAATCGAAAGTTTGGATTTACGTGAAATGATAATATAAATAACTATTTTTTTCCTATTTGTTGATGGGTGATACCATAGGTGTAACAACATTTGTTGGTTGATTAGTATTAATTTTTAAAGCAGAATCGCAAGGTTTGATTCCAGCTTTACGTATACAACCACGTTTATGGGCCGCCAAAGCTTTTAAATTGTTAGCAGAAAAGCTTTTACATAAGTCACATTTGAGACCTGGCTTCTGAATAGGTGCAGAATATTTGGTAGACAAAAATTTATCGAGAATAGGAAAACGTATTTCATCGACTTGGGCGAGAACTTTCTTCTGGCTTTCTTTGAATACTTCAATAACAGCATTCTTTTGTGACAAAAAAAGTTGATATTCGTTATTAATAGCATCCATAACGTCTTTGGGGACAGTACAATCATCCCCACCGCCATTTTTAAATTGTCTTATTTTATTCGACAATTGGTCAATAATATCAACAGCAGCCGCAATACTAGATGGATTATATTGGGCTTGATGAACATAGACAATCACATTATTATTATGGATTTCTATTTGATAATTCTTTTTCGTAGAAATACCACTTTGTTGAGATATTAAGATGCCATTACAGTTATGGTCGTCTATAGACAATGTAAACGACTGAACTTCTTCAGCAGTAACATTGGTATCAATGTCGCGATTTTCGATGATAATGTTCGGTCTGCCCTGACGTTTTAAAACAATGAGTCCACCCGCATTGTTTTTCGTCTGAACTTCGGAACTAGAGTAGAGTTTCGTAAGTAAATTCGACAATACTTTGTTGATGTGTTGTTGACAAGTTTGGCTATCTTTGAAGTTATGTAAAGCCTGTGTCAATTCATTCACAATTTTGCTATGTCCATCCTTTATATTCGAGTTAGTGCGTTCTTCACTGGCTGAAATATAAGAATACACCGGTTGCAACATCATAGATGATTTTATTTCAAAGTTGTTGATGAAATCTTTCACAGATTGTTGATCCGACGATTTAATAAGTTCTTGAGTATCTTGATTAATCGTAGCAGCAAAGGTTTGAAGGGCTGTATCGATTTGCGTATTGGTAGTAGGTATAATTTCTTGGAGAATGTTTGTGGTTTTCTCCATTAAAAAACAATTGTTCTTTTCTAGCAGGGGGGCGATTTGATTATGCGTATTAGTCTCTATGATACGTTGAACATCTACCACATATTCATTTTTGGCATTTTCGAATTTGGATAAGATGTCTTGTTTGAGTTCAAATATTTGAGATTGAAATGAATTATCAATACCTTGCAAGACCAATTTTTCAAAAAGATCGATAAAAAGTAAATTCATAGTTTGAAAATCTAATTGTGGATTTTTTTCATAGAATTCTATAATACGTTTATTAGTAATATTCAACCGCTGCATCAAACTAATATATATATATACAATAAAATATAATTTTTATATTTATTAAACTAATTAATTTGTCGAACTTCAACATCAGATGAAGTTTTCATTCACTTCGAAGTGAAGGTTTTGAAAAGCCGACAGGCGGTTCATCCTTTGATAATCCTCTTCGATGATTATCGGCGGATAATGAAAATGTCAATCCACTTTCATCATCATCGAAAAGAAGCTCTCTTACTGATTGTTTATGGTCCATTATATTTCGGATATGTTGGCTTTTTTCGTCAATTATCTGTGAAAAATGATGATTTTTATCTTGCAATAAAATGATGGTATTGGCGTGGTTTTTATATAGCTGGTCTAGTTTACGGTTAAGATCAGAAATCTCATTCTGTAGTTTTGTATGGCTGACCAGTAATTCATTGTATCTGTACTTGACATATGTGTTTTCTAGATTCAAATGTTGCAATAAATTGGTACGTTTCATCAATTTTCAGCTTATACATTAATTTCCTAAATATTTTATAGATTTACTGCTAAAATGCATTGGTATTAATTACAAATTTACAAATGTGGTCACAAAGTAGATTTGTACTTTTACAAATTACAAATAGTACAAATAGTAGTTTTGTAATTACAAATAGTAGTACCATATATGCAGTAAATTAGTTTAGGATGGGATTCATAATTAAATTGGTAAAATATAATCTGCCGGATTAGTATATAACACCCGATGTCTAGTTCGACTGTTGTGCCTCCTGCAGCGCCATTTCACCAATGGCAAAACTTTTACTCCCAACCCAATTCCTACGGTTACAATGATTCATACACCAACCACGAACAACTATTGGTTGGAGTTTCTGGCATTGCTGCACAGACCAAGCAACAAGCTGCCAATGATATCGCCCGTGATATCTTACGTTCAGTAGATCAAAATGGTATGACCAATATGCATTCTACTGAACGCAATGCTGCTATCCTGGCTGCCAATATTGAACGTGCAAGTGCACTCAATCAATCGACTACTGAGCGTGTGAATAGTGAACTCGCCTCCGCTGTGGAACGAAATGGCGCCTTCAATGCCTCCACGACTGAGCGTGTGAATAGTCAACTCGCCACAGCTGTCGAACGCAACGGTGCTAATGTTTTATTAAATACTGAACGTGTTAATTCTCAACTAGCTTCCGCTATTGATCGCAACGGCTCTCAAAATATGTCTACAACCGAGCGTGTTAACAGTCAGCTCGCTACTGCGGTAGAACGCAACGGCTTTAATGCTATGGCGACTACCGAACGTGTAAATTCTCAACTTGCTACTGCGATTGAACGTAATGGTGCTAATAACAATTCTGCCATTGAACGTACTGCAGGTGAAGCGCGATTAACAACTGTCGTCACTGATGCTACTAGTCGCCAGTTTGCTAACGATAGCGCCCGTGATGTTACCAAAGCGGTAGATTCCAATGGACTTTTAAATCTTAATGCCACCAAAGACACATTTGCTTCCTTATTGAGTTCCATTGAGCGCAACGCAGGTGAAAACCGTGTCCAGACGTTGACATCTTCCGGCATCTTAGGAACAGCACTTACCGATGTTCGTCATAGTGTCCTGAACGATGTAAATCGCGGTAACAATTCTATTCTAGAAGGTATGTCTAATAGTACCAATAATATTATTAAAGCAACCAATGATGCAGCTTGGGAACAAAGAACCGCTGCTAATATGAATTTTAAGAACGTAGCTGAGGAGCAATTGCGAATCAAGCACGATGTTACTAGGACTGTAACCGATTCTTATGCTTCTCTTCTCTTGGAACAACAAAAAATGGGACAATACTTGGCTAGCAAAACGGACGATCACTTTGCTGTGAACCAGCTCGAGATGCAAAAGGTGAAAGAAGGACTTGCTTGTCAGGCTTCTACTCACCACGCTTCTAGTCAATTGGAAGCCCAGAAGATCAGCCAGTTCTTGGCATCCAAAGCCGACGGTCACTTCTCAATGAATCAACTTGAACTTCACAAAGTCAAGGAAAGTATTGCTGCCCAAGCGGCTCAACACTTTGCTTCCAACCAATTGGAGCAGCAGAAGATTCGCGAACATTTGTCGAATCAATTGGCGGATGCCAAATACGAACAACTCAAGAGTCAACAATTCTTGGCGGATAAATTATGCGAATGCTGTTGCTCGATCAAAGAGAAGGTTGGTACTGTTACTGAACACGCTAGCAATATTGATCGTGACCGACTACGGGACAATTTGTCAGTATCTCGTGACCAAGCCAATATGTTGAAATTGAACGAATACAATCAACTCTACTGGAATCAGGCCGGATGCGGTGGAGGTGGATATGGTGGCTGGGGTGGACGCGGATGGGGTAACCGCGGTTATGATGCCGGATATGGTAATGTTTACAATAATTTTGATGACCGCCGTGACGATCGTAGACGTGGAGACCGTGGTGACCGTGGTGACCGTGGAGATCATGGCGACCATGGTGACAATCACCATTGAGGATTCGACGGAACGCTAGCTTCTGATGATTGCGATCGTAATAGACCTATTATTATTATTGCTCCGACAGGCCCTGCAGGGCCACAAGGTATTCAAGGTCCTACAGGCCCCCAAGGTCCTCAGGGTATTAATGGCACTGGACAAACAGGCCCTCAAGGTAATGATAGTACGGGGCCAACAGGTCCACCGGGTCCCCAAGGTATTAATGGTACTGGACTAACAGGTCCTCAAGGCGTTACAGGTCCTACTGGTCCTCTAGGTACTGGACCTACTGGCCCCCAGAGCGATACAGGTCCTACTGGTAGCAGTGGATCACAAGGTATGCGCGGCCCACCTGGTAACAATGGCGATATGGGTCCAACTGGACCACAAGGACTGACAGGAACACAAGGACTGACAGGACCGGCAGGACCTACTGGACCCCAAGGTATTGAACACGAAGCGATTGTTACAGGAAACAGTAATATAGTTACTGTAAGTTAGAGTTCCGTAGAATTGTAATTACAAATGTTACAGTTGTAATTACAAATAATTTACACCTTTTACACTTTTACACTTTTTATATTTGTAATTACACCTTTTTACATTTCAAACGCCGATTTTCACGGCAAAAAAAATATAAAAAAGCATAAAATCAATAGTAGGAATTTCACCTACGATGGTCTTACTTTTTCCACTTCCTTTTTATCGGAAGTGGTGAAAGACGAAATATGAAAACATAATGGTCGTTCTTGTTTCTCAATCCAACTCTTAGTTAAATTCATTATGTTTATGGAGGAATTCGCATCTCGGGTTCTAAATACGGTTTGTTTGACTTGTGGTCGCACGCAATTAGAACACACTAAAAGACGGAACTGTTTCTCTCCATTTTTGTGTCTATAATATTCCAAATTATTATGACATTCACAGCATTTTTTGCTTGTATTACATTCGTTAATGGTAATTGTATCGTATTTTTTATGTATTTGTTTTCGTAATCCTTTGTTCATTGTCGGCATAAAATGTTTCATCTGGGTGCTTCTACTCCAGTTACCGTAACCAATGAGAATATTTTCTCCAAAAGTTTCCTTGATTTTATTCAGGAATGTATCCATACTTTTCTTACCATAACTATATTGACGAAATTTCATTCTTCTCCAAGTGTCACGCTGATAAAATTCCTTTGCTTTCTTATTTA
>Ga0209777_10002725_pt1 | contig 22788 bp, 18 predicted proteins | sample FrelakmetHBP12HB_FD_187147 | JGI IMG/M metagenome (GOLD analysis project Ga0209777, IMG submission 187147) | Freshwater lake sediment microbial communities from the University of Notre Dame, USA, for methane emissions studies -HBP12 HB (SPAdes)... | ecosystem: Environmental > Aquatic >...
GCGGGCCACCCCTTATCCCGCCGATATGGCGGCCGAGAAGGCCATCCTGGACGAGCTGACCGATCTCTTCGGTAAGGCGGTCGACGCCCTGAAGGCCCAGCCCGAGCGCGACCGCGTCGACTACTACGCCTGCGACCTGGTCGACACGGCCGTGTGGCTGGTCAACTCGTGGCTGCTGCTGCGGGACACCAACGTCCTCGATTCGAAGAAGGCCGTGGCCCGAGCCTACATCGCTTCAGTCGCGCCGCGGCTCCGAGCCTCGGCCGAGGTCGTGATGACCGCCAGCCCGGTTCCGCTCGAGGCGATCCCAGCCCTGCTCGGCTAGGTCTGCGCCCGAAAGTGGCGGGTCGACTACGGCGCAACGAATCGAGGCCCGGTTTGTGGAGCGCCCTGGTTAGGCCTATTCTGCAGTCCAGCCGACGGCGTCCGTGACGCGCGTAACGATCGAGGTACCGCGGGGTTTGGACAGGGCGTACCGGTCGGTGCCGCGCAGGCGGGGCCGCCGATCCGCCCGCTGCCCGGCGTCACGAACAACGGAGGACCCCAGCACTCATGAGATTGGACCGAACGGCAGGCTTTGACCCCGATCAGGCGCCAGCCACCGCCTCGCAGGCCGCCACCGCCCCGCAGGCCGCTACCCTCGCGTCTTCTGCCGCGGCCGAAGGGAAGCCGACCGTCGTTGCGAAGCCACGCATCGCTCGTCGCTTGACCAGGCCTTTGGACGACTGCGACCACGAGGGCCTTCTCAAGGGCAAGAAGGCCCTCGTGTTTGGCGTCGCTAACGACCACTCGATCGCGTGGGGCATCGCCAAGGGGCTCCACGACCAGGGCGCCAAGGTGGGCTTCAGCTCGATGGGCTCGCTCATCAAGCGGCGCGTCCGCCCCTTGGCCGCCTCGATCGGCTCCACGTTCGTCGAGCCCTGCGACGTCCGCGACGACGACGAGATACGGCGCGTCTTCGCGCACTGGCACGCTCGGGAAGGCGATCTCGACATCCTCGTGCATGCCGTCGCCTTCGCCGAGAAGGAAGACCTTGCCGGCAACTTCTCGGCGACCAGCCGGAACGGCTTCCACACGGCCTTCGACATCAGCGTCTACTCGCTCATCGCGATGGCCCGCGAGGCACGGCCGTACATGAAGCCCGGCTCCTCGATCATGACCATGACCTACTACGGTGCCGAAAAGGTCATGCCCCACTACAACATCATGGGCGTGGCCAAGGCCGCCCTCGAGGCGTCCACTCGCTACCTGGCCGCCGACCTGGGACCCAGCGGCATTCGTGTCAACGCCATAAGCGCCGGCCCGATCCGGACGCTCTCGGCCCACGGCATCGCCGGTTTCAAGATGATGTACGGCAGCTTCAAGGAGGTCGCGCCGCTGCGCTCTCACATCACGATCGAGGACGTCGCGGGGACCGCCGTCTACCTGGCCAGCCCGCTCTCGGGCCAGACTACCGGCGAGGTCATCTACGTCGACGGTGGCTTCAATATCCTGGGGCTGCCGGTCGCCGAAGAGTAGCTCGGATGCACATGCGCGACGCAGCTCGCGGGCGGCTCAGTCGCCCCCACCGGGCAGTTCGAAGCGCATCAGCCGCCAGGTGGCGACCGCGAGGGAAGCGGCCACGAGAACGCCCGCCAGGACAAAGGCCGTGTCGGCGGACAGGCGCGCCTCCTGGAGCGGTAGCCGGTAGATCGCCTCAGCCGCACCGAGCGCGTACTGCCGGATCGACAGGTTGGCGATGCCCGGCAGAATGAACGAGAGCGCGCCCTCCCAGACCAGCATGTAGCCGACGCCGATGACCAGTGCCCGGCGCGTGAACAGGCTGAGCGCAAGGAAGAGCGAGACGTAGCAGACGGAGCCGACCACCATGGCCAGGGCCTGCGCCTCGGTGGCCAGCACTCCGTCGTTGCCGGCCGGGACCAGGTCGATGATGCCGGCCAGCGCAGTCGATCCAACGGTCAGCAGGATGGCGACCGCCATGGCGCTGAGCGCCTTACCGGCGACCACGGCCCAGCGCGAGAGCGGCTTCGCCAGCAGATAGACGATCGTGCCGTCATCGATCTCGGCTCCAAAGGCGCCGGACCCGAAAAGAATCGCGACGAGCGGCAGCAGGATCGTTATTGAGATGGTGTCGAAGACGCGCCGCGTGAACGGCTGGACGGCTGTCTCGCCCGCAGCCCGGAAGGCGACGGCCAGGAGCACGGGAAGAGTCGCGAGGAGGACCAGCAGCAGCGTTCGGCGGCGACCGAGCAACTGCCGAAGGGTGATCCTGGCGATCTCGGGAATGGCGCCGATCGAGCTTTCGCCAACGTTCCCGCTCATCGACGCACCAGGTAGTCGAAGACGCTCTCGAGTGACTCGTCGGCCGACACGACTTCGAAGAGTCGCACACCGGCCGATCGACTTGCGCCGGCAACCAATCGCCGGAAGGCACCGAGCTGGGCGGTCTGGACCGAAAGCCCGGCTTCCGCAAGCTCAACCGCGAAGACAGCCGGGTCGCGCATCAGCGCCGTGGCCAGCCGCCGGTCGTCACTGGAACGGAGGGTGATGGTGTGCGGCCGATCGGTCATCAGGGCCCGGATGGCGCGATAGTCGCCGGAGGCGGCAAGCCGGCCCGCCACCATGACCAGGATCTCCGTCCCTACCCGCTCAACCTCCTCGAGGACGTGCGACGAGAAGAGGATGGTCCGACCCGCCTCGGCCAACTGGCCGAGGAGATCCATCATGGCGATCCGCTGGCGGGGATCCATGCCGTTGAATGGCTCGTCCAGTAGGAGCACCTGCGGGTCGTGGACCAGCGAACCCGCGACCTTCACGCGTTGCCGCATGCCCTTGGAGTAAGTGCCGGTCGGGCGGTCCATGGCATCTTCAAGCCCAACACGCACGATGGCAGCGCGCGCAGCTCCGTCAGCGTTGCGCAGGCCCTGAAGTCGGGCGTTGAACCTCACGTACTCCAGACCTGTCAGGAACGGGTACACAGCCTCACGCTCCGGCACCAGGCCGATCTGGCGATAGACCGACGGATCGCGGTGGGGCGTGCGGCCCAGGACCCGAACCGCTCCCGCCGACGGCGCCAGGAAGCCCGCCAGCATGTGGAGCAGCGTCGTCTTGCCTGCTCCGTTGGGACCGAGCAAACCTGTGACTCCGGCGCCGAGGGTGAAGCTCACGTCGTTGACGGCGACCACGTTGCCGTACCAGCGCGCGGCGTGGACGAGCTCGATAGCCGACGGGGCCGCAGGCGCCCCCGTGGTCGGCCCGCTGGCCTCCGGCGCGAGTGGAGCGGTCATGCCGGAATCCTGCGGTATCGGTACGCGAGGACTGCCGTCATGACGACGATGCTCGCCAGCGCGGCGGCCAGGTACTCGCCGCTCGTCAGGCTGCCACTGAAGCTCTGGGGGTCGAGCTTCTGTCCGAAGAACCAGTCAACGGCGCCATTGAGCGAGGTGAGCGGCGTGAGCAGGAAGAGCTTGTCGGACCAGGACCAGCCGGATGTCTGACCGATCGAGTAGATGGCCGCGGGTATGGCCTCCACCAGGAGGACGTAGGCCACGATGCCGATGGCGGAGTAGGCCCGCCGCGGCGAGAACGATGAGATCGCCAGCGATATGGCGGCCAGGCCGACTGAGATCAGGGCATTAGCGGGCAGGGCAGGCAACGCCCGGGGCCACTCCTCGCCGACGGCCTGGAAGGTGTCCGGCTTCATGAGAACGTCGCCGACGAACAGCGCGGCCGTCGGCACGAGCAACAGCAGGAACAGGGCCGTTGTCAGCGAGCCGAGCCTGGCCAGGGCGTATTCGATCCGGCCCATCGACCTGGTGAAGTAGAGCGGCAGCACCTGGTTGCGCTGGTCGCGGCAGACGAGCTCAGGCGCCTGGGCAACGCAGAAGAAGAAGACGAGCACGGAGAAAGCCGGAAAGTAGGAGTCGTACGCCAGGAGCGTGACTTTCTGTCCGGAGGCGACCTGCTGGGTGAGAACCGAAGAGAAGGCAAGCTGGATCACCGCCGGCAGCGCGTAGAAGCCGGCCAGCAGGAACGGCGCCGCTTTGGCGGTCGGCGGCCGGCCGAAGCCCCAGATGCCGCGGGAACTCTCGACGAAGAGCGACCACATCGCGTAAGCGCGGCCGTTTCGCTTACCCTCGTAGTGGCGGTAGCCGAGGTCGTAGATGTTGCCGGCGCGCGAGGTCGCGGCGGCGGGTCTCGGAGCGCTCATCCGGCACTGCCAGTCGTCGGGGCTGCGTCGCGGAAGAGGTCTTCGAGCCGGCCGCGCTCCTGCTGGACCCGAACCAGCGGCAGGCCCAGGTCGGCAACGACGTCGCGTACGGCGTCGTACAGCGCCTCGCTGTCGAGGGCGATGAGCACGCGGGCCCCGTCCTGTCGTGCCCTGGCACCACTCGCGACCAGGGCAGTGACCAGCCGGTCGGCGCCCTCTTCGACTTCGACCGCAAGGACCGGCGTCCGCTCCGTAAAGGTCGAGATCGGCGCCGCCCGTAGGAGATGACCCGCGTCGATCGCCAGCAGATACGTGCAGACCTGCTCGATCTCACCGAGCAGGTGCGAGGCGACGACGACCGTGATCCCGAACTCCGTGCCCGTCCGCTTGATCAGGTCGAGCATCTCGTCGCGACCGGCCGGGTCCAGGCCGTTCGTCGGCTCGTCGAGAAGCAGGAGTTGGGGGTCGTGGACCAGCGCCTGCGCGAGCTTGACCCGCTGCTTCATGCCCGTCGAGTAGCCGCCGATCTGGCGGTAGCGCTCCTCGTAGAGGCCGACGTGGCGCAGGATTTCGGCGGTGCGCTCGCGCGCGGCCGTTCGCGGCAGCCCCGAGATTCGGGCCATGTGAGTGACAAACTCGGTTGCGCCCACGTCGGGCGGCAGGCAGTCGTGCTCGGGCATATAGCCGACGACCTGGCGGATCGAGCGAGTTTCCTTCACCGAGTCCATCCCGAGGACGGAGGCTCGCCCGGCGGTGGGCGAAATCAGGCCGAGCAGGACCTTGAGGAGAGTGCTCTTGCCAGCGCCGTTGGCGCCGACCAGGCCGATGATGCCCGGCTCCACCCGAAGATCGAGCCCATCCAGGGCCTTGACCGGACCGTAGTATTTGGACAGGCTTGCCGTCTCGATCAGCGCCATCTGGTGATCGTCCCTCCTCGGGTCGAGGGAAATCATACCGGCGGGGCCATCGACGGGAGATCCATATCGGCTTGCCCGGGTAAGAACTCGAGTTCTCCGACTCAACAACCGCGGCAGAGGTCCGCGACACATAACATTCCTGAAACGGGAGCTGCCCGGGCTCTTCGATCGATGGCAGGTCGAACGCCCGACTGTTCCGGAGGAGGCCCCCCTGATGACGGCCGCCATCGAGACTCACAAGCTGACCAAGTGGTATGGCCGCTCGCGGGGCGTGGTCGACGTGGATCTCGTCGTCGAGACGGGCCAGATCTTCGGGTTCCTGGGGCCCAACGGCGCGGGCAAGTCGACCACCGTCCGCCTGCTGCTCGACCTGCTCCGGCCGACGAGCGGGTCGGCCCGGGTGCTCGGGCTGGACATCCACGCCGATCGCCTGGCTATCGACCGGCGAGTCAGCTATGTTCCCGGCGAGCTGTCACTGTATGACGACCTTACGGGCCTGCAGCTGCTGACCTACCTGGGCAACCTCCACGGGGCCGTCGACTCCACATGTCGAGACGCGCTGATCCAACGCCTCGAACTCGACCCGACGAAGCGAATCAAGAGCCTGTCGAGGGGCAACAAGCAGAAGGTCGGGCTGGTCGCGGCGTTCATGATCAGGCCCGAATTGCTGATTCTCGACGAGCCCACCGCCGGCCTTGACCCGTTCATCCAGCTTGAATTCGAACGCCTCTGCGAAGAAGCCCGCGGCGACGGTCGCACGGTCTTCATCTCCTCGCACCAGCTGCCCGAAGTCGAGCATCTTTGCGATCGCGTCGGCATCATCCGCGAAGGCCGGTTGCTGGCCGTCGAGTCGATCGCCTCGCTCAAGGATCGGGCCCTGCGCCGGCTCGAGATCGACTTCGGAAGCCCGGTTCCGACCGAGGCATTCGCAAACCTGCCCGGCGTTCGCGACCTGACCGTCGAGAACGCCATCCTTCGCTGCACCGTCATGGGCAGCCTCGACGCGCTCGTCAAGACGGCCGCCCGGTACGAGGTCAGGAACCTCAGAACGATCGAGACGAGCCTCGAAGAGATCTTCCTGGCGTACTACGGGGCCGGCGACGGGACCGGCGCCGGGACCGCCGGAGGCGAGCCGGGCCATGCTGCTGCATAACGTCTTCACCAAGACGATCCGCGACCTGCGCTGGCCGACCTTCTGGGTCGCCCTGGGGATGGGCTCAATGACCGGCTACTTCGCGCTTCTCTTCCCCACCTACTCCAGGCTCGTCGACCTCAACGCCATCCTGGCCAAGATGGGACCCGCGGCCGCGCTCCTTGGGGCCAGCCTGGGCGACGCCAGCACGCTCGTCGGCTTCCTCCACATCGAGCTCTTTTCGATGATTCTGCCGGCCGTGATGGCTGGCTTCGCCGCGGCCGCCGCCAGCGGGTTCACAGCCGGCGAGGAGTCGCGCGGCACAATCGACCTGCTCCTGTCGTTCCCGATCTCACGCCGACGGCTGATCCTCGAGAAATCGCTGGCCGTCCTGATCTGGTGCGTCGTGACCGCCGTAGTGGTCCTGGTTTTCGCCCTCGCGGGAGCCACCCTCAGCGCCAGCCCATTGCCGGCGGATCGCCTCGCATCTTCCCTGGTCATGCTGGTTCTGCTGGGCCTCGACTTCGGCGCCGTGGCCCTGGCGATATCGGCCGCAACGGGAAACCGGGCAGCCGCGATCGGCGTGGCAGTCGCGCTGATGGTGGCCATGTACCTGGTCAATACGCTCGCAGCGGTCGTGGACGGGCTGGGCATGCTGCAACCGCTCTCGCTCTTCCACTACTACATGGGCAATGACCCGCTCCGCAACGGCATCAGCCTCCCCGACGCGGGGGCCCTTGGTGCGGTTGCGCTGGTCTTCCTGGCCGTGTCCCTGATCGCATTCGATCGCCGCGATCTCGCCGCTTAGAGCGCAGCGGCCGCGCCGCCGATATACAGTAGTTGCGACGTCAGCGTTCCGACTCTTCGCTGGAGTCTCGCGAACGGAACGGCATCGAGCACGGAGCTGAAAGACTCGACATGCCCGGACGGACGGTCGAACCAAAGGCAAGCCCTTCCAGAGCCTCGTCGGAGTCGGGCGATTTCTCGAGCTACCTCGCCCGCAACCTGGCGGATGCGTACCGACTGGCAGTCATCGCGCTCGACGACCCGATCCAGGCGGGGACGGTCGTCCGCGACGCAATCATGTCGGTCTGGCTGGCCGCCGGGGCCGGGCCCGAGCGCGATTTGGACCACGCCTTCCGCCGTCGATTGGAAACCGATGTCCAGGAGGCGATTCGCGCGTCTCACGCTGACGCCGGCGCCGTTGCGCTCGACCCTCTCGAAGCCTCCATCGCCCGACTGGGTCCCCAAGCTCAGCTGGACCTGGTGCGCGGATTCGGGCCGTGGGACTCTTCGACCACCTGCGATGTCGGCGGATCCGAACGCGGTCGAGACGCGACCGCCGCGCTGCAAGCGCTCCAAGTGAGCTTGAGCGCCGGCGACGACTCGGCCACCCCACCCATGGACCGCGAGGCACGACTGCGCGACCTCTACGCCGGACGCGATCCAGGAGAGACGCCACCGCTGCCCCTGCGCCTGCGATTGCACCAGGACGGCCGTGACGCCGAGGCGACAGCAGCCGAGCGTGCCCGAAGGACGCGAGCGTCGGGCTGGCGCTTCGTCTTCACCGCCTTCATGGCCCTGGTCGTCCTGACTTTGGTCGTGTCCCTGGCCAGCGTCCTCGGGGTCCGGGGCAGCGCAGCGGCCAGCGGAGACCCGACGGGCGACCCGGCCTCGCCTCTGACCATCTCCGGCATCTCCGTCGTGCAGGACGGCATCGCGGGCGAGGCCGTCCACGTCGGCGCCGCGCAGCGGAGTCTCATCGTGGCGTTCGCGGCGTCACCGCAGTGGCACGCCTCGTCCACGGAATGCCTGGCCGATGTCATGGGCACCATCGACTGGCTGGGCAACCCGACCTGGATCGGCGCGCGGGCCGGCCATGCCGACGCGATCGTCGGCGACCCTTCCTCCTCGAGCGCGTACGCCACAGGGTTGGGCTCTTACTGCCAGTTGGGTCAGTACGTCAGCGCCGACGGCGGACTGACCTGGTCGTCGGGCTCGCTGCCAGGCGCCGCGACATCGAGCCCGACATGGCTCGCCTTCGATCCGGCCCACGCCCACAGCGTGCTGGCCTACTACCCGGGGGTGCTCTACGCGAGCGTGGATTCGGGGGTCACCTGGATCTCCCGCAAGTCGACCGTCACTCCACTGGCCTTCGACTCGGCCGGGCGCCTGGTCGGCTGGACGTCGGGCAAGCTGCTCGAGTCGCTCGACGAAGGGGCGACCTGGCAGGAGATAAGCGCCGGCCCGGTCGATCCTCCGGTCACCGCGGGGGCGACCGCCAGCGGCGTCCTGATCGGGGCTGAGGACGGCCTGTGGTGGTACCCGGCGACCGCAGCTCCGAGCATCATCCAGCCGGGACGCGTCTTCTCGATCGCCACTCTCAACGACGGTGCGATCGTGCTCGGCGCCGACTCGTCCGGCCACCCATGGCTCGGGACCGTCGACAGCACCGACCCCGGCATCGCCCTGGCGTCGTTGCCACCCCAAATCGCTTCACGCCAGGTTTCCGGCGGCGAGGTCGCGGCCAACGACAGCAACGCCGTCGTGGCGTTTTCCGGCCCCAGCTCGGCCATCGCCCTCGCATCCTTCGTCCGCTAGCAGGCCCCGGCCGATCGGCTCAGTCTGGGGGCAACCCTCCGGTGCCGGAACCGCAACCGCCGGCCGGTCACCCGCAACCCGCGCGTTCCCACTGCGGCACCGCCCGGCTGCTGCGCGAGACCTGCTTCCAGCGCAGCTGAGGCGCCGCTGCGGGCACCGCAATTCGGAGCGACCGGCAGCGTAGCGGCGGCGCTGATCGTGCGCCCGGCATCGGCCAGAGGATCGACGACTCGGGCTCCTGATACGGGTTCGCGAGACACCCGGAGCGTAAGCTAGAGTTGAAGTCCATGCGGCATCCGGACATCACGGAGGCGCGAGTGCGCGTATCGATCGGGATCGACCTGGGGTCGTCAAGGATCAAGCTTCTGGCGCTCGACGACGCCGGCGAGAGCCTGGGCGTGGCGCTGGCCTCCTACCCAACGGACTCGCGGCGGGCCGGGTACGCGGAGCAGAGCCCCGACCGCTGGTGGGACGCGCTTCGGCTGGCCATGTCGGAGCTGCTGGCTCGTCCCAGCCTCCGCGGCGCCAGCGTCGAAGCACTCGGCCTGGCCGGCCAGATGCACGGCGCCGTATTCCTCGACGCGGATGGATCTGCGGTCAGACCTGCCCTTATGTGGTCCGACGGACGCGCGGAGGCCGAAGCCTCCGAGATCGAGGAGCGCATCCCGCGCGACGAGCTCGTGGCTCGGACGGGCAATCGCTCGAACGTGAGCTTCACGGCTCCGAAGATCATGTGGGTTGCCCGCCACGAACCCGAGGTCATGGCCCGAACGCGGTGGATCGTCCAGCCGAAGGACGCGCTGAGGACCCGCTTGACCGGCGAGGTCGCCGGGGACGTATCCGACGCATCGGCCACCCTCTTGTTCGACTTGCGAGGGCGTCACTGGGCAGACGACATTTGCGAGCGGCTGAAGATAGACCGGGGGCGGCTGGCGCCGCTGTCTGATTCCGAAACCTCGGCCGGAGGATTGCGCGAGGAAGCTGCCCGAGCGCTCGGGCTCCCGGCCGGCATCTCAGTTGCGGTTGGCGGCGCCGATGCGCCCGCCGCCGCGCTCGGACTTGGTTTGGCCCGCGAGCAGGACGCGGACGGGAGCGTGCTGATCTCTCTCGGAACAGGCGGCCAGGTCCTAGCGCCGGTGGCGGAGCCGAAGGTCGATCCCGAGGGCCGGCTCCACGGCCTTTGCCACGTGGTTCCCGGCCAGTGGTGCGTAATGGCGGCAATCCTTTCCGCCGCGGCGTCGCTCGACTGGGCCGTGCGATTGCTCAGGCCGGACGATCCAAACGGTGCCCGCGAGCTGCTGGCCGGGGCGGCCAAGGCCCCCGCCGGGAGCGATGGCCTGCTGTTCCTGCCCTACCTGAGAGGCGAGCGGACGCCGCACTTCGATCCATCGGCGAGCGGCGCCCTGGTCGGGCTGCGGATAGGCCACGGCCCTGCCGAAGTGACCCGGGCGGTCCTGGAGGGAGTGGCTTTTGCCCTGGCCGAGGGCCTGGACCTCATGCGCGGCCTCGGCCTGGAGCCGAGGGCCGGCGTGGTCGCGGGCGGGGGCGTCAATCGACTGTGGCAGCAGATCATCGCCGACGTGCTTGACATGCCCGTCGCACTCGGCGCCACCGAGCATGCCTCGGCCCGGGGCGCGGCGCTGCTCGGCGCGATAGCCGCCGGGATCGCGCCGTCGTCCGCCGCGGTCATGTCACCACGCCCCGTCGACACGCGCCTCATGGAGCCGGACGGGGCCAATGTCCGCCTCTACGCTGAACGATTCGCCGTCTACCGCGAGCTCTACGGCCGCCTGCCGAAGTCATAGCCGGCAAGGCTGCGGCCGGGCCCCGGTCCGGGCCTACGGGCGTCCGCCCAGCCGGCCGACCCGGCTGACCCGGCCGAACCGGCCAACTCGATGAAGCGGCACGGGGCGTTGGCCAGTCGCATCTGGCGGGGAGTGCGGGCGCGAACGCGGATGAGCGCCGAGCTGGGGACGACCGCCGCGAGGCAGCCCCGCGAGGTAGCGAGCTTCGTGCTCAAGTCCCCGCATCGCGATCATGTCGATCTCCGGATCGTGCCGATCCGGCCAGCCGACCGAGCCTGCTACCGACGCCAACTCCAGGCCCAGCAGGTGCTCGCAGGCGAGAAAGCCGACCAGACCGGTCGCCGCGAAGACGGGTTGGCCGCCGAGAAGCAGCATAGGCGTACACCTTGTCCCCCGGCTGCGACATCTCGTGTGTCACTGGAAGGCGAGCATCGTGGGGCCGGTTTCCGGCACCGCACTCGTGCCCGACGACGCGGGCCGAACTGTGGCACCCTCATGATCTGATCCGCGACGCAGGTTTTCCACCCGTGGCCGAGCCCGTCACAACCCCGCCCTCATACCGTGCGCTGCTGGGCGTGCCCTCTCTTGGGCGCGTCCTGCTGGCCATGCAGATCGCCCGCATCTCTCAGTCGATGATCGGGATCGTGATGATCCTGTTCGCACTGCAGCGGTACAACGACCCGTCGCTCGCAGGACTCGTGGCCTTTGCCAGCATCTTCCCGGGCCTGGTCATCAGCCCCATCGCCGGCGCCCTCCTCGATCGCCACGGCCGCGTTCGGTTGATCATCCTCGACTACCTCGTCGCGACGGCGGCCCTGGTCGTGGTGGCGGCGCTTTCTCTCACCGGCCATCTCACCGCCGGGCTGCTGGTCGCCATCGTCGGGCTGGCCGGGTTGACAGGCCCGCTCAGCAGCAGCGGCCTGCGCTCCCTCTTCCCGCTCCTCGTACCGAAGCCGCTTTGGGAGAGGGTCAACGCCGTCGACTCCAACGGCTGGGTCCTGGCCACTGTCGTCGGCGCTCCGGTGGGGGCGGTCGTGGCTCAGTTCATCGGGTTCGAGGTCGCCATGGTCGCGATCGCCGTCGCCTACGCGTCGGCCGCGCTGGTCATGATCGGGGCGCCTGATCCTCGCACCGAAGTCGCCTCGTCCGGGAACCTCCTCCGCGACGCGTGGCTCGGGCTCGTTTACACCTGGAGCAACCGAACCCTCCGGAGCCTGGCCGTTTCGCTATCGACCATGAATCTGGCCGGCGGCATGATCGAGATCGTCGTGCCGGTCCTTGTCCTCAAGCACCTCGGCATGGGCCAGGACATGGTCGGCTTCATGTTCGGGCTGAGCGGCGTATTCGGAGTCGTCTCGGCGTTCGTCTCTGGGCGCCTGAAGACGGAGGGGCAGGAGCGTCGCCTGATCCTCATCCCGGCCGCAGGTTTCACTTTCACAACGGCCATCCTGTTGTGGCCGGGCAGCCTCGTCCCCATCGCCCTCTCGATGGCCGTCTCCGGGCTGCTCAACGGCCCGCTCGACATCGCCATGTTCACGCTTCGCCAGCGTCGAACGGATGCCGCCTGGATGGGGCGCGCTTTCACCGTGTCGATGAACCTCAACTTCTCAGGGTTCCCGATCGGGGCTGCGTTGACGGGCATCATGGTGTCGATCTGGCCGGTCGAGGTCGCGATCGTCTTCGGCGTCGCGGCGAACGTTCTCGGCGCCTTGCTCGGCTACTTGCTCATCCCCCGCTCGGACGAGGCGGTCACGGTAGACGGCCTGCCGGTGGCCGATGGAGCCTCGGCATCCGGCTGACCCGCGGGCCCCGATGGTCCGGCCGCCTACTTCCGTATCTCATATGGCGTCCGATTGAGCGGCTCGGCGCCCGTGGCCGTGATGGCGTAGCCGTCTTCGATCCGGAGGCCGCCCCAGGGAGTATTGAACATGGGGATGTCGATCGAGATCACCATGTTCTCTTCGAGCGTGGCCGGGCTGCTGGGGCCGAAGATCGGCGGCTCGAACTCGATCACGCCGACACTGTGGAGACCTGAGTAGAGGAAGTACTGCCCCAGGCCTGCGTCGGCCACGATGCCGCGGCCGACGGCCTCCACCTCGCGGCCTTCCCGGCCGGGGCGCAGAGCGTCCGATGCGGCCCGCTGGGCCCGGATGGCCGTGTCCAGCGCACGCCTGACCTCCGAGCCGGGATCGCCCACCAGCACGACCCGGCCGATTGCGGCGTGATAGCCCTCGTAGCGCGGGGCCACGGTCAGCAGGACCAGGTCATCCTGCTCGATGCGGCGGAAGGTGGACCGAGCGAGGATGGGCCGGGAGTTCGGCCCTGATGCCACGATGGTGTCGATGCCGGTCCCCTCGGCCCCGGCCCGGCGCATCGACGCCTCGATCTCGGCGGCGACTTCTCGCTCGGTGACGCCCGGCCCAACGGCCTCGGCCCCGGCGTTGAGACCGACCTCGGCGATCTTGTACGCGCGACGGATGACCTCGAGTTCGGCCGGCGACTTCTGGGCGCGCAGGTCGCACAGCCCGTTCTCGACGTCCACCCATTCGGCCGCGGGGAGAGCGGCTCTGAAGGCAGCCATGACGCCGGCCCCGATCAGGCCCCCGCCGCCCAGGCCCACGCGCCGGGCCGCGCACGCGCTTCCAATGTCGGCCATCGCCTCAGTGAGGCTCTGGATCCGGGCGTAGGGATAGTCCTCGTCGGGGTGGGTCAGCTCGCGCAGGACGCGGACGTCGCTGATGCGGCCGACCATCAGGGCGTACTGGTCGCTCTCCGGCCCCACCAGCATCACCGGCTCCCCCCGGCGGGGCATCAGTACGCAGGCGGGTTCGAAGTGGACCGGGAAGTCGGCCAGCCAGCGGGCGTGAGCCGGCCCGAACGAGGCCCGGTCGTCGGCATACGCCACCAGGAAGTCGAGATCCCCGGCGGCCATCATGGCCTGGACCCTACGCCAGCGCTGCGGGTATTCGGTCGCGGGGATGTGCGGTCTCGGTCCTTGTTCCATCGGAGCTCCCCCTATGTCTGGACCCGATCCTACTCCCCCGCCTCCGGCGCCGCCTGCTCCGGCGCCAGGCCGATGGCCCGCCGCACCCGCACTTTCGCGTCGTCAACGAGCGAGTACACGACCGGAACGACGATCAGCGTCAGGAAGGTCGAGGTGAACAGGCCGCCGATCACGACGGTGGCCAGCTCCGAGGCGATGATCTCGCCCTGTGAAAGACCCAGACCGAGCGGGATCAGGGCCAGGATCGTGGCGATGGCCGTCATCAGGATCGGCCGGACTCGCGTCCGCCCGCCGGCCATCAGGGCTTCGTAGATCGGCATGCCGCGGCGCCTGTGCTGCTCGACCAGGTCCAGCAACACGATGGCGTTGGTGACCACGATGCCGATGAGCATCAGGAAGCCGATCAGGGCGCTGATGCCGATCGGTCGCTGAGTGAGGAACAAAGCCGGAAACGCCCCTATCGTGGCCAGCGGCAGGCTGAACATGATGACCAGCGGATCCACGAGCGAGTCGAACACCAGCACCATCACGAGGTAGACCAGCAGGACTGCGACGGCCATTGAGATGAACAGGCCGCTGAAAGCGCTGTTCATCTGCTCGGTCACGCCGGAGAGAGTGACGGTCACGCCGTTGAGCTTGCCCGCCGCCTGGAGAGCGTCGACTGCCTTCTGAACCTCCATCGACACGCCACCGGTGTCCTTGCTGGTTGTGTCGGCCGAGATCGTCGCCGCGGGCGATTGATCCACCCGGCTGATGCTCGCCTGCGTGCTCACCTGCCGGACCGACGCGATCAAGCCCAGCGGGGCATTGGCCGTCCCGACTGGCATCGCGGCCAGGCTCTGGATTGAGGTCAGATTCGAGTTCACCTGGAGGTAGACGTCGATCGGGGCCCCGCCGAGGACGACGGTGGCGGCATCGGTCCCGACCAGCGCGTCATGGACCGCTGCCTGCACGCCGACCGTGCTGGTGCCGTCCAGGACCGCCTTGTTCGGGTCCACGTCGATGTTGTACTGAGCGCTCGTCGTGGCGAGATCGCTCTTGACGTTGATCAGGTCGGGCAAGGCCCGCATCCCAGCGATGACCGCAGTCGTGGCACCGGCCACGTCGGCTGAGTTGGCTCCGCTGACGACGACGCTGATCGAGCTGGAGCCGCCGCCGGCGATGCTCTCCTGCGAGACCTGGATCTGCCAACCGGTCTGCTGGAGCTTGACCAGATCGCTGGACAGTTTCTGCTGTTCCGTGTCGAGGTTCGTGCTGGAATCCAGCCCGACCACGATCGTGGCCGAATTGCTCGCACCGCCCGTGAAGGCAGCGGCGAGCGCGGAGAGGCCGGTGTCCGACCCGCTCGGGACGGTGGTCTCGATGAGGTTGACTTCGGAGTACGTCCTGAGCTTGGCCTCGACCGCCTTCGCCTGAGTCAGCACGACCGACGACGGCGTCCCTGACGGTGGAGCGACAGTGACCTGCAGCTGCTTCTGCGACCCGGCGTTGAGGAACTGGGTTGGGATGTGAGGAACGAGCAGGCCGGCGCCGAGCACCAGAACGGCGGCGATGCCGATCACGCCCCAGCGGCTGCCGCGACTGCGAAGCGCCGCCTTCAGGAGCGGAGTGTAGATACGCTGGACCAGGGTGTCGTGGTGCTTCGGACCCTCGTCGGGGTCGAGCTTGATCCTGTCGATGAACAGGCTCGCCAGGACGGGCACGACCGTGAGAGCGCACAGCAGCGAGGCGAGAAGGGCGAAGGTGACTGTCAGGGCGAAGGGAAGGAAGAACTGGCTGACGATGCCGCCGACGAAGCCGAGCGGCAGGAAGACCGCGACCGTAGTGAGCGTGGAGCTGGTAATGGCGCTGGCAACTTCGCGCGTGCCCGAAATCACGGACTCGCGCATTGGATCGCCCCGGCCCCGGTGGCGATAGATGTTCTCCAGGACGACGATGGCATCGTCAACCACCCGGCCGACGGCTATCGCCAGCCCGCCCAGGGTCATGATGTTGATGGTGATGCCCGCCACGAGCATGAGCGTCAGGGCGGTCATGATCGAGACCGGGATGCTCACGGCCGCGACCAGCGTAGACCGCAGGCTGAGCAGGAAGACGAAGATCGTGATGATCGCGAACAGGGCGCCGAGGAGCCCTTCACGGACGAGGCTGTCGCGGGATTCGATGATGTACGACGCGGAGTCCGAGACCGTATCGATCTCGAAGCTGCCGTTGTTCTGCGCCTGAAGCTGGCCGAGCTTCGCCTGGACCGCCTGGACGACGTTGACGGTGTTCGCGTCGGAGGTCTTGGTGATGCTGAGGACCAGCGCCGATCCGGCGTCACCGGTCTGTGGCGACTTGTTGAGCTCGGCATATCCGGTGGGGTAGGCCGCGACGCGGTCGACGGTGCCGAGATCGCCGAGGGTCACGACGGTAGGGATGATCGAAGTCGATCCGGCAGCAGGCGCCTTCACGCCGACGGCCAGAGACAGAAGGTCGTCTGGGTTCTGCAGGATCAGCTGGTGCTGGGCCGACACCGGGATCGAGATCGTCGTGCCGCCGCTGGTGACGGGTAGCGAACCGGCGGGCAGGATCAGGTTGTTGGCCGCCAGCTTCCCTTCGATCTGGCTCATCGAGATGTTGTTGGCCGCCATCTTGGCAGGATCCAGCTGGACGACCAGGCGGTACTGGGTGGCACCGCTCAGGCCGACGGTGCCTACCCCGTCGAGGCCCTGAAGCGACGGCACGATGGTCGTTGAGGCCAGCGTGTTCAGCTGATCGGCGGTCGTCGATCCTGTGGCGCGGATGGCGACTATCAGCGACGGGAAGGCATTGATATCGAACGACTGGATGTTGGAGGCGGAGCTGAGCCCTATCGCCTTGACGTTCGCGTCGATCGCCGAGATCGTGTCCTTGATGTTCGTGCCGTAAGCGAACGAGGCAACGACGATCGAAAGGCTGTTTGTCGAGCTCGAGTCGATATGAGACAAGCGCGCCACGCTGCCGATGGATCGCTCGATCGGTTCCGTGACCTCCGTCGAGACGTCCTGGGCGCTCGCGCCCGCCAGGGGCGTGACCACGACGACGTACGGGAGCTGGATGTCGGGCAGCAGCTCCTGGTTGAGCTGCGACCACGAAAAGAGGCCGCTGAGCAGCAGCCCCACAGTGATGAGCACTGTCACGCTGCGCTTGCTGACGGCAAGCTGTGTCAGTCGGATCACGAGTTGCTCCTTGGCTCTCTGGCGGATTGGCAGCGATGTCGATGGCCGGTTGGCTGCGCGCGGACGAGCGCGTTGCTCACGCCGCTCACGCCGTCCTCGATCTGGTTCGTTCCAGGACAAGCGTGATGAGGCGGGCCATTTCGGCAAGCTCGTCTTCGGTCAGTACGCTGAGGATTCGACGAATCATCTCGAGACGCATGCCGGAAATCTGGTCGATGAGATGTTGGCCCGCATCGGTCAGCTGGCAGTCCACGACACGGCGATCATCCAGGCGATGCTGGCGCGCCACCAGGCCGTGCCGCTCGACCCGTTCCACGATCCCGCTCGCCGTCGGCAGCCCGACGCTGAGCCACTCCGCGATGTGACTCATCGGCGAGGGACCGTGTTTGCTGAGCAGGAACAGCAGGCGCATCTGACCGAAGGTGAGTTCCTGCGCGACCCATTCCGGGACATCGGGCCCGTGCATGCCCCAGAAGCCGCTGAGCTCGTCGATGACGGCTTCGATCTCGAGTTGCCTGGCCGCTACTTCGCTCACAGGCAAATAGTATGCGTGTCGGCGAATAGATGCTCGTCCTCCGAATTAGCGCGCGCACGCAGTACAACGGAGCGGCCTGTTGGGGCCCGCACCGAGGCAATCGCGCCTCGCGCCCACCGCCCGCGCCCCGATGATCCGCCGCACGAGCCACGCGCGCCGCGAACTCGATTCGCAGGGCCGGCGGGTCGCTGCTAACTTTCCGTTGTCTGCAGTCACAGGAGGGCAGCGTGGCGACGCGGGGGAAAGCGGGCGGGCCTATCAGATGGACGACGCTGGGAAACGCGCCTTACCCGAAGGCCGACGAACCGTGCTCCGGATTCCTGCTCCAGGCGGGCGGCGCCAACGTGCTCGTGGACATCGGCGGCGGAGTCATCGGGGCGCTACAGCACCACATCCGGCTTGAAGACCTTCATGCCGTCTGGATCAGCCACCTCCACGCCGACCATTTCAGCGACATGCCGCTCCTCTACTACGCATTCGCGTTCGCGGAGAAGCCGATGCGCAAGATCCCGGTCCTCGGGCCGGTCGGCTGGGCTGCGCGGGTCGAGGCCTTCGTCAGGAGTTCCGTCGACCACCACATGAGCAGCTACTTCCAGGTCGTCGAGCTCAAGGACCGCGGCATCGCCGAGATCGGCGATCTCAGAATCCAGGCCCGCGTGGTCGAGCACGCCGTGCCGGCGTTTGGCCTGACGGCCAGATATGGCGATCGGCGTCTGGCGTACACGGGCGATAGCGGCCCTTGTGACAACCTCGTGACCCTGGCCAAGGGCGCGCGGGTCCTGGTAGCGGAGTGCTTCACGAGGCTGATTGAGATACCGTCCGTGCACCTCTCGCCCGAAGACGCCGGCCTCACGGCGGCCCAGGCCGGCGTGGCGCGCCTGGTGCTGACGCATCTCGGCCCGGGGCTGGGCGAGGATGAGGCCGTCGAACGGGCCGCATCCGTTTTTGACGGCGCCGTCGAAGTGGCCAGGCCGGGAACGTCGTTCGAGGTCTGACGAAGGAAGGCCCGGCGGCGGGTGCCGGTCCGGCGCCGGGACGCATGGGCCCGACCTGTGCCGACGCCCCGCTATTCCTCTCGCCGGTAGGGCGTATCGAGGACGACAAAGTCCTTTCGACCGACCAGGGCGGCCCGGATGCGATGGACGTTCTGGTTGTACAGGATCCGGTCCCACCAGTGGCGGGGAAGGTGCTCGGGCAGCAGCACGATCGTGACCCGACTCGGATCCTCCTCCTGCGACATCTCCAGGTAGCGAACGAAGGGCCGCACCAGCGCCCGGTAGGGCGACTCCACCAGGACGACACGGACACCCGGCAGCTGCCGCTCGACGCGGTCGCGGAAACTCTCGCCCTCGGCCGGGTCCAGCGTCACGTGGACGAGCTGGACTTCCTCGCCCATCGTCTCGCCGACCTTGACCGCCTGGACGACGGCCCGACTCATGGCCTGGGCCACGACCACCACGCGCTGGCGGCGGTGGGGTGGCCCGAAAACGACGTCCGGCTGAACGTCCAGGCCGCGCCCTTCCTCGTCGTACTCGCGCTTAATGAAGAGCATCATGGCGATGAGGATCGGGACGACGATGATGATCATCCACACGCCCTGGTCGAACTTGGAGAACCCGATCACTACGACCACAACGGCCGTCACAACCGCGCCCACGCCGTTGATCAAGGCGCTGCGGCGCCAGCCCGATCCGCGGCCGGAGAACCAGTGGCGAACCATTCCGGCCTGCGACAGGGTGAACGAAGTGAAGACGCCGATCGCGTAAAGGCCGATCAGGCGGTCGGTCGAACCGTTGAAGGCGACCACGAGCGCGATCGAAACGAGGGCCAGGGCGATGATGCCCGAGTTGAACGCGAGCCTCTCGCCACGCAGCGCGAACTGCCGAGGAAAGAATCCGTCGCGGGCCAGGATCGAGGAGAGGCGAGGAAAGTCTGCGAAGCTCGTCTGTGCGGCCAGGACCAGGATACCCATCGTCGAGAGCTGGAGCACGTAGTAAAGCGGCCCGCGACCGCCGAAGACCGTCCGCCCGACTTGCGACAGCACGCTTTCGCCGACGCCCTGGATCCCCGCCGGGTGCGCCCCGACGTGGACGGCCAGGTAGCTCGTCCCGAGGAACATGACCCCAAGCAGCGTGGCCATGATGATCATCGTCTGCTGTGCATTCTTCCACTCCACGGGCTTGAAGGCGGGAACCCCGTTGGCCACGGCCTCGGTGCCGGTCATGGCGGAGCAGCCATCGGCAAAGGCCCGGCAGAGCAGGAACAGGCCCGTGTTCTCGGCGGCCACGCCGGTCAAAGCATCGACATGGTCGACCTGGGGGAGCCCGCCGGTAAGCGACCGGACCACGCCTACGGCGATGAGCAGAAGCATCGAGCCGATGAAGATGTAGGTGGGGCTGGCAAACAGGGTGCCGCTCTCCCGCAACCCGCGCAGGTTGACGACCATGACCAGCAGGATCGAGAGCGCGATCAGTGGGACGGCCCACGGTTGAAGCGCCGGAAACGCCGAGTAGAGGGCCTGGACGCCGGACGAGACGCTCACCGCGACGGTCAGCACGTAGTCAGTCAGCAGCGATCCGGCGGCCGTGAGACCGGCAAGCACGCCCAGGTTGGCGTGGGCGACAATGTAGCTGCCGCCGCCGTTGGGATAGGCCCGAATGGTCTGGCGGTAGCTGAAAGTCACGATGACAAGCAGCGCGACGACGACAACCGACAGAGGCATGACGTACTTGAAATTGTCAGATCCGGCGCCGGCCAGGATGAGCATCATTGCCCCGGTTGCGTAAGCCACCGAGGACATCACGTCCGACGAGAAGACGGGCAGGGCCTTCCACTTGGGAAGGCGCTCGCTCAGTTCCGCGGCCGACGACAACGGGCGACCGAAGAGCACGCCCCTTAGCGTGGCCATGCGGCGCTGGTAGGCCGTGCGCGGCGCCTGGGCTTCCAGCTTCGCCTCGAGCACGCCGGGACCCAGGTAGCGGAAGTAGCGGGCGTGCGGCCGATCGACTACTACGCGGCGATCGCCGAGCTTTCGGCCGTGTAGGGGCCGTTGTTCAGCCATGCAGGGCGATGTCCCTCGTAACGACTACGTCTACCTTACCGCCGGGACGGACGACGGTTGGGAGAATGAGGACGTCGCTGGTATCGGCCAGCTGGTAGGCCCGCCACAGCAGCCCGGGCCAGGACGGGAACCCCGACAGTATGACCCGTGTCGCGAGACCGGCGGAGACCAGGCTCACGGCCGCCTCGAGATCGGCCAGCCCGGGCTGGTACTCCTGGGGCATCTGTGCAGCTTCGGCCGAGAGCTCCGTATACATGCGCGGTTCTTCAGCGGGTGCCCGCTGGGCACCGGCCGATGCGTCCCACCGGGCCTCGCCGTCGACGAGGTCGGCCGCAGACACGGCGGCCAGGGCTTCTGAGGAGTCATCCGTGCCTCGGCCCGCCGAAGGGTCGATGCGGGCCCCGGCCCGAACGAGATGCAGCACGCTGTCCGCGAATGTCACAGGGCTACCCTAGTCGGCGGGCCACGAGGAAAGGCCGACAGTGATGCCACTTCGCGCTCAACAACCGCTCAACAGGGCGGGTTGGAAGGGGTCGCGTGGGCCACCAGCGGGGCTACGATCGACTCGATGACAATTGCAAGAACCAGCGACCGCCGGCCCAGAGTGGCGCGGGCGGGGCTGATCACGGCGACGATCCTGGGCTCCCTGATTGTGGCGTCCGCGGCGATCGCGCTGGTGGCTCAGCTGGGCGTCACTCACGCCGCCCCGATATACCTGCTTGCGGTCGTCGCGGTCGGCATGCGCTGGGGCACGATCCCGGCCGTGGTTACATCCGTGGCCGCATTCTTCGGCTACGACTTCCTCTTTGTTCAGCCGCTCTACACCTTCACCATCAGCAGTCCCGACGAGTGGCTGAACCTCTTGCTCCTGCTGGCCGTGGCGCTCGCCATCGGCCGGCTGGTGGCCGTCCAGGCCGACCACGCCGCAGAGGTCGCCCAGAAAGCGCTCGAGGCCGGGGCCCTTTTCGGCATCAGCCGGGCCCTGGCGGAAACCAGGACGGTTGAGGAAGCGGCCCCGATCGTGCTCGAGAGGCTGGCGGCCGCAACGGCAATGGACCGCATCTGGTTTGGGTTGGGGCCGACCCCGGCCGAAGAGAAGACAATCGCCGACACGGCTCCCGGAGGGTCGCTGCCCATCCCGGCCTGGCAGGTCGTCCTGCAGCGATCGCCGGGCGACGAACCTGCGCGCTGGGTCCGCATGCACGTGGCCACGGCTCCAGTTCGCCGTAATGCGGACCGAGCAACTATGCACCGGGTGCGCGTTGAGGCCTCCGGAGAGGCCCTTGGCTCGGTTTGGGCGCTGCGGTCGCGAGACGAGCGTGAACCCGACCGTGCTGAAACGCGCATCCTGTCGGCCGCGGCAGACCAGCTTGGCCAGGCGATCATCCGCGATCGGGCCGGCCTGGAACGGACGAACGCCGAAGTGGCGCGCCGCAGCGAGGCCCTCAAAACGGCCCTGCTCGACTCGGTGTCGCACGACCTCCGTACGCCGCTTGCAACGATCCGAGCCGCTGCCGGAAGCATGCTCGACGAGTCAGTGGGCTGGACTGTCCAGGATCGACACGCTGCATTCCAGACAATTGACGCCGAGGCCGAGCGGATGGGTCGGCTTGTCCGAAACCTGCTCGATCTCAGCCGGATCGAGGGCGGAGCTCTAAAGCCGGAACTGGAGGCGTGCGACCTCGACGACCTGCTGCCGCAGGCGGTCAAGCGCGCCGCTGCCGCCACGACCAAGCACGTGCGGGTGGAGCTGCCCAACCTCCTGCCGCCGGTTCTGGCCGACCAGCTTTACCTGGGCCAGGTGTTGGCCAATCTGCTCGAGAACGCGATTCGACACGGCGGCGATGAAATCATGGTCCGCGCCTCGCGGTGTCCCGGCGGGCTTGTCGAGATCAGTGTGGAGGACGACGGATCGGGAGTGCCGAACGCCGCGTTGCCTCATCTATTCGAGAAGTTCTACCAGGCCGGGCCGCCGGGCGAGGGCAAGCGGAGAGGCATGGGAATCGGCATGACCGTCGTCGAGGGTCTGACCAGGGCAATGCATGGCGAAGTGGCGGCGGGCCGGAGCGACCTGGGCGGGCTCCGAGTTGACGTGCGCCTACGACCGGCGATCATGCCCGACTGCCTGGCCGAAGGCAGCGCGGCGGCTTCGGGCGTAGGCGCGGGCGGGCCCACCGGGGAGGCCCCGCCCGGCGTCGCGCCCGAGAGCGGCCGATGACCGGTCCGGCCCTGTTGATCGTCGAAGACGAGCAGCCGGCCCGTCGGGCGCTGGCGGAATACCTGGAACGCCGCGGCTACGAGGTCTTCGAGGCGGGGACGGCCC
>Ga0209777_10002726_pt1 | contig 22788 bp, 25 predicted proteins | sample FrelakmetHBP12HB_FD_187147 | JGI IMG/M metagenome (GOLD analysis project Ga0209777, IMG submission 187147) | Freshwater lake sediment microbial communities from the University of Notre Dame, USA, for methane emissions studies -HBP12 HB (SPAdes)... | ecosystem: Environmental > Aquatic >...
TATTTTATTAAATATTAATTATCCAAATAAATAAATTTAGAAAACTGGCAAATGAAACCCATAATATATATGGAATTAATAATAATGCCGCGTTTTTGGAAACTCTATAAAAATTTATAATCGTAAATATTATTGCAACCCAAAGCATTAAAATCTCAAAAAAAGCCGCACCAGGAAAGTGCGCGCCGAAAAATATTATTGACCATAAAATATTCAATATTAACTGTAAAATAAAAATTAAAATTATATTTTCTTTTTTCCAAGAACCAGTTAAAAACTTTTGTGATAATGAATTCCAAGCCTTTATCTTATCAGATTTAATTTTATTTTTTGTTTCCCATTTTTTAGACCAGACTAAATATAAAGAAACTCCCATTAAAATAAATATGGCTGTCCAGACCGGACCGAAAATCCAACCGGGCGGATTAAAGCTTGGTTTATTCAAATTTTTATACCAGCCGTTGATTTCCGGCATAGTAAAAACAGAACCGACAAATCCGGCCAACTCACAGATAATTATGCTTATCAAAAGTTTTAACAGGTTATTATATTTCATTGTATTTTCATCTCTGTTTGTGCTCCGCCAATTAAATTTTGCACATCAACAACAGAAGCAAGCATATATCTATAAACTGTGAAACCAGATGACAGAATCAAGACTGCGAATATCATCAATATAATTAAAATATTTTTATCTATTTTTGAAAACATGCGAATGAAGTAAATAATCCATACTACTAATTTATTTTACCTTTCTTAAAAAATTTAAACAACCAAATTTACAATTTTTTCCCAAGGAAAATTTTCTCTTCCAAAATGTCCGTATGCCGCAGTCTGCTGGTAAATGGGCCTGCGCAAGTCTAGTTTTTCAATTATTGTTTTAGGTCTGAAATCAAAATTTGCCTTAACAATATCAGCTAAACTTTTTCCATTTTCATCCAATGCCTCTATCATCAATGGTTCTGCTTTTCCTATTGCATAAGCGACAGAAACCAGACATTGATGGGCAAATCCGTTTGCAACTAAATTTTTTGCGACAAACCTGCACATATAAGCTGCAGATCTATCAACTTTGCTTGGATCCTTGCCGGAAAAACATCCTCCGCCATGAGTTATCAAACCGCCATAAGTATCAACCATAATTTTCCTGCCGGTTAATCCTGCATCAGCTTCAAACCCGCCCTGCACAAACCTGCCCGTAGGATTTGCTAAAATTTCTATATCTGGAATATCGCCGATTATTGGCTTTATTAATTTTTCTGTAAGTTCTTTTTTTATTTCGTCTTGTGTTATTTTTTCATCGTGCTGAGTACTGATTAAAACAGTCTTAATTTTTCCGTCTTCAACTGTAATTTGAGTTTTTCCATCTGGTTTTAACCAATCGATCCCCTGCCTCCTCAAATTCTCTAAACCTTTTGCTAACTCATGCACTTTTACTACTGCTGCAGGCAAAAATTCTGGAGTTTCATCTGTTGCAAATCCATACATAATTCCCTGGTCTCCTGCTCCGCCAGTATCAACGCCCTGAGCAATATCCGGAGATTGTTTTACTATACCGGTAATTATATTCAGATCTTTTGTATATCCAATATCGCTATAAACTTTTTTTGCAATTTTTTCTGCATCAAAATTTGCTTTCGTTGTCACTTCCCCGCCGATAACTAAAAGCCCGTGATTACCAAATGTTTCAATACCGGCCCTTGTTAAAAAATCTTGTTTTAAGCACTCATCTAAAATTGCATCTGAAATCTGGTCGCAAACTTTATCGGGATGACCAGATGTAACGCTTTCAACTGTATACGTTTTTGGTATAAACATTATTTTATTTTTAATATTATTTAAAAATAAAAAATTCACTGAAATGTGGGCGATGAAGGAATCGGACCTTCGACCTCTGTCTTATCAGGACAGCGTTCTGCCACTGAACTAATCGCCCATTAAGCTAAATTTATTTTAATATTTTCTATCATCTTAGTCAATAAAAGTGCGGGCCCACAATGAGGGATGTGGGCCCGCCTTAAGGGTTGCTGGAATTACCAGCGGATAATTAGGAATTGGCTAGCAAAACCAACAATTGCTTAATATTTCCTTTCTTATACGCGTTTTAGTTCGCCAATTGTGGGAACCCGTCCCCACAGGCTTTGCGAAATTTATCCCGCAAAGCAAAAAGAGAGAGATTGTAAAAGAGCATAAAACGGAACAATTGGCAGAGGAGATTGTTACTGGGAAGAGTAATCCCAGTATTAGAATCTGGCCTTGGGCTGTGTCGTAGCCAGGCCGCGGAGAGTTTGCACTCCCCCAATCTCACAATTGAGATGCAATATGCGCCATCGTGCACCAGAGAAAAGGCATGCCCGTCTAATACTCGTATGCCGATAGCACTCTGCCAACTGTCCGGGAAATTACCCATTTTGAAAATGGACAATTTTCCGGACAGTTATAAATACTTAAATAGAAAAGACGCATCAAATCTTTTCAATATATGAAGCTGCCGCTAAAATTTTATTTTCTTGAAAATGATTTCCGATAATCTGCAAGCCAACCGGCAAATTCCCTATTTTACCAGCTGGCAAAGACAGACTGGGCAAACCAGCCAAGTTTACAGAAATAGTATAAATATCCATTAAATACATTGAAAGCGGGTCTTCTGACTTCTCACCTATTTTAATTGCCGGAACTGGAGATACCGGACAAAATATTAAATCAACTTTTTCAAAAGCTTTGGCAAAATCCTGTTTTATCAAATGCCTGACTTCCTGAGCTTTTTTATAATATGCATCATAATAACCAGAAGATAGACTATGGGTTCCTACCATTATTCTTCTTTTTACTTCAGGCCCAAATCCCATTCCCCTGCTTTTTAAATAAACATCCAATAAATCTTTTCCTTCTTCTGATAAACCATATTTTATTCCATCAAAGCGTGCCAAATTAGCCGATGCTTCGCAAGGCACAACAATATAATAACAAGCCAGAGCAAATTCAGCATTAGGTAGACTTATTTCTTCTATTTTAGCGCCCTGATCTTCTGCTTTTTTGATTGCATCTCTTATTATTTTTTCAACTTCAGGATCAAGGCCTTTTACAAAATATTCTTTTGGAACTCCAATTTTCAAATCTTTCAAACTTATTTTTAAATCCTCAAAGCTATAATCTTTAGAAGTAGCATCTTTTGAATCTTTACCGGAGATTACCTTAAAAACCATCTTGCAATCTTCAACACTTTTTACCATCGGACCTATCTGATCTAAAGATGACGCGTGGGCAATCAAACCATATCTGGATACCGCTCCATACGTTGGTTTAAGGCCTACAATTCCGCAATTAGAAGAAGGCATTCTTATTGATCCTCCTGTGTCTGAACCTAAAGCAAAACAAGCTTCGTTTGCAGCAACAGCTGCCCCTGATCCAGAAGAACTACCTCCGGCAACCCTAGTTTTATCATGAGGATTTTTTGTAGGTCCGAATGCAGAATTTTCTCCTGAGCCTCCCATCGTAAATTCATCTGTATTCGTTTTTCCTAAAATAACAGCTCCCTCTTTTTTAAGTTTTTGTATAACAGTTGCATCATATGGAGCAATATAATTTTCTAAAATTTTTGATGCTGCTGTGCATTTTTGATCCTTAACCAAAATCGCATCTTTTATCGCGCATGGCACCCCGGTCAATTCTCCGAAATTTCCAGAGGCAATTTTTATATCAGCTTGTTCTGCCTGTAGTATCGCTGATTCTTCGGTTATAGATAAAAAAGCATTCAATTCTTTGTCTGTTTTTTTTATCTTTTCTAAATAGGCATTAGTTAAATCAACAGAAGAAAACTCCTTTTTTTTAAGGCCCTTATGAGCTTGCGTAATTGTAAGTTCTGTTAAATCCATTACAAGATTGTTTTAACTTTTATATAATCATCTTTTTTATCAGGAGCTGCTGCAATCAATTCGTCTATTAAATCATAGCTGGAAATTACTTCGTCTTTCCTGACAGCTCTTAAATCACCTTTTTTCTCTTCAATAAAATTTTCTGGCTTAGGAGCTTTTTTTAGTAAATTAAAATAATCTAAAATAGCTGACAGATCTTTCTGCATTTTTTCTGTTTCTTTTTCTGTTAATTCCAATCTAGCCAGTTCTGCAATATGTTTTACTTCCTCTTTAGAAATCATATTCATTAGAATGACATTTCACCCTCTTCATCTTTTGACATTACTTCTGATAATGTCTCAATGTTTTCTAAAGCAATACCAGCACCGCGCACAACTGCAGTTAAAGGGTCGTCAATTATTTTGCACGGCATTTTAGTTTCCTTTGAAATTAAAACATCGAGTCCTGTTAACAAAGATCCTCCACCAGCTAAATAGATTCCATTGGACATTACATCTGCTAATAATTCAGGCGGAGTTTCCTCAATTGTTGTTTTTATAGCTGCAATAATTTGCTTTACTGACCTGTCTAAAGCCCTTTGTACATCGTCATTGAAAATTACAACTTCCTCCGGCAGTCCTGTGACTAAATTTCTGCCACGCATCGGCATTTCCTTTCTTTCTTTCAACGGCATAGCTGAACCAATATTAATTTTAATTAATTCTGCGGTTTTTTCTCCAATTAAAAGTTTATATTCTTTTTGAGCAAATTGCACGATATCGTCATTTAATTTATCTCCGGCAATTCTCAAGCTTCTGAAAGTTACAATTCCTCCTAAAGATATAACTGCTACCTCTGTCGTTCCTCCACCAATATCAACAATAAAATTACCGCAGGCTTCCTGAATCGGCATTTTAGCTCCTATGGCAGAAGCCAATGGTTCTTCAATTAAAAATACCTTCCTTGCTCCAGCATTTTTTGCCGCATCTCTAACTGCTTTTCTTTCCACTTCCGTGACTCCGCATGGAATGCCAATAATTACTCTCGGCGTATTACCCAAACCAAATATTTTTTTACCGGAGATAGCTGCCTTTTCAATAAAATACTTTAACATTTGCTCTGTTACTTCAAAATCAGAAATAACCCCATTAACTAAAGGCCTGGTAGCAGAAATGTATGCCGGCGTTCGTCCCACCATTTTTTTAGCTTCTTCGCCGATGGATAAAATCTGACCGGTTTTATTGTTTACGGCCACCACCGAAGGCTCATTAATAATTATTCCCCTGTCTTTTACATAAACCAAAGAATTAGCGGTACCCAAATCAATCGCCATATCAATCGATAATAATGAAAATAGTTTCTTAAACATTTATCTTATGAATTTCAATAATTGTTTTATTTTAATTAATTTTGCTGTACTTTTTCCCCTTTCTTTTAGTTCCACCGAATCTTTTACTAATGTTTTTTCTGAAACAATAACTCGATAAGGAATGCCGATTAGATCGGCTTCCGCAAATTTTTCTCCCGCTGATTTATCTTGCCTATCATCATATAATACATTAATTTTTTCTTTCTGCAAACTTGTGTATATTTTTTCAGCTGCAACATTAATTTTCTTATCGTTTCCAAGTTGGATCAAATGTATCAAAAATGGACTTAATGATTTTGGCCAGATAATTCCTTTTTCATCGTGGTTTGCTTCAACAACAGCTCCCATTGCCCTACCTAAACCAATTCCATAACAACCCATAATAACTGGTTTTTCCTGCCCGCCTTTATCTTTGAATTTTAAATCAAACGGCAGAGAATATTTTGTTCCAAGTTTAAAAATATTCCCGACCTCTACCGCTTTCTTTTCCTGAAAACTATCTGAACTGCAATTCGGGCAAACTGGATTATCTGCTTTTATTTCTTTATTAATTGCTGTTTTGCATTTATTGCAAATATAAATTATATCTTCTCCGGCGTCTGTAACCATTTGAAACTCGTGAGAATACTTTGAAAAAGTTCCACCAGAAGCCAATGTCAAATAAGTTTGATTTTTGATTCCCAACTCTTTAAAAACATCAAAATAAACTTTTATCATCTTTTCATAATATTTATCCAAATCCTCCTGTGTTGCGTGAAAAGAATATAAATCTTTCATTAAAAATTCTCTGGTTCTTAAAATCCCCGATTTAGCCCTTAATTCGTCTCTAAACTTTGTCTGAATTTGAAAAACAGCAAAAGGCAAATCTCTATATGATAAGATATTCTTTTTAGCCAATGGAGAAACAACTTCCTCATGCGTTGGACCTAAAGCATATTCCCTGTCTCCTGAACCATTAACTTTAAAAAGAACATCTAAATTATTCCATCTTCCTGTTTTCAACCAATTTTCTTTCGGCTGTAAAACCGGCATTAAAATTTCCTGTCCGCTAGCCGGATCTGCCTCCATATTTTTTCTGATTATATCTTCTATATTTTTTAAAACCCTGAATCCCAAAGGTAAAAAAGTATAAACTCCAGCCATTAACTGATCTACAAATCCGGCGCGCGTTAATAAATCATGAGAAATCGATTCCACATCAGCTGATTTTTCCCTTGTTGTTTTATAAAAAAGTTTAGATTGCAGCATATTTTTTTAATTATTTTTGTAAACTTGATTTTAGAAAATCTGTAAAACGCGGGATATCAAATTTTATTGTTATAAAAATAGATAAAGTTATGAGTATTATAAAAAATACCATCGTAATCCCCTGCTCTACCTTTGCTGAAACCGGTTTGCCTTTTATTTTTTCAATCAATAAAAATATTAATTTTCCTCCGTCTAATGCCGGAATGGGAAATAAATTAAATATAGCAACCATCACAGAAATTATTCCTATAAAATACAAAAAGAATCCAGTACCATAACTTGCCGCGTTAGCTAAAAATACTGTAATACCAAGAGGCCCCGCAAAATCTGCTCCTTGAGGAGCACCCTTGCCCGTTACTAAATTTATCAAAACAGCATATAGCCCTTTTAGCGCGTTTACTGTTGTTTGCCAAGTATAAATTGCTCCCTGAATTGGAGCTTCATAAAATGGATATTTTTTGATAAGAGTTGCCATTCTTTCTAATCCAACTCCGATTGCCCCTTCGCCTGACGGCGGATTAACTCTTGGCGTTAAATTAAAATCTAAATTTTGGGGCGTCCCTTGGACTATTCTTTCAATCGTTATTGTTATTTCTTTTCCTTTATTGTCGTTTGTAATTTTTTGAAAATCAGAAATTTTATTAATTTGGGTAATAAAACCATTAACATTAATATTTTTTATTGTATCTGCGATATTAAATCCTGCATTGCTTGCCGGAGAATTTTGAGAAATCGCTACTATTTTTACCTGCACGTTGGTTAAGCCTTGAACATCTTCATCGCTCACTGGCAAATCGGCTCCCATTCCAAAAACAATTGAAAAAATAATAATAGCTGCCAGCCAAAATGCTGCAACTCCGCCTATAATAATTAAAACTCTTTGCCATATTTTAAGATTTGTAAAACTTCTATAATCGTCCAAACCGCCTTCTTCGCCGTAAATTCTTACAAATGCTCCAAGGGGTATCCAGTTTATAGAATAAATAGTTTCTCCAATTTTTTTTCCAAATAATCTTGGCGGATATCCAAGACCAAATTCATCAACCCTTACGCCGAATTTTTTAGCTATAATAAAATGCCCAAGTTCATGGATAATCATCAGGGCTATCAAGCTGAAAAAAGCAATTGCTAAAATTAAAATTGAAGAAAACATAAAATAAAATTATTCTAATTAATTATATAAGCTCATTCTTTTTCTTTTCTACTAAACTTTTTATTTTTTCCTGGTAATCGTCAACTACTTTTTGCAACTCGTCTTTGCCGCGAAACTTGTCGTCTTCTGAAATCTGTTTTTCTTTTTGGGCTGTTTGTATCTTATTCCAGACATCTTCTCTCTGTCTTCTTATCGTCTGTTTTGCCTGCTCTGCTTTCTCATTTAAGGTTTTACCCAATGCCTGCCGATATTCTTCTGTGAGCATAGGCAAATTTAACCGAATAATATTTTTATCAACAGCGCAAGACATTCCCAATCCTGATTGTGAAATTGCTTTTTCTATCGGTTCTATATATGAAATATCCCATGGCTGTATAACTATCTGATTTGTCTGCGGGGCAGAAATTGCGCCCAGTTGTTTCAACGGAAATTTTGAACCAAAAGCATTTACTTCTATATCTTCAACCAAAGCTGGACTGGCCCTTGATGTGCGTATTTTTGCCAGTTCCTGCTCTAAAAATTTAAAAGATTTTTCGAACTCCGGTTTTACTTTATCTATGAATTCTTTATATGTAGCCATAATTATTATTACATTTCCATTAATAATATTTCTAAAGCCAACTTTGGGCTAGCATTTGTAAAAATTAATTTTTTACTTATATCTTCAACTAAATTTAATATCTTTTTAAGATCATTCACTGAATATTTTTCAAAATCTGTATCCTTATTTTTCGGCTTTTCGATTCCAATTTTTACCAGCAATAAATGTCTTAAATATTTTTGCATAACTTCTAAAATATCACTGGCATTTTGCTTTTCAAAATCAATTGATTTTACATATTTGAATTTTTGTGCAAAATCTGAACCGATTACCGGAAGCAAATCATTCAATATCTCGCGCTCTTTTTCCAACCTTTCCGGATTTTTAGGAAAATCTTTAGATTTGAAAAATTTAATTGTCTGGCATCTTGAAATAATCGTTGGCAAAAGCATATCGGGCTTGGAAGTGATTAAAATGAGCAGAGTTTTCCCTTTGGGCTCCTCCAATGTTTTTAAAAAACAGCTCTGTGCTTCCTGGTTCATTTTCTCAGCATCATCTACCACCACTATTTTGAAAGATCCGTAATATGATTTATAACTTAAAAAATTCTGAATTTCTCTTATCTGAGAAATTTCTATTTCATTTTTATCTTCTTTATTGGTTACTATTTTAAAATCCGGAAAACTGCCCCTTTCTATTGCCTGACAACTAAAACACTTTTGACAGGGAGGTTTTTCATTATTACAATTTATTAATTTAGCAAGCTCTGTAGCAAATATTTTTCTTCCTATCTCTCTGGTTCCTGTAAATAAATAGGCATGAGAAAGCTGATTCAGCTCAAATTTATTCTTTAAAAATTCCCATTGTTTTTTATGGCCTATTAACATAAATTAAAAATTATTTTTCTGCCTTTTTGATGGGTTGGCCAAGTGTATATGATTTTTCCCATTCCCCTGCATCATCTCTTTTTTCTATATTCTCTATTTTAGGAAAAGCTTCTCTTTGTTGTTCTGTCGATGGCCGTCCATTCTGTTGGATATACATAAAAACCATTGCATAATCGTCCATTATTCCTTCTTGCTTTAATAATTGATATAGTCTTTCTGTATCAAATTCTAATCGTTCTACTTTATCCTGATGGTCCCAATCGCTCTGTCTTTGTTGCAAAAACTCTTGCCTCTTCCCCGGATCTTCTGATGGCGCATCATCTCTACCGATATTAGCTGTGGCTTTATCTTCTTCGTTGTAAAAATTTTCATCGCGTTTTTCTGCCATAATTTTTATATTTTTGTATTTTTAGATTTTTACTTCTTTAACATTACAACTTTTTTATATTCTTCTAAATTTTCAAGGACTATTCCAGTTCCCTTTACAACGCAGAAAAGGGGCTCTTCTGCTACAAAACAAGGAACGCCTGTGCTCTGGGCGACTAATTCATTAATTTTGGGTAATAATGACCCACCGCCAGCCATAATGATTCCTTTGTTCATTATATCAGCAGAAAGTTCTGGAGGAGTTTCAGCCAATACATGTTTTACAGCTTGCATTATTTCGGCTAAAACATCTGATATTGCCTCGCAAACTTCATTATTAGATATTTTAATATTTCTCGGCAAACCCAAAATTAAATCTCTACCCTGTATTTCCAAAAACTTTAATTCTCTTTGCTGAAGAGCTGTACCAATTTTTATTTTTATTTCTTCAGCTGACTGGGTTCCGATAGCTAAGTTATATTTTTTCTTTATATATTCTGCTATCGCTGTATCTATCTTGTCTCCGGCAACTCTTACAGAATGCCACGCTACGATTCCACCAAGAGAAATCACTGCTACTTCCGAAGTTCCTCCGCCAATATCAATTATCATATGGCCTGAACAAGAGTTAATGGGAATACCAGCTCCAATGGCAGCTAAAATTGGCTCTTTTGCAACATAGGCTGATTTTGCTCCGGCAGAAAGTGCCGCCTCGATTACGGCCCTTCTTTCCGTGCTAGTAATTCCTGCCGGAACAGAAATAACTAATTCTGGTTTAAATAATTTTAATCTGGTGCTAGTTTTATTTATAAAATAATGAAGCATTGCCCGTGTTACTCTGTAATCAGCAATGACGCCATCTTTTAATGGCCTGTAAACTTTAATATCAGCGGGAGTTCTGCCAATCATTTCTTTTGCGTTCTCGCCAACTGCTAAAATTTTATTGTTAGTTAAAGAAATCGCCACAACAGATGGTTCATATAAAACAACCCCCTTGCCTTGGATATAGACAAGAGAATTACACGTACCGAGATCAATTGCTATTTTATTTGAAAACATAACGGCTATTTTTTAATTGCATTTGTATATTCAAGATTACAATAGTCCTTATCCTGTGCTTTTTCACAAAGAGTCTTATTATTAGTTATAGCTCCGAGAGTGCCATAACAAAGATCCTTGTTCTTATCCTCTGAGTTATCAATTTTATCGCAAATCGCCGGTTCTACAAGTCTTTGAGCAAGATCCAAATAACATCTTGCTTGCAAATTTATAAAAGTAATACTGTCGCAATAAACCGTATCTTTTAATTCATTTTTTACCGAAAGCCATTGTGCATTTGCTCTTGAATCTGCCTGGTCGTATTCACATTCATCTTTAGATAAAAAACACCCCCTACCTCCGCCAACAACATTATAGCACCATTGAGTGTCTACTTGCTCGCAGTTTAAAGGAATATTATCTGGCGGGAGAGCAACACTCTTTGAGGGACTAATATAAGATAAAATTATCATTCCCAAGGAAACAAGTCCGATAACGAGAAACACCAGGCCAAATATTCTGTAGAAAGTATAAAGCCATTTATTTGGTTGCCAAGTTCCTTTACCAAAAAAACTCATAGACCAAATTTGATATCTGATAAATAAATCGGGTTTTATTGAAAAAAATAATCCTATAAGGATAAACGGAATAGCCAAAAACAAAAAAACAGGTGAATTACATGGAACTAATTGATTATTTATATAGCAGTTCATGATTTTTTGACATTCTGATATTCTCGAGAATATCAGAATGATATTAATTTAATTCTAAATTTCTAAATTCGTTTAATATCCGCTCCTAACTTTTGTAGGCGCTCTTCGATTTTCTCATATCCTCTATCAATTTGAAAGACATTTTCTATGACCGTTTTCCCCTCTGCCGATAATGCAGCAATCACTAAACAAGCTCCTGCCCTTATATCCCAAGAATCAATATTAGAACCGGAAAGTTTACATGGGCCGAATACAAATGTCCTGTGAGGGTCTACCATTTCAATATCAGCTCCCATTTTCTTTAATTCTTGAATATAATTAAATCTGTTTTCGTATAAAGGATCATGTACTAAACTCTTTCCTTCTGCTTTTAGTAGAAGAGGAATTATTATAGGCAGTAAATCTGTTGGAAATCCAGGATATGGAAGCGCCTGCACTTTTACTGCCTTCAGTTTCGGAGAATGAGAAACTAAAACATAATCTTTGCCTTTTTCCATAATAACACCCATCTCCTCCAGTTTTGCTAAAAATAGATCTAAATGCGACAGATCAACGCCAGTTACTTTAATCTTTCCCGGATTTATAGCTCCAATAACTATAAAAGTTCCCGCTTCTATTGAATCTGGAATCACGCTATGCCTGCATCCATGCAATTTTTCTACGCCCTCTATTTTAACTGTGTGAGTGCCAAGCCCTTCAACTTTAGCTCCCATTTTAAAAAGCATCTCTCCTAAATCCTGGACGTGCGGCTCTGCTGCAGCTCCTTTTATAACCGTTTCACCTTCTGCTAAAACAGCTGCCAATATTATAGCTTCCGTGGCAGTTACTGAAAATTCCTCAAGTACAATTTCTTTTCCTTTTAATTTTTCACAACTAACTTCATAAACATTGTCATGCCTTTCAATTTTAGCTCCCATTTTTTCTAATGCCCTCAACTGAACAGAGATGGGCCTTAAACCTATTTTATCTCCGCCGGGCGGAGGCATTTTAAAATTTTTAGCCCGGGACAAAAGAGCGCCAAAAAGCAATACAGACATTCTTATTTTTGAAACTTTTTCAAAATCCATTTTTTCCGGCTCAACTTTTTCTGCTTTAATCCTAACTTTTTCTCCGCCCATCTTCTCGACTTCAACCCCCATGCTTTTCAATATATCTAAAATATTTAAAATATCTTCAATAAAAGGCACATTATCAATAATACATTCATCTTGAGTAAGCAAAGCAGCTGCCAGGGCTGGCCCCGCTGCGTTTTTAGAACCTCTAACCTCAATTTCTCCTTCTAACGATTTTCCTCCGTTAATGATAAATTTATCAGCCATTTTTTGTCATTAAGTATTCTTTATCCTAATCTAAAAAAACTTTCTTGTAAAGTGTCTAAAAAAAAGGTGGAAAAAACAATTGCTTTATGATAATATAATGTATAATATGACAAAAAAAACTCGTTTAATAATACTGTTTGTTTGTGTGGCTTGTTTTTTAATTATAGCCCCAGTTTTAGTTTTCTATTCTATGGGATATAGATTTGATTTTGAAAAAATGCAAATTGTGGCAACCGGAGGCATTTATGTAAGAACCTTCCCCGCAGCTGGACAGATTACAATTGACTCTAATATTCCACAAAAACCTGGTCTTTTTGCAAATTCAATTTTTGTCCAAAGTTTATTGCCCAAAGATCACACCATATCTATAAAAAAAGACGGCTACTATGACTACTTCAAAACCCTGCCCGTTCAAGAAAAAGAGGTTACAAAATTGGAAAATGTGCTCTTAATAAAAAAATCAATAGAATTTCGCGACCTTGCCGATAAAATTAGCTATTTTTCCATAACCCCGAATAATCAAAATATTATCACCGCAACCACAGGTACAAAAAATATAACTTTTAGCTATTATCCTCTGAATGCAACCAACCAGCCTCAAACATTCTCTATAACCCAAATAGGGAAAATATTAGACATAAAATGGTCTGATGATTCAAATAAAGCTTTAATAAAAATACAAAATTATAACAATAATTTTTATTATCTTTTTGACACGACTCAGAAGGCACCCCTAAAAAAAACTGAGGCCGTTCGCTTGTCTTATTTGGATAAAAATACGCAGCAAATTTCTTTTAATCCGCAAGACTCCCAAACGCTTTTTTATATAAAAAATAAAATATTATACTCAGCGAAGGGAAATAACTCTTTGCCTATTATAAATAATATAATTTCTTTCAAAATATCCGGAACAAATATTATCTGGCTTTCAACCAAGGGCACATTATCCAACTCTGATATTTCTGGCAAGTTAATTGCCAATATTAGTTCTAAAAATTTTTCTATAAACAATCAAAAAACATACGAAATCATTTCGATTTACGGAGATACATTTTTAAAGGAAGACAACGCATTATTTAAGTTAAAGCAAGATACAAAAACATTTGAAAATTTTAGTGTCCCAATAACCAGCTATAAAATTTTAACTTCGCCAGATAATAAAAATTTAATTTATTGGGATAGCAACGAAATATATCTGTATTCTTTTATACAACTCAAAGGGTACTCCGAATATGAAAAAATATTTTCTGGAGGACAAATAACTAATTGCCAATGGCTAAACAATGATTATATAATTTTAACTGCAGGAGACAAAATTATAATTTCTGAAATCGATTATCGTGGAAATATCAATGCCGTAACTTTACCGCAGACAGCAGTTATATCGTCCGACAAAAAAATTGAAATTAAAAGCCCTGAAATATTTTTCAACCAGCAGGAAAACAAACTTTATATTCTGACAAACACTACCTTATTGGTTTCAGAAAAACTTGTCCCATAGTATTTAAACAAAAAAAGCTGGGTCAAACCCAGCTTTTTTTGTTTATGAAATTTGAGATTGTTCTTCTATTTTCTTTTTAAAATCTTCCCAGCTGACGATATCGCCGTTTGCTATTTTACATACATCCTTGAATTGGCAATAATTGCACTGCCAATTGCGCGGATAATCTGCCAGACGCGCAGGTAAAACATTTTTTTCTATCTGGTCTTTCAATGTATAAAATTTATCTAAAAGTGATTTACAAAGCGTTTCATCATAATCAACAAAAAATTCTTTCATTGCCTGCTGGTCTTTGTCTATATAAAGCAGGATGCCTTTTTTGATATTAAAATAGTGAAGATAAAGCTGTATCTGATAAACATTTTCTTCTTTGGGAGCCGCAAGATTTCTAAAAATCATACTATTCATACTTTTAATATCTAACACATAATTTTCGTTTCCAATGCATAAAATAGCGTCAGCCCGGCCAGAGATTATTTCCTGAGAAGGAATTGGTATTTCTGTGGTTACTCCTAACCGCAAACGGTATAAAACATTAAAAATACTTCTGTGGATATTTTCACCATGCTCAAATATGCGCATAATTCTAGCATCCATCGGCGCCTTCGGGACATTTTTAAACTTAAAAAAAACAGCGCGCGGACACTTGCCTGCGTCCGTTATATAAAATCTTGTCTGCTCTTTATTTTTTTGATTATCTATATAGAATTGATCGATTAACTCTTTAAGCATACAATATCTTTATTTTACCTCTAAACAATTATTATGAAATCTCGCACCCTTCATATAGAAAATATCTTGTACCCTTCTTATAATAAATATATAAGAGGCTATGTAGAAGGCTGTAAATAGAATTGATCTATAAGTTCTTTTAACATAAAATTATTTTATTTTATTTCAAAATAAATAGCAATAGGCAAAAAAAGCCGCCCGAAGGCGGCTTTCCCAATATACAATATACTAAATACTAAATACTTACCTCTTCGCCCATTGTGGCGCTCTCCTTGCTCTTCTCAATCCAAATTTCTTTCTTTCTCTCATTCTTGGATCTCTTGTTAAAAATCCTGCCTTTCTTAAACGTTTTCTGAAGTTTTGATTGAAATCTACTAATATCCTAGCTGTTCCGTGTCTTATCGCCTCTGCCTGCGCTCTGTGTCCTCCGCCTTTAACTTTTACTGTTATCCTGAACTTGTCCAGACATTTCATTTTTTTCATTGAGGCAACAGATGTCTCTTGGTCTTCTATTGTCTGGAAATATTGCTGATATGGCTTGTCATTTACTATAAACTCTTTATCTCCCTTTGTGAAAAGACGGACTCTGGCAACTGCTGTTTTTCTTCTGCCGATTGCTTCAAGATAGCGGTCTGACTTGCCAGCCGCCGTTTCTTTTATTGTTTTCGCAATCTCTTTTGAAATATCATCTTCCTCCATCTCGTCCCCGCCTGCATCGGTTATGTCAAAGGCATCGCGGACAGGTGATAGATCTTGCGCAACTTCAACAACAGGAGTTATTGGCTCCTCGGTTGGTTTTATTTTTTTAATTGCCCCGACTTCGTCGTGGGTCCTCGACGGCTTTGCCGTCGGGATTTTTTTAGTCCTTGGTGACATAATTATTTTTCAAATTTTAGACGTTTAATTTGTTTTGCTCTTAATTTATTTTTTGTAAGCATACCCATTACAGCAGTTCTTAAAACCTCTTTCGGCCCTCTTTTAATTAAAAATTCTTTTAATGTTGCTGTTTTAAAATTTCCCAAATATCCTGTAAAATGATAATAATTTTTGTTTTCTAATTTATTGCCGGTAAATTTCATTTTATCAATATTTTTAACCGAAACAATATCTCCTACGTCTTTATAAGGAACGAAATCTGGCTTGTTTTTTCCGCGAAGCAAAACAGCTACTTCAACAGCCAATCTGCCCAAGGATTTATTTTCTGCGTCTACTGTAATAATTTTTCTTGTTATTTTTTCTACGGTTTTCATACTATTTTACTAATTCAATAATTATGAGGGAGGGATATGTGAAAACTTGTTTTCATATCGACCGAGCGATTAATTATATAGCTTGTGAAATTTATTTCACAAGCTCTATTATTACCATTCTAGCTCCGTCTGAATTGCGCGGGCCTAATTTTATAATCCTGGTATATCCGCCTGATCTTTCTTTATATTTAGGAGCAATATCATTTATTATTTTTTTTGTCAGTTCTGGAGTTAACTCCCTCGCCAATAGTCTGCGATTTGCGAGGTTAACATTTTTAGCCTTTGTAATCATTTTTTCAACAATAGATCTTAGTTCCTTTGCTTTAGCCTCTGTGGTTTTTATTTTTTCGTGCAATAAAAAATTATTCACTAATACTCTTAATAGCATCTTTCTCGGCCCCACTTTCCTTGATAATTTTCTGCCTTTGTTTAACTTTCGCATATTATTGAATAATTTTTTATTCCTCGCCTTTTAATTCTAAACCTAATTTTTTAATTTTCCTTTTTATTTCTGAAATTGCTTTATCTCCCATACCATCAAAATCAGACAAAGTCTTTTCTGATTTTTTCACAATTCCGCCTACGGTTTTTATGCCATTATTTAATAAAGCATTAAGTGTTCTGCCAGTTAATTTTAAATCTTCAACTGCTAATTTGGTCACATCTTCTTCGCCCTCAGAAACTTTTTCAGATGGGTGCCCTTCGGGCCCTTCTTGTTTCTCTTTACCAGCTTTTCCTTCAAAAATAATATTAAAATGTTTTATTAAAATATTACAAGCTTCAAAAAAAGCTTCTTCCGGAGTGATTGTCCCATCGGTTTCAATTTCTAAACTTAATTTATCAAAGTCTGTCCTATCCCCCACGCGCATATTTTCAATTTGGAAATTTACATTTCTTATTGGGGTGAATATTGCATCTACTGCAATAGCTCCAATTTCCGCTTTCTTTATTTTTATTTGGTCTTTTGGCACATATCCAATTCCTTTTTCAACCTGAATTTCAATATCTAATTCTGTTTTTTTATCTGTGATTGTAGCAATGTGCAAATCAGGATTTACTAATTTTATCTGCGAAGGACATTTGAAATCAGACCCCTTTACTTCGCCATCCCCCTTTACTTTTAACTGGACTTTTTGTGATTCTCCTTCAAAAATTTTAAATCTTAAATTCTTTATATTCAAGAGTATCATTATAGTATCCTCTAAAACACCAGGAATTGTTGAAAATTCGTGCGGGACTCCCTTTATTTTAACCTCAGTCACAGCCGCTCCCTGTAAAGATGACAGCAAAACTCTCCTCAAAGCATTACCGATAGTAACGCCATATCCTGGATATAATCCTTCTACTTCAAAAACCACTTGGTTTTTCTTCTTTTGAATTACTTTTGGAGGTAATGGAAGAGGAATCATTATTTGTTAGTTTTTAACTTATAGTTATCAGCGTTAAAACGCTATCGCCTATTCGCTAAAATCTAAAATTAACGTGAATAAAACTCGAATATTGATGAAATTTCTGCCGGAGGCTTAACTTCATCAAAGTTTGGCTCTCCGATAGTTTTTGCTTCTAATTTATCTTTATTAAGTGACAACCATGCCGGCACTTCCTTTCTCTTTAATTCATTTGCTATTTCTTTAAATACGCCTTTTGCTTTTTTATTTTCTTTTACAGTAATCAAATCATCTTTTTTAACTTCATAAGATGCTATATTAACTGGTTTGCCGTTTATTAAAAAATAACTATGAGATACGAGTTGTCTTGCTTGTACTCTGGACTTTGCAAATCCTAATCTAAAAATAACATTATCCAATCTTTTTTCTAATCTTCTTATAAGTTCATTTGAGACATCTTCAACTTTGCCCATTTTTGCAAGGGTTTCTTTCACATATCTTTTAAACTGCCTTTCAGAAAGTCCGTACCACTTTTTTAAAGTTTGCTTTTCCTCTAATGATTTTTTATATTCTGACGGAGCACCACCCCTTCTCTTTTTTTGTAATCCTGGGGCATATGCTCTTTTTACCATAGCGCATTTTGGTGAAAAACAACGATCGCCCTTCAAAAAGAGTTTTTTTCCTAACCTTCTACAAGTTTTACATTGATCATACTTCATGACTTTTACTTCGTAAAATAATTTTAAATTTTAAATTAAACCCTTCTAACTTTTTTCGGCCTACATCCATTATGTGGAATTGGCGTTATGTCTTTTATTAAAATTACATTTAATCCTTGTGCTATTAAAGTTCTCACAGCAGATTCTCGGCCAGCTCCAATACCTTTAACTAAAACTTCAATTTTGTCGACAATGCCTATTTTTTTACAAATATTTGCTATAGTTTCTGCTACTCTAGACGCAGCAAAAGAAGTCGATTTTTTAGCTCCCTTAAAACCCACAGAGCCAGCTGACTTCCAAGCCAAAACCTGGCCTTTTGAATTAGTAAGGGTCATTATTGTATTGTTATAAGAAGAAGAAATGTAAATTTTCCCACCCTGAATTCCGCTTACAGTTGACTTTACTTTAACCTCTTTTCCGACTGTTTTATCAATTTTCTCCTGTTCTTTTATTGCTTCTTCTTGATTTGTTTCGATAATATGCTTTTTTCCCATATTTAACGCTTTATTTTAAATGAAAATTAAGTTGGTGTTGCCGACGGTTTTCTGCCAGAACCCATAGTCTTTCTGACATTATGCCTAATTGTTCTGTTATTAGTTTTAGTCTTTTGACCCCTAACCGGTAATCCCTTGATGTGTCGCAATCCGCGCCATGCGCCTATATCTTTTAATCTTTTAATATTTATCATAATTTGCCTTCTTAAATCCCCCTCAATCTTATAACTTTTTTCAATAAATGATTTTAAATCGTTGACTTCTTTAGTAGACAAATCAGATGCTTTTTTATTTATGTCTATTTTTAATTCATCTAAAATTTTTCTACTTAAAGAATTACCTATTCCATAAATATAGGTTAATGAAACTTCTATTCTTTTGTTTTCGGGTATGTTTACCCCTGCTATACGCGGCATAATCTTAATTTTTACTTTTGACTTTTTATTTTTTAATTTTAAATTAAAGGACTTTATCCCTGCCTCTGTTTGTGTTTTGGATTCTTTTTACAGCCTTCTATATATTTTTAAAATGAAGGGTGCGAGTACGGATAATTAGACGATGATTTTTATATTTTATTATTAACCCTGGCGTTGCTTGTGCTTTGGGTTTTTCTTGCAAATAACATAAATTCTACCCTCTCTTCTGATGATCTTACAGTCATTACATATTTTTTTGATAGATGCTCTGATTTTCATTTTTTATTAAAAAACTAAAAACCTAAAAGGTTTTAAAAAAATCTTTAAAAATTTTTATTTTAATCTGTAAACTATTCTGCCCTTTCCTTCGTCGTATGGAGTCATCTCTACGGAAACCCTATCTCCTGGCAAAATAGTAATTCTATTCATTCTCATTTTTCCAGATAAAAATCCCATAATCTCTTTTCCATCGCTTAATACTACCTTAAAAAAGGCATTTGGTAAAGCCTCTGTGACTCTTCCTTCTTTTTTTATGATTTGATTATTTTTTTCTTCGTTTCTGACCATCCTTTTATAATTTATAATAATAGCAGATTAGCTTTTAAAGGTCAAGTCTTCACCCATATTTTTGCAAAATTTGGGTGAAGACTGGGTTTATTGAAATTTCAATTCTATATTAACTGCATTTTGTTTATTTGGAACCGAAGTTACCCAAAACGGCCAAAAGTTTATTTTAATTTTAGAAACCTGGTCTCCTAATCTATCATTTATAGTCGCCTTTATTTGATCTGTATTTTCACCTAATATTGATAACTCCAAAGAATTTTTATCAATGTTTTGATAAACGCCTGATGAAAAATCTAAATTAAGAGTTGTTTTACCGCCAGAAACATCTACCGTATCAGCTGAATAATCTAATTTTAAATTATTATCTAATAAGGTTTTACCATCCGGCATTTGAGAAATAATATAATCTTTTACAAACTGATCTAAATCGGATTTTTTAAAGGCTAAAGCGCTTGCTTCTACTGTCACTTGGTAATTAAAGTTTTCTACAACCGTCCCGGGCTTTGTTTCAGTTGAAGCATTAGTAATATCGGACAAAACTGCATTATCTAATAATATATAATCAGATGGAATTTGATTTTTTAAATCAGATATTGCATCGGATGTAGTTTTTTTAGCTAAGATATCTTTGGCTCCCTGAATATCGTCATCTGTTACCTTTTTAACTTTGCCGGCATACCCGCCCGTCATTGCGCTGGTAGACGTAGCATTAACACTATAATAATACGCAGTCCCTTTCAGTCCGGGTATTGAAAAATTAGAAGGAGCTATATTATAATCACTCCCCCCTTCAACGGCTTGAATTTTCACTTCTACTGTTCCGGGTATAATTTTACCTCCTGATTTTTGTACTGCCGGAATTACAATTTTCTGCAGAGCCACAAAAAGCTTTCCAGAGTCAGACATAAAATGTGTACCCGCTTTAAAATTAAAAGGCGTCGACGGATCGTATTTATTGTATATTGTTATGGTGCCTGATGCCCGTCCTTCATCTGATGCATTTCCCGTAGCTGGAAAGTCCTGTGAATTTTTTTTAGTCGCCTGAAAATATTGAGCAGGAATAATAGTATTCTCAAGATTGACCGATTCAGCTGATTTATCCGCTGTTATTGTTTGTTTAAAACTCAATATATCTACTTTGGGCCAAATAGTAATATCTGCCTTTGGCAGTTTAAAAAATAAATATACGCCAATTACAAGTATAATTACTAAAATACTAATTAAAACTGACCACCAAATAGAATGGCCTTCTTTTTTATGACGACCAGGATGTTTTTTCTTTTTATCGTCACTTAAAATTTCTTTAAGACCTTTTTCAACTTTATGGGCCAATTTCGGCGGCTTGATATCATAAATTTTTCTTGGCATATGCGAATGAAATGAGCACCCCGTCCTCTAAGCTAAAACTTAAAAGTCGGAATGCTACAAAATAAATTAATTAATAAAATATTTTATATACCCCGACCAGAAGCATAGAGGGCGGGGTTTTCGCCCGTTATTGCGGGCTCAAAATTGCTTTTATTCTTCTTACTCCGGAAGAAGAACTTTCTTCTTTTTGCAGCCTTCTATATATTCTCTATATGAAGGGTGCAAGCTGTTTACGATGAACTAATCTATTACGGCCTTAATTCTCCTAATCCCTGAAGATGAACTTTCTTCTTTTTGTATTTTAAAATGCCCTAAAATTCCTGTTCTTTCCACGTGAGGTCCTCCGCATATTTCTTTACTCACTATATTGTCGCCAGAGCCAATAGTATAAACTTTAACTTTTTCCCCGTACTTTGATTCAAAAACTCCCATAGCATTTAACTCTCTGGCCCTCTCCAGGGTCATTTCTTCATAGCTAACAGGTAGGTCTTTCTTTATTATACCATTTACAAAATTTTCTACATCTTTTATTTGTTCACTAGTCATTTTCTCTTTATAAGAAAAATCAAATCTTAATCTTTCTGCTGTAATATTGCTTCCTTTTTGATAGACATCATCTCCCAAAATTTTTCTCAAACCAGCCAACATTAAATGCGCCACCGTGTGTAATTTTGTAGTTTCTAAACTTGCATCAGCCAATCCCCCTTTAAACATTCCGGCTGAAGCAGTTCTTGAAAGCTCTTGGTGTTTCTCTAATTCTTTTTTAAATTCATCAATATCAACTGTAATTCCCTTTTCTCTAGCTAATTCCTCTGTTATTTCAATTGGAAAACCATATGATTGATAAAGATTAAAAGCATCTTTGCCAGACACTGTTTTTTTATCCTGAACCGCGTCGAAGGATAATTTTTCGAACTCTCTTAATCCATTATCTAGTGTTTTTTCAAATTTTCTTTCTTCTATTTTAAATTGCTCTAAAATAAAATCTTTCTTATTTTTTATTTCAGGATAAAAATCATTGTAAATTTCTGTGACAACAGGATAAATTTTAACAATAAAATTTTCTTCAATTTCTAATTGTTTTCCATATCTTATGGCTCTTCTAATCAGTCTTCTTAAAATATATCCTCTGCCCAAATTAGACGGCTCGATTTCAGCAGCTAGAAGAAATATTGAGGCTTTAATATGGTCAGTAAAAATTCTAAATGCTTTTTTATTTTCCTTAATTTCTTTTCCACAAATTTCTTCAATTTTTTTTACAATAGATTCAAATAAATCAGTCTCATAAATATTCTCTTTTCCGTTTAAAATGGCCAATGTTCTTTCTAACCCCATTCCAGTATCAACATTTTTTTGCTGCGCCGAATTATAATTTCCTTTTTCATCTTTAATATACTGCATAAAAACATTATTCCATATCTCGACCCAATTTTTATCTTTTGGATCAAAAATCTCTGGAGCAGGCTGGCTGTTAAGTTTCCAATAAAACATTTCTGTATCAGGACCGCACGGACCAGTTTGGCCGGCAGGCCCCCACCAATTATCTTCTTTTGGTAAAAAAGCAATCCTTTCTTTTTTAACACCAAGTGATTCCCATATTTTTGCTGACTCTTCATCTTTTAGCGCATCATCATCGCCGGCAAAACATGTAAATGCTAATCTTTCTAATGGAATATTTAACTCTTCTGTTAAAAATTCAAAACTCCATTTTATAGCTTCTTCTTTCCAATAATCTCCTAAAGACCAATTTCCAAGCATCTCAAAAAAAGTATTGTGAGTATCGTCTCCCACATCATTAATATCTCCTGTTCTTATGCATTTTTGGCAATTAGTTAATCTTTTTCCAGCTGGATGTTTTTCTCCCA
>Ga0209777_10002727_pt1 | contig 22786 bp, 14 predicted proteins | sample FrelakmetHBP12HB_FD_187147 | JGI IMG/M metagenome (GOLD analysis project Ga0209777, IMG submission 187147) | Freshwater lake sediment microbial communities from the University of Notre Dame, USA, for methane emissions studies -HBP12 HB (SPAdes)... | ecosystem: Environmental > Aquatic >...
CACTCTTTTCTTGAAACAAGGGGCGGAAGGAGCAAAACTGAATCTTGAACAAGATATGCTTGATGTACAGGAAAGATGCAGCGTTGATATTGACAATACTGTTAAAGAACAGATTTCTGAAATTGGGGATGAGGTTTGGAATACATCGACAATTGAAACTATATTAAAAACTTGGATGCATCCTGTTTCATCTGATGGGGTTTACTCTGCTGATTTAAATCCTACGAAAGATTTATCACAGGTGCTGAAGATAACATACGCACCTGCCATTATTCTACGCAGACGCAGACAACTTAAATTAGCTGAAACTTTTGATAAGATAGTTGCTCAAATAAAAAAGGGCGAAAAAATTCCATTTGGTATTCGTCGTGTTGTAGAAATAACTGATGATTTTAACCACGATGATAATGATGATGCTACGTCTCCAATTAAGAGTAGCGACTTTCAAGAAATACTTTTCCCAAAACCAGCAAACGATGAGCAGAGACGAATTGTTGAATATCTTCGTTCAAGACAAGGTGTCTTGGTACAGGGACCGCCAGGAACCGGAAAAAGCCACACAATCGTAAACTTACTATGCCATCTCTTGGCAAACGGCAAACGAGTACTGGTTACAAGTCAGATGCGAAATGCACTTAAAGTTCTCAAGGCTTTAATACCAAAAGAGGTCGCCGCTTTATGTGTTAATCTGTTAGGGAGCGATAAGGATTCGTTACAATCACTAAAAGAATCTGTTGAAGGAATTGTGTATCGAAAATTTGAATGGGACCAAAATCCAGAACAGAATAGGAAATTGGTACTACAATTAAAATCACAACTTGAAGAGTTGAATAAACAAAAAGCGGAACTCACCAGAAAACTATATGAAATCCGGGAGAGCGAAACATATCAATATAGAATTTGCGATGGGTTTTATGAAGGAACATCGCAAAAAATAGCGGAAAAAGTTTCTTCTGAGCTGACTAAAAATCAATGGCTAAATATAGCTATAGCAGAAAAAGAAAACCCACCATTGTCTGATGAAGAAGCAACAGAATTTATCAGACTTTATCAAAGCTTCTCTCCGGAAGAGGTTAAAGAGATAGAAAAAGAATTAGTTCAAATAGACAAATTACCAACTCCAGAAGAATTCACTATATATTGTTTGAATGAAAAAGATGCCAAATCAAAATATGATGCATTTGGAAGTATTAGAGAAAATGATATTTACCATAAAATAAAAACTATTGATGATAAGCATTTAACACAATTAAAATCTGAATTTCGTAAATTTGTATCAATGTGGGTTATATTAAGTAAACATAAACAGCCTTGGGTTTGCTCTATAATAGAGGATGTTATTTCTGAACGCGACAGAAGATGGAGGCATCTTTTAGAGGAAACTGAAAAGTGTATTGAAACGTTAAAGAAGCATATAGATCAGGTAGATAAATGTTCTTTGAGGATAGCTGAAGGAAAAGACCGTTCTGTTATAAAGGCTGACGTTGAGGCTTTGCTTAAACATTTTGAACAAGGTGGCAAAATAAGAAACTGGTTCATCTTTTATCCCAAAGTTATAAAAAATTCTTGGTATATAGTAAAAGACACGTATGTTGATGGAAAATTGTGCAATAACCCCGAAACATTGAAGAAGTTGCTTGAAGTGTTAGAATGTGATGAATATTTAGATGCTATATGGCGTGAATGGTCGGTGTGTATTACTCGCCCTGTTGGTAGCAGAGGCGCTCAACTGCATGACCTCGAAGACCTTTGCGAACCACTGTTAGAAGCAATGAACCTGTACTCACAAATGGCAAAAGCCAAACAAAGCTGTGCCCCTATTTCAGGATTAGGTCAACCAGCTTGGCATGTTATGGAAGAAGTTGAGCTTTACGTTCGTACTATCGATGCTGTAGAAGCAGAAAAATTATTTAAAAATGCTACCGCAGCATTTAGCAAAGTTAAAGGTGTGCTACAAGAATTTAAGCAAAGACCTGATACCCACACTGTTGTGGGTGAAATGTACGAAGCGGTTACAAATAGAAATGAAGCTGTTTACGGCAAATTATATAAAGAAATAGTAGACTTAGAACAAAAAAAGTTGATATTGGCTCATCGTGAAGAATTCTACAATCGCTTAATCGAATCTCCAGTAAAATCTGTCGCTGAAAAGTTGGCTGCCGACCCTTATCAATTATATTGGATAGAGCGATTTTCCTGCTTTTCCGAAAGCTGGCGGTGGGCGCAAGCTTGCACTTGGTTAAAGGAATATATTAATAAGCTTAATGAGCAGAACGTCAGCTTAGAACTTGATTATGTTGAGATGAAAATAAACCGCACGGTTAGCCAGTTGGCTGCTGAGATGGCATGGGGACATTGTTTTGCCAGATTGCAAGAACCAGAACGGATGCATTTAATGTCTTGGGCAAACGAGACGAGGCTGATTGGTAAGGGTACTGGTAAGCATGCAGAAAAGCATCGTAGAAATGCTCGTGAACATATGGAACATTGTCGAAGTGCGATCCCCGCTTGGATCATGCCTTTATATCGAGTTGCTGAAACAGTCGAACCCGGTGTTGATAAATATGATGTTGTTATAATTGATGAAGCGAGTCAGTCGGGGCCGGACGCTCTATTTCTCCAATTTCTTGCAAAACAAATTGTCGTTGTTGGCGACAACAAACAAATAAGTCCATTATCAATAGGTGTCCCCATCCAAGAAGTGGATTGGCTGCGAGAACAATATATAGCTGATATTCCATGTAAAAATGCGTTGGGTTCAGAGAGTTCATTTTTCGAGTTAGCGGAGATTCTTTTTTCGGGACGAATAGTGTTACGTGAACACTTCCGTTGCATGCCCGAAATAATTCAGTTTTCCAATAATCAATTTTACAGTGCGACACCATTAATACCATTAAGGCAATATCCTCCAAAATGTTTAGAGCCAGTAAAAACCTATCATGTCGCTAACGGATATCGTGATGGTGGAACAAAAACACCCCGAAATCTTCCGGAAGCTGAAGCGATTGTTGCAAAAACAAAAGAATGCTGCGCCGCATCCGAATATGATGGAAAAACAATGGGCATTATAAGTCTGTTGGGCGAATACCAAGCAAGATTGATAGAAGATATGCTGCTTAAAGCCATTGGCCCGGAAGAAATAGCAAAACGTAATATTGTATGCGGCGATGCTTATGCCTTTCAGGGCGATGAACGGGATGTAATGTTTCTCAGTATGGTTGCTGCTCCGCCGGGTACCGATGGAACCTCATTGGTTGCCTTAACTACCCCAGAGGCAAGCCGGCGTTTTAATGTTGCCGCAAGTCGAGCGAAAGACCAGATGTGGTTATTTCACACCCCAACCCTTAATGATTTTAGAAACCATGAGTGTTTACGATATAGACTCTTGGAGTATTGTCAGAACTACAAAAAACGCTTACCTGGAGTTGATTTTGAAATACAGCAATTAAGAATTGTAGCAAATAATAAAGTCAACAGAGCAAAATTTGAAAAACCCGGCGAACAATACTCTAAATACTTTGATAGTTGGTTTGAAGTAGATATTTTTCTCAAAATAGTAGATAGAGGCTATCAAGTGAGACCTCAGTTTGAAGTGGCAAAGTATTATATTGATCTTATGGTCCAAGGATCAACGAAGCAATTAGCAGTTGAATGTTATGGGGATAAGTGGCACAGTGAGCCGGAGCAACGAGAACGAGATATGAATCGTGAGCGGATACTCAAAAGAAGTGGTTTGATTTTTTGGACGGTGTGGGGAAGCGAGTTTTATTTTAACCCCTCTAAATCACTTGAGCCGCTTTGGCAGAAACTTGATGAACTTGGAATATCCCCTGGTGGTAAAGATAAGCTTGTCGATAGTGGTCATACTGTCACTAAATCAGAGAATGTTACAACTAATAAGGCAGATTCAGAACAAGTACTTGATAACGAAACAATTTCTGTCAATCAGGAATCCCTTTTTTCAAACAGATATCCTGATGAACACCGTCATTTCAGCTCAGAGGAATTGCAAGACGCGATTATAGCGGTTTTAAAACAATGTCCTAACAGTAGTTGTACAAAAAAGTCATTGACGACAAGGGTATGCCGATATTTAAATGTTATCACGCGCGGCAAACCTCGTGATAAATTTGAGCAAAAAATTATGAAAGCTTTAGGTGAACTCGAGAATCGTTGTGTAGTCGAAGAATACACAGCGACTAATATTAGAATAAGGCTTGTACGGGATAGTTGGTGATAAAATCGACCAGATGGTTTGTAAACTCTACGGTTTTACGAATGAGGAAATCGCCGCCCACGGCGGCTGGTCCGGCGCATTTTAACAAACAAATAAACCCTTTCAATATGGGAAAAGTCGCTTATGGAAGAAAAGCAAACACATCAGGAACCGATGATAACGGTTGATGGCAAAACAGTTCCTCTTCAATATCAATATTTACACAGCGAAATCCGTTGTTGAGTAATTGTTTTTTCAGAATTTCGCCGAAAAACCCGGAACCGCCTGTTATCAGTACGTTTCTCATTTTTCAACCATCTTTACATTTTCATGACACTATGTAGTACTTTCAGCGTTTGCCTGCTCATGGTATTCTTCCTCTGTATTTACCGCCCAGAGGTTATTATTTGCCCCGAAGATATTCTCCACTGCCAAAAGAGCCGAAGAAATCGAGTGGTCCATGTTGTTGTATTTGAACATTCCGTTCCTGCCGATACACTGCAGATTCCCAAAGCCCGCAAGGTATTTCTTAATGACCTCCAGATATTGCTTGTAGTCCATAAAATATACAGGATAGGTCTTTGGCATTCTCAGCACAAACGCGTCAAAAACACTGGCAGGGTCAGCTATGCCCAATTTTTTAATCTCTTTTTTAGCTAACTCAATCAGGTCTGAGTCGGTACTGTTCCATAGTTCATCCCCTTCGGTGCAAAAATATTCCAGCCCCAGCGAAGAGCTGTTTTCATCGGGTACCATAAATGGACTCCAGTTCTTAAAGCATTGTATCCTGCCGACTTTTACTTCGGGCGAATGAATGTATATCCATGTATCAGGAAAAGTTTCTTTGCGATTCATCATGAGATTAACAGTCAGCAAAGAACGGTATGTAAACTTCCCTGCTGCCGTTGCAACACTTTCAGGCCCCATCGGCGATATAGCCAAAGCCAGTTCGTTAACCGGCATACTCGAAAGAAAATCAGTTCCCTCGATGATACTCATATTGCCTTGTGCATCGGCTGCTTCTACTGCGATTATTTTCCCATTTGCTGCACGAAGTTTTTTGGCCTCGTGTTTAAGCAGGACTACTCCTCCCATCTGTTTTATTCTTTCAGCCATAGCTTCATACATTTGGCCGGGTCCAAGACGAGGATAATCAAATTTCTTTATAAGTGTTTTTATCTTCTTTTGCTTATCGCCAAACATGGCGGTTTTAATAGCTGAGGCGAGCGAAAGTCCCTTGATTCTTTGGGCCGCCCACTCAGCAGCAATCTGGTCGCAGGGTATTCCCCAGACTTTTTCTGTATATGTTTTGAAAAATATCCGGTATAGCTTTTTCCCAAACCGATTCGATACCCACTGTTCGAAAGTGTTCTCCTGTGGATATGGCTTTATTTTGCTTGCGAGAAAACTTGCGAGTATCTCGATGCTGTTGACAAAACCAAGTCCTGCCAGTGCATTTGTTGGCTTAAGGGGATAGTTGAAAAATTTATTATTGTAGTAAATCCTGCTGAGCCGTGCGCGTTTTAAAAACTCCTCTGCCAAAATCTCGTGCCAGAGCTTGTCCACACGTGGTATCTTGGTGAAGAATCTGTGACCTCCGATATCAAACCTGAAGCCTTTGTGGCAGACTGTCCTGCTTATACCCCCAACCATATTGTCTTTTTCAAGACAAACGACTTTCTCGCCGCGCTGCACAAGCTCATAGCCGGCCGCCAGGCCTGCAGGACCACAGCCTAATATTACAATTCTGCGCACGCTTACATTCCTCATCTACCAAGAATATTACAAAATCCCAGTGACCCCCTCACCCTCGTTTTTTGCATAATTGCAGAATAATACAGGATAGCAGTGGTACGCGGTATTATACAGTCACAGTTTTGAAAGGCAATGTAAATTTTTCTTAAATTTTCGTGACTTTTTCATGTATCGGCTATTCGGCCGATGTGGCACTAACTTGGCTTATTAGGCTGAAAACGAATTTTAGCCTGACCAATAAGATAAAAACTTCCGGTAATGCAAATTAAATCTTCTTTGCTTATGGCGCTCTTGGAAAGTTGCAGAGCTTCACCCAGACTCGCAGCAGTCTGGCACATCTTGCCGCATATTTCAGTATACATATCTGCCAAGTCTTGCGGAGGCATTGCCTTCACTGAGTTGCTGCGGGTAAATATTGCCTTGTCGGCTCCGTACTGTAACTGGAACAACATCCCTTTTATGTCCTTGTCATTGTTGCATCCAAATATTATAATCATAGAATCATAAGGAATATTTTGGCCTATTGCCTCTATTAAGGCTTGTATACTTGCGGCATTATGAGCACCATCTATCATAATTCTCGGGTCTTCACAAATCATCTCCATTCGGCCCGCTAACGTGACATTATTCAGTCCCTCTGCTGCCTTTCCATTGTCTATTTTGTAGCCGCTTGATTTGAGTTTGTCCAGCATGGCCAAAGCCAGCCCGCAGTTTATAGCCTGATGTTTGCCATGTAATGGCACTCGTAGGTGTTCGAATTTACTGGTTTTGGTAGTCAAACATACTCTCGTATGTGGTCCATGTTCCCGAGAGGTCTCAAATCGATATGAAAAATCGATATCAGTACCGGTCACGCTTAATGGTGCTTTGACGGCAAGAGCCTGTGATTTTAGAACACGCATCGCCTCCGGATCCTGTGGTACGGTAATAATCGGAATACCGTTCTTGAAAATTCCGGCTTTCTCCTTGGCAATACTGGCAATTGTGTTGCCGAGCTGGAGTTGATGGTCAATACTCAGGCTGGTTATGCCGACGACTTCAGGCCGAATGACGTTAGTGCTGTCCAGCCTGCCTCCCAGCCCGGTTTCAATTACTGCAATATCAGTTTTTACGTTTGCAAAGTGCATAAAAGCCATCGCAGTCATAAGCTCAAAGAAACTCGGCGGATCGGTCTTGGCTATTTTCTCGACTGGAGCATATATACGGTTCAGCAAGTCAAGCAGTTCCGCCTCGCTAATCATTTTCGAATTGACCATTATCCGCTCGTGCAGATTCACTACGTGCGGCGAAGTGTATAATCCAACCTTATAATCATTCGATTCGAGCATTTTTGCCAGCATCGTGGCGGTCGAGCCCTTTCCCTTTGTGCCGGCTATATGAATTGTTCGGACTTTTTGATGAGGGTTCCCCAATAGGCTCAGAAGTTTTTCCATCCTGTCGAGGTTAAACGTCATTGTGTTATAGCGCGGAGACATTTCCTTTTCGTAGTCAGTTCTCTCAGAGAGGTACTTAATAGCCTCTTTGTAGGTTTTAAAAACCTTTGTCGACTTGACCTTAACGATTTTAGAAGAGCTTCTTTTTGCCGTTTGTTTCTTCCGAGTTATTTTTGCCGATTTTGCCATAAAACGTTAATATTAACAAATATAGCCTCGTGGGTCAATGCTAAGGAATCCTAATAGTAGAAAAAGATGTTAGCAGGGCCAAGTTATAAGGCATAATGTCTTGCTGCTAATGAACTTAGAAAAATGCAATTTTGCGTCATAATCTTTCCGAGTCTCCATTTTGCATTAATATAGCTAATCATATAATAAGCTATCCTTATAAGGGGATGCTTTTTTTAGCGAAAAAGAGGCGTTTTTCAGCCGAAAAGTAACTCATATTGAATAGAATTTTTCAAAAATGATATGACTATTACGATATTCAGCTTAAATTTGTTCAGTTTTGATTAGGATAAAAAGGTTTTTCCGGTCTTCCTGACTTTTTATCATTCTACCGCAATACTACGGGTGTATCCGTAGATGAAGTTATCCGGCGAAGGCAGCCAGGCCAAAAGCCTGAAACCATAATGCTATGGGTGAAACCCATAGTAGTTTACTTTGATTGCTTTTAAAAGCGAGGTTTGGCCATTTTCCGCGATATATGCTGCTGAAATCGCAGCCTTTGTTATAACGGGGATTTCATATGAGTACTGTTCTTCATATTTATGTTTTTGGAATACTGCGATATCAGAAAACTCATATTCGAAGCTAAGATGGATATTTTTGCTATTGCTTTGGAGTTTGGGCGTTACCTGCAGCATGGTGCCTATGGTTACCTCATCGTATTCCGGCTCCGGCTCAGATAAGGTATCGTTCCGTTTAGGGTCTTTGCCCATTTCAAAAACCAGCCATTCGGAGGAGGGTCAATAATAGAACTCAAAAATCAATCATCTAAAGGAAGCTTGCTGGAGCCAAGTTTGATAACTTTGATTAAGCATAATAAGACTTTTTGAACTTTTTGACCATCCTGAAAATCTGTTATTTTCTGGCCTCCAACCAAAAATGTGCCACCATCTGGAACAGAAATGCGAGCCTTGCTCTGAGCCATTTCTGTCAGAGGCAAGCCGTTAAAAAAACCAATCAGGTTGGTGTGTTCAAATTCAAATTCAAGCAATATACCCCTGCCTCCTTCCTGAAGCGTGGGCTTAACTTGAAATATTGTGCCAACATGTAATTCCTTGATTTCTGGTTCATTGTTAACGGTATACCTGATTGGCGTGTTGATTGTAATAGTTGCGTCTTTCCCATTATTAACTATAACCTTCGGCGAGGCAAGCCACTTGGAGTCAGGATTAGCGTTTAATAACATAAGGAATTGTTCTACTTGTTGTTTATCGTTAAGAAAATAACTCTTTAAGTTAGGGTCACCATTAATAATTACTGGAGGACATTTGGAGCTTTCCGCTTCAAGAAAACTGGTAATTTCATTGGCATCAGCCGGAATGGACAAAAACCTCGCTTCGATTTGGATTTGGGCTTTGTCGGCTGTCCCCTCACCCTGAACCTGCTCAGTAGTATTTTGATTTGGGTCTGTGTCGGCTGCTTTTAATTGAAGTGTCCCCAAATCAAAAGGTTCGTCGCTGTGATCGCCAACTATCCCAGGAATCTCAACAACCTCATGGAGACCGGCATAGTCTTTCGGTTGTATTGATTCCCAAGGCGGTCCTTCAATAGATACATAGATCTCGTATTTACCGGCAGGGACATCTTCTATACGGAAAGTTCCATCACGATTAATCTTAAATGTAAATTGCAGGTATTTCGGATTAAGGCATCTGTCGGGGTCGGTTTTATCCCACAATGTAGTCAAAGCCCTTACTCCATAGCCAAAAGTTAAATCTTTTTGGTAATCCGCCGGCATTACAACTCTACCAATAACCGGTCGACCCGTTCGGCCAAGGGTTAGATCAACCGTTTGGTTTTCCTTAACTTCTATCTGTGTCCTGTTGGTAAGACTGTAGGCAGTACTATAACTGCCACTTAAAGGAGGTGTGCTTGTCACTATTAACCTTCCTATCGAAGCCCAGCCGACAGGAACTCGGTCGAAAACAAACCGGCCTTGGGAATCAGTAATCGCCTTTAATTCACCATCCCTCTTAGGGGAAACGTCATTCGTTTTTATCTCTAATAGATACAGCCTGATATCTTCTCCTGCAGACGGTTTATTTCCTATGAATAATTGCCCCTGCACGCGCCCGAACGCCTTTTTGCCGGCTTTTTCCTCCTCAAACTGCGCATCGGAGTGTAATAGCAAAAACCCAGCCGAACTTAACCCTTGCATATTAGCCAGAAGAGCGTGGATTTTTTCGTGGACTTCGAGGGTTTGGCGAATGACCATTTCATTATCTCGATGAATTTTAATTGTTCCCTCTCCTCCCTTCTGAGTCCAGCTATCCGGGAAAACTGTGTTCAATATTTGCATACGGATATCATTGACATCGATGCCGCTTTTAATCAAATCAGAGACGTCGTATACCATTACTACCATAGGGGGTGTGAGTGCTTGTTTTGTAGCTATCACAACTGCCCCGTTGTTGACGATATAGTCGAGTTCGGTAGCTCTTTCAGAAACTGATTTTAACAAACGTTTTAGTGATTCGCCAAGCCGAAGTGGCGAACTTTCCACTGTGCCTATCGGCATAGTGGGGTGGATGTTCGCGTTCTCGAGTAAATCTTGCCATAGAACAACTATCTTCAGGGGCGGCTCAACGGAATTAGTGAATTTTTTCAGAGATTCGGCAAAGGGCATTTGTGGTCCTAATCCTGAGATGTAAACAATCTGGTCTAATTGTTCGTATACGACTTTGTTAGCTGGATCATCTTTGGCAGTTATAGCTTGTTGAAAATTAATCCTATCGGAGAGAAACTGCTCCTTAATATAGTTGTTAAACGGCTGAATAAAACTATCGACACTCTTCTGGTCTTCCACCCGTTTTTCAAGCACATTTATCAGTTCTTCTATTGTGCGAATGTTATCTTCGTTCTTTTCAGTTTTAGACCTTTCTCTAACAAGCAGGATATTCTGCTCAGCTATTTTCTTTTCGAGCTCTGTTGTAGTAGGATCACGGTTCAACTGCTCCTCAACCTGCACAATACCGGTCTCTGAAAATTGGCTTTCCAGAATTTCCGGTTTTACCAGTAAAAGTATCGCCTGGTTTTTACTAAAGCTGCCGGCTACCGCTATCGCGTGTTTAGAAAGAATCGCTGCTTTAGTAGACACCGATGTCGATGAAACGTCCTGCCCCCCTGAAACTGAGTATTCAAAATCAAGCTCAAGCCTGACAGTCTTTCTATCCGGCTGGATGGTATTTTTGATATTAAGCTTGATAGACTTGAAGCCTTCGGCATTTTCAGTTCTAATCTCTCCGGTCTCACCGTCATTTGTAAGAATCTTTGGCAAAGAAATCATTCTTGATTGCGGAGTGTTTCTAACAACATTAAGAAACTCTTCAAGCTTCTCAGGTGTAATCATTCTGGTTTTAGATTTATCATCTGAGATGATTTCCTTTAACTGCGGTAAATCTGACGGAACCTTCAAAATATAGCCAGTTGTTAATATCTGTGGAGCAAGTTTTTGTTGTGCACTAATAACGAGCTTGTCGAGCTGCTCTGACCTTTCAAATGCAACGTGACAGTCGTTATATAAAACGTTTGTTCCCTCGATATTTTCGGCATGGAGCATAGTTTTGTCATAGGCAATCACGGCCTGCGGTGAGATTGTGATGTTTTTACCTTTACCGAGATACTCGATATTATTAAGAAACCAGGTCAAATCCTGTTCATCTTGCAGGTAAGATTTTATGTCTGCTAAAGCATCAGGGTATTTTTTCGCATGGTCATTTACATACATAAGAAATGCCTTACCCAATTCATCCATCTTTTTGGTTGACTCAACTCTTTTCTGCAATTCTTCTGATCTTTTTGAAGGTGCTTCAAGATTATTTTTCTTTATTGGCTCATCCTGTAAGTGCCAATCAATACCATGGAGGCCTTGCCAATAAGCTTTTACTTCTGAGCCTTTTCTTTTTGGTAAATAACGGAATGGCAGGTTGCCTTCAATGATTCTACCGTCTTTTAAGGTCAATTTATATGGTACTGCCGGCAGGTTTTTTAAGTCCGCTTCTTTGACGTCACTTATGAAAACTTCCCCCAGTTCAACTTTAACAATTGGATTTCCCTTGAACGTATTACATATCCATTTGACAAGCTCATCATGCCATTTTACAGACATGTAGGTGTTCCATGTCGGGAAATCATTCCACCATGTTTTCTTTTTGGAATTGAGAAAAGATTCATAGTCCGCGTCTTTTATGCTATCAAATAACTGCTTGGCGGCCTGCTTAATTTCATCTGAGTATTCTAAGGGGTTATCTTTTCTGTCATATAGTTCGCACATTAACCCAAAGTCATTTCTTGCTTCATCCATGGTTTCAAAACGACCACCTCTCCCAAGATATAACCATTTGCCCTCTTCAAAGAGAAACTCACGGCAATCTATGGGCTGAGGGACTTTTGTTCCGTCAGATCTCAATGGGAATTCGGCTATCACACCTGCAAGGTTGGCTGTTTTTCTTACTTCAATAATTTTTGTGCCTAAGAAAAGCTCTACCATCACAGCAGGAATGTCTATATTGTCTTTCTCATCCATATCTTTAAATCGTTCAGCAAGTGGCTTAATACTTATGTCAGCCCAACGATACTTTTTGCCGCTGGCAGAAATCTTCCTGCATGTTGCATAAGCTGCTTCAGGAGTAGACAAATCTTCACCAGGAAAATCTGATACGTTACGATTGACCTGATAAACATGAATTTTGTCTTTTTTAACATCAACCTGTTCGTTTTTGCCGCTTGATAGAGCTAAAGCTGTTGGAATTACTATTGCAAGAACCAGGATTATTGCAATAACAGATGGCAGCCAGCTTAGTTTGGCTTCGTTTGCAGAGTCTTTGCCGAGCAATCTTCGGATGCGGTCGAATAAGCTTCCGCCTGAGGCGGCGACGGCTAATCTTGGTTGGCCTGCGCGGATTTCTTCCATTGTTGTCAAGGCCCTTGCGTAACAGACTCTATCGCCTGAAATACTGACAGCCAAATCGTCGCAGCAGTTTTCGCGCTCGAATCTTATTCTGCGGGAAACCCACCAGACAGCAGGATGGTAAAAGCCGAGTATCTCAACGACGGTCTGCAGGATGTTGGCCAGGTAATCGCATCTTTTTATATGAGCCAGCTCGTGAGCAAGTATTGCTTCAATCTGTTCGGCGGTTAAGCCTGTCAAGGCAGTTGCAGGCAGAAGTATTACCGGCTTGAGCCAGCCCACGACAGTAGGCACCTGTACCAGTGCAGATTCCATTATGGCAATAGCATGTTTAACACCCATCTGCATTGCTAAATGTCTCAGTCGCAGCCGCACTCTTTCGCTCACCTGCTTAACCATTGTGCGGCGGAGTCTCTGCAATTGTGCCCAGCCGCCTAAGTGCCATATACTCAGGCCGAATACTCCGACGAGCCAGCCGAGGACTATATAAGGCAAAGCAGGCTCGATGGTCTTAATGAATCTGTCCTTCAAAGGGATTCCAAGCGTAGCAGCAACTTGTACCGGCGGTGATTCTATCTGCGGCATTTCTACAATCACCTGAGCTCCGGTACTGTCTGATGGCAACTTCTCTGCTGTTAGTTTTACAGGTGCCGGAACAGACACATCCACTAATCTTAAAGTCACCACTGGCATAACAACTATCAATGCCAGAGTCAGACAGCAAATCACATAGCGCAGATTCGCCGAGGCATTGCGCAGCAATTTGAGTAAGATTGCAAGAATTATTGCAACTGCTGCCGCCTGCCAGATAAAATGAATCAGCGTCCAGCCCAATCTTCGAATGATTTCCGCCTGAAGAATGTTTTGTAAGGTTTCCATTTTATTTTCTCTCTATTTTCTCTCTATTTTCTCGAGCATTTTTCTTATTTTGGCAAGTTCCTGCGCGGAGACTTTCTTCGCGGAAAGTGCCCGCATTACCAGTTTTTCCGCAGAGCCGGAAAATGCCCTATCAAGCAAATCGCCCACTAATTGCTTTTGCGTTTTTTCCTGGCTGATTGCAGGCTCATAGACATGCTTGAACTGTGTCTTGTCCCTTGTCAGCAGTCCTTTTTCAGCCATTATCTGCATAAGTTTCAATGTGGTCGTGTAGCCTGTCGGCTGCTGCTTACTCATCTGCTCATTTACCTCTCGAACAGTGCATGGGCCGTTATCCCACAGTATACTTAGAATCTCCAGCTCTCTGCCGGTCGGCTGTGCAACAGGTCTTTTTGTCATCGCTTAATCCTTTCATGAACTGTATATCGTGATTATCTTATTAAAGAATATACGAATAATTTCGTACAGTCAAGCGGAAAAACGAAAATTTTCGTAGATTTTTGTGTTTTTTTCGTAAGGCCTTTTATTTAAAGTGTTTGCGTCAAAATTATTTACAGGGAAATTTGACCTTAGCCATGTAAATTGCACAATCCTGCCAATATGTGCCTTCATGTGCCGAATAGTAGCTGACCCAAAGCAGGCCATCATGCCATACGAGGCCTGGATAGCTTGTGTCACCGCGGGAAGGGAAAATCAGAAGCGTAGTAAGCTCACCGGTTTTCGGCTCAATCCGCCAAAGGGCGGTACAGCTTTCTATCCCCGGCCGCCACGACCTGCTGGCTGCGACTATCCCCACCCCTGGAATCTCCATCATAGCAGGGCTGCAGGTTGACCATATCAGCTCATTCCACGTCCAATCGGTATAAGGCGGCTGTGAAACACCCCACACCGAGCGGTAGCCTAAGTTCGGATCATCTCGGCGTAGAAGACAATATGCCGTATCGTTTGCATCGAATAAAAGTGCTGCTTCGCTGGGGTAGCCTTTTTCATAAAGCTTATCAATGACCGTCTCGTAATGGATGCCGTCTTTACTTTTATACAGCCGAACAAATCCGTGATTGTCACCGCCTGCCAAGGCGTCATAGCCGACACCGTAAGCAATTCCTTTGTGCCAGGCGATACGCCACAGCCAAACATTTTTTTCGCCAATATCTATACCATCGCTCCATTTGCGGCCGTCCGACGAAAGCCAGGCCCTGGTTTGAAACTCGGTGTGCTTCTCCTTGCGAACCGCAGCAGCGGCAATGAGCATAAGCTTGCCGTCCGGCCGAATGGAAAGTTTAGCATCACGCAAGTCCTCAGTTTTTGAAGTTATAAGTGCCGCCGATTTCCATTTCCTGCCGTCACGTGAAGTTATAATCCGCAGCTTGCCGTCCGTACTGCTATGCGTCTGTCCTTCCCGAAAAGCACAGAACCATTTGCCCTTATAACGGATTAAATCCGTGAAGGCGTTGTGAGGGGCTTTGTCCCATATATTCCTGACCTCGACGAGCTGAGCTTGCGTGTTTTCCTGACCGGAAACGCCGGCTTCAGACGTGGCGGCCTGGCGATTTGTTGGGGCACAGCCAAAGGGACATGTCCAAATAATGCAAAATAGCAGGAGAGTTATTATATGGGTGAGTGATGGCTTAACGAGACTTTTATTGTTCAGCATTATTTTCTGCTCAGTACGACATACTACCTTAAAAAGGCAGACACAGGTTTATTCCTAAACAGACAACCACCTACCTCATTGCGAAACAAAGTTTCTTCAATGCAATGCCCAAACAATTCCTGACTTCCTGCAGCCAGACAAGGTAGAAATTACTTACGCTCTTTTGTAGTACCTTTAAAAGTTTACTGAGAGACCAACTCCAAACCAGAAATTATCACTTTTGTCGGTAGCCTTGCGGATGCCATCAGCGAGCATTGTCGAGTAGTTAATGCTGGGCCTTATAACCCAATATTTTCCCAGAGAGGTGGGCAAAGCTACAGAGAGCGTCAGATCATTATTACCGCCGCCGTCGACGCCAAAGTAGCCTTTGTTATAGGCACCATTGCCGTAGGCAACGCTTGCGCCCAAGGCCAAGTCGGAATAGCAAGTGTCATTCCATGTAATGACCTTTTCGAGTGCCTTGCCGACGCCGAGCTGATAATAGGTTCCTTTAATCTCATCGACATCACGGTAAACTTTAATCCAAGGACTGAGCGGCAGAGCGGTAAAGGTTAAACCACCGTATATTTCTACCGTGTTATCCGTTTTAGTGTGAGGGAAATCATAGTCAATTACGCCAACCGACCAGCTCACACCATTAACAGAAGGACAGGCACTGGTGTAGTCGAGCGAATAGTTAATCTGTGTAAAGTCACCACTATGTCCGTTCACGCCTGTCCAGTCTTGGGTGGACCAAATGGAGCCTGTGAAGCCATACTTACTTAAAGATATGGACGGCTGGAAGGCACTCCTGTCGTTCAGATTCTGACCTCGCCAAATATACTTACTGACATAATTCAACTTGACACCGACACCGAGTGGTTGCGAATTCATTTCATCAGCAGCCTTTCCAACAGAACCCATACCTACTGCCAAAATTACTGCTACTGTAATCAATTTGTTCCATTCAAACATATAAATCCCTTTCAAAAAGTATTTTAATTACGCTTAAACTATTTTTCAAGCAGTTTCGCTCGAAATAGAACGCCGGCAAAAATTCCTGCAATACTTGGAATAATAAGGAAAAGCCATAACTGAGAAAGTGCTTTGCCGCCCACAAATAATGCGGGACCAAGACTTCTTGCAGGATTAACGGATACGCCTGTAATGTTAATGCCAAAAATATGAATTACAACAAGCGTAATACCAATTGCAAGTCCGGCAAATTGTGCCGGTGCATTCTGCTGCGTAGAGCCCAATATCACAATAACAAAAAGCAATGTTGCGACGAATTCGAAAATCACTGCTGATGCAAGCTGGTATTGCCCGAGATAACCCATACCCCAACCATTTTGACCAAGTCCTTTTGCGGCAATATTGTAGCCGCTGAGTCCTGACAATATCATCAGCAAGACTGCTGATGCTGCTATAGCGCCAAGGCATTGAGAGATAATATAGCCAATCAAATCCTTGGCTGACATTCTCCCGGCGGTAAAGACACCAAGACTAACAGCGGGGTTGATATGACAACCTGAAATCGGCCCGATTCCGTACGCCATGGCAATCAGGGCAAAACCAAAAGCAAATGCGATACCTAAAAAGCCAACTTTCTCACCTGCAACAACCGCTGTGCCGCAACCAAAAAACACCAACGTAAAGGTGCCGATAAGCTCCGCTAAACATTTCTTCATAAAACTATCTCCTTTCGAACAATTTTATGTAAGGAAATATGCACTTTAGGTTTAGTTTTTATAATAGCCCATTGCCTCGGGCATAAATTTTTTAAGATTTTCAATCCTTGTCTGGTCGGCAGGGTGAGTACTTAAAAGTCCTATCGGCTTTTGGCCTTTACTACCGGCAGCCATTCTCTGCCAGAAATCTACTGCCACATTGGGATTATAGCCTGCCATTGCCATAAAAATCAAGCCCAGATGGTCTGCCTCTGTCTCGTGAAGTCTTGAATACGGCAGTAAAACTCCATATTCTGCCCCTATATTATACGATTTCATAAATATATCTTTTGTTTGTGCCGAACTGTTGGCCAAGGCCTCCGACAAGCCTTTTGCCCCAAGTTCCGCAAGCATGGCCTGACTCATCCTCTCACTGCCGTGCCTTGCAATTGCATGAGCTATTTCATGTCCTAAAACCACGGCCAGGCCTTCTTCGTTCTGCGCGACAGGTATAAGACCGGTATAAACCACGACTTTGCCGCCAGGCATACAGAAGGCATTTACATTCGGGTCTTCCACAAGGTTGAACTCCCATTGATAACCTGAAAGACGAGCCGACATATTGTTTTCAGCACAGTATTTTTCAACCGCCTTTTGAATCCTTTGGCCTACGTTCTTAACCATCTGTGTCTGCGCGGCATCGGAGCTTATTTTGTTCTTCGAGATAAAGTCGCCATATTCCTTAAAACTCATCGTATTCATTTCGGAATCCGGCACAAGATGAAGCTGCTTTCTGCCTGTTAGGGCAACCTGCGTGCAGGATGCGGCAAAAAATACGAGAAACAAGGATAAAGTTAAAATTTTAGTTTTCATTTCTTTCCTCCTGTCTGAACGTTACCTCGCAGATTAATAAACCTATTCATCAATTTTATCACAATGAAAATCGACAATGCAATTATCACAAAATCAATCAGCGTATTAACAAATAATCCATACTTGATTGTGACAGCAGGGATTTGCACGCCAGTAGCCGTTGTAATTCCTGCTTTTTTGAGCACAACTTCGAGGTACTTAAAATCAACACCTCCAAGCAGCAGACCTATAGGCGGCATTATTATGTCATTAACGAGAGAGGTTATGATTTTGTTAAATGCAGCACCGATAACAATACCAACAGCCATATCGATAGCATTTCCTTTTACGGCAAATGCCTTGAATTCCTGAAAAAAGCTCATAAAAGTTTTCCTGAAAAATAATCGAATTTTTTTGCTTCTCAGGCTTTTCTAAGTTACGTCTGGTAACGCGCATTATGTATAAAGTCAATAGTGACGTTCACATTTTTTTAGAAATGTTAAATTGGGCAAATTGGCCTTATAAGCCAATTTGCTGCAGATAGGATTATATAACCGATACACTTTTGCCGGCCAAACCAATCAGAATCCCTTCAAATTACATTGTGCAACGCGCACAATCGTTGAATATTACAAATTATGCATCCTTCGACCTCATAATTTATTTAAAACATTTTTTTTGCTAAGTGGAGTGGCCTCTCAATTTCTAAATTATTTCTATTGACAAATTTAATTAAATAGTTAAACTATACAGTAGAACTAACTGGTTACTTGAAAGGCATATAATGAAAAAACAGAGAACAGATGGACAGGAAACACGGCAGAATCTGCTCGTTGCGGCCAGCGAAATTTTCGCAGAAAAAGGATTCTGGAAGGCAACGAACGCGGATATCTGTGAAAAGGCGCATTGCAATAGTGCTTCTGTAAACTATCACTTTGGCAGTAAAGAAAACCTCTATATCGAAGCGTGGAAATATTCATTTGAAAAAGCAATTAAAGCATATCCGCCGGATGGAGGGGTTTTGCCGACAGCAAATATTGAAGAGAGACTGCACGGCAGAATTCTTTCCTTTATGCAGCGTGTGACTGACCCCGAATCGCACGATTTTGAAATCATACACAAAGAGATGGCCAACCCGACCGGCCTTTTGACTGAGACCATAGAAAAGTCCATAACACCTATCGAAGAGGATTTCATATCACTTATCGCTGAACTGCTCGGAAGCGGAGCAACCGAAAGGCAAATACGTTTCTGCCATATGAGCATCATGGGCCAGTGTTTTGGTCCGATGCTGCACCTGCGGCATAAGGAAACTGAGCATGCATTGCGTCCGCCAAAAGATATGCGAATGAGTTTTGGTATTGAGGAATTGGCGGATCATATTACCCGTTTCTGTCTGGTCGGAATGAATGGTATTCGCGATGAAATCAAAAGAGCACAAGGAGCAAGTAAAGGCAATGAGTAAGTTCAGGTGTACATTATGAAGTTTATACACAGCATATTTGAACAATTTATTTCGCTTTATTGGATAGTCGCTGTATTTTTGCTTGCGTTACATCTGTTGCTTAGCGGCTGCGCACCGGTAGGACCAGATTATGCAGCCCCCAAAACAACAGTCTCCGCAAAGTGGCAGGAGCCGCTTAAAGGCGGCTTGATCGGATCGGAGATGGATCCGAACGTACTTGCGGCATGGTGGACGACGTTTAATGACACAGAGCTGTCGAGTCTCATCCAGAGAGCTATTAGAGGCAATCTCGATGTGAAACAGGCAGAGGCGCGTATTCGAGAGGAGCGGGCCCGCCGGGGCATTGCCGAGTCGGCAATGTTTCCGACTCTCAACTTTTCCGGTTCTGAGACATGGGCACACAGCAGTGAAAATACCGGCACCGGCAAAACAACCAAACTTTATTCTTCAAATTTTGATTCGAGCTGGGAGATCGATGTTTTCGGCGGAATTCGACGTTCTATTGAAGCCGCTCAAGGCGACTTGGAGGCCAGCCAGGAGAATCTGCACGATGTCCTTGTCACCTTAGTTTCCGAAGTAGCTATCAATTACGTGGAAGTACGCACGTTGCAGGCTCAGATTGACACGGTAAATAAAAATTTAGCGGCCCAGCAGGAGACATATCAATTGACCCTATGGGGTCAGGAGTCAGGTTTAACGGATGCTCTTTCTGCCGAGCAGGCGAAATACAATCTTGAAAGCACTCGTTCCGAAATACCGTCCTTGCATACCAATTTGGAAGAGGCAATGAATCGCATTGCTGTACTTCTCGGTGAGCAGCCCGGAAATGTCCACAAGGAGTTGACCCCGACCAAACCTATCTCAGATGTGCCTCAAACAGTGGCAGTTGGCATTCCGGCCGACATACTGCGACGCCGGCCCGATATACGTCAAGCTGAACGAGAACTTGCCGCGCAGACCGCACGGATCGGAGTGGCTACTGCAGAACTCTACCCCTCGTTCTCATTGACCGGCTCTATCGGGGTGGAGGCGCTGTCAGCACATACATTCATACATAATCTTGGCTCTCGCGATGGCTATAGCTGGAGTGGTGGTCCCGGCATCAACTGGGCATTGTTTCAGGGCGGCGCCATCCGGCAAAATATAAAAGTGCAAACGGCACTTCAGGAACAAGCCTTAGCCAAATACGAAACCACCGTTCTGACCGCGCTGGAAGAAGTTGAAAATGCACTTGTCGCATACGCCGATGAGCAGGAACGGGCAGATACGCTGCAGCAGGCAGCACAGGCCGCTCAGGCTGCCGCAACATTTGCCGAGTACGATTTCAGGGCAGGTCTTGTCGATTTCAGCAGTGTTCTGGATGCACAGCGGTCACAGCTATCATTTCAAAATCAACTGGCCCAAAGCAATGGAACAGTGATATTGAACCTTGTGAGGCTCTATAAGGCACTGGGCGGAGGATGGCATTCCTTTGCACTTGCCGCACAGGACAATCAAAAACAAAAATCTAATCAGGAGAAGTAATATGAAAGCTAATAGTAGTCTTGATGCTGGTAGTGCCGGCAGCATAAAAACCATGAAACTTTTTAAGAAACCAAATCATCTCAGGCGATGGATAGTTGCGGCCATATCGCTGGCGGTCATTGCAGCAGGTATTATAATTTGGGCGAAGTTAACAAAGTCTGATTCTGTACAATATGAAACTCAAAACGCCAGTCGAGGAGATATTACCGTTATCGTAACCGCCACTGGTACCGTCAAACCAACTAAGACGGTTGATGTCGGCAGCGAGTTATCAGGCATTCTCAAGAGTGTCGAAGTTAACTATAATGATAAAGTTAAAATCGGTCAGGTATTAGCGACCATTGATCCTACCAAATATGAAGCTCAGGTAACACAATCCAAAGCAGCGCTCGATTCTGCTAAAGCTAAGATAGTGCAGGCTAAGGCTACCGTAAGTGAAACCCGCAGTAAACTTGAAAAGTATGAACATGTTCGTCAGTTGAGTAATAACAAAGTACCCTCTCAGAGTGAGTTTGATGCGGCGCAGGCGGCGTTTGAAAGGGCTAAGGCCGATGAATCCAGTGCCATAGCCGTTGAAGCACAGGCAAAGGCTTCTTTGGATGCCTATGAGACCGATTTATCAAAGGCTGTTATTTGTTCTCCTATTAACGGAATTGTTCTGACCCGCAGTATAGAGCCGGGTCAGACGGTCGCTGCTTCGTTTACAACGCCGGTGCTGTTCACATTGGCTGAAGATTTGACGCAAATGGAATTGCATGTAGATGTCGATGAGGCCGATATCGGTCAGGTAAAAGAAGGCCAGGAAGCTACATTCAGCGTGGATGCGTATCCAAATCGTGAATTTAAAGCACAAATCATTCAGACAAGATATGGCTCCAAAACCGTTGACGGTGTGGTAACATACGAAACCGTCCTGAAAGTCGATAATTCTGATTTATCATTGCGGCCGGGCATGACGGCAACGGCCGATATTGTAGTACAGAAAGTTCAGGGTGCGCTGTTGATACCAAATGCGGCCTTGCGTTTTACAATGCCGACTGAATCAGAAAGCAAGTCCTCACGCGGCTTAGTCGGAGCTTTGCTGCCTCGCCCGCCTGTCTCTGAGTCAAAAAAACGCGAAAATACAACTGACAAGAAAAATCAGAAACAGGTCTGGGCCTTGAAAGAGAGGCAACCAGTTGCAGTTTCGATCACCACGGGTGTCGAAAATGGCGTCGTGACCGAGGTGCTCAGCGGTGATATTACAGAAGGAATGTCATTGATCATTGAGCGTGTTAGTGAGGGCAAATGATCATGATTGCAGCCGACCAGCAGGAAAATCAATTGCTTATAAAATTGCAGGATGTCAGAAAAATATACGGCACCGGTCAGGCGGCAATGGAGGCCTTGTGCGGGATTAATTTACACATTGAAGAAGGCGATTTTGTTGCGATAATGGGGCCGAGCGGATCGGGAAAATCCACCTGTCTGAATATACTGGGTTGTCTGGATACGCCGACCGACGGACACTATTTATTTAAAGATATTGCCGTCGAAACACTCAGCCGAAACCAGCGAACGCAGCTGCGTCGTCATTATCTCGGTTTTGTCTTTCAGGAATATAATCTTCTCAGCCGTACATCGGCCTTGGAAAATGTTGAACTGCCGTTAATTTATAGAGGTGTGCATGTCAAGCAACGGCAACTACTTGCCAGTCAGGCTCTTAATGCTGTTGGGCTGACGGGATGGGAAACACATACACCGGGTGAGCTATCCGGCGGGCAGCAGCAGCGTGTTGCCATTGCCCGCGCTATTGTCACCGAGCCTGCAGTACTGTTGGCCGATGAGCCAACCGGCAATCTGGACACAGTGCGCAGCCATGAAATAATGGAGCTATTGACACAGCTTAACAATGATGGTATCGCCATCATAATGGTAACCCATGAGACGGATATGGCAAAATACGCAAAACGTGTTATTCATTTTCGGGACGGCTTGATCGAGTCGGATAAGCAAAATGGAAGGAAACAATAATGCTGTGGGACACATTCATACTGGCACTGCGTGAAATCAGACGCCATATATTACGTTCATTCTTAACAATTCTTGGCATCGTGATCGGTGTAGCATCTGTCATTACAATGGTGACGCTGGGCAATGGCGCTACCGTTCAGGTAACACAGCAAATCGCAAGTCTGGGCAGCAACTTATTAATGGTCAGTCCGGGCAAAAGGCTTGGTCCCGGT
>Ga0209777_10002728_pt1 | contig 22783 bp, 22 predicted proteins | sample FrelakmetHBP12HB_FD_187147 | JGI IMG/M metagenome (GOLD analysis project Ga0209777, IMG submission 187147) | Freshwater lake sediment microbial communities from the University of Notre Dame, USA, for methane emissions studies -HBP12 HB (SPAdes)... | ecosystem: Environmental > Aquatic >...
TGGTAACAGAAACAACAATAAAACTTGTTTTTATTCGATAGCTTTTGGTGGTGCCACTGCTCTTGTTGATCCGAATGAGCAGCAGCTCGGCACCACCAGGAGAAATTTTTATGGATCGTGTTAGCGGATGCTGTGCTGAAATCAGGCATCATAGCTCAAGTGTCGGAAGAAATATATTGCACCTGAACTTCAAGATCAAATACTGTCACGACATATTTAACTTTCCGGAGGTGCAAAGACGTTGTGAAGAAATTTTCCGAGAAGTTTGTGAAAAGCGTCGATGGGTCCTTAGGGAGATCGGATTTGATCAAGACCCTGTCCATATCACCATCGACGCGGGAACCAAGGGGCCCGAGGATGTTGCGAAAGCACTTAAAGGAACTGCAGGGGAAAAACTTCTAAAGGAATTTCCTTATATAAAGAAAACATACTTTTGGGGAAGCGGGTTCTGGAGTCCGGCAATCTTTTTCGACAGCCTCGGTGAAAGAACCATCACAGACATGGATGCATATGCCCGAAACCAAGGATTGCCAAGAATTCATTCAATCAAACGAGGGCAATTACACATTGAAGATTTCGCATCGTAAAGGAGTAATATTGAGAGTTGAACTTATCACGTAGAGCGTGACCGCCGAGGCTAATGAAGTTAGTCGAGCATGCCACCAGTCTATTTGACTGGTGGTGCGGGCACGCATATTGACAAAGTTATTTATTTTTTATGATTACAATGGGCTTGATTCATAATTCCCTACAGAAGAGAAATGACTGAAGAAAATGGATCGTGGATGGTGCCGAAAAATAACAAACTGGAATAAATGAACATAAACACGATGTACTACGATCAAGCTCAGAGAGATGAACTACGGGAGAAATGAATTATGAATCAGGCCTATTACAATAGGAAAGAAATCTGGAGAGCCACTACGATTCCCATAAGTCCATATAACGCACATGTCCTAAAGATGCTACAAATACCAATATTGCAGCTACCGCTCAAATGATAAGAAAAAGAGAATAGTGTTAGATGGGGGGATTAAATTTTTGGATGAATTTTATGGAAAAAAAACATGTGTAGCTGTAGCATGTAGTTAGAGTTGAAAAACATTGAAGTAACAATTATTATCAATCGTTTTTGTAGTGTGATAAGCACTAGTTTTTCAACCCAATAGACATTACTGTTGTAGTTTTTTTGTAATTTTTACGTTATGCCATTTTGATGCGAAAGGTTTATATACCATCACTGATAGATATTGGCGTGGTAATGAATATCACAGAGGTGAAATAGAAGATGAAAAAAATAGAAATATTACTGGTAGAAGATAATGCTGATGATGCTGAATTGGTAATGATGGCGCTTGAACGAAATAAAAATATTGCAGATTGTAAAATTCATTATGCAAAAGATGGCGTTGAAGCTTTGCAATATTTATTTGGTTTCGAAAATGAGGATTCCACTTTGATTAACAGACCACATATGATTATTCTTGATCTTTATATGCCTCGACTGAATGGTCTTGAATTCCTAAAAAAGATACGAGAACACCCTGAGACAAAAAATATACCTATTGTTGTTTTAACAGCTTCTGAAAAGAAGACGGATTGGGTAGACTCGCATTCCTTAGGTATTGATTGTTATGTACATAAGTCTGTAGATTTTAATCAGTTTGTCAACGCAACAGGTTGGGCTTTATCAGGTGCTATTGAGGAAAAAACTGTTTATAGCCACCAGTTCTAAATATTTTTTTTTTTAGGTTTATAGAAAAATTATACAGAACATACTCTATCTAGATTGCTCTTATAAAAATTAGAAATCGTTTGTTTTTTTTTAAAATACCTATACTTAGTTTTTTGAGTAGACATTATATACTTAAAAAATTATTCACGTATGGAAATTACGATAGTAATTTTTAAAAATTACGTATTTATCCTATTTGGATGGGATAATAGATGAGCAATAAATTAGCGTCTCTAATTGGTGGAGAATTTGTTGCTAAGATGTTTTGGATGGGGATTTAATGCAGAATGTCATAGACCTAGATCCGAACGAACGAACCGTTCAGGATGCTCGTGAATACGCTGAAAGCATTGTAGAGACAGTCCGAGGCCCTTTAATAGTGCTTGATGCCGACCTAAAAGTAATCTCAGGTAATCGTACTTTCTACCAGATCTTCAATACGAAACCCAAGAAGACCGAGGGATAGTTACTTTACGATCTGATCAATCGTCAATGGAATATTTCGGAACTACGAGGGTTGTTAGAAAACATATTATCCAAGAACACCGAATTTAATAACTTCGAAACAAAGCACAACTTTGAGAACATCGGACAGAAGACAATGCCTGCTGAATGCACGAAGGAGTACAAGATTATCTTTATTCTCAATTAATTAAAGTCCCATAAAAATGAATACAATCATTTTCTACGAATGTTTTTTCTTGGTTTTTCTTTTATGCTGACCGCTCCCCTATTTTTAAGAAACCAGAATAAAAATGTTAGAAATGTCGATACTGCGACACCGTTCAAATGATAAAAAAAGGAGTTGGATATGGAGGATGTAACTCTTGGATGAATTTTATGGTAAAAAAAACAAGTGCAGTAGTGGCATGTACTTAGAGTTGAAAAACATTGAAGTAACAATTATTATCAATCGTTTTTGTAGTGTGATAAGCACTAGTTTTTCAACCCAATAGACATTACTGTTGTAGTTTTTTTGTAATTTTTTCGTTATGCCATTTTGATGCGAAAGGTTTATATACTATCATTAACAGATACTGGCGCGGTAACGAATATCACAGAGGTGGAATGGAAGATGAAAAAAATAGAAATATTACTGGTAGAAGATAATGCTGATGATGCTGAGTTTGTACTCTTAGCTTTTGAGAAGGGCGATATTATCAAAAAAAGTCAGATTCATGTTGTAAGGGATGGTGTTGAGGCCTTGGAATATCTTTTTGATATGGGGGCTAAAGCTAATCTTCATTTAAACCACTGTCCGCAGTTAATCCTTCTAGATCTGAAGTTGCCGAAGTTAAGCGGGTTAGATTTACTAAAAAAGATAAAGTCGCATCCAGAAGCAAAAAAGATACCTGTTGTAGTCTTGACCGGTTCGAAAGATATGGAGGATTGGACAGATTCTTATTCTTTAGGAGTTGAATGTTTTTTACAGAAGTCCGGTGATTTCGATAAGTTTGTCGAGGCGACAAATCTGATTGCATTAGGCGCTATTGAAGAAGAAGCATCCTCGTTGGGTGAAATGGAAGAGAAAACGCAAAATAACGTAGAAATATTGTTGGTAGAGGATAATCCTGATGATGCTGAGTTGACATCTTTGGCATTTGAAAAGAATTGCAATATTGCAAAAAATAAGATACATGTTACAAGAGATGGGGTTGAAGCCTTGGAATACATATTTGGTTTTGCAGATGAGAAAATAGATGATGACACTCCTCTGAAACGTCGTCCAAAGTTGATACTTCTTGACCTTACCTTACCAAAGATAAATGGATTAGAGGTACTGAAAAGAATCAAATCACATCCAGAGGCGAAAAATATTCCTGTTGTTGTCTTAACAGGCTCGAAAAATTGGATGGATTGGACAAATGCTCTTTCTTTAGGTGTTACGTATTATATAGATAAGCCACTGAAATCCGATCAAATTGTTGATGCAGTAAATTTAGTAAATTTAGGAGGTTCTGCGCAAGGAACCAAGTATGGGAGAGTTTTGTTATGTGCTCCTTTTCCTCGTGTAGACTTCTCAACGAAAGGAGATGATAAAAAATGAAAGAAACTAAAGTAGAAATATTGTTAGTAGAGGATAATCCTGATGATGCTGAATTGGTGATGATGGCGCTTGAACAGAATAAAAATATTGCAGAGTGTAAAATTCATTATGCAAAAGATGGCGTTGAAGCTTTGCAATATTTATTTGGTTTCGAAGATGAGGATTCCACTTTGATTAACAGACCACATATGATTATTCTTGATCTTTATATGCCTCGACTGAATGGTCTTGAATTCCTAGAAAAGATACGGGAACACCCTGAGGCAAAAAATATACCTATTGTTGTCTTAACAGCTTCTGAAAAGAAGACGGATTGGGTAGACTCGCATTCCTTAGGTATTGATTGTTATGTACATAAGTCTGTAGATTTTAATCAGTTTGTGAAGGCAACAGGTTTGGCTTTATTAAGTGCTATTGAGGAAAAAACTGTTTATAGCCATCAGTACTAAATATTTTTTTTTAGGTTTATAGAAAAATTATACAGAGCATACTCTATCTAGATTGCTCTTATAAAAATTAGAAATCGTTTGTTTTTTAGAACAAATATACTTAATTTCTTGCGTAGACATTATATACTTAAAAAATTATTCACCTATTGCAATTACGATAGTAATTGTTAACAATTACGTAGTTGTCCTACTTGGAGGGGATACTATATGAGCAATAAATCAGCGTCTCTATTTGGTGGAGAATTTGTTGCTAAGATGTTTTGGGTGGGGATTTAATGCAGAATGTCACTGACCTAAAACAGATAGAACGAACAGTTCAGGAAGCTCGTGAATACGCTGAAAGTATTGTGGATACAGTCCGAGAGTCTTTGATAGTACTTAATGCCGACCTAAACGTGGTCTCAGCCAATCGTTCTTTCTACCAGACCTTCAAAACGAAACCCGAGGAGACCAAGGGACAATTGATCTACGACATAAATAATCATCAATGGAATATTCCAAAGCTCCGAGAGCTTTTAGAGGAGATTCTACCAAGGAACACTTCTTTCGACAACTTTGAGGTTGAACATGATTTTCCTCATATTGGCAAACGAACAATGATCCTAAACGCCCGCCGGATACACGGAGCGGAAAACAAGACCGAAATGATCCTGCTCGCTATTGAAGACATCACAGAACGCAAGCGCGCGGAGGCGCTGAGCGCTTCGGAGGTCCGGTATCGTCGACTCTTTGAGTCGGCGAAAGACGGAATTATGATCCTTGATGCCGAGACCGGGATAATCATAGACATGAATCCGTTCTTGATCGAGATGTTGGGTTACTCAAAAGAACAGTTCCTGGGAAAGGCAATCTGGGAAATGGGATTTTTCAAGGATATCGCCTCCAACAAAGACAAATTCATGGAATTACAACAACAGGAATACATCCGCTACGAGGATTTGTCGCTGAAAAACGCTGATGATGGGCAGCGGGTCGAGGTGGAGTTCGTCAGCAACGTCTATGCAGTGGACCACCAGACGGTGATCCAGTGCAACATCCGGGACATCACCGAACGCAAGCAGATGGAACATAAACTTCATGAAGCGTATCAAAAAATCAAAACACGTCAAAAGGAACTTGAGATGATCAACAAACATCTGGATAGTTTTGCATATTCTATCTCTCATGACCTTCGTGCACCACTTCGGGCTATAAGTGGTTTCGCCCAAGTGTTAATAGATACACAGGGAGGTAAAGTTAACGAGGAGATGCGACATTATCTCGATCGAATTAGTGACGGAGCTAAAAAAATGGGCCAATTAATCGATGATCTTCTAGATTTCTCAAGGGCCACCAGGAGCGAGATAAAATACGAGAAGATAAATGTTGAAAATATCGTTAATGATCTTGTAAAGGCGTATCGTGATGTTGAGCTGGATAGAGACATTGAATTTATTGTTCATCCATTAGGGGAAGTTGAAGCAGATAAAGAAATGCTAAAGGTTGTTTTTTCTAACCTTCTTCAAAATGCAGTTAAATTCACTACCTATCGTGAAAAGGCTCGTATTGAGATTGGAAGTGAGCAGAAAGAGGATCATATTCAATTTTATGTTAAAGATAACGGTATAGGTTTTGATATGAGATATAAGGATAAATTGTTCAAGGCGTTCCAGCGGCTCCAAACGGATCAAAGGTTCACGGGTACTGGAATAGGTCTTACAATCGTGGAACGGATAGTATCCAAACATGGCGGAAATATCTGGGCTAAAGGAGAGGTTGATAAAGGAGCGGAATTCTGTTTCACTCTGCCTTCCAAAACGCATGTTGACGATTGATACATGATGGAAAATAGGTTGTAATAGGTGTGGTAATAATGAACAATAAAGAGGTAGCAATATTGTTGGTAGAAGATAATGCTAGTGATGAAGAATTAGCAACAATCGCATTAAAAAAACACAATATAACAAATAAAATACACGTAGCGAGAGATGGCGCTGAGGCCTTAGAATATCTTTTTGGCTCTGTTGATAGTGAAACGCTTAAACGTGTTGATCCATTGATAGTTCTTCTTGATCTCAAGTTACCCAGGATAGATGGACTTGAGGTGTTAAGAAGAATAAAGTCGCATCCAGAAGCGAAAAAAATACCTGTTGTAGTATTGACATCATCCAGCGAAGAAGAAGACATAGTAGAATCGTATCGTCTCGGCGTAAACAGCTATATTCGTAAACCTGTGGATTTTAACCAATTTACAGAAGCGGTGAATCAGATTGGTTTGTATTGGTTGCTACTGAACAAGCAATCTCCTTAGGTGCAAATCTATGAAAAATCGATTCTAAGAGTTGGATGTTTTTGAATTGAAAAAGAATGAACAAAAAATGTCATTCTAATATTTTTGAGGCGAAAATTCATAGCACGAGAAAAGGAAATTGCCCACCCCCTCCTGAAGATGTATGAAGATTATTTGGAATTGGAGAGCAGAAGAAAGATCAAAAGGATAATGATCCAGTGGTTGATGATCCACTGTATCTTTTGTTGACTCAGCTTCCGCATGGATTCTAAATCATGCAATTCATTATCTTAGAGGAAGTAATTTCGGGATACAACACAACGCCTACAGAATATGCTTTATGTAATTATCTTTTAATGACATAGCTTGATGTATCCATCTGGAGTAGATGGGATGCAAAGAGCTAGTCAACAAACTATAGAATGGAAAAGGCATAAAGAAGTTACCGTCCCATGGGCAACCTAGGATGCCCATAGACTGAATGAATGTAAACGTATGATAGATCTTCGAGAGACTTTTGTTGAACTGGACCAGCCAGTTCAGCGGAGGGAATTCCATCTATCTCAACTCATAGTTTTACTCCTGTTAAAACTCATGTTCGATATCTCCTATCGACCACTGGCGAGTGCCGTAAAAGACTTACATATTTATCAGGCACTTGACATGAAACGAGCACCATGTTACAAGACAATCCAGAACACCATGCAGTATCTTTCTGAGGGAATTTTAATGGGAATCAATCAAAGATTGATTCCACAGGTTACATCACTTGGTGGTCTTAATAGTAGTGGTATGAAAACCCATCGACGTGGTGCATGGATAGTTCTCCGATTCCATGCACTACAACACCGACGAGATTTCAAAAAAATCCACCTTTTTTTAGACCTGATTTCCAAGAAGATCCTCTCCCGCCTTGTAACGACGGGGTTGGCATCTGATGCAAAGAATGTAGAAAAACTTCTTAAAGGATGCCAATGGACTCGAGTTGATATCATCCTCGCTGATGGTGGAGATGATACCAGAGAATGCTTCAACGCGATAACTGATGTTGGAGCAACACCAGGCATTCCTGTTCGAAGGAATGCTATCGCTAAATCTCATGGGTGTTACAACCGACGAAAGGCAGTCCTTGCACAACAACATGATTATCCTTTATGGAAAGAACCTGTGCAGTATCAAATGAGATGTGTAGTGGAATCTATCTTTTCAGGGTTGAAACGGCGATTTGGTGAACACCTGTTTAGTGTTAAGGAACAGTTCAGAAAGATTGAGATGTGGTTGAGATCTATCCTATGGAACGTTGTTATTTACCCGAGGCGAGAATAATCATACAAAGCTGTGGTCAGGGCATTTGGCTTAAGACGGTAAAAAAGTCTTTATGCCCTGAGACAGACCCAAACAATTAACAAATGGCGAAGAACCTTTTATGCTTTTTCTTCATCTTCTTCATCTATCTTGGTCGGGTCTTCAACAATGCCTCGCCCTGGCACTTCAAACGTAACCCTGGCTCCTTTGAGTATAAGGTCTGCTGTAGCTTTGGCACACTTGGGGTCGGCATCCTCAGGGAGCTTGATAAGGAACCCATCCTCAGTAAAGCAGATTTCTCCGATGCAGTGTAAACCAACTTTGGTGGTTCCGGTAGCTTTACCCTTAGCCTCGAGACTAAGGGTTGATTTTGTTGATTGAGTTGTTCTTCCTTTTGTCTTTCTAACCATTCCAATACCTCCGTTAGACGTCTTATCCAAAAGTCTATTAAACCATCGGGCAACGGTTGTTCTTCCACATAGGTATGTTTAATTCTACCCCTTCCTAAAGATGTGATATGTTGAACAACAGCTTGTATCTTATGCCGTAGCCCAGGGGCAACATTCCTAAGAAAAACCATGTGACCACACACGGGGCAAGTTAAACGTGGAATCTTTGCCATAGTCTACAATACAACTAGTAGTATTAAGGGGTATCGCCTTATTCTTTAGGAGACAACAGGAGAACGTCACCCAAAGCTATCGAGTGTCTCCTGTGATACAGATACGCTGTATCTGTAAAGGTAATCGTTCCACAGCGATATCTTCTTGTCAGGGAACCACACACAAAAAGCTCTCCACTTAGCAACAAACCCTTTGAACACCCACGACCACGTCATCGAATACTGTTTAAAACACGATTGCCCACAGAGATATTGGTTAATGACATACGAACAGTGGTACCTGTGGGTATCACGAACATCTACATTCCAAGAACTATGAATATCCTCCCCTTGTTTGGTCAACCAATTTCTTGGAATGTAGCTCCCCCGATACAATATGTGCAACACACCGTTTCCCTCGGTTGTTCTCACTCGCACATATTTAAAACGTCTATAACGCCGTCTTATGCGTTTTACAAGCACGTTAAAATCGACTTTCAAAATCTTGGCACGATCTTCGTTTGATGTTGTTAATGTCATAAAACGCAGATTATCGGTGCAAAACTGTGCCATTTTGTACCCCGACATTATGCGATAATACGCTCTGCGTTGCTTGGATGACCAAAAAACCACGTCTCTCACAGACGTTGGTTTATGTTTTTGCGTATACGCAACGGAAGAAACAGCATGTTTTGAACTATTAATAACAAGAAAAGACACTGACGGCAAAGAAAATTGAAACACTCTGTAAAAACAACCAACAGACCATGCTTCTCACCAGTATCCCAGGGATTAACTACTACAGTGCCATGGTCATCCTTACAGAAATGGGAGAATTACGTCGATTTTCAAACCCGAGGACGCTCTGCAGTTACGCTGGGCTTGTACCATGAATGATCCCATCCGGAAATCATGTCTACCATGAACGAATCCTGAAAGAATGTAATCAGAATCTCAAGTGGACCTTAGGCCAATGCACCCATCTACATATCCGACACTGTCCGAATAGCCTGATTACCAAACTCTATTACCGAGTGGAAGAGAAAAAAGGGGCGAACAAAGCGACCGTTGCAGCAAGGAGAAAATTGCTTCCCTGTGTTTGGCATATGCTCATGATGGATGAAACGTTTAAGTACGACAATGACAATTAGGGCATAGAAGTGTTTTCATAGGTTTTTCATATTGATGGTATCCTTTTTTTAAAGGAAAATTTATAAGTGAGCAAACTATTCGTAATTTATACGTAATGTGTATTGTCAAAGGTCTGATGGATGCAACAAAGGAAGGGATGCCAAGATGAAGCATGTAATAAAGTTGTATATTACTGGCCAGACTGCAATAGTCAGCGAGCTATTGAAAACCTAAAAAAGATTTTGGATGAACCTAGTTTAGATGGAAAATATGCGTTAGAGATAATTGATTTTTTGGAGCATCCGCATCTTGCAGATGAAGGAAAGAATATTGCAACACCAGTTTTGATAAAGAAATTGCCTCCACCATTGAATAAGATAATCGGTGATTTGAATAATAAGGAAAAGGTGCTGCTTGGTCTTGATGTAGTTGAGTTAAATGAGGAGTCGATAAAATGAGTGAGAATGTGAATGAAGGATGTGGCGAGAAAAAGAAAGAAAATGTGGAAGAGTTAAAAAATCTGTTCAAGATACCCTCAGGTATTACAGGGTTTGATGATATTTCAAAAGGTGGCGTACCAAACGGGAGAACGACTCTTGTTTCTGGTACATCTGGAAGTGGAAAGACTGTGTTTGCTGCACAGTTTTTATACAAAGGCATTATGGAACAAAGGATGAATGGGATTTTTGTAACGTTTGAGGAGCGCCCAATTGACATAATGAGTAATATGAAGAGTTTTGGTTGGAATATTAAACAGCTAGTGGATGAAAAGAAATGGGCGTTTGTTGATGCGTCTCCTGATGAGTCAGATGAAATTAAAGTTGGACAGTATGATCTTAATGGGCTTCTTGCACGTATGGAGCACGTTATAAAAAGTGTAAATGCAAAAAGAGTGGTGATTGATTCTGTTTCTGCATTGTTTTCTCGTTATGAAGATGCAGCTATCATACGAAGGGAACTATTTAGGATAGGTGCGAAATTGAAAGAGTGGGGTATAACTGCGATAATGACTGCGGAGCGGCCAGTTGATGATGGTCCAATAGCACGATTTGGCATTGAGGAGTTTGTTTCTGATAATGTTATTCTCTTACATAATCGGCATGTAAATAGAGGTTATAGGGAGAGAACAATTGAAATATTAAAGTTCAGAGGGGCTTCACATTTTATGAATGAAACGCCTTTAATTATTGGTAATGTTGGGATGGAGATCTTTCCACAACAAAAATCTGATCTAAGTGGAAAAGGATTTCTAACTAAGATAAGTACTGGTATATCTGGTTTGGATGATATGTTACATGGCGGGTTGTATGATAACTCCACGACTCTGCTGACTGGAACGAGTGGGACTGGAAAAACAGTGTGTATGTTACATTACATTATCACTGGTGCTAAAAATGGTGAGAAATGTATACTTATTGAGTTTGAAGAAAGCGCTGAGCAGCTCTATAGGAATGCTAAGTCTTTTGGATGGAATCTGAAAGAGTATGTGGATGAAGGCGATGTTAAATTGGTCTGTCGTTATCCTGACGAGTTAACGCCACAGGAGTATTTGAAAATGATTAAAGATTTAATCTTAGAATTTGGTGGTGCACAACGGGTTGGATTCGACAGTTTATCTGCGCTGGAACGAATTTATGAACCTAATGAGTTTAGGAAGTATGTTATTGGTTTGAATTCGTTTTTAAAAATACAGAATTGCACATCAATTATAACAAACACGACCAATGAACTGCTTGGCATGTCACAGTTAACTTCGACGCATCTATCTACTATTTCAGATAACATTATTGTTTTGAAATATGTTGAGCTTTGCGGGCAGATGAAACGACTTGTTTCTGTTTTGAAGGAACGAGGCTCGGATCATAAAAAAGAATTAATCGAATTTAATATCACGAAAAACGGCGTAGAGATACTGAAGCCTTTGATTGGTTTTGAAGGATTGATGGGTAGCTCGGCTCGGAAAATTGGTATTCACTTTGATGAAAAAGAATCTGAGCGGGAGTTTTTGCAGCAGATTGAACATGCAGAATCTTAAATTGAGACTCAGGTGTGTACGTCTGAAGTTAGACGTATAAGTGCAAAAAATTGAGTTTGAAAGTGAACTCAAAGAAAAAGGATGGGATATAAACATGAGCGGAAAGCATAACCTTCGCTCATTTCAAGGGTGGTACTGGGAAGACTACATCCGGTCTAAACATAGCAGGCTATCTTCATGAATTATGAGATGCGTAAATGAGCTTGCTAATTTCCTAGGCATCTATCTTGATACCTCAGTACCGGTATTTATCTCATTTAAAAACGTGAAGTTTATGAAACAACAAGACTGGGTTAATGCAGAAATAACACCGTTGATTACGGTTATGCAACTCGATATTTCATCAAAACCACCAGGTTCTTCATCAAAAAAGGTGAGAGGGCGTTTCGTTGTCATATTTTAATTTAGTATTTAAAAAGAGGATGGAAAAATGTCCGATGAGATAGAAGTAAAGTTGTTTTACTCAGGTAAAAGAGAATCAAATATCTTGAAGCAATATGAAGAGGGCTTTAACTACCTGCATGAAGTAAATATGAATATACAGATCATAGATGTCGATAAAAATCCTGAGGAGGCAGAGTACTTTAAGATAATTGCAACTCCGGCATTATGGATAAAAACAAGTGGCCAAAATCAAAAATTTTTTGGATTAGCTGAAGGTTTAAAACAATTGCTTGTTAATGAACTACAGGGAAAAATCACCCTTAATATGTTAGAATTTAAGGATGGGAGGTTACTTGCAAAAAACCTACAGGTCGAGAAAAGTAACAGAGATGAAGTAGAAAAACTTTTACAAGAAAAAATGGAGTCAAAAGGTATTTATAAATTTGAATTAGAGATCTATAGGCCAGATGAGGCGTACGCTGAGGTAAGTCTGATTTCTGATAAAACAATTGAAGAATATGGAAAAATCAAAAAACCTGATTGTCTTCGAATAACAGCGTTCTTAAGTGGCATTTTTACTGAACTCTTCGACAAAGAAGTTGCTGGGGACGAAGTGCACTGCAAGATGCAGGGCAATGAAAAATGTCTGTTTAGAATCATGGAGAAAAAAGAATCAGAGGAAAAAACAAGAGAAAGAATCAGAAAGATGTTTAAATGAAAACAGAAGACATTGAGAAAATAACGACTGCATTCAAAGATTTACCAGAACACTGGCTACTGTTATTCGTAATTAACGCCGAAGATTATCTAGAGAAAAATATGGCTGTCCTAAACGAAGTATTAAATCAAGAAGATACTGTTGGCGTTTATGTTACCTTAAACCGACCTTACTCACTGTTAACAAAAATTTTAGAGAAAAACAACATCAACACAGACAAATTGTTCTTCATAGACTGCATAACAAAAACATTGGGATTGGAAAAAGACAATAAGAAATGTTTATTTTTAGAAAACCCACAGAATTTGACAAACATCACAATAGCAATAGATGAGATCTCTAGTGTGATACCATCGAAGAATAAATTGTTGTTGGTTGATCCCATGGGCACATTGTTGATTTATAACAGGGCTGAGACGGTATCAAAGTTTTTGCATATTCTCACAGGAAAGATACGGGTTTTGAATTTAAACGGGGTTCTATTCGCTACAGAAAAAGAACTTGACCTTGAATTCGCAAATCAATTGGAGCAATTTGTTGACAAAACAGTAGATTTAAGCAAATAAAATATAAAAAATATTGTTGATGGTGTTGTAAGGTGCAGGACGGGATTGTAACTACTTATAACAAAATGATTGAACTTAAAAATTATGGAAGTGTTTTAATAGTTAAGGATACAAAATCATTACGAGTAACAGTAAATGATATTTTAAAAACTCTTCAAGATAAACCTGTTATTTACCTTAATTTAACTAATACATATAATTCATTAGTATCAAATTTAAAAAAGGATGGACTAAAGATAAATAATATTTTATTTATTGACTGCATTACACGGCTTGCTGGAGGTAATGTCAGCGACCAAGAGAATGTTTTATTTATTAAAGAGCCAAATGATTTAACCAGTTTGGGAATAGCTATCTCTCAATTTTTGAAAGCATACCTGATGAGAAAATGGCTTGTTTTATATGCTTTTAGTATTTTGAAAATTTACAATAAAGAAGATATTGTTTTAAGGTTCATTCAATCTATTTTTGAAAGCGCCTCAGCAAGTAATGCAAAAATTGTTATTTTATCGACAAAAGTAAAGAATGAAAGTCTAATTAAAAAAATGACGCATTTTTTTGAAAAAGTCGTCATGGAGATTGAGTAAAAATGACACAAGATGAGAGTGAACAAAATACTATTTTTGATATGTTATTCTCGTTGCTGAGGGTGCGGGTTCAGGAAAAACTATTTTTTATCTATAAACACTTGGGTACCATGTCTCACCTGAGGAAAAAATATTTTTTTATCGTAGGTAATTGTCTAAGGAGAGACAGGAGTTGTATCATTGATTTATTATAAGGAGTAGCATCCGTTTGGTCTTGGAGGGAATTATATCGCTATTTGAGAGTAGATCATTTAATTCGTATCCTTGATTGTAAAGTAAAATTTATATGTGATTAAACTATTCGTAATTTATAAGTAATTTAATTGTAATGTGTATTGTGAGAGGGTAAGATGGGATGCAAAAAAACCTTTTCAGTTAAAATTAAATTAACAAAAATATTATTTATAACTTTATTTGTAACTATAATACAGTTAATTTCTTTCTTTAAAAAACAAATAGCTTTAGATTATTGGTAAAGGAGATGCAAAAGGAAAAAAGTCTCACTCAATTTTCCCAACAATATCAAAATATTGTTCAAGAAGTTGAACAAATATTGCAGGAAAAAAAATCCACTATACAGCCACCTAAACAGCTACTATCGCTTGATAATAATTTCCCATCTGCATTCAATGTTTCTTTTACGGGTATAAAAGAGTTTGATAAACTTCTTGATGGTGGATTTACCAAGGGTTCAATTATCTTGCTTGCCGGATCATCAGGAAGCGGCAAAACTATCTTTTCCTTCCAATGGCTTTTTGAAGGAATTAAAAACAATGAAAATGGAATCTACATCACTCTTACAGAACCACTTTTCAAAACCTTAGAAAATCTTGAAGAACTAAGTTTTTATAATAAAAAGGCTATAGAAAATGAAAAATTGAGAATCGTTGATCTGCGGAAGGTATACGGAAAGGAAGGTTTTGACCAACAAAAAATCCTCGATTTTATTGAAAGCGAGGTCAAAAGAACAAATGCAAAAAGACTATGCATTGATTCGATTACCGCTATCGCTTATCAGCTTGATGATAGAGCTAAGATTAGAACATTTATTTTTGCTCTAGGCACAGCACTTGCAACACTCGGTTGCACAACCGTTTTAACCAGTGAAGTTTCTGAAATGAATAAATACTCTAAGTACGAAGTCGAGGAATTTATAGCTGATGCAATTTTACGATTTGATCAAATTAAAGAAAAAGACGAACCACAAAGAATAATGCAGATAATCAAAGTTAGAGGGAGAAACCATAGGTCAGATGACATTTATTTCAAAATTACAAAGGATGGCATCACCGTTTTTCCTAAACTCAGGGTTCCGCTTGAACATTTTTCTACGACAGAACGGATCTCGATGGGCATTTCTACATTGGATGACATGTTAGGTGGAGGTATTTTTGTTGGTTCTTCTACACTCATAACAGGTTCGCCTGGGACAGGAAAATCTACGTTAGGTTTAAGTTTCCTTGCTAATGGATCGAAAAATGGGGAGAAATGCCTGTATATTGGATTCGAAGAAAGTAAGAAACAAGTTTTAAGAAACGCCAAAAACTTTGGATGGGACTTCGAGAAGTACGAAAGAGAAGGTCTTCTTATTATGCGATGTATTTATCTGAATGAAAAGCATCTTGAAGAACATCTAGCAGATATAAAACAAATAGTGGAAGAAAAAAAAATTAAAAGATGCGTTGTTGATCCTATATCTGCCATTTCGAGTGCTTTCTCGCCAGATGCGTTTATAAGTTTTTCAAAGCGACTTAATGGTTATTTGAAAACTCGTGAAGTAACTCCTTTATTTACATCAACCACAAACTCGCTCATAGGCAATACAAAAGATGTAGATTCGCATATTTCTACAATATCAGATAATATTATCTTATTGCGTTATGTTGAAATGCAAGGTGATGTACAGTGTGTAATAAACATTATCAAAATGAGAGGGAGTGAGCATAGCAAAAATCTAAGACTATACAACATAACAGATAAGGGCTTAGTCGTCGGTAAAAGTCTCGAAGGTTATGAAGGTGTTACAACTGGTGTAAGTAAAAAAATTGCTGAACTCGAGAAAGAAGGTAAGGAACTTAAGGAAGTTATCAAGCAGAAAGAAATGGCGGAAAAGGTTCTGCGAGAGAGCGAGGAGAAATTTAGATTATTGTTTAATGACTCCCCTTTAGGTATTGCACTGGTAGACACAGAAGGAATCATTAAAGAAGTAAACAACAGCTTACTTCAGCTGTTATCAATAAAAAAAGAAGAATTTATAGGTAAAAACTTTATTCAACTGACCTCAGCATATGGTTTAAATGCCCAAGAACAAACCTCAGATTTCAAAAACAGAATTACCGGAAAGCCATCAAAAAGAGAAATAACATTTTTATCTAAAGACAACAAGAAAGCGACGATAACGATACAGAGTTCGATTATAAAAAGTAGCGACAAAATAATTGGTATTCTCTTCATTTTAGAAGACATTACCGAGCGCAAGCGGGCGGAGGAAGCGTTGGGCGATTCTGAAGAGAGATTCAAGGCTATTTTCGATGGTGCAATTGATGGGATACTTTTAGCGGACATAGGGGACAAAAAATTCTTCACTGGCAATAAAGCAATTTGTCGTATGTTAGGATATAATTTAGATGAGATTAAAAATTTAGGAGTCATGGAAATTCACCCTAAAGAAGATTTGCCATTTGTTGTAGAACAATTTGAGAAACTTACACGGAATGAAATTATCTTAGCTGAAAACATCCCGATGAAAAGAAAAGACGGCAGCATCTTCTATGCCGACATTAGCTCAACTCCTATAACTCTGACTGGAAAAACATATCTTGTGGGATTATTCAGAGATATCACCGAGCGCAAGCGAGCACAGGAGAAATTAAAAGTAGCTAATGAAAAACTTAATCAAATAAAATCAGATTTTTTCGAAGTTACAACCCGCGAAATAAGATCGCCGTTAACTACAATAAAAGGATATGTGGAAATGTTGTCAAATCGAGCCTTTGGTGAAATAAATGATGAGCAAAAAAAATATCTTGAGATAATGTTACGGAATACAAATCAGCTTGACAACCTTGTATCAGATCTTGTGGACATTTCAAGCATTGAATTAGGGGATATGACTTTTACTTTGAAAAAAACGAGTATTAGTAAGATGGTGAACGAAGCAGTTGAAAAAATACAGTCATCTGCAAATGTAAAAAACATTGCAGTCAATATAGAAATAGAGGATCAAATACCCGATTTAATCATTGACCAAGATCGGATAAAACAAGTCCTTATAAATATACTCGGATACACAATAAAATTTTCGCCAGATAAAACTACGGTTAATCTGCGCGCAAAAAAACAAGAAACCGATGTTTTGTTCGAAATTCAAGACCAAGGATTGAATATACCAAAGGATAAACAGAAAAAGATTTTTAATGCGTTTTACCAAGCTGAAGAAGGCAAAAGTAAAGAATACTTAGGAGGCGGTATTAGATTTGCACTATCACGAGGTATTGTCACTGTTCATGGCGGTAAGATATGGGTGGAAAGTGAGGACGGAAATGGAAGTAAATTTAGATTTACGCTGCCAATAAAACCAGTTGATAATATTCAAACAAGATACAAAGAATCTGACATATTTGAATCAAAAAAAGATGATAAAAACATAGAAATTAATTAAAAAAATTCCAATAAGTGATACAATGTTAAAAGATGAAACAAAAAAATCTATCGAACAAGCAATACAAATGAACAAACATGGAGTCATAATTATGATAGAACTACCAATAAATGCTTATTTTGAAATGAATTCTTCCACTATTACACTATTGACAAACCATGGTTTTCAAGGGATATACATTAGCTTTCAGAGACCTTTTAAAAACATCTCTTCCTTTTTTGAATCAGAGGGAATAGACACTAGTACACTTTTATTTATAGATGCTGCAACTGCCCTTTCCGGTGAAAAACAACATGAAGATGCTCGTTGTATACATGTCTCGCAAGAACTAGATATTGATGAACTGGTAAAAGCCATATATCTTTCTCTGCCAAAGTTGAAAAGCCAAAAAAAGTTTATTTTTATCGATTCATTAACTACAATATCTCAATACAAACCCTTATCTGAAATAATGAGATTTTCAGAATTCTTGATAAAAACAGTACGTAAAGAAAATGAGGAAAATGTTATACTCATTTTTAATGTTGCAAAAGATCTCGCCCAAAAAAAGTTTATCAGAGATGTAGCCTTCCATGTGGACCAAGTAATAAGTGTAGAAAACAATGAATGATATAGAAAAAATTTCAAAAGAATTAAACAATCTGCCAGAAGGCTGGATTGTAATGCTGGAAACTTCTCCAGAAAAGATGTTAGAGGTTTCTTTGTCAACAATAAAATTTTTATCAGATGAAAAAAACTACATTGGAATTATCGTATCGGCAAGCAGACCTCAAAAAAATTTGATACAACTCTACAAACAAAAAAATATTGATACAAAAAAAATTCTCATTCTCGACTGCATCTCAAAAAGCCAGAGTTTAAATCTGGAGGAAGCTAGCAATGTCTTATATCTTGAATCAGTATCTTCTCTAACAAATATTTCACTTGCAATAACAGCGAGTATACAACGAATCCCAGGGGATAAATTTGTTTTTATTGACTCTCTCAACAGCATGCTTATTCATAATAAACCTGAAATTTTTGTTCAATTCATTCACGGGATTTTAACTAAGATGAGAATTGTCGGGGTAAATGGTTTACTTATTTCTCTAGAAAATGAAACGGACAAAGAGGTACATGCTGAAATTGCACAACTGTGCGATAGGATTGTGATAATATAATGAATGAAAAAAAGAGCAGGCAGGATAATAGCTTTGATATGTCTAAAATCAAAGCTGAGATTGAGAATAAGCTAAAGGGTACTAGTGACTATGGTTATTCCACAGGAACTTTAGAACAAAAAACGCAATATACGCTTGAAGCTGTAAATAAAGCGAAAAAGGCGAAAAAATATGTTTTAACAGGTGTTTCAGGTTTTGATGAGCTATTTGAAAATGGTATACCAAAAGGTTCTAATGTTCTCGTTGCTGGAGGTGCAGGCTCAGGAAAAACTATTTTTTGTCTACAAACACTTCAGTATCATGTCTCACGTGGGGAAAAATGTTTTTACATGAGTTTTGAGGAATCTGAAAAAAGATTAATGGAACATATGGAGGATTTTGGTTGGAATTCAGAAAAACTTCTAGCATCAGGTAACCTAAAAATAAAGAGGTTTCTACCTAGCGACATACATTATTTATCTGAAAAAGGTAACGAAGATGCTATGTTTGCAAAAGAAGAGGATAGCCAACTTTTACAGTTAGAGCCAGTAACTTTGGAAGAAGGATTTGAACCAGATTTTGTTGTTGTTGATTCACTTACAGCAATTGCCTCAGCATTTATGGGAAAAGGAGGTTCTTACAGGTTCTATGCTGAACGGCTCTTCAGGTTTTTTGAAAAAATGGGGAGTACAAATTATTTTATAACAGAGACTAAACAAATACCGGAAACTTTTTCACAAACAGGTGTTGAAGAGTTCTTAGCTGATGGAGTGATTGTTTTGTACAATATTAAAAGAGAAAATGTACGGGAGCGCGCGATAGAGGTTTTGAAAATGCGTGGTACAAAACATCAAGAAAGAATAGTTGCAATGAAAATATCCGATAATGGCATGGTTGTATATCCAAAACAGGAGGTTTTTGGTGGGATGGAAACCAAATAAAATTCATATTTATAGTGATTCTCATATCAGATTTAGACGACCGTTATAGAAATGAGTTTATTGGACTTGAAAACTATTTTTTTATTATAGTTGCGACTGGGAATACTGCGTGGTCTGAAGTATCAGCGTAAGATCCGCAGATGTTAAGAACAGGTTTTATTGTTGTTTCTCTGACCACCGGTCACCGCTCACTTCGTTCGCTATAGACCGGTGGAATTCTTTCTTTAAAAGAAAAATTTAAAAACAAAAAGTGATATCAAACCAAGAACAAAACTGTACCTGAGTCCTGAAGAAAGTTTACCATCCATCATGAACCCCCCAATCATACCTGCACCAATACCTTGAACAAAAACAAATGAAGACAACGCGTATTTTAATGCCACTGGATCCGCCTTACTCATCATGACACCAGCCATTTGCACCGTGCTGTTCTGACTCTTAAAAAATGAGGCAAAAAACATGTTATTAAGAACCATAATTATTCCAAGGAACACAAAAAAACTCATTATAATTACAGTGGTATAGGTAGACATTTCCGATTTTCGCTGTTCTTCAATATTATTAATTTGATTGAGCTCCTTTGCTGCTGCCATAAAAACTTTCGACGTCATCCCCCCCATTCTCAATCCGGTATTTATCGAAACAATTATTCTTTTGATGATGGCTGATCTCATCCGGTCAGCAAAATTATCAAAAACCTTTGTTATGGGAATACGCCAAGATAGTTCAGCTTTCATTTTTTGTATTTCCGGGGTTAATCTTCCATAACGACCTTTTGATGCAATGTTTATTGCATCAAAGACGGTCATCCCTGAGGAGATACAGTTTCCCATTTCAACCACAAAATCTGGTAATCTCCTCTCAATCTCTCGCTGCTTTTGCGCTTGCTTATGACAATAGAAGGTAATAGGCCCTATGAAAACCAGCACTGATAGAAAAAAAATATCAAAAAAGAAGTAGGTAGTAAAATTCATGTATTTGTAATAACTAAAAACATAAATAATACAGTAAAAAGAAAGCAATAAACCTGTTGAAAAAAGCAGAATTAAAATAAATGATTTGTTTTTTTTATAGTACTCTTTAACAGAATGTTTTTTCTTCGAATGAGGGTTTCTTATTTCTTCCATACTTGTTGATCTTATGAGAGTGTAATATCCGCCATATGCTAGTGGCAGAAACAAGAATGAAAAAATAAATATAATCTCTACAGTGGAACCTGAGGACCCACTAAAAGACCCCATCACGGATATAACGAGTACGAAAAATATCGGAAATGCAACAAGGCAAGTGACAAATGTTTCTGCGAGTACGTCAAGAGTATCTAAGCTTTTCTTTCTTGCTAAAAATTCATCTGCCATGTAATGATCGACAATATTTGATAAGTAAATATGAAGATCACTGCCTGATTGAATGGCGCCTATTATTCCTTGGAGAAACGATTTGAATTTTTTCGAAGGAGTGTTTTCAATGGAATGTTTTAACGCAGTAATCGTATCGATTCCCATGACATCGAGTTCTTTGATGATTTTTGTTGCTTCTTTTTGTACTTCTCCATAGACATTGATTGTTGAAAAAGCGCGAAATATATCTGCGGGTGAAACACCCGCAATTGCCATGGTGCTGATAAAATTCACAGCATAGGGTAAGAATCTATCAATATTTTTGGCTCTTTTTATGATATAAGAATGTGGGATGTATTGACACACCCCCCATATACTAAACGGCACAAGTGCAGGTAAAATAAACGCGAGTAAGAGAATAATAGTAGAAGGGAATAATAGATACAATAGTATAGTTGAGAGAATGGTTATTATAAATCCCAGTAGCATAGTCATCAAAAACATCGAGAAGTATTCCTGATATAACATGTTGATATCAGCTTGTTTTAATGTTATGTTTTTTTCTTGGAACTGCTGTTTTGTTTTTATTGAAAAGAATCTATCAAATTTCCATAGACAGAAGTTTGAATATTTTGAGGATTTCATAATAATCGTCCTAAGGATACACAAGGTTTTAACCTTGTGAGGAATTGGGAACCTCCGTTTGTTTTTCCTCTTTTTTAATTTCGCATGGAGAAATATCATCTCCACAGCAATTTTGTGCTTCTTTTACTGTTTTATATTTTTTTCCGCAAGATAAACATTTCCAACCATCCATATAAGTTCCACTATCAAATAATCCGTTTGAAACATAAGATATTTTTTGATTTAATGGTGCTAATTCAGCTTGATATACAAATTGCTGACAATAACAATGTTTAACTTTACAAGATGTTATTCTTTTTGAAATATGTTTATGCGTTCTTCTTGAATGACCGCATTTACATTCCAATTCTCTTTCTTCATACATTTCAATTACCTACTAATATGGATACGGTTCGTTAATCGGGTCGTTCTCATATGCTTCAACTGCTCTATCATGGACAATATCTCCAATGTCATCTTCCATTTCGTCACGACCATTCATCAACTCAAAAGAACATTTCCAACAAACATTTTTCTTCTTTGTTTCACCATCTTCCTCATCATAGGAATGATGAGGATACAACTGATAAACAAGGTCGAAACTTCGTTGACATCTCCTTCGCCTCTTTTCCATCAGAAACCCTCCCAGTTTAGTTTGAGTAAAGTTTCCGATTTTAACATCTGGATTATTAAAGACATTATATTCGAAAACATCCTTCTTACCCTGTTGTTCTGCTATATAACGGGCTACTACCTCCTGGCTTACATGACCAGCACTACCACAATAATAACCTCTTGCCCATAGCGAGGGGAACTGCTTACGCCTCTGGTCATACAAGTATTTCAGCCAGGGAAAATGACTACGAAGCTGTGTACTGGACTCTCCCTTCAACTGATGAACAATATCGCATGGCGTGTATGTTGGCTTCGCACCTACGAACAGATGGATATGGTCAGGCATAATCTCAAGAGTAAGAAGCTCAAGACCCATGTTCTTACACTGGCAGGTCAGGATGTTCCTCAAAGCCACGGAAATGACCCCCTTGAGGACTGCCCTGCGATACTTAGGGTATTTCTCAGACCAGATGATATTTGATGTTGTGCTTGCAGTGAAACCCTGTCCTGACGACAGCAATCTTATTATCCACGCTATGCTTCTGTGGATTGAAATGAGGATATTTGTGTAACATGAGGCAGACTGTTCAGCGAAACATCTCTTAATATTACTCGGTGTATCACCGATATGTTTTA
>Ga0209777_10002730_pt1 | contig 22773 bp, 22 predicted proteins | sample FrelakmetHBP12HB_FD_187147 | JGI IMG/M metagenome (GOLD analysis project Ga0209777, IMG submission 187147) | Freshwater lake sediment microbial communities from the University of Notre Dame, USA, for methane emissions studies -HBP12 HB (SPAdes)... | ecosystem: Environmental > Aquatic >...
GGGAGAGGCCCAGGGCGGCCAGGAGCCAACGGTTGAGGCGTCTGCCGCGAGCCAAGTCCTTTTCGAGTCTTGCCAGGCGTTCTTCGGTCGTCACGGGCGGTTCCTTTCAGCGCTTCGACTTGGGACGGATGAACAACCACAGGGCAAACAGAACACCGAAAAAGACCACGGCCGCCCCGACGAGGGCGAATCCTTCCAGACCAAACCAGGGGTGAGGAACCATAGCGAGAGTGTGGGGCAAGCATCGGGACGTGTCAAGGCTAAAGATGCGAATCTCCTGTATCTTCGGCGTGTCCGCCCTTGAGGCGAGGACGGCCGTCGGGTACGATGGTGGCGCGAACGGGAAGCCCGCCGACGGGCGGGCAAGCGGTCCCTGGCGGCGGCGTGTCTTTCCTGCCCTTCGACACGCCCCGCCGGGGGCCGACCCGACGACAAAGGGCAGCCCTTGGCCAGGCGCGGTTTCCCAACGCATATCGGTACTCTGTGGCTCGACCCGCCTTCCCTTGAGATCAGGGGATGCGACCCGATTCCTCTCGACCCCATCGTTGCCGTTCCGTTATCTCGAAGAATCCTCATGGAGAACTACCACTTCGAGTACCCGGAGCGACGGGAACGTTGCGGGCCCGATCCGTTGCTTGAGTGGGCGGAAGCGAGGCCGCTGCGGGGACTCCTGAAGTTCATCTGGGACGCCTATGCCGGTGTCTGCTTCGGCACCATGCTCTTCGGGCGGCGTCTGAGGGATGGCGAACGCCTCCTTCTTCAGTACTTCCACATCGAACTGGTGCTCAGCGCGGACTGGCTTGAGCGGGCGGGCATTACAACCCCCGACCAGCTCAGGGACGCAGCGCAGAAAGCGAATACGGAGTTTCGGAAGGACAATCCGGAGTTTGCACGGAGCAAGGCCATGGAAGTCCACCAAGCCCTCCTGGAGACGTTCGGCGATACCTTCAAGAGAACGTCGCCGGTTCTGGACCTGTTCGAGGGGGTGGTAGACGCCTATGCCCGCAAGCTCTCGCCCGAGGATGCCAAGGACGTGTGGGGGCAGTTCAAACCCGCCAACCTCGCCCTTGTGGATGAGGCGGGCCGGAAGCTGGTGGGCTCTGCGGCCCGGCGGGCGAGGTCTATGCTCCGCGGCTCTCTTCCGCCGGGGTACGACATGCCCTTGGACCAAGCCATCGAGGCGGCTCTCGCCGTCTTTGCTGAGAACCTGGACAAGTACATCATCCCCGGGCGCAAGAAGTCGTCTCGCGGACGAGCCAAGAAGGCCGGTACTGTGGGCCTGCGCTGGCGTCTGGGCGAGATGTTCGGTCCTCGCCTGATGTATGACGCTCTGGCCCGCCTGCGGGGGCAAATCAAGCAGCCGCCTGATCCGGTACTGGGTCCGACAGCGGCCAGGGGGGGCAGCGCAGTGCCCGTGGAGTCATTCGCGGCTGACGACGTGGTTCTCCCCAAGACGCGGGAAAGACGTCGCCGCCGCGGCCCGCACAAGTATCTCGGGAGAGACACTCTCTCGGCCCTGGGCGTGTGTGAGCCGGACCACCTCGCCGCCCGCCTGCCGGGCGACCTGGCCGCCGTACATGAGGCTGCCCGACAGGTTGAGGCAGCCGGCAAGCGGGTGACCGTGCGAGCGGTCGCCGAGCGTTTGGGGCTGCATCCCGGGAACGTCAGCAGGCGGTTGAAGAAGATCAGAGAGTTTCTGAGCAAACGAGAATAGCGCGCACGATCTGCGCCTCCGGATTTGTGTATAGGGCGGTTGGCGGCCCTGGCAATTCCGGAGGTGGTGAATGGATGGATACCTTACACTTCGGCAGGTTGCCGAACTGCTGGATCAGCCCTACTGGCGCGTCTCCTATCTCTTCCGCGCCAAGTATCTTCCCCCGCCGGAAAGGGTGGGCGGGTCGTGCGTCATCCCGCTCGCCGATGTCGCGGTCATCGCCCAAGAGCTTCGGAAGGTAAGAGAGCGCGGCCGTGGCCGGCGACTGGCGGAAGGGGGCCGGCGATGAAGACGCCAACCTCGTGCCCGGCCGTGCCCGATTGCCCAGGTACGGGCCCTTTTTTAGGCGCCACCTTTGTAACCCTCCCCGAGGTCCCACGAGCGCCCACGGTGCCGCCCAAGCCGCGCGGGACGGGCGAAGGGCATCCAGGGCCGTCCGGGGGCGGGTCGTTGCGCCACGGGCCTTCAACCCCCCTGTCACATGCGGGGCTGGCGCGAGAAAAGCGGCTGGCCGACGTGCCCGAGAAATACCGCACGATGTACCGGCGGGCCTGGGCCGGTTCGAGCCGCAAGGCGGCCGTCCGGGCGTTCTGCCTGGAATGCGTCGGCCACAGTGAAACCGAGGTCCGGCTGTGCACGGCGCCGGCCTGCCCGCTCTACGAGTTCCGGGAACGGGGATAGCGATGGCCTTCGAGGAACACGCCAGCACGACGCTCGGCGGCGAAGCGGACCGGAAGGCCCCGCCCGCCGACGTGCTCATGATCTCGGCCGGCGAGGCGGCGCGGATGGTTGGCCTGGCCTCGTCAACCTGGTGGAGTTTGTGGTCGGCGGCGCGGGTGCCCGAGGGCGTCCTCCTGGGCCGGCGGCGTCTCTGGTCGGTCGATGAACTCCGGGCCTGGTGTCGGGCGGGTTCTCCAGCGCGATCGGCCTGGGCGCGGCTGTGGTCGGCACGGAGGGCGGCGCCATGATCGATGATCGGCTCGTGGCGTTCTGGGAAGCTGCCCGCGGCCGGAAGGCGAGCGACCGTGAACGCGGGAGATTTCTCGAGGCCGTCGCCGAGGCCCGACGGGCGGGCGCGACCGATGAGCTGATCGCGCACGGCATCCGGCGCCATGCTGCCCGCGGCGCTCCCTGGGATGGGCCGAACGTGGCTCGTGAAACGGCCCGCGCGGTCCTGGCCGACTGGCACGCAGAAGTCGGCCGGGACCCGAAACGCGAGACGGTCGGCGCCATCCTGGCCGACGTGGACTTCTCGGCGAAGTACCTGGGCGGCGCGGCCACGGGGCACGACGGGCGGCCCGTGAGGGTCGAGACGGCCGGGAGGGCTCGTTGCGAGCGCGTCCTGGCCTGGGCCGGGAAGCACGCCGAGACGCTGGCCGAGGCCCGCGACTGGCCCGACGTGCGGGCGAGGCGGGCGACGGCATGATCACCCCCGACCTGGCCCGGACCGTTCTTCTCGGCTACCTCGTCAAGTTCTGCCTTGGCGAGGGGGCCGCCCGGACTCAGGGCCGGATTGCCAGCGACCTTCGGGGCCTCGGCCTGGATGTGGACGCCCGCGCCGTGCGGGACATGATGGGCGAGCTGGTTGACGAGGGCTATCCGGTCGGCACCACGAGTGCGAAACCGCCGGGGGCCTTCGTCTGCGTCGGCCGTCGAGACTTCCGCCGCGGATACAGAAACCTCTATAGCCGCGTGCGAGCCCAGGCGAAACGGTGTCAGAAGTTCAAGGCCATGGCGCGGGAGATCCTCAGCGGCCAGCGGCGATTCGATTTCCTGGAGGCCCGGGCGTTCTTCGCGGACCTGGAGGCGGCGCCGCTCCTGACGCCCGGGCGCGTGCCGACACCTGTAACGACGACCGTCGTTACCGAACCCAAGGCGCCGCTCCTGGCGTCCGGGCGCATGCCGGTGCCCGCGGGCGTCCGGCGGCAGACGATGGGAGAGGCAAGGCCATGAACTACAAGCCGAAGAAGTCGCCGGTCATCTACATCGAGCGGGACCTCATCGCGTCGCCCGCCTGGCTGACCCTGACCGGGGCGGCCCATGCCGTCTATCTCCTGTTCCGGGCGCGTTTGCAGGTGGCGAAGATCAGGACGCACAGCGGCGGTCGGGCCGACTTCCGAAAGGTGAACAACGGCGAGATCGTCTTTTCGTACACCGAGGCGCGGCAGAAATTCGGGGTCACGGGGCCGCGGTTCAGGAAGGCCCTGGAGCAACTTGTCTCGCACGGGTTCCTTGACGTGGCCTACCACGGGGGCGGCCTGGAAGGCGACTTCTCGAAGTATGCCATCTCCGACAGGTGGCGGGAGTACGGCAAGCCGGGCTTCAAGGTCGCCGCGCTCCCCGAGGGTCGACGTCTTTGGAGCGCCGAACAGAAGGCGCAGCGGGCCGAAGCCATGAGGCAGCGCAGGGCGGCAGGCGCGGCACGACAACAGAAGCAAGACATGCCGGCATGTGTGGACCAGACACGGCCGCATGTGCGGTCCGGCGGCGGGGCAGACACGCCCGCATGTCCTGGACCTGCGTTTTCAGGCCCGTAGACGGGGCGCGGGGCACACATGCGGGCATGTGCCTTCTATAGACTTGCCATGCCGTGGCCGTCTTCAGGGTGAAAGAGAAAAAGGGAGGGGGGCCGTTTGCGGTCGTTGTCTTGCCGTGGCCGTCGCCGTGCTTGGCCTTGAGGGCGACGACGGCGTGGGCGAAGGGTGAAGCGGAGTGAGACAAATGGGACACCTAAAAAGGCGCGGGCGCGCGGGGCGGCGAACGGAAGCGGACCCGGCGGCAAGGGGCGCCGAAAAAAATTCTGAGAGGGTGCGGGAATATGCTTGCAGTGCTTACAAGCATGGTGTAGGATACCCGACATGAAGACCCAACGAATCAAGTTGAGCGACCAGATCCGCCGGGCTGTGGACGCCTGCGGGCTGAGCCGCTATCGCATCTGCAAGATGATCGGCCTGGACCAAGGCACGTTCTCCAAGTTCATGTCCCGCAAGTGCGGGCTGAGCCTTGAAACGCTGGACGCCCTGGCCGATGCGCTGGGGCTTGAGGTAACGGCCGTCCATCCGCGACCCGTGGCGCCGAACGCGCGCCCGGGCCGCAAGAGAAAGGCAGGTGGACCGTGAGGCTGTTCAAGACGACCTACAAGGACCGTCAGGGCGTCACGCAAGAGGCGGCCAAGTGGTACGTCGAATTCCGCGACCAGCACCGGAAGCCCCGCCGGCTGCCGGCCTTCGCCGACAAGCACGCCAGCGCCGAGTTGGGCCGGAAGGTCGAGGCCCTGGCCGCCTTCCGCGCGAGCGGCAAGGAACCCGACCCGACGCTCGCCCGGTGGCTTGAGACGGTCCCGGCGGGCCTGCGCGGGCGGCTGGCCCGGTGGGGGATTCTGGACGCCCGGAGCGTGGCGGCGGCGAAGCCCCTGGACGAACACCTGCGCGACTTCCGGGCGGCGCTCCTGGCGAAGGGGAACACCGGGCGGCACGCGGAGCTTGTCGAGGCGCGAGCCCGCCGCGTGGTCGAGGGGTGCGCCTTCGGCCAGTGGTCCGACATCTCGGCGAGCAAGATCATGGAGTACCTGGCGGGCTTGAGGGCCGACCGCGTCCACTGCACCAAGGCGGTCCTGAAGCGCCTCTCCGGCGCGCGCGAAGTCGGGCCTGGCCGCCACGTGGCGTACTGCCCCGTGCATCAGGGCGCGCCCGTCCCGGCGGACGAGCCGGCCTTGGGGATCACGGTCGAGAGGGATGGCCGGGCCGCGGTCCACTGCCGGGACGGTTGCGACGCGGTCGAGACTTACGCGGCGCTCGGCTGCATGCGGCGGGGCATCGGCGCCCAGACGTCCAACTTCTACCTGGGGGCCGTCAAGCAGTTCTGCCGGTGGATGGTCCGGGACGGGCGGGCCGGGGCGTCGCCGGTCACCCACCTGGACGGCCTGAACGTCCGCACGGACCGGCGGCACGATCGGCGCGCCTTGACCGTGGACGAAATCCGGCGGCTCCTGACGGCGGCGGCGAAAGGCCCCGAGCGGTACGGCATGATTGGCGCCGCGCGGGCAATGCTCTACCGTGTGGCGGTCGAGACGGGCTTGAGGGAGGCTGAACTGCGCAGCCTGACGGGGGCCTCCTTCGACCTGGACAGAGGGGCGCCGACGGTGACCGTGGCCGCGGCCTACTCGAAGCACCGGCGCGAGGACCGACTGCCGTTGCGGACCGGCACGGCGGCCGCGCTCGGGGCCTTCCTGGCGAAGAAGGCCATGCGGGAACCCTTGAGCCTGCACCCGGCCGAGGGCGACGGGGCGGCGCCGGTGTTCGACGTGCCCGACCGGCAGTTCGTCATTCGCATGTTGCGGGCCGACCTGGCGGCGGCGGGCATCCCCTACACGGACGACGCGGGCAAGTATGCCGACTTCCACGCCTTGAGGCATAGTTTTATCACGAACCTTGCGAACAGTGGCGTACACCCCAAGACCGCCCAGGCCCTGGCCCGGCATTCGACCATCGGCTTGACGATGGACCGCTACACTCATTCCGTGCTTGGGGACCAGACGGCGGCGGTCGAGGGCCTGCCCGACGTGTCGACCCCGGCGCCTGAGGCGGCGCGGGCGACGGGCACGGACGACGCGACGGCCGCGGCCACGCCCGCCGTCTTGGCGTCCTGCTTGGCGCTAAAGGGCGGAGTCACCCCGGATAGGTCTAGGCGCAACCAGAGTGAAAGCCTAGAATCTGCGGCGGAAACGCACGGAGAGGTGTCTGAGCGGCCGAAAGAGCCGGTCTTTAAAACCGGTGGTCGGCCCCGACCTTGCGGGTGCAAATCCCGCCGCCGCCACATCATTCTGGGGCTGTGCCGCAAATGGCAGACGGACCCGTTTTGGAAACGGGTGAGTCGGCAGACTCGTCGGGGTTCAAACCCCCGCAGCCCCACCACACTGTAAAGGAGCAAGGAAGTATAGAGCCACCCGGCCAAATGTCAAGTTCTACCTGCGGTCTCTTTCGACTTTTTGAGGGCCTTGGCTACAGCTTCTTGCCAATCCCCTTCGAGTTTCAGAGTCTCAGGCTTGCGGCCTGGTGGCTTGCGCCCCGTGTGCGCCATGGGCGGTTTCTTGACTTTCATGCATCTTATGATACCGCGCCTACGCCGTCCTGTCAATTCAATTTTGGACTGGCTCGCGGTACATCAGGCGCTTGCCTTCGGCCGCGCGGATTGCGGCCACGATGCGCGCCCCGTCGTTCGTGTCTCGGTGGTTGTATCGGAAGGCATACTCGGCGATGTACTTCGGCAGGTGCCGACGGCTGACGCTGTGGTAAATGCCGTTGATGCCCCGCTTGACGATGGAGAAAAAGCCCTCAATCGTATTGGTAGTAACGTCGCCCCGTACGTACTCGCCCGCGCTGTGGCATACCGTCTCATGGGCGGCAAACTCCTGCCCCGGCTTGATGTAGCCCTTCCAGTCGTCCGTTATCAGGCGGGCGGTCTTGTCCACATTCTCGTCAAGCACGGCCTTGAGCGTGTCGCCGCTTACGTCCGCGATCACGTCTGCCTTGACGTTCCCCCCGCGCTGGACCTGGGCGGCAACCGTCATCTTCGGACGCGCGTTCGCCTGATTGCCGCGGCCCTTGGCATGGTAACGCGGTTTGCCGCCCACAAAGGTTTCGTCGGCTTCGACGGTCCCGGTAAGCTTGGCTTCGCCTTCAACGGCTGGCATCATCGCGTAGCGAATCCGATGGAGCATGAAGAGCGCCGACTTGTAGGAAATCTGGCATTGGCGTTGAATCTCCAGCGCGGCCACGCCCTTCTTTGACGTGCAGGCCCGCCAAAAGGCATAGCACCAGTGGCGTAGGGGAATCCGGCTTTCCTCAAAGACCGTGCCGACGCGCACCGTGTACTGTTTCTTGCAGGCGCGGCACCGCCAGAGAAACCGCTTGCTGCGCTCGCCGGTCTTTTCGTCCTTCATGGCGTAGGACTCGCCCGCCACGCCGCAATGCGGACAAATGGGCGTGCCGTTCCATCGCTGCCGCTCCATGAACTCCACGGCGGCCAGTTCATGCTGGCAAGCCAATGGCAGTTCAGTGACCGTGTACGAATGTGCTTCGCGGGCTTTTCGTTTCTCGTTCATGCTATTATTGTACTCTACGCAAGGGATTGCGTCAAGTACAAAAACCGCGACAAGGCGGAATATTTTTGCCCACAAACTGGAAAAGCCTTGACGCCGTGTACTAGTACACGTAGCGTAGGTGCCCTCAGCGGGGGAAAATTCCTGTCGAAAGCATCCGGAAGAGCCGATAAGAATCTGCCCGCACCGCCGACGTTCTTGTGCTATAATATAGTAGGAAGTGGCGTGGCCTACAAAGGAATGCCATTCCGACGCATTGGCCATGCCAGCCTAAGAGGGTCGGAGCGAAACGTTTCCGATCAAGACATTCGCGACACGCTTGACTCGCCAGACATTGAAACGCCATCCAAGAGCCACCCTGGACGCCGAGTTCTTCGGAAGAGGCTGTCGGCGGGGGTCGAAGTTGGCGTTGTGATCGCGCCGCCCGCGAGCGGAACGAACGTAGTGGGGATAATTACGGTGTGGGCGCATTTGCGAAAGGACAACCCATGAAAGTCAGCGCGTCTGTAGATCAGAACACTGGCGAGCTTGGGTCGCTCTATGTTCAGTTTTCGGAAGAGCCGGTGGCGCGAACGCTTGCGCTGAGGGACCCCGACGATCCAGAACTACTGCTTGATCTTGACAAGAACAACGGCGTTCGCGGGATGGAGGTCTTGAGCCTCGCGCTCCTGAAAACCATTTGCCAAGCCATTACGAAGCGGCTACCTGCCGAGTATAAGAGCCAAGTATCAGAACTCTGTGAGATGGCCTAGCGCGGCACAGATCGTCCGCCCTCTCGCCCGAAGACCCATTCCTTCCCCGCCTTACAAACTCCTATCAGCGTGGGCTCAAAAAGCAATCGGCGGCTTGCTCGGCAGCGTCCAGACTTGGAAGGCTATGCCCTTTCGGGCGCACCACTTGGCTGCGGCCTCGTGCTTGCACTTGTTCCGGGGTTCCTCGACCGTCATGGGGTGCTTGATTTCGACTATGACAGACCGCCCATCTGCGTACTCAACGAGAAGGTCCGGCTTGTAGTGGTGGTCCTTGCCGTTGAAGATGTAATGAATCACAAACGGCTCGCGGAAGAACCGCAAGACGCCCGGATCATCCTCTAGCACGGAGAACCACATCTTCTCAAGCGCAGAATCGTACCGGAAGGTCTGGCCGGACTTGGCCGAGAAAAAATGGCCGATTGCTATGTCGTGCCCTTGATACCGATGGGACCGCGCGACGCCGCGCCGCGGCTTCCGCCTCGGGATATGGCTACGTACCTGAAACTCGCAATCCAAAGCCTCGATTGGTATCCATTCCGGGGAACCGCCGAGCAGGGTGAAGTGTTGTCCACGATAAATCTTGTGCATGGCGCGCCTCGACCAGAGTATGGCGCAGGCTGAGCCGTGCGTCCAGTGGAATCGGGGAGGGTTCGGTCTGCCGTGTCAGGCGCGGCCTTGCGTTAAGTCCATACTTCCGACTATAATGTCGAGGCATTTTTTGGCACGCGGTTTGCATGCAAACGTCATTTCACAGCGGGGTATGGCGGCGCGAGGGGTGCTGTTACTCCCTCGCCCCCTGCGGGAGAGGGCAGGCGAGGGGTGACGTTTGCCGCCGGTGTGCGTAGGGGCCCGCCGCGGCGGGCCCGGCCGTCGACTTCGCCTCTCCCTTGTCCCCTTTCCCCTTGCGGCGAGGGCCGGACGAGGGCCGTTGTGCGGCCCTGCCGCTGCGCGTGCCCTGGTCCTGCCCCGAACGCCTTCGGATTTCCCCCCGCCCTTGGCGCACCTCCACCCGCGCCGCGTGGCACACCACGGCGAGGGACGCACCCTTGACTGCGCCGGACGCTTTGGCTAGCGTGTGGGCATGATTCGAATCGGCCGTTCTTATCCAGGGCACGGGAACGCCAGCCGGGGCATCGGCTCGGTCACAACGCAAACTGGTATTATGTGCCCCGATAGTCCCCCAGTGTCCTAGACCGAGGACCGGCCGGGGTTCGCAGTCGGTCGATGTGCTTTGTCATGGAGGTTATTATGCTGATCCGCATATGACCCCATGATAAATCATGGCATGGGAAGCAAGGGGCTCATGCCACAGGGCTCACCGCAGCCCTGGCAGATGGATCAAGGGCGTGTTATACGGACAGGGAACCAGAGTTCGGCCTCTTAGGACTGTTCATCTGAACCTTACTAGATCGTGGAACAGGGCGTGTCGCAACAATGAAAGACGCATTCATCTGCCACGTCGATGAAGACCGCGACATCGCGGAATCTCTCGCGAAGGAACTAGAAGCGGCCGGATGCAGCGTTTGGTACTACGAACGCGACAGCATTCCGGGAGTATCCTACTTGTCGCAGACACGTCGAGCGATTGACGAAACGAAATGTTTCTTGTTCCTCGTCTCTCCCTCAGCGATTGAACGGCCTAACCAAGTAGACAAAGAACTGGTCCACGCTCACGAAGCTGGCAAGCACATCATCCCGGTACTCAGGGGCTTGAGTTTTCGCACCTTTCAGAAGGCCCGGCCGGAATGGCACCAGGCGATCGGCGCGGTCGTTGGCGTCGAATTGTCTTCCGAAACAATTCGTGCTGTCATGCCGCGCCTGCTGTCCGGCCTGAAGGCTGTCGGCATTGGCACAAGTGATTTCAGTGACATTCAGAGGGAGCCTGTGACGGAGGGAGCAGGCGCAGGCGCCGGGGGCGCCGAGGGCAAGGACGCCGGCGACACGCTGATGAGCATGGACGCCGACATCCTCTTCGCCGAATGTGAAGACTTCGACATTGGAGTGGAAAAGGGTCACGACTACCTCCTCGCAACGGTCGTCCATGAACATCCGAAGACGGGATTCCTTGCCGATGTGTTCGTTACCGACGGTGATCTCGAATCTTCAAAGAGCCTTTGTGTGGCTTTCTCCCATCACCTCCTGAAACCGAGCCCATACGTCATCGAGTTTCAGTTGGGCTCGAATCTCGATCCGGTGCAATACTTTCGTTTTCCCAAATTGATCCATGGCTACCCGCTTGTTCTGCGCGTCCACTGGCTCGCTCGCCTGCCAAGTTGGTCTACGTTCACCAGATCATTCGGTGTAACCACAGTTCCGTCGGTACGTGTGAAGGACGATGAACACGGACTCGTGGTCAATGAGGATGCGGCCGGAATGTTCTTTAGAGGCCAATTCAAGAGGATCATTCCGCCAGGGACTTGCTTGCCGCAGGTCCAGAAGAAACGATTGTTTACGGCACGTGACGGTCAAAAGACTATCTGCGTGATCCCTGCGGTCAGCCGTTCTGATGGCGGTGTCAGGCAGTTTCCACAGCTCAAACTTTCCGTGCCGATCGCGCCTGCTGGTGTGGCATGGATGGAATTCACGTTCCGAATTGATCCAGACGGTCGGTTTACACTGTTTGCCCGGGATCCACTGGATCACATGAAGATTCGCGACTTAATCGTTGTCCAGTGATGTCCCACAATCGCAATCTAACAATTGCATCCACCCGAGGTCCTGAAGGCCGCGGCTGATGCCGGCGTTGGGCCGGAACAGAGAACATGAACAGCGACCACCGACTTCCAACATGGGCACCGCGTGTGTCGCAGAACTACTCAGGACGTTGAGTAAATTTACTCAACGTCCTGAGTAATCCGCGGACGGGGGATTTCGGTGCGCTCACAGGGTCTCACGGACCGCCGCGTCCATGCTGCCACACGCGCGTCCGATACGCCGGGCTGGCGAAGCGGAGTTCCGCCACCGCCCCTGCCGACTTCTCGCCCGACCACAGGTCCGTGACCACGGCGGGGCAGGGCAGGCGGATGAGCTTTTCGCCGGCGCTTGAGGTGTGGAGGCAGAGCATCGAGCGGTTGGCGAAGAGCACGTCGTCGCTCTCGATCCAGACGTGGGCGCCCGAGAAACGCGAGAGGTTGCGGAGGAGCGCCGGGCCGAAGTTGAGCATCGAGAGGTAGACCGAGCGCCACGTGTCGTGGTCGCGCGCGGCAAAGGCGGCCTGGCCGCTGCCTTGGAGGCGGCCGAGGACGACGGCACGCGGATCGTCGGCGAAGAAGACGGGGCCGACCGAACTCTCGGTGCCGAAGTCGAGGGAGGGGCCGCCAAGCGTGAGGGCGGAAAGGCCAGGCGAAACGGCAAAAGAGTCACCCCTCACCCTACCCTCTCCCTCAAGGGGAGAGGGAGAAACGGCGGGCGGCCGGGCCGCTCCCGCAAGAGGCAAGGCAACAACGGCACCCCTCACCCTACCCTCTCCCTCAAGGGGAGAGGGAGAAACAGAGGACACCCCCGCAGCCGGAACGCCGTCGCCGATGCACACGCGGATCGGCTCGCGACGGCGGCGGCAGCCGAGGCGCATCCCGACCCATTCCTCGCCCAGGGCCGGGTCGAAATGCGCGTCGTCGAGGCACGCGGCCGCGTAGGTCCAGAGGAGGGTGCGGCCGTCGCCTTGCCAGCGGCGGATGCCCGCGGCGGCGGCCGGAGAAACATACGCACAATTCACGAAGATGAGGAGCTTGCACTGGCCGCCCGGAAAGTCCGGGTGGGCGAGGTCGTGAACCTCGTAGGTGTCGAACGGGACGCCCGCCAGGCCCCATTGCCGGGCCGCCAGGTCCAGGAGCAGCCCGTGGGCCGACTCCATCTCGAACCTGAGGAGCGACCCGTTCATCGCCGACTGGTACATCGGCGTGTCCTCGGAGCATACGAAGGCGACCTCGGCGACGGAGCCGCGGTCCCATTCAGTGGCCGCGCGGCCAATGTCGGAACATTTCTTCATGGCCGCCAGGACCGCCGGCGACTGGTAATGGTGGCAGGCGATGTCAAACCACCACCAGGGCGTCCCGGTCATGATGTTATGGACGGCCTCGCGGGCGATGACGGCGGCGTCCTCGGCATCGTCGCGCGGGCACATATTGTGATCCCATTTCCAGACACGGTCGGGCATGGCCGGCTCGGCCGTGCCGGGAGGGACCTTCGACGGGTCGAGCGCCTGCCACGCGGCCTTCTCCTGGGGCGAAAGGGCGGCCGAGGTCTTCAGGTCGACCTCGGTGTAGTGGAGCTTCCCGTGGAGGTTCAGGCACGCGGGAAGGCCCAGGTAGCCGCCGGGGCCGCCGGGGTAGCGGCCGTCGTAGGTGGTGATGTCGGAAACGAAGTCGACCCAGGGGCTCGCGGCGAGGCGCTGGACGAGCGCGTGGCCATATTCCTGAATATAGCTATAGACGCCCGTTTCCCACCAGAGGTAGCTGTGGAATCCCCCGGCGACGATCGGCGACTCGGCGGCCTGCTTGGCCGCGCGGCACACGCCGATGAGGGCGTCGGCGAGCGTCTCGTTAAGGCAGCGGTACCAGTCGATCGCGGGGCGGTCGGTCGCGGGGTCGCGGAGCGTCCAGAGGCCCCAGATGTGGCTGCCCTTGTGCATCATGCCCGCGGGCGGCCCGGCCGTGTCGAACGACGTCCGCGGGTCGCGCCAGGCCTCGCGAAGGGCGGCCTCGTCCGGGTAGCGGCGGCGGAGCCACGCGCGGAACTCGCGGACGTAGACCGGATGGTAACGGCCCTGGTACGTCTCGGCGGTATCGAAGATGAGCCATTCTTCGGTCGACCCGGCGTTGAGCATGAAGCCGATGATCCGCGAGGCCCAGCGCGTGGTCCGGAGCCAGGCGGTGAAGTCGCGGACGAGCGTCTCGACCTCGCGGAGCCAGGCGCTGGAGGCGATGACGCAGACGGAGCGGTCCTCCGGGCGGCCCTCGGCCGGCGGGTTATGGACCTCTTCCGGATACGCGCGGCCGAACCACGGGTCCAGGAGCCCCAGGCGGACGCGGATGATCCAGCGGGTATCGCCGGAGTGGCGCTCGAAGTGCTCGAGCTTCCGCTCGGCGTAGGACCAGTCGTACCGGCCCGGGCCGCGCCAGCACTGGAGGCCGGCCTCGATCCAGATCATCATGATCTCGCATCCGCCGCGCACGAAGTCGCGGACGACCTCGGGGTCGTCCAGCGCGCAGCTCGTCGCGGTCATGCCGTGCAGCGGCCGGCCCTCGACGAAGAGGGTCGGGACGCCGCCGTGGCGGCGGACCTCGGTGCGGGCGAATCCGGGCATGGGGGGCTCCTCGTTTGCGGCATGAGGGTAAGGCAAGGGCGAAGAGAAGGCAAACGCAAAGGCGGGAGCCTCGTTAGCCGCCCCGCTTGCGGGGCGCGTGTTGTTTTCGGCGCTAAGAACAACACGCGCCTACCAAGGTGGGCGGCTAACGAGGCGCGCCGTTCGCCCTCGCGTACGCCCCCTTTTCACAGAACCTCCCGCCCTCTGCGGGGTTTAAGTTGATGAAAGGACGCAGGGGCAAAGGGACGAGCACAAGGTGGAGTCGGGCATCCCTTTGCGGCTGCGTCCTCACTGTCTCTTAAAGGCGTGCATTTACCGTGACGACGCGAACGACAATCGGCGGCACTCTCGCCATGGCCATGCTGGCGGCGCTGGCTTTCGGTGCGCCGGCGGCGGCCGCGGACGCGGGCGGGACGGAGGTGGCGCTGGACGCGGCGCCGAACCTCATCCAGGTCAAGACGGTCGAGGCCGATCCGCCCGCGCCGCAGGAAGCGCCGAAGCCCGCGCCGGCCCCGGTCCAGCCGAAGCCTGCGGCGCCGGTCGTCGCGGCCACGGCCGATAGCGGGCCGACGACGCCGGGGCTCCTCCGGCAGTTGACGGACGCCGGCGGCTGGGCCATGTATGGCGTGTACGCGTGCGCGGCCGTGGTGCTCCTCGTGGGCCTGGAACGGGCCCTCGCGCTGCGGGCCCGGAAGGTGCTGCCGCACGAATTCGTCCGGAACGTCGGCGACCTGGCGAGCGCCCGGCCCGCGGACCGCGAGAAGATCCTGACGTACTGCGTGGCGAGCCCGAGCCCGGTGGCCCGGGTGTTCCAGGCGACGATGCGCCGCCTGGGGCACGAAGGGGGCCCGATCGGCGACGCGATCGCGGAGGCGGGCCGCAAGGAGCGGCAGGCCCTGAGGCACAATGGCCGCGCGATCTCGGGCGCGGCGTGCCTCGCGCCGCTGCTGGGCCTGCTGGGGGCGGCCACGGCGCTCATAGGTTATTATATGGATGTTTCGGCCAACGGCGCGGCCCCGGCGGCGGGCCTCCTGGCGGAGAGCCTGTGGCGGGCGCTCGTGCCGGTGGCGGCGGGCCTGGCGGTGGCGATCCCGGCGGCGGCGCTTTGCTTCGTCCTGGCGGCGCGGATCGACCGCCTCGTGGCCGAGATGGGTGAGCTGGCCGCCGAACTGGTGGAGACGCTGGAAGGCCCCGCGGACTCCGGACTGTGCACTCGGCCCAGGACGAAGACCAGCGGCCGGCGGCCAAACGCGGCGCCGGGCGAGACGTGGGGGGGACCGGCACAGGCGAGTGTCTGATGGGCGCGCGGCTAACCCTGGGGGGAAAGTTCGCGCGAGATGTGCCGCGGCGAAAGCCGCACGGGCGACCGAAAGGCCGCCCGGTTTGTTGCGCCTCGAATCGGATTGACTTGCCCGGCCGCGAGGACCTATAGTTGCCGTTGTACCGTGCGAGGTCATCGAATGAAGGCCGCCCTCATCTCCCTGGCGATGGTCCTGGCCCTCGTGTCGGGCGCCGCTCGCGGCGCGCCGGCCGACGAGCGGCCCAGAGCGCCGGCCAAGGCCGAGGCGCCGAAGGCCCCGGCGGCCGAGGCGGGCGCGAAGGACGAGGAGCCGAAGCTCGTCTTCGCTCAGTGGCACGCGCTCTACCTGGGAGGGGAGAAGGTCGGGTACCGGACGGCGAGCCTCTACCGCCTCTCGGGCGGCGGGCAGCGGCTCGAGACGAACGAGTTCCTCCGGCGGTCGCGGCGCGAGGACCGGTTCAGCTACTACAAGATGATCCGGGCGGACCTGGACGCCAAGGGCCGGCCGGCCGCCCTCGATTGCCGCGTCAAGTCCGCCGAGCGCGAGTGGCAGGTCATGGGCAAGGCCGCGGGCGATGAGTTCGCCCTGACGCGCGTCGCGGGCACGGTCGAGACGAGCGCGAAGATTCCCCTGGGCGAGGACCTCATGTTCCGTTCCTGGACGCTCCCCGCCACGATGCGCAGCGGCGCCCGCGAAGGCGAGACGCGACGCTGGACGGTCCTGGACGAGAGCCTCGGCGGCGTCGTCCACGACCCGTGCCTGGTGAGAATCCTCGGGACGCGGACCTTGCCGGCGGGAGCGGGGAACTCGATCACCGGCACGGCCGTCCTCTGGGCCCTCGGGGCGGAGCAGGTCACCGTCTTCACCGACGCCGAGGGGCGCGACCTTCGCAGCGTGTGGCAATCGTCGTCGATGGTGGCCGTGGCGACGGGCCTGTCGGAGGCGCGGAAGCTCACGACGATCGACATGCCGCCCGCCGCGGCGGGCGCGGCCGTCGAGGGGCTCCTGGGGAACCGCTACACGAGCGCGCGGCTGGGGTACGCGATGAACGTGCCGCCGTGGCCGTACGTTCTGGACGTCACGCGGGAAACGGGCCTCGCGCGCCTGCGGAGCGCCGTCGGCCAGGAGGCGCTGGTCGTCTATCCGGTGCCGTCGAACGAGCCGTTGCACGCGGCGGCTGTGACCGACGCGACGTGGGACCGCCTGGCGGGCCTCCTCCAGCAGCAATGGGCTTCGCGGTTCGAGGACGTCGTCATCGAGAAGGCCCGGGCCGATCACGTCGCGGAGCGCGCGGCCCGGATCATCACCGGGACGGCCCGGATCGGCTGCACGCCGCTGCGGTTCCGGAACTTCGTGTTCATCGGCGAAGGGTTTGCATACCTGGTAAGCGTGACGTGCGATGCGGCGATGGCGTTCGACGACACGCTGGGCGCCCAGGTGCCGCAATCGTTCCACTTTGCCGCGCCCGAAGGGCAACTGGCGGTGATGAGCTTCGGCGACCGGTTCGAGAGCGTCAAGTACGGGTTCGCGGTCCGCAAGCCGGGCCCGCGCTGGAAGGTCCCGATGCAGCACGACGGGCCGGCGACGGCGATGGAGCTGGTGCGGGACGACCTTTCGGCGGTGGCGATCGTGCGCCTGCTGCCGCCGCGCCCGGGCCAGGCGTTCAAGGACTTCGTCGCGGACCAAGCGGAACTGGCGTCGGACAACCTGACGGTGAAGAAGCCCGAGATCCGCCCGACGAAGCTGGGCGGCCGCGACGCCCTGGAGATCGTCTACGAAGGGAAGCTCCTCTCGGACCAGCCCGCCCGCGCCACCGGCATCTACGTGCCGCTGGAGGGCCGGATCTTCTGCCTGATGCTCATGGCCCGCAAAGACGCCGGTGCCGACGCCGTCAAGGAGTTGGAAGCCGTGCGCGAGGGCGTGACGTTTGGCCGCGCGGAGAAGTAGTATGACGCATTGCATCGCACTGCGGCTCCTGGTCGCCGCCGCCCTGGCGGTCGGCGCCTCCAATGCCGGCGCGGCCACGACGAAGGACTTGAAGGACCTGCGCGTGAAGCCGGCCGAGAAGGAAGCCGCACCCGCCGACGCCGCCAAGGCCGCCGAGAAGCCGACGACGCAGGCGCCGGCCAAGGTCGGCTCAATCGTCGTCTTTCCGATCACGAGCCAGGAGGAGGGCCTCGGCAAGCAGGTCGGCGAAATGCTTCGCGCCAAGGCCAAGCGGCTCGGTGCCACGACGTTCGACCCGTCGAGCGTGACGGACGCCCTGGCGGGCGAGACGGTGACGCCCGACACGCCGCCCGCCAAGCTTGCGGCCCTCGTCAAGGACAAGTTCCAGGCCGAGGTGGGCGTGACCGGTCACGTCAAAGGCCAGTCGCCCGGCCCGTACGAGGTCCGCCTGGTGGCCGTCTACCCGGCCGACAAGGGGCCGCCGCGCGTCATCGAGAACCTGTACGCCTGCGACTACCACCAGATCATTCCGCTGGAGATGGCCCGGGCGGTGCGCGACCTCCTGGGCCTGCCGCCGGCGGCCGACCCGAACGCCCTCGACCCGGACGCCGAGAAACGCTGGAAGGACGGGCCGAACCTCGTCCGGAACCCCGGCTTCGAGGTCCCCAACGCCGACAAGACCGGCCCCGCCGACTGGCAGGACGTCGGCAAAATCAAGACCGGCGGCGTGGTCTCGTGGGTCCCCAACCCGGACGGGCCCGGCAAGGTCGTCAAGTTCGACCTGGACGAGGACACCGCCGAGAACTACGGCGTCGCGTGGTACGGCGACTGGATTGCCCTGGAGGCCGGGGCGACGTACCGATTCTCGTGCCGCTATAAGTCGATGGGGCCGACGCCGAAGATCTTCCTCAAGGGATACCATGCGTTCGACGCGACGGACCTCTCCCCCGCCCAGCGTCGCGAGGTGTACCGCCGCCAGGTCCACCCGGGCGGCCCGGGCGGCCAATGGAATACCGTCGTGGCCGACTTCGTCCCGTCGGTGTTCAACAAGGGGCAGGTGCCGACCTTTCTGAAGGTGGACCTGTACGCGTATTATCCGGCGGGGATCATCTACTGGGACGACATCGTGCTCAAGAAGGTCCGCGACGTGGACCCGACGGCGGTGATTGCGCCGCCGCCGTCGCCGGAGGCGAAGAAATAACAACAAATGCACAAGAGCGGGCTCACGCAAAGCCGCAAAGACGCATGCATCTTGGCGGCTTTGCGTGAGCCCGCTTTTCATGCCACTCTTTTCCGTAGCCGTTTTCTTCGACCTACTTGCCCTTTCCGGGCGCGAACGGGCCGGCGTTCCTCAGAAAGTCCACGTGCATCTTTCCGCCGCAGCCGTTCCAGCCGGCGGGGCTCCACGGCTTGGAGAAGATATCGAGCCGCCCATCGCCGTCGAGGTCGGCGACCTGGAGCTCGTGGCCGCCGAGTTTCGTGTCGAGGATGATCCGTTCCGCAAAGCGTCCGCCGCCAAGGTTCTCCCAGATCACCCAGCGCGGGTCCTGGCGCCCGGGCGGCAGAAGCTCCTCCTGCTCGTTGACCAGGATGTCGAGGCGGCCGTCGTTGTTGAAGTCGGCCACCGCGAGCGAGTGGAGCGAGCCGTACGGGAAGCTCATCGGCAGGTCCTCGCGCGTCCACCGGCCGCCCTTCCCGTCGGTGTTGCGGAGCACGGCCACCTTGCTGTCGGCGATGTCGCAGTCGGCCATAACAACTTCCTTCCTGCCGTCGCCGTCGACGTCGGCCATGATGCAGCGGACGCACATCCCGAACGGGCCGACGCGTCCGAAGGGGATGTTCTTGTGCGGCACCCACTCCGTGCCCTTGCCGTCCTTGTTCTCGAACCAGGTGTCGGCGCAGACGAGGTCGACGTGGCCGTTGCCGGCGATGTCGCCGAAGCCGGCGGGGGCGATCGCCCCGTGGACGCAGGGGCCGATCCGGTGCTTCGCCCACGGCTTGGCGGCGTCCGGCGGGACCTTGTACCACACGAGGCCCTTCTCGGCGGAGCCGGTGACGATCTCCAGCTTGCCGTCGCCGTCGAGGTCGACGGCGATGACGTCATGGGCCCCGCCGCCGTCCGGGTCGAAGACATGGCGCTCGAACTCCTGCTCGCGCGGCTTCCCGGTGTTCCGGAACCACACGCCGCTGCCCACGGCGTCGACCCAGCCGTCGCCGTCGACGTCGAGCGCCGCGAGGCCGACGTCGGAGGCGGAGTCGCGGCCCAGTACGTGCCGAGCCCACTTCGAGTCGCCCTCGTACTGGTACCAGTAGAGCGTCCCTTCCCCCTCCTTCCCCTTGCGGCCGAGGATGAAGTCGGGCTTGCCGTCCTTGTCGAGGTCGGCCACGGCGGTCTGCCCGTAGTCGCCGATGCCCCCGGGGGTCGGAAGCGTCGTGTCGATGAAGTGGTGCTCGAATTTCAGCGTCGAACCGGGGGGAGACGGCATGGTCACTGCCTTTCCGGATGAACAAAGGCCACGGCCACGGCGCCTCACGCAAAGACGCCAAGACGCAAAGAGAGGCGCAAAACGTCAAAGACCGAAGGAACGGAAAGACGCAAGAACCAAGGCCGGCCACACGCCTGTTGCAGCGCCTTTCCTTTATCTCTTATGTCGACTCTTTTCTTTGCGTCTTTGCGGCTTTGCGTGAGCCCGCTTTTGTGCCTCTTCTTCCGTGGGGCTGTTACCCGATGCGAATTTCCTTCCCCAGCGCCGCCGACTTGAAGAGGTCCTCCGTCCGGGTGAAGCACCGCGCGGCATCGAGCTTGAAGTCCTTGGCCGCCTGGGCCAGCCGCGCCGGGTCCGCGTCGCAGAGGGCCGCGATGGTGCAGGCCGGGTGCTTCGCGTAATCGTTCAGGTGGGCCCGGCCCATGCCCAGGCCGATGACCGCCACGTTCACGTGGGTGAGTTTCGCAGGCATAGTCCTCCCTTTCGATAAGTGCCGAGGGGTATGCTCGCGTGGGCGGGGCCGGTTGTCAAGATACAGAGAGTTTCAGGTTTCAGGTTTCAAGTTCCAAGCGGAAGGCCACGGCACCCGGAACCGAAGGGGTCAGGAGCTCTATCCGTTAAGCTCCTGACCCCTTGCCTTGCGCAACGTATGCCACCGAAGGGGTCAGGAGCCTTACAGATAGGGCTCCTGACCCCTTGCCTTGCGCAATGTATGCCAATGAAGGGGTCAGGAGCCTTACAGATAGGGCTCCTGACCCCTTGCCTTGCGCAACGTACGCCACCGAAGGGGTCAGGAGCCTTACAGATAGGGCTCCTGACCCCTTGCCTTGCGCAACGTACGCCACCGAAGGGGTCGGTAGTGGGTCAATTTGCAAATATGTTTGGCATGCCCTTTGCTCGAAGGGAACCGGCCAGGGGAGCGGTTTGAAATGACGATCTGCCCTATGACGTTTACAAACAGAAAACGTCATTAGGCTTCTGGTGAGGATTGAAATGTTGGAGGAAAATAGGACGCCCACCGAATTCCGTCCGGTGGGCGTGTCGTCGGATTTCTGAATAGACTTCGCTTACTTTGTTGGCCAAACCTCCTTAGCTTCGACCCCTAGCGCCTTGGCAAATTTCTCGACCGTGCTTCGCTGTGGGCGGCACTTGCGTCTTAGCATCATGGAAATAGCGGGCTGCCCAACGCCTGTCTTCTCGGCCAATTGCGCTTGGGTTACTTTGTGACTGCTCATAAGATGCTTGAGATTCTCCGAGAAAACCGTTTCCTCGTCATCCATCGTGCGTTCTATGGTGGTGGACTCTGGGCCACAGATATCGGCAGCGCTTTCAAGGTCGATTCCAAAGCCTTTCTCTTGACGAAAGAGAATTTCGACAAGGGTGTCAGTCGCGGCATGTCTTTCCTCGTCTGTCGCCTCCCGATCATTGAACACCCCCACCATGTCCTCAATCATCTGCCTTACTTCCGAACTTCCTTCAGAATAGGCAGGGAACATCCCCGCAAAAAGCCCCGCCATCTGAGGCTGAAGATCAGCGTGCGGCGACACGCCGGACCGAACAGAATGTAGCGTAACGGTCATGCGGCACCTCCATAGAAATCTAAAACCACCTGCCGTTTTCTTGTCCTAAAGATCAGCAATTCGCGGCTAGTAAACCCATCGCGCTTCTTCTGCGCAGCGTGAAGAATCCAAATGATGGGCCATTCACCTTCTTGTTGCTTGCCAGCCACGAAGAAAATCAGCCTCAAGTTGTCTCGCCCCGCAATGGTCCCGTCAATCCGCAATTCGCCAACGTTCTCTCTATGAAGCGACTTTATCCAGTCCCAGTCAACGTCCAACAGGACGCCGGAATCGTCCGTGGGATTCTTCGCGGGCCAGTACCTAAGCTTGAGGGCTTGGGCTCGGAGTTCCATGCAGTCGGCAGTCTTGGGGAACAGGCGGCGTGCGGCACTCAGGGCCGATCTGAGGGCCCTCACGCGGTAGTTACCGCTTAAGCCAGCGCCAGGCGACTCGCTGCCCATGCCTGTGTCCCCCACTTCCTTCTGCGCCTGTAATATAACATATTATCGGGTCCGAAGACAACTTGCATAACACAATTCTTCGCCAGTTAGAGCAGGTTGATATCGTAACCCATTGCAGCACCTAGTCTTGCGTGCAAGCAATTTTTTGTGATGTTTTGTGTGATTTTTCTTGAGTCGGACGCGGAGGACTCGCGCCACACGACGGATAATGGCACTCAGGGTTCGGCCTCTTGCGTGGGCCCGATTTCGGCGTCAGAGGCGGCATTGGCCTCTATTTCTTTCAGTTTTCCGGCCTTTAACCAGCGGGCCCGGACCGCTGCGCGCGCTATGTCGCTTCGTTCTCCCTCTACAACTTTTGCCGCGTCCACATGACGACCAAGGAAACGCCCGCCATGTCAACCGCCCTGGCCGATCATCCGTGGACGGTTGCCGAGCTTGTCGCCCTGACCGAGAAAAAATCAAACTGCCCCACTATTATGGGGTCAGGAGCCTTACAGATAGGGCTCCTGACCCCTTGACGCCCGCGTTTCGCGGGGTACGCTTGCACATCAGCCGGATAGGAAAGGAGGGACCCCATGATGCGCGTCAAGCTTTCCGCCGTCCTCGAAGCCCTTGAGATGCAGGGCGACGAGGTCCACGCCTCGGTCGACCGCGTGACGGGCGATGTGGTGGTTCTGACGGACGAGGAACTCGGCGCGGCCGAGGACGAGGCCGACCCGTCGGAGTTTCCCGAGTGGCAGCGGCCGAACATCGAGCAGGCCAAGGCCGTCCAGGCGGACGAAGGCGGCCGGTTCGTGGCCTTGCCGGACCGATTTGAAATCGACGAGTGGCGGATGATGCGTGATTTCGCCATGAGCCTGCCCGACGAAGGGGCTTCGAGTGACCTGCTCGACGCGATCCATGGCCGCGGGGCCTTCCGGCTGTTCAAGGACTGCCTCCGCCGGCTGGACAAGGAGAAGGCGTGGTTCGCGTTCCGTGATGCCCAGTATCGTCAGGTTGCCGTGGACTGGTGCCACGAGAACGGAATCGAGGTCGAAGAGAACGCCTGAAGTCAGCGGCGGCGGCGCAGGGCTACGAGGCCGCCCAAGGCTACCAGGGCCAGCGTGGCGGGCTCCGGCATGAGAGTCAACGCGCCGAAACTCATGCCG
>Ga0209777_10002731_pt1 | contig 22773 bp, 25 predicted proteins | sample FrelakmetHBP12HB_FD_187147 | JGI IMG/M metagenome (GOLD analysis project Ga0209777, IMG submission 187147) | Freshwater lake sediment microbial communities from the University of Notre Dame, USA, for methane emissions studies -HBP12 HB (SPAdes)... | ecosystem: Environmental > Aquatic >...
GTAGACATTCATCCCGGATATTTCAGAAATTGTCGGAGAGTACACGAGGGGAGTGTGGATGATGTGCGGAGAAATCCGCATTTCAGCTGCCTTGATATCTGCAAGCGAGACCATAAATGAAAAAGGTATTCGGGAGGTTATGAGGGTTACGTCTAAAAAATGATTCAGAGATCGTCGCTATCAAACAATCACAGGAAAACCCGCTACCTTAAAAAAAAAGAATTCGCTGACTAGTGATGTGAGGAAAAAGAATAGATGGGCATTATTATGCATTTCTTTTCTTGATCATCTCAAGTGCTTCGAATGCTTCCCGTCTCACTGCAATATTTTCATCGTTGAGGAGGCTGGTCAGGTGGTCAACTGCTTTCTGATCACCGATCTCTCCGAGCAGGAGCGAAGCACGTTTCCTTACATCGCCCTGATCATCTTTTAACACCATTATCAGGGGTGTTGTTGCTGGCTGCCCGAGCATCCATAGCGCTTCCATTGCACTTGTTCTCGCCATCGTATCTCCATTGCGGAAAACCTGCATAAGTGGAGCAATGGCAGGAACTCCCAGAGCCGCAAGTGCTTTTACGACTTCAATACGGACTGACCTTTCAGGATCATCGAGTGCCTTCACAACCGACGGGATTGCCTTGATATTTCCGATCTGCCCAAGCACTTCTACCGAACCCTTGCGGATACCCGGGTTCTGATCACCGAGTGATTTGATCAAAGCATCAACGGAGGGTTCGCCAATGGTGACAAGAGCGAGCGTCGCCCTGAGGCAGATATCCTCATTTGGATCAATGAGTGCACGGATAAGCGGTTCTATTGATGGCTCTCCGAGTGAACAGAGTGTTGCCATTGCGGACATACGGACGGGCTCTTTTACGTCATTGAGTGTTTCGATAAGTGGCCCGATTGCCCGTGGATTCCCGATACGGCCGAGGGCAACTGCACTCTCGTATCGGACCATCGCATCTGGGTCTTTGAGAGATTCAATGAGCTGGGGGACAGCCCGTATCTCACCCAGGACCCCGAGGGCCTGAACAGAACCTCGCCGGATAAACGGGTGGCTGTGTTTCAGCCCCTGAATTAACGCACCCACCGATGGTTCACCGATCAATTGAAGCGCACGGATGATTTCCTGCCGTACATCTTCACCTGGCTCGTGCAACGCCTCAATCAACGGTCCAACAGCAGGAGCGCCAATCTTTCCAAGAGTATCTGCGGATCCGCGCCTGATGATCCAGTACTCATCCTTGAGTCCACGGATGAGCGGTTCGATGAATGGCTCACCAAGGTCGCCGACCGATCGCACTGCACTCCATCGGGCATCAAGATCGCCTTCACTAAGTGCCGTGAGGAAGCTTTCGTAGCGCACCGTTTGCGTACGTAACTGTGCTTCCTCTCTCTCCTGTTTCCCCCCTTCCTCGCCTTTTCCTGACTTAAACATATTGAGGAATTTCTTTGTAATGCCCATGTACGTTCTCCGAACGAGTATTTGTATAAAATCCTTCAAATAGGTATCGGATACCTGTGACAGGTTTTAATCACCTTTGGGATAATTAAACCGGTTTTTTTACAAATTTGTAGAATTATTCAGAACTTCCAGTGGATGTAATATTGTGAAAACACTCCAGCAATAAACAGAATACACTGACTTGTCTGTGTAAAAACAGCAGGTGAATTACCGGGGGTTGAGCCTTTACATTTGCATCACAATGAATGCAAAGGCAGGTGCAGAATCTACCGGATTGTGCGGGAAATTCGGATGCAACGATTATAGTTGATAATCAGGAGTGAATTCGTTTTGAGATCGAGAGGTCCTGACGGCATTTAGCTCCACTTATTTTGACGAGTCCATCCGTCCAAAATATCGCTCGAGGATTGTGTGTCGCTTTTAATTGGGAAGTTTAAATCTGGAGTATCAAGAGTAAGGAAAAAAATGCGCAGAATAAATCCCTGAGATAAGGGTTAATTGCCTAGCAAACTCCTGAATATTCCGCTATATTATGACAATTTTTTATCCATTTATCAATACAATTCCAGAAAAGGGAGTGGGATAGAGCCACTTGTAACATTTTTTATGATTATGAGGTGAAACCAATCGTGAATTGTGTGGTACTGGATGTTGTTTTTGGGATATCATATATGTGTATTGAATAGCTGCCGGTTGGCATTGAGTTGTCAAGAGTATATTTAAAATTCCAGGTTTTATCTGCCATAACAGAGAGCGAACCCAATTCAACACCACTGGAGAATCTTTCAGGCCCATATAATACGAGTAAAACATTTTGAGCACCGGTTGTACATCGGCCCGAAAATGTGATGACCTCTCCTCTGGCAGCCGCATAAGGATTCGCTGCAATAGATACTTCTCCCCCTCCAACAACAGAAAATTCAACCCTGGCGGATGTAGTTTTTTGGGCGTCCTCCACTATAAGGGTGTATGAACCTGACTGGATAGAAAACCCTGGATTCCAGGTATAACTCCACGAACCGACGGAATTTGCTTTTTGTCGGTCCAGAAGCACCCCGTTAGAATAATATCCTGGCCCGTATAGTGTCAATGAAACACTATCAGAGCCAAAACTCGAGCCTGAAAACAGAATCGAGTCTCCAAAAATCATTGTATCCTTACTCGCCTGGACGGTAACTTTGGATGGTGAAGGTGTGGTTAATGGAGATTTTTCCTGAGGCACCTGAATATCGGGATGATGTGTTAATGCAGCATAATAATGAGATGTACCTGACGATACCAAAATGGTTGTTGACCAACTTTGATATTCGGGATAACGGAATTCAAGTGTATGATTTCCTGGTTCCACATTGGTAATAGTGCTTGGTGTACTACCCTGATATTGACTGTCAAGGTATACTTGAGCACCGGAAGGTGATGATGCAAGTTGAAGGGTGCCTTTCTCCTGACTTGATATGCATCCTGAGATTAACACACAACCTACAAAGATTAAAATAAGAAGCTTCCCTTCCATTGTTACACTCATCTCTCCTACGATAACCGTTATTGCGCAGCATTATATAGGTTTGCAAAAAAAGAATCCTTCAAAAAACAGCCGGTATAGTCGCTCAACAACACCTCGTAAGGCGCAGGATTTCCTGAGCGAGTGCGACACTCTTTTCTTCATCGATCATGAGCGTATCAAACCTTACAGAATTGCTAACCTCTATCGGATCCCGGATATCCTGCACGAAGATGTCGGTGATCCCTTCGTAGCAGTTTAACGTCCCCATGGAACTGGGTTCGAATCCTGCTGCCTGCATGAGAGCACCAGCAGGACCGCTGACCGGGGTATTACCAATGAACGGACTTACTGCAATCACTAATTTGTCAATCAGGGCAGGTTGTATTCCCTCACAAGCAAGGATCGGGGAAATACTGGTGATTGGATTGGACGGCCCGATCACCACAGCATCGCTTGCTTCAATCACTGCAAGAACTTCCTCGGTTGCCACAGGAGGTTCATTAAAACTTCTCACCACCTGCTCTATTTCGATCTTTCCTTTTGCCCGTACCCAGTATTCCTGGAAGTGAATCAGGCCGAGATCTGTTTTTACCTGTGTTGTCACTTCGGTATCTGTCATGGGGAGCACAGTCTCCCGGACACCGAACCGGTCGCAGAGAATTTTTGTAGCATTGGTCAGCCGCATCCCGTTTCTCATCATCTCGCCGCGGGCGATCTGCACTGCACGGTCCTTGTCACCGATTGCGATGAACTCATCAATACCCAGCCGGGCAATCTCTTCATGAGTAGTGAACGAATCGCTCCTGATTCCCCACCATGTGTCGGTATTGAGGATACCGGCAAACAAGTACATAACCGTGTCAAGATCCGGTGAGAGGTGATTTCCCGATATCCAGATATCTTCGGCAGTGTTAACGATGACAGAGATTTCATGCCGGTCCATCACCTTCTGCATGCCCCGCAGGAGCTTCGGGGTGCCTGTCCCGCCCGAAAGGAACGTAATCATTACTCAATACTTTTATGCCTTGTATATGAAGATTCTTTTAGTGAAATTGTGAAGATAATAAAAGACCCGGTCCATGGTTATGTTGAGGTGGAGGATTTTGCATTAGCCCTGCTTGATTCTCAAGTACTTCAGCGCCTCCGTTACATTAAACAACTCGGTTTTTCGTATCTTGTGTATCCAGGTGCCAATCACACGCGGTTTGAACACTCGCTCGGCACCATGTTTCTTGCAGATGTTGCCTCACGCCGATTCGGGCTTTCTGAAAATGAGCATACTTTGGTCGTCGCTGCAGCACTTCTCCATGACATCGGGCACGGGCCTTTCTCCCATGCGAGCGAACCGCTTATGGAGAAATTCCTGCATCGTACCCATGACGATATTGATATGATTGTTGAGGAACAGGTGGGCGGTCTGCTCCGTTCATGGGGGATTGATCCTGACGAACTATGCGCCGTTGTGAAAGGAAAGCATTCATTGTCCCAAATAATTCACGGCGATCTGGATGTGGACCGGATGGATTACCTTCTTCGGGATGCCTATTATACCGGTGCACCCTACGGTTCCGTTGATGCACAGCGCCTCATCCGTTACCTGATCCGGACGAGTGAAGGTACCGTTCTTGATGAGAATGGGGTGAATGCGGCCGAATCGCTGCTCATTGCCCGTACTCTCATGCGGCCGACCGTGTATTATCATCATGTGAGTCGGATTGGAGAGAGCATGTTCCAGCTGGCAGTCCTGGAACATCTCGAAGGTACAAAAAAAGAGGATTCTCAACGCCTCTTTCAGATGGATGACGCGACCTGTATTCATGTATTGCGTACCTCAGAAAATCCTGTTGCCCGGGACCTTGCCCTCCGGCTCTATGAACGCCGGCTCTATAAACGGGCAATCTACGCGGGGAGTGATCGTGTAAGTACACCGCTATTTGAGCAGGGAGTACCATTAGAAAAATGCCGGGAATTCGCGGCAAAGATTGCATCCAATGCCGGCCTCCTGCCACATGAGGTCCTGGTAGATATACCCTCGACTCCCCGTGAGATGTCGCTTGGAGTACAGGTAAAGAACCGGCATACGGTTGTTGGTTTTAAAGATATCTCCCCACGTGTCCGAACCCTCAATACAACGCGACGCGAACAGTGGCGCCTCGGTGTGTATACACTTCCTGAACACAGGGATTTGATTGCCGAAGTGGGCTGCGAGGTTCTGCACATAAAAAAACCGACACGACAGGATACACTGTTTTAACGGATTTCTGGTGAGCTACTCACTCCTGATCTGCATCAGTAATGATCTTCTTTCCTGTAAATGATCCGGTCAAAATTTTTTATGCCATTCCTCATGGGACACTATTACTGTCGTCTGTTTTAACTCTTTGTGCGGGATAAGGATACTTTGAACTGATGGTGTATACAATAGATTCCTGAAGTACATAAATAAAAAATATTATATTACCCCCTCCTAACACTCACCCATATGAAAAACAGTGCATTCATCTTTCTTACGCTGATCTTTGCGGGAGCAATAAGTGTCGGATGTATCCAGGGCCTGATACCTGGCGCCACTCCTGCACCTACTCCTATACTAACATCAGAAGTAACACAAACCCCAACAATTCCCATTCCACAACCCTCGTTTTCGATGGGCGATCATTACCTGAAGAAGTCGTACACCTTCCAGAGTGAGAAGCAAATTTATGTGGAAGATATCCGGGTGGACAGTGCCTCGTGGGGTATAGGGTTTGATGTGCTTCCGCTCAAAGATGATACAATTTATACCTGGTTCGAGATGAATGTCACCAATACTGATACAGGGCAGACAGATACCTATGGCTACGGTCGTACCAATGGTTTTGAGCTCAAGCACCTGATACCAATGTATAATACCGGACCGTACAAAATCGAGATGAGAGGCAATCTCACGAAAGTGGATGTCGCGGTGGCGAAGAGGAACCCCTGAATATCGAGGTGAATGCAATGATAGAAGACTGGATTGTAGTGATATGTGGTGTCGTGGCAATTGTTGTTGTCATGACCGTTACGCTGTTGAAACTTCGCAGTGCCGAGCGCAGGATGCACGAAAGCACCTACAAACTCAAGGTCTATACGGATCTGTTGAATGCGATTACCGAGCTGAACCTGGCCACCGGTGATCCTTACAAGATTGACATCGCAAAAAAGAACCTCGCCATAACGCTCAACCGCTTGAATCTCGTGGGAAGTTCCGGTGTGCTCAAGAGCACAAGCGATCTTTTAGACTTTTTAAATGAACACAAAGACAAGGACTACGATACACTCCGCCTTCACAATATTCTCAATACTCTCGTAATCGAAGCACGCCGGGATCTTAACCCAACACATGCACGCCGCGTGGAGGAAGCGCACGTGCGGTACCGCTTCTTTGCGCCACCAAAAACAAAATGAATGTTTGTATTTCTATCTAGGATTCCGGCATAAACTCTTTTTATCCTGAATCAGACATTGGTATCACAGGAGAGCGTGAGTGTACGATGAAAAAAGAGTATGTTATCGGAGTGACTGGAGCGAGCGGGGCGTGCTATGCCCGACGCCTGCTCGAGGTACTCTGCAGGGATTCGAAGGTTCACATCATCGTTTCGGATGTTGCACAGCAGATTGCCATCCACGAAGGTGTTTCCTTTGAAGGATTCAATGCAACATACCATACGATTAACAAGATTGCCGCACCGATCGCGAGCGGATCCAACAGGTTTGACGGGATGGTAGTAATTCCCTGTAGCGCAAAGACACTTGCAGCAATTGCTATGGGGTATGCAGACAACCTGATCACCCGGACCGCAGATGTCTGCCTCAAGGAGCACCGTACATGTATTCTTGTCACAAGGGAGACCCCGCTCTCTAAGATCCACTTAAAGAACATGCTCGCAGCAGAGGATGCAGGGGCGACGATTATGCCGGCCAGCCCCGGTTTCTACCACAATCCGGAAACGATAGATGATCTGGTTGACATGGTTGTCGCCCGCGTACTCGATCATCTCGAAGTAAAACATACTCTTGTAAAGCGCTGGAGCGGTTACGATGCGTGATTTCATAGAAAAAATGCGGGAACACGGGCTCGTTGTTGATGTAGAAGAGCCTGTTTCTGCTGACATGCAGGCGCCAAAGATGGCGGCCTCTACAGATAAACTCCTGTTTTTCCATAAGATCGAAGGAGCGCGGGCAGTCATGAACCTGACTGCAAGCCGTCGCGCTCTCTCCATTGCTCTTGGGATTGACGTGAAGAAGATGGTAAAAACACTTGCTGATGCGAAATTTTGTGGAAAGGTAAAAACGGGAGGTACGCTCACGATGAAACCCCCCGATCTCTCCATAATTCCCATCATGCACCATTTCCCCAAGGATGCCGGGAAGTATCTTACCTCGGGGATTGTCTTCTCTCGGTTTGAGGGAGTGGAGAATGCATCCATCCACCGGATGCTGGTACTGGACAATCACCGTGTGGCCGCACGTCTTGTTGAGGGGAGGCATACGCATGTGATGCTCGGAAAAGCATTGGCAAAGGGTGAGAAACTCCCCATTGCGGTTACCATTGGGACACATCCTGCTGTGACTTTTGCCAGTTGCACCCGTGTTCCTCCCGGTATGGAACTTGGTTTTGCAGCCGAACTCCTTGGGGGTGAAATTACCGTCCGGCAGTGCAGTAATGGTGTGCAGGTTCCGGATGCTGAGATCGTCTTGGAAGGATATATCGGGGGGGAAGTCACTGAAGAGGGGCCTTTTGTCGACATCACCGGAACCTATGATCCCGTGAGACGGCAACCGGTGATTGAATTTACCGGTATGCACATCAAACCGGATTATATCTATCACGGTATCCTGCCTGGAGGCGATGAGCACAAGATGTTAATGGGCGCTCCTTATGAGCCGAAAATTTATCGTGCGGTTGCCGGAGTGACCGAAGTGAAGAATGTCGTGCTGACCAAAGGAGGTTGCGGCTATCTCCACGCGGTAATCCAGATTAAAAAAAGTACTCAGGGCGATGCAAAAAATGCGATTATGGCGGCATTTGCCGCTCACACATCCTTAAAACACGTTGTTATTGTAGACGAGGATATCGATCCCTGCGATCCCCATGACGTAGAGTATGCGATTGCGACCCGCGTAAGCGGCGACCGTGACGTCATGGTGATCACTGGTGTGCGGGGGTCGTCACTCGATCCCTGCCAGCTCGAGGATGGAACCAACGTGAAAGTCGGGGTCGATGCGACAATGGTGCTTGGACGCGAGGATGACTTTTCGCGTGCGACCTGGTGATCCGATGTATCTTGATCCTGACGAGGAGAAGATGCTTGCCGGTGAGAATGGCGAGACCCGGCAAAAGATGCTGGAACTTCTCGTTGCTCTCGGGAAGGTCTTTGGTGCAGAACGTCTTGTCAGGATCAGGAGTGCGCAGGTCAGCGGGGCATCGTACAAAACAATCGGTGAATACGGGCTTGCATGGCTTTCGAGTCTTGATGCCCGTACAGTGGTTCCGGCGGTATTGAATCCCATTGGCATGCCGCGTGGACGCTGGCAGGAGATGGGTATCGAACCAGCGTTTGCAACACGACAGCTGGCTGTGATCGCGGCATATGAACGGCTCGGGGTTATCCTTGAATGCACCTGCACTCCGTATTACCTGCATGAAACTTCTTTTGGCGATCATCTTGCATGGTCGGAATCATCAGCGGTCAGTTACGCCAATTCGATCATTGGGGCGCGGACGAACCGGGAGGGGGGACCTGGGGCGCTTGCTGCAGCCCTGGTTGGAAAAACCCCCTGTTATGGGTTACATCTTGATAAAAACCGTCAACCCGATGTGATCATTGAAGTAAAATCCGATGAAAAAGACTGGGGCATTGCCCGTTACGGTGCGCTTGGCTATCATTCCGGGAAACTGGTGGGCAATAAAATACCGTATTTTCTGGGTATTACTCCTGATCATGACCAGCTGAAAGCACTCGGTGCTGCAATGGCGGCAACCGGGGCGGTGGCTCTCTATCATGTCAATGATGTAACCCCGGAGGCAAAGAAGAACCAGTATGATCTTTCAGGTCTTGAGATTATTACGGTTGAATCCGCTGAAATCGACCGGCTTTTTTCAGAGATACATGTCGATGCAGTTGCTGTCGGCTGCCCGCACTGCTCGCCTGATGAACTAGTAGATATCGCCCGGCTCCTGAAAGGAAAAACTGTCATAAAACCCCTTTACGTCTTTGCTGCACAGGGAGTAATTGATAACAATAGTATGACCGTCAATACCATTGAGAAAAGTGGTGCCCGGGTCTTTGCCGACACCTGTATGGTGGTCTCCCCGGTGATGGAACGATACCCGGCAATTATGGTGAACAGCGGTAAAGCGCTTGCCTATGTGCCGGATATGTGCGGTGCGGTTGCCCGGATAGGTTCGATTGAAGAGTGCGTGGCAGTAGCAACATCGTAATCGCTGGTATCTAGCTCCAGACACTTTTTGTCCAATATAATAAAGTAACAAGATCCGAATAAAAAAATGGGTTAGTTATCACGTGAGAGAGAGCAGGATTTTTTTTATCTCCGCTACTGCGGCCGGCTCCGGGTTCTTTCCCGGGCCAACACTCTGCCCGAATGAAAGGATTTTCTCGACTTTATTTTTTGTCATACTGCCAAAGGGCAAATTATCCCAAATCTTCTGATCAATTACATTCCAGGTGCATTGCAACAGATGCCCGAGGAGATCAATATCTTCCCGGGTAAATGAGCTCCAGTCTGTGCCAACGCCATGTTTGATTTTTTTTATTGCCTCTTCCACCATCTTTTCACGGTGCACATGGTACAGCCGTCTTCCCACTTCTTTCTGCGATACATCCGGCATTGTGTTCTCCTCCACATTCTCATTTGGGGATGATGTATCAATCCCATTCCCTATCCATATACTTTGTGGCGAACAATACTGCACATATTGTTCATCACCAATTTATGGAATAAAAATTATCCTGACAAAAGCAGACATCGGAAAACAATATTAACAAGTAACGGGATAATTCCCACAAACCATAACCTATGTACGGAACTACGGATGATACTCTGGGAAGAAGGCTATTTCAGGTCCAGAAAGAAAAAGCAGTCGAAGATGCTTTAGAGAAAATACGGCATAAAATGGGAACCGAGTGGAATTCGGTCTCTCCGTCCGATTCCGAAGTGCTCAAAGAGATCCTGGGTGAAGTCTGGACATCTATCGACCGACATCAATGGGGGACCTATAGTTTCTCAAAACTATCAATACATGATATCAATTCACTGATAATTATCGGAAAAGAGGTAAAAGCCAAGCCTCCCCTGACCAACGATTTGCTAAAGTCGCTGGATAATATATTAAACCGAACAATGTAATTTATATTATTTATAATATTCTTGTACATCCAATATTTTGTCACGATTTTACACGATACTTTTATGGTAGATGACCCTGTTAGGTTACTATCATTGAGGAGGTATATAAAAAATGGTTGGTTGGGAGGTCCCTATCGGTGCAGCAATTGCCTTTTCAGCAGGTGCATTTGCAACAGGATGGGCGCAATCGCGGATTGGTTCAGCTGGGGCAGGAGCGATTGCCGAAAAACCTGAGACCGCAGGTTCAATCATCATTATCGAAGCAATCCCGGAAACACTGGTCATCCTGGGATTTGTGATTGCATCGATGATTATCCTTATGGTCAAGTAATCTCACGGTAGTAATAGCGCAGTGCTTACATCGCGTTCCCCGAGTATAACAACTTTTCTCCGGGCTCCCGAACCGGGAATAAACGGGAGCATTCCAAAGTGACATCGGGTTATTGGGGAGCCTTTTGGGAATAAGCGGGTGAAGCAATGGCATATGAAAACCTTTTAAAATCTGTTGAGGAGAGCGCGCAGGAAAAAGAGCGCGAGCTCAGAGAAAAAGCACGTACTGCCGTACAGCTAATTTCTGATGATATAAAGAGTCAGGTAACCGTGATCCAACAGTCGCTTCTGGCAGAGGCAAAAAAGGCTGCCACAATTGAGAAAAATAAACTCATCTACCTTACTAAAGGTGAGAATAAGGAAAAACTGATCAAAACAAAAGAAACGATATTTTCAAAAGCATTTGGTGACGCGGAACAGCGCCTGTTGCACCTGCGAAAGGACCCGAAGTATCCGGATATTTTAAAAAATCTGACCCGGGAAGCGGTCGGAGCACTGGGAGGAGAAACATTCCGTATCCATATTGACAAACGGGATGAGAATCTCATTAAAAAGATACTGTCCGAACTAAATCTGGCAGGAGAAGTCATTGCGGATCTCCCTTGTGCGGGGGGACTTATTGTAAGTGCGCAGAACGAATCCGTAAAAATTTCAAATACCCTTGAATCACGGCTGGAGAGGGCGAAAGAACAAAAAAAACTCGAAATCTACACAGTCCTGTACGGTGATTGACATGGATTACGGGTATGTGAATGCACGAATGCGCGGAATGAAAAGCCGTCTGCTGGACCGTCACACATTCGAAGATTTGATTTTTCAACCCGATCTTGATTCTCTTATTTCTAATCTTGAAAAAACACCGTATAAGGAGGATATTATAGAGGCAAAAGTCCTGTATCAGGGGGTCCTCTGCATCGAATATGCATTGAGAAAAAATTTTATCAGAACATTCAGGAATATCCTCGATTTCGTCAGGGAAAGCGAAGCAGAACGATATATCAGGATATTCCTGCACCGCTGGGATGTCCAGAACATAAAAACGATTCTCAGGGGAAAAAACATCCATGTAACCAATGAAGAAATTCTCGACTGCCTTGTACCCGCAGGGGAACTTGACGAGGTTACACTGACTGAACTTGTCAAGCAGCCGGATGTAAGGGCAGTTATCGATATGCTTGCAACTTGGGGAATCGTGTATGCAAAACCCTTAACGGAAAAATTTCCTGAGTATTTTGAAAAAAGCGATCTTGCCATTCTTGAATGCGCACTTGACAAATATTATTATAAGGAAGCCCTGGAAACGGTAAAAATCACGTCCTACAACACTATGCTGATCCGTGATATCCTTGCGACAGAGATCGATGTCGTAAACCTTAGAACCATTTTACGCATGATCCGCGACCACGTCGATAGTGCAGAAGCACAGGAATTTCTGATTGAGGGAGGCAAGGACCTTACTCCGGATATTTTGAATCAATTCATTGCCCTGCATTCGATCGAAGAGGTCCTCAAAGAAGTGGAACAAACCCAGTACCGGTTCCTTGCAGATGTTTCCGAAATCGCAATAAAAACGCAAAAAATTTCCGTCATTGAAAAGCAACTGGAAAAATTCCTGATTAAAAAAGGTGTGAGTGCATTTTCAGGTGATCCGTTGAGTATTGCCTCAGTTATCGGATATTTCTGGGCAAAATATAACGAAGTAACCAATATCCGGATTATTTCACGGTGTAAAACGGTGGATCTCCCGGATGAACAGCTCAAAGAGGAACTGGTGTATGTATAAATTTGTCATCGTAACGGATAGCGATCGTGCTTCAGGGTTCCGGCTGGCAGGTGTTGAGGTGCTGGAAGCGGGGAGTCCGGAGGAAGCGAAAAAAGTAATTTCCCCTCTGTTATACAAAGACGATATCGGAATTGTCGCGGTAAACGAGGAGTTCATGCTCGCACTTGACGAGAAACTGATGACTCGTATTGAAAAGCTGGCCCGCCCGCTCATCATCCCCATTCCTTCGAAATCAAAGGAGCTTGACAGGAGATCGTATATTGAACGGCTCTTACGAAAGGCAATTGGTTATAACATTGTTTTGAGGAGGTGAAGGAATGATTTCTGGAACAATCTCAAGAATTTCCGGTCCTGTCATCACCGCCCGCGATATGAACGGCTCAAAAATGTATGATGTGGTCAAAGTCGGGGATGAGGCGTTGAGAGGGGAGATTATACGTCTGGAAGGAAACAATGCGGTTATCCAGGTTTATGAAGATACGACTGGACTAACTCTTGGTGAAAAAGTAGAGAACACGGAGACCCCCCTCTCCGTCGAACTCGGCCCCGGTCTTCTCGCCTCCATTTATGACGGTGTACAGCGCCCGCTTCCGGTGCTCCTTGAAAAATGTGGGAATTTTATTGAACGGGGAATTTCAGCGCCCGGGCTTAACCGTCAGAAGAAATGGGAGTTTTCTGGATCAGTAAAAAAAGGTGACACCGTTGCAGAAGGCGATGTGATCGGGATTGTCAGGGAATTCCATTTCGAGCACAGGATCCTTGTTCCCCACAAAATCTCTGGCATAGTGACCACTATTAAAACCGGTTCGTTTACGGTTGAAGAGATTATTTGTGTCCTGGATGATAAGATCCAATTGACTATGATGCAGGTCTGGCCGGTCAGGATCCCGCGACCGATACAAAAAAAGCTGGATCCTATACTGCCGCTGATCACCGGCCAGAGAGTGTTTGATTGTATTTTCCCGGTTACAAAAGGCGGTACAGCTATGATTCCGGGCGGTTTTGGGACCGGAAAGACGGTATCAGAACAGACACTTGCCAAGTGGTCCGACACACAGATCGTGGTGTATATCGGGTGTGGGGAACGCGGGAACGAGATGACGGATGTCCTTGCCGAATTCCCTGAACTTATCGATCCACGGACAAATCTCCCACTTATCGAACGGACGATCCTTATCGCAAACACCTCTAATATGCCGGTTGCTGCACGGGAGGCATCGATTTATACCGGGATTACCATCGCAGAATATTTCCGGGACATGGGGTACGATGTTGCGCTGATGGCAGATTCAACCTCCCGGTGGGGTGAGGCACTACGAGAAGTATCCGGACGACTGGAAGAGATGCCCGGCGAGGAGGGGTATCCTGCCTATCTCGCCACACGGCTTTCCGCTTTTTATGAACGTGCCGGCAGGGTCGTGTGTGTCGGTGCAGGAGACCGAACGGGCTCTGTTACTGTTGTCGGTGCAGTGTCCCCCCCCGGGGGAGACTTCTCTGAGCCTATCACCCAGAACACATTGCGGGTTGTCGGGACATTCTGGGCACTGGATACCAACCTAGCATACCGCAGGCATTTTCCTTCGGTCAACTGGATCAAAAGTTACTCCCTGTACCTCGACAGTATCGCGGATTGGTACGTAGAGCATGTAGCAAAAGACTGGCGGGAGCTCAGGGAAAAGACCATGTACCTGTTACAAAAGGAAGTCGAACTCCAGGAAATAGTCCAGCTGGTTGGGCCGGATGCGCTACCTGAGAGCGAAAAGGCAATTCTTGAAGTAACGAGAATGATACGTGAGGACTTCCTCCAACAGAGCGCCTACAGTGATACCGATTCGTTCTGCCCCATGGAAAAGCAGTATCTCATGCTCAAAGTGATCATGACCTACTATACACAGGTAAATGAGGTGATGAACCGGGGGATCTCGCTAAAACAAATCCAGACCCTTCCACTAAAAACAAACATAGGGCGGATGAAGGACATCCAGGATCTTGAAAGCATCAGGAAAATGATTGATGATATCAGCCGGGAGCTCGCATCGCTCGAGGTAGAAAAATGAAGCAGGCATCTCTTCTCACAAAAGATTACCAGACAATAAATTATGTATCAGGTCCCCTGATCTTTGTCAGCAATGTTAAAGGGGCCTCATTTGGGGAGATTGTCAGGATTTTTTTAAAGGACGGTGATGAACGGACCGGGCAGGTTCTTGACATCTCCGAGGACATGGCTGTCATCCAGGTTTTTGAGGGTACACGGGGAATTGACACCCAGGTAACGAAGGTCAGGTTCACCGGTGAACCCGCCCGGATCAATGTATCTCTCGATATGCTGGGCCGTGTGTTCAATGGTGTCGGAAAGGCTCGTGACGGGGGCCCGGATATTATACCGGAATCCGTTCTTGAAATCGCCGGAACTCCCATAAATCCCTCAGCCCGGGATAAACCAGCAGATTTCATCCAGACCGGTATGTCCACGATAGATGGTCTGAATACCCTTGTACGTGGTCAGAAGCTGCCCATCTTCTCAGGATCAGGTCTTCCCGCGAGCAAACTTGCTGCACAGATAGCCCGGCAGGCTAAAGTCCTTGGGGAGGGTGAGCAGTTTGCCGTAGTTTTTGTAGCAATGGGTATCACCCATAAGGAAGCCTCATTTTTTATTCGGGATTTTGAAAGAACAGGCGCTTTGGAACGTGTGGTTTTTTTCATGAATCTGGCAGATGATCCAACGGTTGAACGCCTGGCAGCACCTCGTTGCGGGCTCACGGTTGCTGAATTTCTGGCGTTCACCCACAACCTTCACGTGCTGGTGATCCTGACGGACATGATCAATTACTGCGAAGCCCTCCGTGAGATCTCCACGGCCCGTGAAGAGGTACCTGGCAGGAGAGGATATCCTGGATACATGTATACCGACCTTGCCTCTATTTATGAGCGGGCGGGCAGGCTGAAAGGAAAAACCGGCTCGATTACTCAGATCCCCATCCTGACAATGCCTGATGACGATATTACCCACCCGGTCCCTGACCTGACCGGGTATATTACAGAAGGACAGATCGTGCTTTCCCGTGACCTTTATCGCAGGGGTGCGGACCCGCCGGTTGATGCACTTCCCTGCCTTTCGAGGCTTATGAACCTGGGGATCGGTCCGGGAAAAACCCGGGAAGACCACAGGGGTGTGGCAGATCAGCTGTACGCATCGTATGCATATGGGAGAGATCTCCGCAGGCTCGTGGCTATCGTTGGTGAGGAAGCTCTTACAGAAATGGACAAAAAATATCTGAAATTTGCAGATGAGATTGAAAAAGGGTTTATCTCTCAGGGTGATGAAGAACGCTCCATCGAAAAAACACTCTCGATAGCCTGGGACCTCTTTGCCATCCTTCCTGAAGATGAGCTCAAACGGATTAAACGCGAGTATATCAAAAAATATCATCCTGCTCACAAAGAGAAGGAAGGATGAGCTATGGAGCAGGTAAAACCGACAAGAATGGAGCTGATGAAAAAAAAGGCACAGATAAAACTTGCAGAGCAGGGCCGTGATCTGCTGCGGGAAAAAATGGATGCATTGATCCAGGAATTTTTTAAAATTTTAACTACTGTTTCAAACTCCCGCGAAGAGCTTGAACAGATTTCCCGTTCTGCTGATCTGGCTCTGTTGATTGCGCAGGCTGTTGATGACCCGGTTACATTAAAATCCGCCTCGTTTGCCACGAGAAGAGTAATTACCGTCGGTATTACTGGTAAAAATATCATGGGTGTTCCTGTCCCGATCATTGAGAAAACCCGAACCTCAAAAAGCATGCTGGATAGGGGATACGGTATCATATCGACAAGCGGGAGAATCGATGAAACTGCGGAGCGATTTGAAGCCGAACTCGATCTTCTCATCGAACTTGCTGAAACAGAAACTGCTATGAGGAGACTTGGTGCTGAAATCCAGATGAACAGGCGGAGGGTAAACGCACTTGAACAGATCCTGATTCCCGAGTTGAAAAATCAGGCAAAGTATATTAAAAACTCCATTGAGGAACGTGAGAGAGAGGATCTTTTCCGGTTGAAAAAAGTAAAAACGATTATCGAAAGAAAGAAAAAAGCTGCAAAGAAAAAAACCCTGAAACCTTAACAGAGGAAAAATTATCCGGGGGTGTGGGGTTCAGTTACTCCTTTAATCTCTTTTTTGAAAGGTTTGTACGCAATGCCCCCGCCTTTATAAAATTTTGAAAAAAACTCCACAAGGTGCAGTCGCACTGAATGGATTGAAGGGGAAAACATTGCAAGTATAATATTCAGCGCGTGCAGGAGGACAGCAATAAGAACCCCCACTGCCACGACTTCCATCTCACCACCGAGCTTGTTGGCCACAAAAGCCAGAATTACCGATGCCAGACCAATTGCCATCAGCCTGGCGTATGACAGGATATTTCCCACGGAACTCATAATTTCCATGGGCCCCATGGCACCGGCACCATAGATTATCAATAAAAGTGCAATAATGCCGGTGATGATAATGGGGTAGAGCATCCATGCCGGAATCATCTCAAGAGCCAGGGCAATGATGGTGATAAGCACTGAAAGTGCAATCAGCATCCCCACCTTTTCTGACAGGTGTTTTTTGTTTTTTCGGGTTATTTCGTTGATAATCCCAATAATCAGGCCCAAAAAAACATGAATAACTCCTATAGCGATGGCTAAGATAAGCATGGGTATTATTGCCTCCAGCCGGTTCCAGGTCACCCCGAGGAAATGAACCGGGTGCAGCAAGCCAATTATCTCGCCGAAATCACCAAAAAATTCGCCGAAAAGAAATCCGAAAATGATCGTCGGTATTGATGAGATAATCAGGATGTCTGCAAGGTTTCTTACAAACTCCATAGACCCGAACTTTTTTTTCATGATCAGCGCGAATGCAAGGATAACCAGCCCGTACCCTATGTCCCCAACCATAAGCCCAAAAAAAATCGGGAAAAATATTGCGAGAATCGGGGATGGGTCGATCTCCCTATACATGGGAGGACTGACCAGTTTCATGATGGATTCAAATGGTTTGACCCATCGGGGGTTATCGTAAAAGGTGGGGGCCTTCTCCATTTCTTCAGTGTTCACATCCAGTTCCTGGATGACAACGCTATCACCATATATCGTCTTCACAGCATCTTGTATTCGCTTCAGAAATTTTTTCGGGATCCATCCCATGACGACAAACGTGAAATCGGAATAGCCGAATTTATTGAACTCCTCGAGCTCTGCGCTGATATCTTCAAAGGTTTTTTTAAGTACCACCAATTCCTGGTACCATGCGATGGAAAGTCCGGCAAGTCTTTCATCAATCAATTTCATCTCTTCTGTTTTCTGGAGCTTATTTGTCTCAATCTGGGCAAACATCTCATAAAACGGCTTACCCATGTATTCCTGCGGGAGACGGACTTCGTTGACATTTGCCGAATAGATAAATGAATGGACCTGTTGGGAATAACGTTTATGGAAGATCATAAGGGTTGCGAGTGTATCCTCATCTACCGAAGTTGAGGACATCTCAAACCGGTTATCTGTGATATTCTCCATCTCCTTTCTGATGAGGTGCAACACTTCTTCGAATTGTTTCTGTATAAGAAGAATGGTCACTTCATAGTTCTCGAGAACAGGAAGCTCACGCTCCATGGGCTGGATAATATTGAGGATTTTTGCATACCTGTCAAGTGTAGTGATGGATAATTTCAGATCGCTTTTTCTTGTTGCAAGATCTTTTGTGACTCGTTCGAGTTCGTGGATTACCTCTTTTGCCTGCTGAATTATTTCATCCCTGTTTTTACCCTGGAGTTCATTGCCAATATGTGCCTGGGCTGCCGCATCATCCTGAATTTTGGGTAGAGCAGCAAGGATCACAGAAATTTTACTTAAAATCTCCGCGACTTCTACGGTTTTTCCTTTTTCGACCCTGGAGAGATGAATTTCTTCTGGAGAGACGCACCGGCAGACATCTTCAAGGTGAATAGTACCCTGCTGATATAACAGGTCAACTACCTGGTTGAACTCCTTTTTCGGCCCTATTACCTGGATTCTTTTCATCTTCTGGAGCATTGAACCATCAATGTGTTGTATCCTGACTACTTCATAGTCACATAGCCTACAATTTTTTCCACCGCGGGCTGGAGATTCTTCTCCCCTTTCACCCTGGCCGCCTCTGTTTCAATGGCTGCTGCATTTTTCATCCGTTCGATTTCGCTTTCAGTCTTTTGCTTATCCTTCCGGTAGAGGTCCTCAGCAGCTGTTTTTCCTGATCGTCCCGCATCACGTATTGTCGCCTCTCTTTCACTTCTCGCAGCTGCGATTTGTGCATCTGTTTCTTGTTTTACCGTTTCGATCTTTTTGGAAAATTCCTGTTCTTTATCCCGTATCTGCTGCAGCAGAGTCTTCTCCTCTTCCATATATCCTCCGTTACAAACCGTGCTTGCGTTTCATGAGAGAAGTAACGCCGTATTGTTCTTTGCAGGGCGGAGGCATTTCTTTCTTTTCCTCCGGCTGCCCGTTATTAAAAATACCTTTGGCTTTTTGGGCGGCCTGTTCGAGCCGCTCCCGGCATCGTCCAACGGCAGTGCACCGCAACGCATTAATCGTTTTTGTGATATCCTTCACCATAAAACCAAGACAAACACGTTTTTATATCAATTTGACTATACCGTATAAGTTGAATAAATAGTTTCCCGTGGGCTTTTAAGGAAAAAAGATGGGACTACTGCCGGAGGTGACAGGGCTGAATCAATCGTATGATTATCGGGTTTTGCCTCTGCAAATTTTTTTTGAGAATTATTCTTAAAAAAAAAGAGTCCGGACAATTGAATTGTGTGGCGGTGGCCATCGTATAAGAGGTTCCCGTTATAAAGAAAGGTGTTCAGGTTATGCCAAAGTATGTTGGCACAAAAAGGAACGCAAAGTAGATCAACATTAGGGCAAATCCGAGAGGCACCCCGTATCTCGCCCATTCCTTACTGGTGATTCCCATTTTGCCCGCTGCGATTATATTGGGGATATTTCCGGGGATCAACATCCCCCCCGCGATTAAAAGCCCCATTAAAGCGCTTTTTATCTGGATAAGGCTGAGTTGAGGTCCTATCTCTGCTGCCGTAAGGGTTGCATTATCCAGGATTGCCGATACAATATTCACCCAGAAAAGTCCCTCGGAAGGTATCTGGATAATATACTCAAGGATAAGTAGCTTGAACCCTTCCCCGAGAAAGACCAGTGCTATAATGAACACGTATACTTTTCCTGCACGGATCACTACCTCGCGGATGCTTTCACGGACGAGTTTGCACTCAAGCCCCTCCGTAGGGGTACCTTGCCGCAGTAAGAAAACTATACCAAGAATACCCATTGCAAGGACTCCCGGGATGACGTAGATCCCCAGCAGATCAAAAAGGAACCCGAATCCTGCATGGTAAGGTTCTCCTGATAGTTTTGAGATAGCGATGGTGGAAAGTGGCTCGCCCAACGGGGTAAGTACGGCCCCAAGACCGATGGAAAAACAGGAGATCACCGTCACCCCAATCTTTTCCGGCCGTCCCACGGGCAGGGCACACACAATTTCTACAAGAATGATGGCGGCAAGGATGGCAGAGATGACACTCGAAATAAGACCAAGGCCGCAAATCAGGCAGAAGACGAGTATATAAAGTGGCACCCGGTTTACCAGGGTCTGGATAGCATGTTGGATCAGCGCATGTGCAAAACAAATAATCAGGCCTGCAACGAGAACCATCTGAACAATCCCTAAAGGAATGCCGGCAACGGACGTAATCATGACCGGTGCAGTGAGTGCCTCAATAACAATAGCGGTTGTCCACCCGAATGTTTCCCCGTTCAGGGTCGCAAAGCTGGAAACGCTCAGTGCAGCGAATCCGCAGATGAAGAGAAATACCTCAAGGTTCTCTTCAACTTTTTTGACTTTGAACGGGAGCACCAGTACAACAATGAATATACACAAGAGCAGGATATTGACGATCATGAGTTGTTCCATAGGTACGAATCCTGTGCAAAGTGCTGCGTATAATTATTGTTCCACTGCTGATCTCAAAACAGTGATGCTGTACACGTGATTCTCAGATCGTGTTCATAACGTGCTATTTGTTCATGCGCTTAATGACTTCCCCCTCTCTGTGGCCCCGACACAATCCATTTATCTGTTTTATCGTTATACTATCATCAGATGAAACCGTTCCCGCCGCACTGCAGGAAAAAAAAATACCACCTTTGCCTGATGGCATTCATCGTGGCAGATCTGTCTTTTATTGAACGTTTTACCAGTTCAGGAATCTTTGGAACAGATGTGAAAAAGCTTAAAGAAACACGGAATGTAAAAGGGTTAATCCTCGCTTTAAAAAACAAGGATCCAAAAGTACAATACGACGCTGCAGAGGCACTTGGTGATATGAGAGATTACAGGGCTGTCGAACCCCTGGCAACTGCACTGAAAAACGATGAATTCAGTGGCGTGCGGTGGAAGGCTGCAGAAGCCCTCTCTAAAATAGGGGCTCCTGCCGTTGCCGCCCTTATCGGGTCACTGCGACACGACGATGATGATGTGCGGTGGAAAGCGGCTATCGCACTGGGGGAGATTGGCGATCCGCGGGCAATCGAACCTCTCATCATACTGCTCTGCGATGAAGACCGGTTCGTCAAGAGCCATGCCGCTCTTGCCCTTGGAGCAATGGGTGAACCAGCGGTCAACCCCCTCCTGCGTGTACTCCGTGAAGGCGATGGAAATCTTCGATGGGGTGCTGCCATCGCACTGGGGAAAATTCGTGATCCGCGAGCGATCGAACCTCTTATTGGGGCTCTTGCTGACAAGTACGAGAATGTCCGTGCCGAATCTGCTTCATCACTTGCAGCACTGGGAAAACCCGCATTAAGACCCCTGTTACGGTTTTTAACATTTTCAGACGGACCTGAACGACTTGAAGTTGTTACGGCGCTCGGTGAATTACACGATACCGACGCTATCCGACCGCTCATCCACATGCTCGAGAATGCAGATGAGGACGAACGAAAAGCAATAGCAGATGCACTTGATGCGATTCTGATTCCGACGGTTGAACCTCTCGTGCGGAGACTTCGGAACGGGTCTCATCAAAAGAATGAAAAGACCGGATCAGAAAATAATGGAGGAGAAGGATAACATGGAGGAACAGTACCCTGCTGATACGAAAATTCATCGGCTCATCGCTGCTCTGTCCGATCCATCCATCGACATACGCCACCAGGCCGTACAGGCGCTTGGCAAACTGGGCAGACCTGCGGTTGAACCTCTGGTTCAGGCACTTGCAGAGGCTTTCAATAACGATCATCGCTGGTATGCAGCAATCGCCCTGTCCGGTGTCGGTGCCCCGGCAGTAGACCCCCTGATTTCGGCAATGCGGGTTCATCCCGAGTTTGAATTCAGGAGATTTGCAGCGGCAGCACTGGGAAATATCGGGATTCCTGCAATCGAACCATTAATCGACGCGATGGTAAGCAATGACCGGGAGCTGCGGGGATTTCTTTCTCGTGCTCTCTGCCGGATCGGAAAACCTGCAGTCGAGCCCCTCACCCGGCGACTTGATGACGCTGATGATATTATCAGGTCCTGTGCTACCCTTACTCTCTGGCAGATGGGCGAAACCGGGCTTCCCGCGATGGTGAATAAAATGCAGGAAGAAGAATAGAAAGCGTGGCACTTTTTGTATGACCCGAACTTGTCCTCTCCTTTTTCATCATAACACGAACAGATAAATCAGCTCACGCGAAAATCGTACCGGTATGCTTGTGCTTTCGCCAGCGATGGAGGCTTATGAAAAATCGCTGATGGACGACCTCCTTCTCGCAATAGCGATAGCCAAAAAAGCCCGTTCCCGCGGACTCGATCCTTCGACCGATATTGAGATTCCTATTGCCAGTGACCTTGCGGACCGGGTTGAAGCGCTTCTGGGAATTAAAGGTGTGGCAGAGCGGATACGTGAGCTGGAATCTCTTATGTCCCGTGAAGAGGTTGCACTTCGAATAGGCGATGATTTTGTAGCCAGGAAGTTTGGCGAGACGACCAACGAACAGATTCTCGATCATGCCATTCGTACAGCGATGGCGCTGCTGACCGAAGGTGTAGTGGCGGCACCTACCGAAGGGATTGCAAAAGTCGGACTCGGAAAAAATGATGACGGGAGCCAGTACCTGAAAATCTTTTACGCCGGGCCAATCCGAAGTGCAGGGGGGACTGCACAGGCACTCTCGGTACTCGTTGGCGATTACGTCCGCCGGCAGCTTGGCATC
>Ga0209777_10002733_pt1 | contig 22761 bp, 22 predicted proteins | sample FrelakmetHBP12HB_FD_187147 | JGI IMG/M metagenome (GOLD analysis project Ga0209777, IMG submission 187147) | Freshwater lake sediment microbial communities from the University of Notre Dame, USA, for methane emissions studies -HBP12 HB (SPAdes)... | ecosystem: Environmental > Aquatic >...
ATATTGAGCATCACCATTTTGCACAAAATGCCCGTTTTACAGGCCTTTTCTGATTGCAACTATATGAAAATTGATAACCGTCCGGCTAACCAGCTAACTTTGTTTGATTTTTAACCGGACACTACTGACAACAGCCACTGATTAAATTATCAAGAAGGGCTTTGATTTACTTAGAGCGTTTATTTTTTGCACGTTCGGCTGCGTGATGTGTTGGGCTGGGGGCGAATTCAAGATATAATCAACAAACTGCGGCACCGAACAAGCTGCCGGACAAGTACCGGACAAGTCTAAAAAATGGAACTGTTTTATTGACAGCAAAATAATGGGCGCCACCTATTATTTTGTCAACTCCCCTTGAGGATTACCGTGCCGGTTCGGCATGCAGCTTGAGCCCCAGGGCTTGAAGCACTTTCATGACGGTATCGAAGCGGGGTTTTGCTCCCGGTGCAAAAGCTTTATAAAGGCTCTCTCGCCCCAAGCCGGTGTCGAAAACGACCGTTTTTTTAACTGCGTGATCTGACTTCATGCACTATCTTCTCAACCTGTTTCATGCTCATAGGGGCAATTTTTTTGTTTTTAACCACCGTATCCATGAAGCGGAAAATATCCTGCGCTTGGTCTGTCGCCGGCATTACGATGACTTCAACCTTGCTGCCCGGCTTGAACGGCAAGGATTTCAAGCTGATGCTTTTGTCTTTTTCGACCTCGATAATTTTTTTTATGGCCTGCATGGCTCGTATCTCCTAAAAAATGCGCGTTTTATAAAAAAGATGAAATTTTTGAATTGAGTTTCATAATACACTCAGCTGTGTACTTTGCAAACATTTTTAAAGCCGTTGGCCTAAAAAAAACAGGGATGAATCGGAAAAAATCATGGGGTCTATGGGACTCCAAAATCCTCACAGATATCCCCGCTTCTTCAGATGTGCGCTGTCTTTTTAATGCCTTCGGAAAACCATCTTCCATGAGGCTGCGTCTTAATTCAAAATTCCGCCATTTCGATCCGCCCCGGCGGGCGACTTATTTACTACGACATCAAATACTTCTTCCGAATTCACGAGAAATGATATACTTCCTACAAATCATTCGGACAGAATAGGTCGATTCAAAAATGATTTCATACATACTACTGTTTGAGACGGACATTATATCCACGAGGCTGCTGCAGGGCGGCTTGTTATCGATTGCCAAAGATTGATATGGAGAACAACAGCCAATCACCATCACGCCTTGGCAGCCTTGACATGCTGCGCGGCATTGCAATTGCCGGCATGGTGCTGGTCAATAATCCCGGCTCGTGGCAGCACATGTTGCCGTGGCTGCGGCATGCGGGCTGGAGCGGCTACAGCCTTGCGGATCTTGTTTTCCCCTTTTTTCTTTTTGCAGTGGGCGCCTCGCAATCATTCTCCCTTGCCGATACGGCACATACCGGCAGACTGCCGTTGAATCTTTTCACCCGAATTTTGCGCAGAACCGTCATCCTCTTTTTGCTTGGTCTTTTCTTCAACATCCTGCCCGGCCTGCTGAACGAATTTTTTAACGGTGAAACGTATATAATAATAAATAATATCCGCATCATGGGCATACTGCAGCGCATAGCTCTTGTCTATTTTGCTGCGGGCATCTGCATTGTCTTTCTGTCTAAACGGCTGCTGTGGATGACAATCGCCCTGCTGCTTGTGGGATACTGGGCAGTGCTGGCGGGTTTTCCCGGCAGCCAGACACCGGGAAACAACCCTGCACTCTTCATAGACAGGCTGCTTCTGGGCGCGTCCCATTTGTATGGAAAGGATGGTGATCCGGAGGGAATTTTCAGTTCGGTGTCCGCGCTGGCAACTGCGCTTCTCGGGTACAAAGCAGGCTGTGTTGTGCGTCAGGCACACGGCTCTCGAGCAGCTTCATACAAGCTTTTTGCCGCAGGCATTCTTGCCATTGCACTTGGCTCTCTCTGGGGCCAATGGCTCCCGGTGTGCAAAGATCTCTGGACCGGCTCCTACGTGCTGGTGTCTGCAGGCTGGGCAGCCGCGGTTTTTGCCCTCTGTCACGAAGCACTCAAGCTGCGGTGGTTTCACCGCCTTGGCATGCCCCTGCAGATCATGGGGCGAAATGCACTGTTCCTTTTTGTCGCCTCTGGTATTGTAATGCGCATACTTCTGGCCGTCAGGCTGAGCATTGATGGTCAGGAGGTAAATCTCTGGTTCTTGCTCTATGACCGGCTGTTTGTCTCATGGATGGGCCGCAATGAGATGAGCTCTTTTGTACTTGCCGCATGCTATCTTGCGGCATGGTGGCTGGTGCTGTACATGATGGACCGCCTCGGGTGGCGGATCAAGGCGTAATTGCACCTAGTGGATCGGCAACAGTGGCGCAATTCTTGCCTTTTTTCTTGCTTGTATAGAGCGCCTCATCGGCTTGGGTGATAAGTTCACCAACCCCAACTCCATGATCGGGGAAACAGGCAATACCGATGCTGATTGTTACCGACCTTGCTCCTCCGGGCACGGGAAGGGGTGTCTGCTCGACATCCAGACGGAGACGCTCAGCCGCAAGCACAGCATTGGCCGCGCCGGTTTCCTCCAGCAGTACAACAAACTCATCACCACCGAACCGGGCGGCAATATCCGAAGTGCGGAAATTTCTCGCAATTACCTTCCCAATCTGCCTGATCATTGCGCTTCCGTAATCATGGCCATAGCTGTCATTGACCGCCTTAAGATTGTCGACATCAATCATAAAAATAGAAAACGGATGGCCGCGGCGGATAGAGCGTTCATATTCAACGTGTGCAAGAGGCAAAAAGGTCCGCATATTATGCAGGCCCGTTAAAAAATCGGTTTCCGACAGTTGCTGAATTTTACGCCGCGCCTCCAGCATGGACATCGACAGCAGCGCCGCAAGGTAGGAAACCAGCCAGAGTGAAATAATCAGCAATACCGTAGCAATCAATTCCCTGTGCGTAAAGGCTTTAAACTCACCGTTGGGAAAGGTAAGAGAAAAGCAAAAAACAGTTACAATCAAAAGTTTGCACTTGGCGCTCCGGGGCAAAGAAACGGCTGAAGCAATAATGGGGAAAAAATAGAGGCTCAGCAGCGGACTTGTAATACCGCCGGTCTGCCACAGCATCAGGGAAATAAATAAAATCATCCCCCAGATTTCAGCAGACATTATTGCCCGAATATTTTTATCTGACCGGCATGCAAGCTGCATGAAACTTATGAAGACGGCATATAAAGCAATGCTGATCTGGATGGGAAATTTATCCGCAATAAAGATATCTGCAACAAAAAGATACAGCACCACCATCAGCGGCAGCAGCCATTCGATGCTTCTGAGCGTTCGCCTGAAGCTCAAAAGCTCCTGCCGCTCTATCTGTGCAGCATTTTCAGCGGCTTGACCTTCAACCTGACTGGTATGCTCTGTCTTAATCATTGACCAAATCGCCCTTCACAGGAAGCAACGAATGCCTCTATGCTTGAACCGGCTCTTCCCTTTGCAAGCATAAAGCTACCAATAAACGGCTACAGGCGCAGCTTAACAAACAGAACTGCATATATACTATAGCACTAAGCGAGCATAGCCCGGAAAAAAAAACAGGAGTCAATAGCTTATTGAATTCCGCACTGTTTTTCCGTGCATACACTATCTCACCATGCTGCCGTGCCCGAATCACCGTGCGCGACAAAAACTGCATGTCACGGTAAAAACTCCCGCAGAGCAGGATCTGAAGCTGGAGCAAATCGATGGCAGAGGCCGTATTGCATACCGCTGCAAATCATGCTAGGATATCCAAAAAATTACAACAATCTGTGCATCTGCATGGCCAGACATAAAAATAAGATATTCGTCCTTGATACCAATGTGATTCTGCATGACAGCTCCTGCATACACCAGTTTCAGGAGCATGATATCGTCATCCCCATCACGGTAATCGAAGAACTCGACCAGTTCAAAAAAGGCAGTGGTACGGTCAACTACCACGCTCGGGAATTCGTGCGCGCACTTGATGAACTCAGCGGCGATAAGCTCTTCGGCGCCGGCGTCAAAATCGGCCCGCACCGGGGCAACATCATCATAGCGCTTGAGCAGCCCTTTCACGAAGACATCGCCCACAACTATTCCCCCGGCAAACCCGATCATCATATTCTGAACACTGCCTACCGCCTCATGCAGGGAAAGCCTTCACGCCAGATCATACTGGTGTCCAAAGATGTAAACCTTCGTCTGAAGGCAAAATCAATAGGCATTGTAGCCCAGGATTACTTCACCGACCATGTCAAGGATCCGGCTGCACTCTATAGCGGGCATCGTATTGAAGAAAACGTGCCTGCAGAGCTCATTGAAAACATCTACCGTGAGCCTTTTGAAATTCAGGCCGACCTGCTGCCGGTTAAAAACCATTTTGCCTCCAATGAATATCTCATCATGCGCAACGGCAAAAAATCCGCTCTTGCCATGTTTGACTCCCTGCAGCAGCTGCTGCGCCGTGTCGACAAAACGCCGGCATACGGCATTACGCCGCGCAATGCAGAACAGATATTTGCGCTCGATGCGCTCACCAATCCCGACATACAGCTCGTGACCCTGACGGGCAAGGCAGGCACCGGCAAAACACTGCTTGCACTTGCAGGCGCCCTTGAACGGCGAAAAAGCTACCGCCAGATATTCATCGCAAGGCCCGTCGTGCCCCTGAGCAACAAAGACATTGGATTTCTGCCCGGCGACATACAATCAAAGCTTGATCCCTATATGCAGCCGCTCTATGACAACCTCGGGGTCATACAAAACCAGTTTTCAGAAACCGGCGCGAAAAGCAAAAAAATCAAAGAATTTCTTGTTGAAGAAAAGCTGGTCTGCGCTCCCCTGTCCTATATCAGAGGCCGAAGCCTGGTGCATATTTATTTCATCGTTGACGAAGCACAGAACCTCACGCCCCATGAGGTCAAAACCATCATCACCCGTGCCGGCGAGGGCACCAAAATGGTTTTCACCGGCGACATTTTTCAGATCGACCACCCCTACCTGAACACCTATTCAAACGGCCTGAGCTATCTGATTGAAAAAATGCAGGGCCAGCAGCTCTACGCCCATATCAATCTTGAAAAGGGGGAGCGCTCCGTTCTTGCCGAGCTTGCCAGCAATCTGCTTTAAATAACAGCATGCATTTTTTTTCACTAACCTGCGCTAATCTTTCCGGTGCCCTGCACGAGGGCTGGGGCAAGGGCATGTTTCATGCCGCGGCAATGTACCGGCATGTTTTCAAGCGGGGAAATCTGGATATTGCGACAACGCCCGAACTGGCATCCTCTGGCGCACTGGCAGAAAAATTACAGCGCGCATTTGATCTCAGCGTTTTGGAAAGAGCATCCATTGCGGAGCAGGACGGAGTTGCCAAAATCGTCTTTAATCTTGCCGGAGGCCTGCGTGTTGAAGCAGTCTGGCTACCCCTGGCCGGAAGATCAACTCTGTGCATCTCAAGCCAGGCAGGCTGCCGCATGGGGTGCGCCTTCTGCCGCACGGGGTCACTAGGCCTGCAGCGAAATCTACTGGTCGAAGAAATAGTCGGGCAGGTCTATGCGGTTCGTCACGGCCTGGGCCGGGCCATAGACAATATCGTCTTTATGGGCATGGGCGAGCCGCTTGATAATTTCGATAATGTTGTGCAGGCCATACGCGTGCTAAGCGACCAGCACGGTCTTGACATTCCCCTGAGCCGCATTACGGTTTCCACTGCGGGATTGCCCGATGGCATACGGCGTCTGGGAGAGCTGGGCTGGCCCCGGCTCAATCTGGCAATCTCGCTCAATGCCGCAACTGACGGGCTGAGATCAGAGCTGATGCCCATCAACCGAAGCTATCCTCTTGCACAGCTCAAGCAGGCGCTGCAAGGCTACCCGCTTCGAAAAAAAGGGGTCTTCTTTATCGAATACGTGCTTTTAAAAGGAATAAATGACGGCCCGGAGCATGCAGCAGGGCTTGCCCGTTTTCTGGAAGGCCTGCCCGCGCGGGTCAATGTGATAGGATATAATCCGAGCTCGGATGCACAGTTTGTAAGCCCCTGCGAGGAAAGCTGTAAACTCTTCTGCGCCTGGCTTGCCCGTGATGGCGTCTTTGTGCGCATGCGCTCATCGCGCGGTCAGGGTGTGCACGCGGCCTGCGGCCAGCTTGGCGCAGGAGCTCAATAATTTCACATAAACTCCCTGCGATAGATCCTCAGCATTGCCAGCATCAGCGCTACCACGACCGGCCCCACAATGAACCCTATGGCCCCCAGCCACATGCTCCCGCCGATAATGGCAAGGGCCAGCAGCACCGGGTGGACATTGACCTTGCCGCGCATCACGATGGGCTTTATGACATTGTCGGCCATGGAGACGATGGCTACGCCCCAGATGAGCAAAAAAATCCCCTTACCCATGCTCCCACCGATAATAAGCGCAATAGCAGGCGGTAGATACATGACCGGACCGCCGATCACAGGAATCAGCGTCACGCCGATTGCAACCACGCCCCATACCAGCGGTTTATCAATGCCTGCTATCCAGTAGCCGATCCCTATTAAAACACCCTGTGCCAGTGCAGTGGCAACCATGCCGGAAAATGTTCCGGTGATGACGCTGGCCACCTCATTGGTCAGAACCTGCTTGTGCTCCGGCTCAAGGGGCAGCAGGCTCATGAGAGCCTCATTCAGCTGCTCTCCTTCGGCAAAAAAGACATAGAGAAACAGCACCACGAGAAGAAATCCTGCAAAAAAACCAGCCGTTGCCGTAAAGACTTTTGGGGAATACACATAGACAACCGAGCCCAGGGAAGAAAGCAGCTCCAAAAGCTTGGCCCTGATATTGAAATCTGCGGGAATAAGCTGAGGCAGGGCCGCCATTTTTGTCTGCATCCAGATATTGCCGTGGTCGAGGGCCTCGGCAATCGAGCCGACCTGAAGGTGGGAGATAACGGACTTGATCGCATCAACGGCATTGAAAGCCGCAACAGTAATAATGGTGCTCAGAGGGCCCAGAACGCAGATCGATACAAGCAGCGTGGCAAGAGCTGCTGCGCCGTAGCGCCGGCCCTTGCACAGCTTCATGCAGAGCCGGTTAATGGGCCAGCATATGACCGTTATTATGAGAGCCACCAGTGCAGAGACGAGAAATGGCTGAATAATAACGCCGAAAGCAGCCATCAAAAGCAGCAAAAGCACGAGAAATGATATTCTTGATGATTTACTGTTCATGGCAAAAACATATAGCAGAAACACCCGGCACTGTCCATGAGGAAAGCACAAAGCTCCGGCGGGCGGCGATTGCCCCGGCCCGCAATCCGTGCTATGCTACCTTCCATGCTGATAGGAAACCAACAGCTTCTAGCATGCCTGCGCGCTCCCCGGCTCTGGCTTTCTGCCTGCCTGGCAGAAGCGGCAGCAATACTTGTTCTATCGGTTGTTCCATCGATAGCAGGGGGCATCAACGGAGGCCCGGCAGCCCACGGCCTGGCCTACAGCACGCTTTCATGCACTGCTGGTATTTTTCTCAGCCTGAAAAAAATCCCCTGGGGCCTTTCAAAAGCAGCAGTGTGTGCCGCGCTCTATGGAGGCCTTATTGAGCTTGTGCAATATTTCATACCTTACCGCAGCTGCGAATTTGAGGATTTTGCAATGAATTGCATTGCTTCGCTTGCCGGCATGGCGCTGGCAGGCATCCTGCGGCCATTATTGATATCACGGGGAGAACCCTGATGCGCTGCAGCAACCAATATAATCATTTCCATGCAAAAAGATTTTTATTTTAATCCAGCTGAAGTGTGCTGATTTTACAATGGCAACTTTGTCGAAGCGGCGCTGTTTTAAGCACGCTGAAAGAAAATGAGGAAACGACATGCCAATAATTCATGTCATAACAAGCAGCGGCAAGATATTCGACCATCCAATCGGACAGCAACCACAGACAATCGGGCGCAGCAAAGACTGCGATATTCCGCTGCCCGACAACACCGTCTCCCGGACCCACGTGCAGATTGAAAAAACCCGTGACGGCTACCTGCTGACCGACCTCGGGAGCTTCAACGGCACGCGCCTGAACGGCGCATCCGTGCAGAGCGCAGTTTTGCAGCACGACGATGTTATTGAAATCGGCCAGACGCGCATCACCTTTCTCATCGGATCTTCCGACAACGCAGCACTTTCAAGCTCGATCTTCAGCGGAGCAGAAAACATTGACGATGAGCAGCAGGTTGTCGGGCGCAGCCCGCAGATAGGCTCCCAGGAACCGGAGAAACTGCTGGTTTCACTGGAATCGCAAAAAAGCAGCACGCCAAGCAGTCTTGCCGGCACACCCGAATGCCGAGAACTGGATTCAAAAATGCGTGCGGATATCTCCTCACTGGAGCGCACCAACAAAGTGCTTTTCGTGCTCTATGAAATCAGCCGTGAGCTTAATGCAATCCAGGATTTCAAAACGCTGCTGGACAAAATCATGGACCTCATCTTCCAGGTCATCAACGCCGACTTCGGATTCCTTATACTCACAGGCGGCCTGCAGGGCGAAGAGCTGATTCCCATGGTTGTCAAGTATAAGGATGAGAGCCTCAAAGCCATGGGCCAGATCAGGGCAAGCCGCACGATCATCAACCGCGTCATTCACGACAAAGTGGCCCTGCTCACCTCAAACGCCATGGACGACTCGCGCCTGGACTCAGCCAAAAGCGTCTTCATTCAGCAGATACGCTCGGCCATGTGCGTGCCCCTGTGGAACCGGGATGAAATCATCGGCGTCATCCAGCTCGACAGTGTCCGCTTTGAAAACCAGTTCGTAGCCGATGATCTCGAACTGCTGAAAGCCATCGGCAGCCAGATGGCCATGATCATCGAGCAGGCAAGCCTCAATGAAAAAATCCGCGAAGAATCCAAGATGCGCAACCGCCTCGAGCGCTTTCACTCTCCCCAGATTATCGAAATGATTCTGCACGGCGGGCAGGAAGACCTGATGGAGCCAAAGGATCTGACAGCCACCATCCTTTTTTCCGACATCGTCGGATTTACGACCCTTTCAGAAAACCTGCCGCCCCGCAAGATCAATATCGTGCTGAACCAGTATTTTACCCGCATGACCGACATTATCTTCAAGCATGACGGCACGCTTGACAAATATATCGGCGACGGGCTCATGGCGGTATTCGGCGCTCCCATGGAAAAACCCGACGATGCCGAAAGGGCCATACAGGCTGCCCTTGAAATGCGCCGCGAACTTGCTGCCATGCGCGACGAGGTGGGAGACAGCAGCGCACAGCTCCATATCCGCATCGGCATCAATACGGGCCGCGTGGTTGCAGGCAATATGGGCTCGCCCCGGCGCCTTGACTATACCGTTATCGGCGATCCGGTAAACCTTGCTGCGCGCCTGGAATCAAGCGGCGCCCCGAACCAGATACTGATCGGCGAAGAGACCTATAAGCAGGTGCAGGATAAATTCACTATCGTCGCCGTCGGCCCGCGCAAGGTCAAAGGCAAGTCCGCTGAGATTATGGTGTATGAGGTTATCGAATAGCCATAACGGATAGATTTTTTTTAAATTAACCAGCTTCTAGTTTTGTAGGCCGGACGTCCGGCAATAGAAAATACTGCTTCGAACAAAGCCTGCCAGCCGAAAAAAACGGCTGCTATTGCCTGCTTCAAGCTTTCTGTGATTTGCCAATCTTAGTCTCCATGCCAACAAAGGGCGCTGCCCACTATATTCCAAATTTTTATTGGATTTGTTTTTCGCTTGGCGTTTAACGCAAAGTATTATATTTTTTCATTATGATTAAATCTTTTCACTGCAAGGATACCCTGGCGCTTTTTGAGGACAGGAACCCTCGCCGATTTCAGGCAGTTGTCACCATTGCGGAGCGCAAACCGCACATGCTGGACAATGCATTTTCCATTGAAGATCTCCGTGTACCGCCCGGCAACAGATTAGAAGCCCTGCATGGCGACCGCAAAGGACAATGGAGCATTCGCATCAATGATAAGTGGCGCGTATGCTTCCGGTTTAAAGACGGCAATGCTTTTGATGTCGAAATCATCGATTACCATTAAGGAGGCACCATGGAGCCCATAAATAAAATGCGGCCTATTCATCCCGGAGAAATTTTGCGCGAAGAGTTCCTCCTCCCGATGGAAATGACCGCACATGCACTGGCCCTTGAGCTTAAGGTGCCGGCGCCGCGGATCAACGACATTGTACGAGAGCGCCGCGCCATCACACCCGATACGGCGCTCAGGCTGGCCCGCTACTTCGGCACCACCCCGCAGTTCTGGATGAACCTGCAGGCAAGCTATGATCTTAAAATCACCGAGCGTGCGAAAGGATCTGCAATAGTTCGCCAGGTTCATGCGCGGCTGGTGGCCTAAAGTGACAGGTTAAGATGCGCCTCTCTATCGTACCCACGTAGGGGCAGACCTGCGTGTCTGCCCTTTTTTTGTCCTCAAAATGATCTACTGCAAGGGCGATATTTCAGAAATTAGACGCGGTAGGGATACCGATACGATACAGGGCCAGCACAAACGCAGCGCGCTCCAGCAGCACCTGACCGGGTTTTGCAAGCGTGGCTGCAAAAAACACAAGGCCCGTCGCAATGAGCATAATCTCAGGAAGCAGTGGAAAATAATCCATGTCACACCATGTATCCGTAATTTTACAAAACAGCAAGCCCTTTGAGCTCTCTGACACGTGCGACAAAGGCCTCCGGGGCATCAGGCGTCACCACAACGGTTCGCTTCGGGAAGCGCAGCACCACGGCGCGCTTAGGGTCTGTGGCAAAGGCGCGATACGAACCGAGCTTTGTGTTATGGAACACTCCTGCAATGCAGAACATACCGCCATTGCCGAATGTGCGGAGGGATTTGTCCATGGCAGCAGGGTCTGCCTCTGCCGATACCAGCCCTGAGAGTTCAATCTTTGAGCTCCAGCCCGGGCGCTCCACAATAAGAGCCTCCGAAGTCAGAGCATATCCGCGGATGGCAAAAAACGCCGAAACACCAAGCATGAACAAAGGTAATACGACCATGGCCAATACCCAGATCGTGCTGCCCGCCGGGCCTGAAAAGATACCGATAAGAGCAATGCCTGAAAGGATGAGGGCTGATACCGCCGTCATCGCCTTAAGCGGCGATCCCCACGGAGCTGCAAACCTTGATTTCGCTTCCATCGTCTTCTCCATGTTATCCGCCCATATGGTTAAGCAGATGCCGCACACTGGCATCCATCATATCAAGAACCAGTCCTTGGCTTGAATCCAAGCCGGAAAATGAATACCGCAAGCACGGCAAGCATGAACCACTCACGAGAATTGTTGTCGGCAGGCCCGGTGAGGCCCCATGTTGATGTAGTAGTAGTAGTAGTGAATCGGCTTGCTGACCGCCTGCGGCACCATGCTGCTCTGCTCCCCCGTATATGCAGCCAGGGCGCGAACACCGCGCCCCTACCCTAATCCCCGACCCTGCTCCCTGCTTTACATCAAAGCCGCTACACAATCGCAACCATGCGGTCGACTGCCTGGCGGGCGCGCACGCAAACATCCTCGGGAACGCGCACCTCGTTCTTCATAGCCTCAAGGCACCAGAGAATCTTTTCAAGCGTGGTCTTCTTCATATTGGGGCAGAGGGCAAAATCGGTTGCCGGGTAAAATGTCTTGCCCGGGTTTTCATGCTTCAGGCGGTACATGACACCAAGCTCCGTGCCGATGATAAACTCCCGTGCGCTTGACTCATGGGCCCGGCGGCAGATGCCTTCGGTGGAAAGGGCATAATCAGCAAGAGCCACAACGGGCTGCGTGCATTCGGGATGCACGATCACCTCTGCCGCGGGATGAGCGGCCTTCTGGCGCTGGATGTGTTCGGGGGTAATGCGCATATGCGTGGGGCAGTAGCCCTGCCACAGTATCATCTTGCGGCCCGTCTGCTGTGCGACAAATGCGCCGAGATACTGGTCGGGCACAAAAATAATCTCTTGTGCATCCTTAAGCGACTGCACGACCTTCACCGCATTTGACGACGTGCAACACACATCGGTTTCGGCCTTGACCTCAGCCGATGAATTGACATAGGTGACCACCACGGCGCCGGGATGCTGCGCCTTAAGATCGCGCAGCTGAGGGGCTGTTATCATGTCTGCCATGGGGCAGCCTGCATCAGGGTCCGGCATAAGCACGATTTTTTCAGGGCAGAGAATAGAGGCTGTCTCGGCCATGAAGTGCACGCCGCAGAAAACGATCACGTCGGCATCTGTTTGTGCGGCACGTATGCTTAGGCCCAGAGAATCGCCGGTGTAATCGGCAAGGTCCTGAACCTCGTCGCGCTGATAGTTATGGGCAAGAATGATGGCGTTACGGTCAGCCTTCAAAGCCTCAATTTTTTCAATCAGCTGCTGATCGGACATGGGGGTTGAAGCCTCCGGTGCATAGAAAATGACAGCGTACCCTGCAACTGCTGTAATAGTACTGCTTAAAACTGTATCTCAACGGCCCTGTAGGGGCATATCTGAATACACAACTCGCAGGCAATGCATTTATCCTTCTCAAAGGACACTTCCATGCTCTCCCGGTCAACGGTAAGGGCCTGCGTGGGGCATGCCGGAATGCAGGCCGTGCAGTGCGTGCATTTGCCTTCATGCCACTTGATATCCTGCCCCAGCGGCTGCACATGAATACCGATTTCGCTCAGATATTTCAGGCCCTCTTCAAGGGCATGCTTGGCCCCCGATAGCTCGGCCACAAGTCCGCTTTCTTCATTGGGTGTCACGACGCCGCGCAGGATATTGACCATGAGGTCATAATCCTTCACCAGGTGATAGGTGATGGGCTGGCTCACCAGCGTGGGTGGAAATGTGAGTACTACTCTTTTTTTCGGCATAACGGATTCCTCCGATTAAAAACAGGGTTATTTCTTTACGGGCCGGTCGGCCATGAGCTTTACGCTGATCCCCGAGTCAACAGAGGGCAGCAGCGCCGCGGGCTCGCTCAGGTAAAACTTTTTGTCAACAATCCACTGCTTCAGCGTTGCGGCTATTTTTTGAGCGCACACATAGCTTGAAAGACCGCCCGTGGGAACCTGCCTGCCCTCCAGCGTGATGGAGCCGCTCTTGAGCTGCGCATAGTTCACCTCGGCAACACTGCCCGGGATTACCTCGGGATAATTTTTGCTGTAGTCGATGACCTGCGCAAAGATTTCCTCGTCGCGCACGGCAGTATACTGCACGATTTCCTCATTCAAAATCGGTATGGGCACGCCGATCCCAACGGTGAGCGTGACGCCGTAGCCCGTCATGCTCGCGCCGCGCAGCCATTCGGGGCTCATCTGCTTGAGATCACCCATAACGGCAAGCGTGCCCGCACCCATGCGCGGCACGCCATTGTCGCTGCGCTTGACATTGGGGTTGTGCTGGGTGCCCTGCCAGGAAACATAGCCCTGGCCGCCGCCGAGAAATATGCGCGTGCCGATGCCGATGGTTTTGTACAGCGGATCGTTTAACAGCGGCGAAAGCTGGCCCGCGCTGCAGTAGTTGGCGTTGCCGATGCGCGGCAGCAGGCGTCCCATGTAGGTATAGATCACCTTGTCCGAACAGTTAACCGCTACATTGTAGTTCTGGTAGCAATTACGCGGGTCGAAAAGCACGGCTTCGTTCATGTCGGCAAGGTAGACCATCGTCTCGACGCTTTTGCGCGGATAGCAGTCGGTGCCATAGGCCGTTGCCGAAAGCTTCACCGCCTTGCCTGCCACAAGCTCCTCGATCACATGGGCACCGCCATATTTAAACGAGCCCGGATAGGCTGCGTTGCGCTGATCATAGTCCGGCATGGCGGTGGCGCCCAGAATGACATCAACCGCGGCAAGCCCGGTATAGCAGGGCACATCGTTTAAGGTGCAGGTACCGCCGCCGATCTTTATGCGCGGCTTGGTATGGCCCAGGTTAAAATAGGCACCTGATGAACACATGGGGCCGAATGTACCCGTTGTCACGACATCAACTTCAGCGGACGCCTTTTTAGCGCCTTTTTTATGCACAATGTCGATGATCTCCTCGGCTGTCACCACAACGGCTAAACCCTTTTTGATCTTTTCATTGATCTCCTGAATTGTCTTTGACATAGAGCACTCCACCTATCTGTGAATTATCTGTTTTTTGTTGTCAGCTGCACGTAAGTCTTCACATTTAAAATGATCAGTTGCAGGCACCCTCCCCTTCATCCCCTCCCATCAAGGGATGGGAGAAAAACTGGCTCCATCTCCCCTTGTGGGAGAGGGTTGGGGTGAGGGGGCCTATAAAATCAACTATGAAAGACCATTAAGTGCGGCGGGGGATCCCGCCATATCCGTACATGCCCTCAGACGCCGATACCTTCGAATAAAACCGTTGAAAGATAGCGCTCGCCGGCATCGGGCAGAATGACGACGAATGTTTTTCCCGCAAACTCAGCCAGCCGCGCCAAACGTAAGGCCGCTGCCACTGCCGCGCCGCTTGATATGCCGCTCAGCATGCCTTCCTCGCGCGCAAGTTGCCGCGCCACTGCCAGTGCTTCAGCACTTTCAACCGCCTCCACCCGGTCAACAAGAGACAGCTCCAGGATTTCGGGAATAAAACCTGCGCCGATGCCCTGTATCTTGTGCGGCGCGGGTTTGAGCGGCTTGCCGGCAAGCTTTTGCGTAATGACGGGGCTCTCCGCAGGCTCGACAGCAACCGATAGTATCTTTTTGCCCTTCGTGTTCTTGATGAAGCGGGATATGCCGGTAATGGTACCGCCGGTGCCCACACCTGCCACGACCACATCCACGGCCCCGTCCGTATCATTCCAGATTTCGGGCCCCGTAGTCTTTTCATGAATTGCGGGATTTGCCGGGTTCTTGAACTGCTGGGGCAGAAAATATTTCTGCGGGTCGCTTGCTGCAATCTCCTCGGCCCGGCGTATCGATCCGCTCATGCCCTCGGAGCCCGGCGTCAGCACGATATTGGCGCCAAAAGCAGCAAGCACACGGCGGCGCTCGAGGCTCATGGTTTCTGGCATGGTCAGCGTCAGCTTATAGCCCCGGGCTGCTGCCACATAAGCAAGTGCTATGCCCGTATTGCCGCTGGTGGGCTCGATGATCTCAACGCCCGGCTTCAGCAATCCTTTCTCTTCAGCATCCCAGATCATGGCAGCGCCGATGCGGCACTTCACCGAATAGGCCGGATTGCGTCCTTCAACTTTTCCAAGCACCGCAGCTGCCTTTGTTCCCTGTGTCAGCCGGTTCAGCCGTACAAGGGGCGTATTGCCGATTGACTGCGCATTGTCTCTATATATTCGGGACATAATTCCCATCCTCCCAGTTGCGTAAAAGTTTTATTGGGCGTCCCGCCGGACGCCCCTACGAACACCGAACTTTTTCCCTTTGCCCTTCCTACCGCCTACAGGCTAACAGCCTACAGCCTTTCTTGTTTCTGGCCCCTGCCCTCTAAATTACATACTGCAGCGCCGATGGCTCTTTTTTCTTCTGCAGTTCCACCAGGCTTTCAAGCGTAGTGGCAGCAAGCACTCCCTCCACGGCATCGCGCACATTGCGCCACACCTCGATGGTAGGACAGGATGCGCTGCGGTCGCACAGGGCAGCATCATCAACGCATTCGACCGGCGCAAGGGAACCTTCCACCGCTTCTATAATATCCTTCATGTTTATGGAGGATGCTGATCTGGCCAGAATATAGCCGCCGCCCTTGCCTCGAATATTCTTGATAAGCCCCGCCCTGCGCAAAGCTGACAGGATATGGTCAAGATACTTGGGGGAAATATCCTGCCGCGCAGATATGTCCTTCATAACGCAGGGCCCTTTTTCAGCATGAGAGGCAATGTCAAGAATTGCCCGCGTACCATAACGCCCTTTTGTTGAGAGCTTCATAGAAACACCCTTTAATCTATTAATCTACAAATACTGTAGGATTTATTATTCTAATTGTCAATACCTTTACCGGAATCAATTTTTCACGCCGGTTTCTCCTCGCTAAAACATATGCTTAACGAAGATACGCACATGGTTGATCGAAATCACATTTTTCTGACAAACATTGCCTCCGGCTGTCTGGTTGCAAAATATTTTTCGTTGATAAGGACAAAGAAGCGAAAAGCCGTTCAGCCGCCAATAAAGATATTGGTTAAATGCCGCCTCCTTTCTCCACAAGCCATACATCCTCGTAGCGTGTTCGTTTGGTTACTTCAACCTGCACGATTTTTGAATCATGCACTTTAATAACTATCGTGCCATATCTGATATTGAAGACCTGCTCTGACAAATCTTTTATGATAGAGTCATTGATAATGTTTTTTTGTGATGTTTTCGTGATCATAGTCTCTACTCACCCTTTCATAAAAAACCCGCTTGCCATGGGGAAGCGGGTTTTAGTTTTTGTTGAACTCATTAAAAAAAATAAAGCCCTCGGTTAAGGCCCTTTTCTGCCCATGCAAAATGCGTCCATCATTTGTGTTCTCTTGTATTTTTCTTTATGACTCATTAACTCCCTTTCATTGTGAGATCAAAAACAGGCCGATCTGCGCAAACAGATTCGGCAGAAAGGTTATTGCTTTATTATTATTCAAAAAATATTTTTGCTCGATTGTTATCCCCTTCCTGCTGCAGTAGGAAATAAAATCGGACATGCTTAAAAAATGCAGGTTCGGCGTGTCATACCATTCATAGGGCAGCGACGGCGTCACCGGCGTTCTTCCCTGAAAAAAAATTTGCACCCGCGATCTGTAGTAGGCGAAATTCGGGAAACTGATGATAACTTTTTTCCCGACCCGCAGCGAGTCTTTAAGAACCGCTTCAATCCTTCGTACCTGCTGCAGGCTTTGATTCAGGATGACATAATCAAATGACTTGTCCGTATACTCGGCAAGCCCGGTGTCGATATCGCCGTGCAGCACGCACAGTCCCCGGGCAACGCAGGCATAGATCGCCTGATCATCGATTTCAATGCCCTGCACCCGCGCCTTTTTTTCCCGGGCCAGCAAATGCAAAAGCTCCCCGCTGCCGCAGCCAAGATCAAGCACCGACGCGCCCGGATGCACAAGCCCTGCTATTATCCGCTGATCAAGCGCTGGCGTATCAGATTGCATATTCGTCCGCCCCGTCATAGCCGTTAGCGACCCGTTTTAAAAAATGCGAAATCAAATGCGCCTCCTGCTTTATCTCAAGCAGAAAGGCATCATGGCCGCAGGTTGAATCTATTTCGCAGTAGGTTGCATTTACCCCGGCGATTTTGCAGGCCCGCACGATTTCCTGCAGCTGCCAGACCGGATACAGCCAGTCAGACCGGAACCCGATCACCAGAAGCTTTGCATCCAGCCCCCGGAAAACCTCATGCAGGGGCTGCTGCGCCGTAAGGTCAAAAAAATCCATGGCCTTGGTAATGTAGAGATACGAGTTTGCGTCAAAGCGCTTCACAAAGCTGTCGCCCCGGTTGTGAAGATACCCTTCCACTTCAAAGTCGGCGGTGAACTTAAACGGCTCTTTTTCGCATTTTTCCTGGCGGCCGAATTTCTCAAGCATGGAGGTTTCGCTCATATAGGTAATGTGGCCGACCATGCGCGCCACTGCCAGTCCCTTTGATGGCAGGCGCCCGCCGTAATAATTGCCATCCTGCCACTGATGATCAGCCATGATGGCCTGCCTGCCGACTTCATTAAATGCAATCTGCTGCGGCGTATGCTTTGCCGCCGTGGCGATAAGCAGGCCGCTTTCCACCTTGCCCGGCGCGCTTCTGAGCCATTCAAGGGCCTGCATGCCGCCCATGGAGCCGCCCGCAACCGCGCGCAGCCTGTCTATGCCCAGGTACTGTATAAGCAGCTGCTGCGCTTTCACCATATCGCCGATAGTTATCAGGGGAAAGCTGAGACCGTAGGGCTCGCCGGTTTTGGGGTTGATTGACCCCGGCCCGGTTGAGCCCTTGCACCCGCCCAGCACATTTGAACAAATGACAAAATATTTTTCAGTGTCAAAGGCGCGGCCCGGCCCGACCATCTCATGCCACCAGCCCGGCTTGCGCTCACCCTTATGATAGCCCGCAACATGTGCGTCCCCTGACAGAGCATGGCAGATGAGCACGCCGTTTGAGCGCTCGGCGTTCAGCTCGCCGTAGGTTTCATAGGCAAGCGTTACCGGCCCGAGCCGCTCTCCGCTTTCAAGCACGAGCGTCTCTGCGACAGTTGCATGACGAGTCTGCACAATCCCGATTTCACTTTTGCCGTGCTGCATGTTATCAGCCTCAAATGACTAGCCGCATTCATGGTAGAGCTATGTTTGCAACCCAATACTTGTGTATTAGGCCTACTACATTGAAGGAACAAAATTTTCACGTCTTACCGGCGAAAGCCGGTATCCAGGATTCATATGTAGGGGCGCACCTGTGTGTGCGCCCTTGCGCAGGGCAGACACGCAGGTCTGCCCCTACCTGGTCCCCGGAGCCTGCCCCGGACTCCGACCCGTGGTTCACCGGGGTTACGGATTTATCTTTCTTAATTCACCTGTGTTGGGCTCGCACCCTGTATCAACGGTTGAAGCAAAATGCCGCCTCACTTACACCGGCAGATCCTGAAACAGCGCGGTCGATAGATACCGCTCGCCCGCATCAGGAAAAATCGCAACAATTGTTTTGCCGGCAAACTCATCAAGCCGGGCCAGCCGCAGAGCAACAGCTGCCGCCGCGCCGCAGGATATGCCGCTCAGTATCCCCTCCTCGCGCGCAAGCCTTCTCGAAACCTCGATTGCCTCCGTGCTTTCGACCTGCTCCACGCGATCAACAATCGAAAGATCAAGCGTGTCGGGAATAAAGCCCGCGCCGATTCCCTGTATTTTATGTGGCCCGGGCTTCAGCTCCTGCCCGGCAAGTTTCTGCGTAATGACCGGGCTTTCTGAGGGTTCAACAGCCACGGACACTATTTTCTTTCCCTTCGTATTTTTGATATAGCGCGAAATGCCCGTAATGGTGCCGCCGGTGCCAACTCCCGCCACAAGCACATCGATTGCCCCGTCCGTATCCTGCCATATCTCCGGGCCCGTGGTCTTTTCATGAATTGCCGGGTTGGCAGGGTTTTTAAACTGCTGCGGCAGAAAATAATGCCCCGGGTCGGAGGCGGCAATTTCTTCTGCGCGCTTCACCGCCCCTGCCATGCCCTCCGGGCCTGGCGTGAGCAGTATATGTGCGCCAAAGGCGGCAAGCACGCGCCGCCGCTCAACGCTCATGGTCTCGGGCATGGTGAGCGTCAGCTTGTAGCCCCGCGATGCCGCCACATAGGCCAGCGCTATGCCCGTATTGCCGCTCGTGGGCTCAATGATCTCGACACCCGGCTTCAGCAGGCCCTTCTGCTCGGCATCCCAGATCATGGAGGCGCCGATGCGGCACTTCACCGAATAGGCTGGATTTCTGCCCTCAATTTTCCCGAGCACTGCGGCAGCTTTACTGTCCTGCGTGAGCCGGTTCAGCCGCACGAGCGGCGTTGCTCCGATTGACTGTGAATTATCAATATATATGCGCGACATGATTGTCTCCTTCTATGTACGTGTCTTTTGCAAAGCCTGATCGATATCCTCGATAATATCGTCGATATGCTCCAGTCCCACTGACAGGCGGATGAAATCCTCGGTCACGCCCGTTGCCTGCTGCTCCTGGGGAGTCAGCTGCTGATGGGTCGTCGAGGCCGGGTGAATGACCAGCGTTTTCGCATCACCGATATTTGCCAGATGCGACAGCAGCTCAACCGAGTTGATGAACTTTTTGCCGGCTTCAAGCCCGCCTTTAATCCCGAAGCCCACAAGGGCGCCATAGCCTTTTTTCAGATATTTTGCAGCCACCCGGTGATTGGGGTTGTCTTCCAGGCCCGGATAATTCACCCAGCCGACCAGGGGGTGCTTTTTCAGATGCCGGGCAACGGCCAGAGCGTTTTCCGTATGCCGCTGCTGCCGCAAAGGCAGCGTTTCCAGGCCCTGCAGCAGCTGGAAGGAATTAAACGGGCTGATCGCGGCCCCGAGATCGCGCAGCAGCTGTACCCGCACTTTTAAAATAAAGGCCACATTCCCGAGCGCCGGATGATTTCCGAGGGCATCCCAGAATACAAGGCCGTGGTAGCTGGGGTCGGGCTCGGTAAACTCTGGGAATTTTCCACTTCCCCAGTCGAATTTGCCCGAATCCACAATCACGCCGCCAAGGGAGGTGCCATGCCCGCCGATAAACTTCGTAGCTGATGCCACGACAATATCAGCGCCGTGATCAATGGGCCGCACAAGCCCCACCCCGACCGTATTATCCACGACAAGGGGCAGGCCCGCATCATGGGCAATAGCAGCTAGTGCTTCAAAATCAGGCACGTCAAGCTTGGGGTTGCCGATGGTCTCGACATAAATAGCCCGGGTTTTTACGGTTATTGCTTTTTTGAATTCCTCCGGCTTTGTCGATTCCACAAACTTTGCCGTCCGCCCGAGCTTCGGGAATGTATAATGCAGCAGCTGATACGTTCCACCGTAGAGATTATTGCCTGCCACGATCTCATCGCCCGGCCGGGTTATGGCAAGCAGCGCGAATGTTTCAGCGGCCTGGCCGCTTGCAACAGCTAGTGCTCCTGTGCCGCCTTCGATTTGCGCAATGCGCTGCTCGAACACATCGGTTGTCGGGTTCATAAGCCGGGTGTAGATATTGCCGAATTCTTTCAGGGCAAACAGATTTGCCGCATGCTCCGTGTCTTTAAAGACATATGAGGTTGTCTGATAAATCGGCACGGCGCGCGAGCCGGTTGTTGGATCGGGGGTCTGCCCGCCATGCAGCGCAATAGTTTCCAGATTTTTATAGGCCATGAGTTCCTCGCTTTCTTTGTTTACTTGTTAAAATTCATACACCAGCCTCGCCGCAGGCGCGGCATGCACATTGTCATTTAATACATGTCCGGGATTTAAATATCCAACGCTGATTGTTGAATGATTATTTAAAATATAGCAGAACGCCAGGTCCCACCAGTCATCCTCTTTTTCCACAAGGCCCGGAATCCGCTTCAATTTGTCCGGCTTCATTTTGTATTCCCCGACAAGCAGCAGCTTATCGGTTAAAAACTGCGCGAAATTGAACTCACCCAGCGCCTGATACGTATCGGAGAATCCGAGCAGGCCGATATGGCTTGCCTTGGTGACCCGCAGGCCCGCCGACAGTATGAGCGGCCGGGGCAGCACATCCTTGATCATCTTTGTGGCGACAAGGGTATAGTCTATACCGCTGTCATCCTTGACCCCGATTCCCTTGAGCACGTTGTTCAGGCTTTTGTTCAGGTCATGCTCCGTCGCATTGTATTTATAATGTATGCCTGCCGTTATTGCCGGCAGCCATGCCTGCTTATAGTCGCCTTCTTTCAGCAGGTTCACGCGAACGTTGAAGTTGTGCAGCTCTGCATGGCTGCTGTCGGCCCGCATGCCGGTTACCCGGTGGATCTTGCTTTTCAGGTCCGCTATCTCAAGATTGTTGTAGGCATAGCTCAGTTCCACACGGTCCCACAGAGCTTCCGAAAACGTAAAAGCCAAAAACCGTTTATCCTGAAGCTGCGCCCATGAGGCGCCGATGACCGGTTTGCCGAGAATTTTGCCCTCCTCTGCCGGGCTGACAATATATGCCATGGGCGTCACAAAAATACCGCCCGGGCCTTCAACAGTCTGCGGCGGCAGCGGGGGATTTTTATCATTGGCAAAGGCCCCTGCTGCAACTGACAAAAAAATAATTACAAACAACAGTACTTTTCTTACTTTCATTTTGGTTCTCCCTTTTAGCTGAATTTTTTCGTTATATGCGGCTCTCCAGCTGTCCGGTAGAACCAAAGTTGATACTTGTTACGCTACGTGAAATTCGGGCCCGGTTGTCCGTTTACTGCGCCCGTTATTTTTTATTTTAGATGCCACCCCCTTTCTCCATGATGTCCGTATTTTTAAATCGGAATTTCTCTGTTATTTCCATTTCCGCAATAGCTGCATTTTGCACTTTAAAAATTATTGTGCCGTAACCGATTTCGCCTATGCTCTCAAGCACATCCTGAAGAATTGTCTTAGTTATAAATTGCTGTTCACTGCCGGCCATACATCTCTTTCTAAAAAAAAAGGCCACTATCCGTCTTCTTGTAGTTGGATAGTGGCCCGCGTAATCTGCTCCTGTGAGCATAACCGTGGTTATCCACTATCAACAAAGCTACACATGTACATTTTTAAAATCTTGCGATACATTTTGGCTGCCTTAAATCTAGTTGTTCTAGCGATTTAATAGATATTATAGATGGTCTTAAAAAATTTGTCAAGCATCTTGAAAAACTTTTTTTAATAACAAGCAATTCCAGTATATTAAAACCAAAATTTTATCTCTGCGCCCTCTGTGCTACTGTGGTGCATTTTTCCTGTCTTTAAAAGTCAACATATATGTTGACTGATTTAATTTTTTGTCAATATATATGTTGACAAAAATAAAAAAAATGTCCCTATATATATTGACTGGAGGCATTTCAATGAAAACAAATTGCAGGCTAATTAGACAGCAGCTTGACCACACCCTGAATAAATTTCAGCCGTTGCGGGCTGCACCGATTCCTGCTATGGGCTGGATCAGAGCTATCCGTGATGCTCTGGGGATGACCGGCCGGCAACTTTCTCATCGTCTGGGGCTGAGCAAACAGCGTGCATCCTTCATCGAAAAGCAGGAAATTGACGGTACCGCCACTCTTAACACCATGCACAGGATTGCCGAG
>Ga0209777_10002734_pt1 | contig 22761 bp, 25 predicted proteins | sample FrelakmetHBP12HB_FD_187147 | JGI IMG/M metagenome (GOLD analysis project Ga0209777, IMG submission 187147) | Freshwater lake sediment microbial communities from the University of Notre Dame, USA, for methane emissions studies -HBP12 HB (SPAdes)... | ecosystem: Environmental > Aquatic >...
GGGGTGGTGTTGTACTTATTTGAATTGAATTAATATAAATCTGTATTCTTTTAACACCAGAACGTAAATTAAATTGAACAGTATAATGATCATAAATCTGTCCATTAATTATTATATCTAATGGATAAGATTCGTATCCTATTAAATTATTATTTGAATCAAAAAATTTAAAAGTAAAATCTCCAGTTATTCTCCCAAGATACAATACTGTTTGTGGAACAAAAAAACTAATTGACTGTACTGTTGTTATATCAGACAAAGTGCAATCCAATATAAAATAACTATTACTTGATGTTCCAGCATAACTAATACAATTTGCTGGTGTTTTAGTATCTCTATCAAATAACCAAGTTGTCCAACCATTTATTAAACTTCCCGGAGTATATAATCCATTGTAATATGTAGTACAACTTAATAGATATAACGGAGAAGGTGTTGATAATTGAACATATTTCGAATCAACTTTAAAAACTTCATAAGGTGCTCCTATATCATTATTATTTTTAGGTTGAAATTTCCAAACATTGTTTATACTTACGCTGAAATCTATAGAAGTTATTGATTTAACAGATTCGCTTCCCCATTTACTTCCGGGCATGCTATTAATAAAATTAACTTCCCACATTCCTGTTGTTCCACTAAAATATTCATTTGAATTATTTGTAGTTAAAACAGTTTTTAAATAAGAATCTGTAATTGGGTCGTATGCTTCAGAATTTGGATCTGTTGAGATAAACAACATACTTCCTATATAAAAATTAAAAGGCAAATTAAAATTTGTTTCTGGTATAAAAGCAAAACCAATATAACTAACGCCATTACCATTTGAATTTGTATTTGTAATATAAGTCCAACCTTCTGCAGGATAATTATCAACCAGTGTAGTAGTTGTTCCCTGAGATTGATTATTTATCCACAATTTTGGATATTGAGGAACTGTTAATATTGACTGCAAATTACAAGTAGATGTATTTAAATTATCAACTTTTAAATAATAATAATTAGGTAATCCAGTTAAAGAATTAATCATTGAAGAATAATCAGCTGGAGCTAAAACCAATTTCTGCTGAGAAGCGAATGCAGTATAATTGCTATTATTCTGATAAGGATTTGTTGAATCCAATTTATTAGGTAAAAGATTATTTGGCATTGAGTTATGACCAAGCATTCTTACTCTTGTGTAAATATCAGCATCTTGAAATTCAGTATGAGATTGAATTAATGGTAATTCATAATCATAATTATTTGGATTACTGGCATCATTACTTCTCTGTTGTAGATATTTTAACCAAACTTTATCATAACCATCGTAATATATTACATAATTTGGAGCAACTAAGTTACACAATTCCTTTATAGCATCATATCTAATTTTAGAATTTTGAAATCTATAATCTATTACAGATAATTTAACGCCAGATGATTGTAATGTTTTAAAAGTATAATCTTTAGATGGATTATTTGAATAATTATAAGTTATTATTGTATTTTTATTAGCACCACTCACTATTACACATCCATACCTTTGGCAAACTGAATTTAGAGAACCATCGAAAACACCGGGCGATACTGCACTTGGATAATTTTGTATAATACTACCGTCACTAATTTGATAATCTGATTTCAATAAATTACTTTGAATATTATTATATTTATGATAAAATATATTATATGGTTCATATATAACATTTTCTATTTCAACTTCTTCAACATTTGGATATAAAACATCAATTGCATTTCCGTCTTCTGTCATTTTTTGATTTAAAATTTGAGAAGAAACAAAAACATTATTTTTATAATTATCTTTTAATAATAAAATTTGTTCAATTACATCTTCAATAAAAAAAGGTAATTCATAATAATGAAAATATGACCAAACTTCAAATTGAACTATATTTAACATTGAATTAATTTGTAATTGTCCGACCTCATATCCAATAGTAAATCCATTAAATTGAGGATCTTCTATTAAATTTCCAACATCATGTATATTAATTATTGGAATTAATTTTGGACTAACAAAATTTACAGAATTGAACCAATACTTTAATGTTGGATTACCATTAACATCATTAAAATACCTAGATATTCCATTATTACCCTGATAGTTTGTTGTTGACCAATAACCAAAATCAAAAAATTGTCCAAAATTTAAAGTATTTGACATTTGGCTATTAGATTGTCTTATTATGTCTCCAGAAGATATACTGTTAACCGGAGTTATATTTGAAACTTTTAATTGATTATTAATTAAATCTACAGAAACAATAGTAAAAATTTTAGTTATTGTTGTATCAATTAAACCATCGGTATTATATGTTATAATATTAATAGTTGCTGTTCCTGGCTCAAATCCATTAGCATCATCAACATATATATAACAAGAACCACTACTTACAGTTGGTCCATTTTGTGTACATGTTGCAATTATTTTAGATTCCTCTAATTTAACACCACCTGTTGACTGCAGTGGCATTGATTGTATATAACAATATCCAGATTCAAATAAATCATCAACATCTGTATCTTGTAAAACTGTCAAATTATCAACACACGTTAATTGTATTTCATCAATACCAGTTGATTCTGGAGAAATTTGAAATATCTGACCTTTAAACTTATTAAAAGATTCTAAAATATTTGAAGAATTATATAAACCTTCTATTATTAATACAGAATCACCTTTATTAAAAGTATTACTAAACTGTCCATTTTCATTTTCTATTTTAATAGTAGCATTTTTAATACTGAATTGAGAATCATTCTGCCAATTAAAATCCTTAATATACGAAGTATAACAAATACCATTTATTACTATATCATAATAGGTTGTAATATCTTTATTTGTAATTGTTTGCAAAGCGCTTTCGCTCAATCTTAAAGGCATATTCTATATTTCCTTGAAGTCAATATCTAACTTATAGAGTTGATTAACACCACTAAATAAATATATTTTACTTGTATTTAAAAAATATCCATCAAAAGATTGAGAAGGAATATGAGTATAAACTCTAACTTTCATTTTATTATTAATATCAGATTTAATATATCCTTCTATATTAATTAAATCAATTGGGTCTGTAGCTTCTGAAATTTCCCATTTTGTTTGCATTTTTATTGATTTAATTTTAGGAGAAACAACAACTTCTCCACCATTTGCAAGTTTTACTATTTGAATATTAGATTGAATTCCACGATTTACTTCTGTATTTCCAGGGCATGGTATAACATAAGCATCAACATTTTGTATAAAACATCCATTATAAATTACAGGATTGGAAGACTCCTGCCCATTATTATTTAATCTACTTATTATCCAATTTGAAGTTATCCAAGTATTAAATACATCATAATAAATATTCATTAAATACTCCTAAGTGCTGAAAAACTACCAGTTGTTAAATGTTCACTTAATGCAGATGCTATTTCTTTTGCTGATACTTTAGTATTTATTACTATAGAAGTACTACCACCAGTATACGCACCTGGTCTAAAATAATAACTAGATCTAATACCAAGTGGTTGTATTGCTTGTCTCATTGCAACCAAATTACGATTTACTACATTTAATTCTGTATGACTAGTACTTAATATATCACTCATTCTTTGTAATGCCTGAACTATTGGACTATCTTTTTTAAATGCAGATCCTATAGCAGTACCTAAAATTGATCCTACTCCAGATTGACCCCAAATAGAACCAATTAATGCGCCAACAGCTCCACCTTCTTGAGCATAACTATTAGGATACATTGAATTACCAGCTGCCAATGCTAATGCTGGTACTATTTTATTAAAAGTAGATGAACCTGTAAAATTTCCTAATTTTTTAAAAAACCCACCTTGAGAATCAGAAATCATATTTTGCTGATCCTGTGTTGACATTGTTGCATGTATAGGTTCAAAATTATCAACAGCATTTTTTAATCCAATAGAAATTGCAGAGTTTTTAACACTAGAGCTATCAATTTGTGACCCTGGAGATGTGTTTGAATAACCAAAACCAGATCTTATTGAGCTAAACATATAATCTCCACCAGAATATAGTGCATTTTTCCATATCTCTGCAACGCTTACGCCAGTTGTGTGTAAAATTGTTGCATACTCTTCTGGATGCGCTAATCCAAATTGAGCTGGTGCTATTTTTTCCAATAATGGTTTTATTGTAATATCAACAAAATTATCTACCAATTGTTTACGAATTGTTTTAGAAATATCTGTTAAAATACCACGAAGACTATTATTTAAAGCGACACCACCACGCTCAGTTGAATCAAATGCTTTATCAAATTCATTTGTAAATATATTTGCAGTATCTTTTACTATATTACCCAAATTTTGAACCAATTGAAGTTTAAACGTGTCAACAAGTTTTGTTATTTTTGAATTAAGAACATCTGCACCAGTTAGCATATGATTTGTAACATCTTGCCATGTTCCACCTTCTTTTTTCATTGTCAAACCAATCATTTCTAATTGATTTTCAAAATCTTTATGTTTACCAGTTGCCTTATCTAATTCTAATAAATAAATTGAATTCTGGTATGTATAATCACTAAGCCCCCTTAATTCAACCAACATTTCTTCTTTAATTTTATTAATTTGTTCGCTATATTTTTCATTTAATTCTATAAATTTAGCTAATTCTTGTATAGATGAATTTTCTTGTTCTAAAACAATTTTTTTCATACTACCAGATGACAATGCACTTTCCGTTTCTCCAGCTGTATTTAATAATTCGCTAGATTTATTAACGCTATCTAAAGCATTTTTTAAAGAATCTAATGAAATAGTTCCTTCCTTGAAACCAGAAATAAATTTTTCCAATTTTTCTACTTGACCATTTTCTATAATTGTAACATTTTCATCTTTTATATTTTGCAAATATTTTATTATTTTATTTTTATAATCATTAATTTGTGTTAAATTTTTTATATTTTCATCTGTTAAACTTTTTAATGCAATTTTATTTCTATTGTATTGTGATGTTAATGTTTCAACTTCTTTACCAATGGTTGGATAAATTCCTAAACCAGCTTTCAAAGAATCATTATAATCTTGTCTACTTTTTGTAATTACTTTTAATTGTTCCTCTTCTACAATTAATGCCTGTTTAACTTTTAATGTAGAATTAAAAAATTCAACAATAAATGATTCTAATTTTTCTTTTGGTTCTGAAGTCATTTTGCCATAAGCTTCAGAATATGCTCTAGCGCCTTCTATTGCCTGTTGTTCTAAAAAATGAACATTTGTAATTTCTGATTTATTTGTCATTCCTTTTGGAGTAATCGATCCAACTTTATAATTTCCTCTATTAATTTGTTCATTAAAAATATCTAACGATTTTTGATCATTTTTAAATATTTCGCGTAACTGACTTTGAGCAGACTGACCCTTACTGTATGATATTAATGATTTCTTAAAAAAATCTATTTCTTCAATATTTTTACCAGTTTTATATAATTCATTTAAATGATCTTTTATTAAACCTAATCCACGAGATGCTTGATATATTTTTTCCTGTTTAATAATTTCAGCTTTATCTGAATTTGCTTTAATATTTTGTCCTATTTCTGTACCTATCATCCATACAGCTCCAATAGCTGCCAATGATCCCATTAATGGTATTTCAGTAGATAACACATCAATTAATGTTAAATTAGCAACAGTAAAAGATTTAATTGCCGCTGTTAATGACGAATACCCAATTACAACTAATGGAATTACTGTTTTTAATAAATAAAATATTCCAACAAATTTACCCAATTCTATAGCCCAACTTATAGTATAACCTATAACTGGTGCTAATAGTTTTATTAATGAAGCAACCTGTAATCCAAAAGTAACAATACCTTCTATTGATTTTTGAAATGGAGCTTTACCAAGTTCTATTCCTATTTGTTGAAATTCATTTAACAAATCGCCCAATTTTATTTTAAGAGAATTACTTTTTTCAATCATAGCTATTTCTGCTGTACCAGCTGAATTAAGTGCAACATTATTAGCTTGAATTGCTGTTGTAAAATTCTTCATCATTGCTTCAAATTGAGAAACCTGCCTAACACCAGCAACATCCTGTGCTATTTTAACCCTTTGAACTTCATTTAAATTTTTCCATTTTTCATTTAATTGTTCAAAAACAGAACCTAGGCTTGCGTATCCAGTAGAAGTATATGATACAACACCAGCCATGTCTTGTAAATCTTTAATAACTTCAGGTCTTCTAACCCTTGAAAATATTGTTCTCAATGCAGTTGCTATTGTTGTAGAATTAAGACGAGTTGTTGCTGTTACTTCTGTAATTATAGCAGCTGTTTTCTCAAATGATAACCCAAATTCGTGTGCAATTGGACCAACAGTTTTAATACCTTCTCCTAATTCTTCAGCTGAAATTGCATATTTTCTACTTAAATTAAATAAAACATCTGTAATTTTTCCAGATTCTCTTGCACTAATATTAAATTCAGCCATTATTGCTGTTAAAACATGATTTGCTTCTGATTCTTTTATTGTAGTTAATGTAGTTAAAAGCATTTCTTGTCGCATTAAATACAATGTATCTTCTACTGACCTTCCTTGCCTAATCCATAATTCCATAGATTCAGAAACATATTTAAATGACTTTCCAAATTCTGAAGCAATCTGCATACCTCTCATAAATCCAGAAGAAATTTCATTTACAGATTTACCAGTCAATGCTGACATTGTTTCAATGGAATCATTAAATTTTAAATTTAAGTCAATTGTTTCCCTAATTCCATTTTCAACAACCCTAATTGCACCATAAATTAAATTCCAACCTAATGCCCATGTTGACATTTTCTTAATTTGATCCATAAATGACTTTCCTGATTTCTCAGAAGAAGTAGTCATCATGTCTGATGTTTCTTTTATATTTTTTTGAATTTGTTTTAAATTTTGATTATATTTTTCAGATTCAGAAATATATGTATTAAAGCCAATATTTCCCAATCTATATTGTTGTTCCAATTCTTTCTGAGACTGACTGCTTACCTTTTTATAATTATATTGAGTTAATGGTAATGGTCCATTTTTAACAGACAACAATTCTTCTGGAGTTAAACCAAGTCTATTAAATTGTTGAGATCCTGCAATTGGTCCTAAAAATTGAGGCATTAATTGTTCATATTGACTTTTATATCTATTTAATTGTTTTTGTTGTATTTCAATTGATTCTTTAACTTTTGAATTTAGTGTTTTAGAACTGGATATTCCGGGGGCAATATTAATACCAGAAAAATTAGATGGGAATCCATTAATTGATTCATCCAATGATGATAAATTTACACCAATTGTCCCAATTTTTTCTTGTAAATTTAAAAATTTTCTTAAAGATTGGGCAGCTTGATTTATTTTTTTATCAAGTTTATCAAACTTTATAGACGGATCATCACCAGTAGACAATGTTTCAACTATAATTTTTTTAATTTCATCTTGTGCCATTTTTATTCTCTTCTTCTTTTATTTGTTTAAAAACACTTGGATCAATCATTATGCTACTTGAACTATTTTTTTTAATATTGCTACCAACTGAATGTTTCTTGTCTAAATTATCATAATATTCTTTTTCTTTCTCGTTTTCATATGCTTGAGCCAACTCATCAAGCAATAATTGTTCATCTGTTATACCATATGTATCATTATTTTTAGCCATTTCACCCCATATGCACTTACTAAATGGACTAATTCCATACAATTTAGCAAACCTACGTCTTCGCATATAGGGCGAGTATGGATATATTATTTTTTTAATTCGTCTTCCCTTGGCTGAGACTGAATAGCTACTATTTCATTAATTTCAACTAACGTTAAAGAACCAATATCTTCAATATTGGAAAATATTTTTTTATTATGATCATTTATATCCTTAGCACATAAATATATCAAACACTTAATAAAGCTATTTTGATATAACTGATTATATATTTCCTGATCATAATATTCATATTTAACCCTAATTGGAGTAGATGGCGCTTTATTAAAAAAAACAACCCTTAAATCTGGGGAGTAATTATATTCCTCTTCAGGTATAAGGGTTGAATCTTTATATATTTTTAAAGTAGATTCCTTAAAAGATGACGGATTTAATGTAAAAACATTATTTTCTCCATCAATTTTTCCTTCAGGACATCCATTAAAATTTCCTTCAATTGGCAAAAATCCATCTTTTATTAATTCTTTAAGTTTTATTTTAAAATATGCTCTAAAATAAACCCTACTTTCAAATCCAATCCTAGACCAAAATACTTTTTTTCTTTCTCCATTCCCGATTGGTATTTCTACCTCTCCTTCTGGATTAATTACCTTAGCAAGTATCCTATCTTCACCATTAATTTCGATATTAGTATTACTTATACCGTTTTCCATTTTCCGCCTCCTATAAAATTAAACATCTAAAATCTACGGCTGTGTAGCTGTAGTTGTATAAACTATTCTTACCTTAGAACCATTAACTGGAGCCGTTGTAAATACTACATTACATTCTCCGTTAACACAATGAGCTGTAAAAGTAACACCATCGTTATTCCAAGGATTATCAGAAGAACCTAATACATTACCAGATGGACATTCAATACTTAAAATTTGTGTTTCAGAAGTGATACTTGAATTTATTAAAAACATTTTACATGCACCATCAGCAACGTGTTCACGAACAGTTGCCTTACCATCAAAAACCTGAACTGAATCAGCAGAACCATCTAAATTAACAGTAGCATCAGCGTTAACTGCAAAACTATCAGAAGCCATTCTTGGTTTATAACCACCAGCTATTACTGTCATTATAACAGTACTTTCATCTTCTGGTGATAATACCCAGTTAATACAATTTACTTTCTTAAAATCACCTATATACAAACGCCTAGAAGACGACGTATCAACTCCAGAAAGATTAGCTAAATTAACTAAATCTCTAATTAAAAGACTTGTTGCAACAGTATAACTAATAGTACCATAAATTGTTTTTTGAGCAGCTAAACCCAATTCTGATACTTTCGTTTCAGCTTCTTCCTGTCCAGGATTAAAATTCTGTGCGCCTCTTATTTGAACAGAAGTAAAATCTGGTAAATTTACAAACGTTGCTCCTGCTTTAGTCCATAATTGGACTTCTTTACCTTGAAAACCTGCTATATCTCTACCTGTAAACATTGTATGACCTCCTATTGAAATTTTATTTATTTTACCAATTTAAATGTCGCTGTTAATGAAAACTTATATTTTTCTTCTTGTGATGGAGTTAATATTCTTATTGGTGCACCATCATAAGCAACTGTTTTTAATGTTGAAACTAAATTAGTACTTCCATTATTAGAATAATTATAAAATGGAATTGTTGTGGCTTCTATATATTTTAAAATATTACCCATTATCTGTTCTCTTTCTAAATTAGTTCTTGCAAAAAGATCAAAATCTATATCATAAAAATGAGTTACTTCTCCACCTAATTCGTAATCACTTTTAAAAGAAACGCCGCCAATATCCATTGATAATGTTGGCAAATGCAAACCAGTTGGATCTATTGGATAAGAATCTACTATACTTAATTGATCAGTTCCAGTTCCTATAATATAACTAGTTCCATTGTGTATATTTGAAACAATATAATCATAAAGACTTTTTTTAACTAAACTTATATCGAAATACATTATTTTTCCTGTTTTGTTTTTGGTCTATTTAAATATTTTACATATCTTTCGGAAATGTCTCCACTTAATTGTTTATTTACATCATTATACAATCTATTCATATTTTCCTTAATAAAATCCTTAGCTGCAATTCCTCTATTAAACCAAACAACTCTTTGTTTAATTTTCCTTCTTCTTATAAAACCATATCTATCAACACCTGTAACTACTGAATTTGTTTCATACTGAGGCTGATTCCTATATTGAGAAGGAGGTAATTTCCTTGCATTAATTTCACTTAAATGAGAAAAAAACCATGCCCTCATTTTTTTAAAAGTATTAGGATTTAAATTCATTTTCCAAGGTCTTCCACCTGTTTCTTGTATTTCCCAATAGTACCTATCACTTCCTTTTGCCTTTTTTTTATTCAAAGAACTTAAATCTAACAAACTAACTTCAAAAGAATGACCTTCTGGTGTTACTTTTCTATCTCTTATTATTACTCTTACAGAATTTATTAAACCACCACCAGTTGTTCTATATCCAGGCATTCTAGTTACTATATCATTTAATAAATGTTCTGAATTTTTTTTAGCAACTTCTATAACCTGGTTTTTTATCCAATTAACAAAACTCATTTTACCATGTTTTGTGCTAATATTATTTCTTTTAATATTTAATAATAAGTCTTCATATCCATTAAAACCAGAACTGTTTTCAATTCTAATACTATATGCTTTTGCCATTTTCTAATTCCTTTGGATCAATATTTGAAAGATCAATTATTGACTTTGATGGAACTATACTTAGCTGTCCTACTATTAAATCAACTAGTTCAATTACAGAATTACCATTATCAAAAAGAACTTTTTTAACTTTCTTAAATCCGCCATTTTTATAAAAATCATCAATATTTTGACTTTTTTTTAATTCTAATTCCAAAGTATCTAAAACCATTTTAAATAAATAATTTTGCTTCCAAGTAATAACTTTACAAATTCTTTCATTAATTGTCTTTCCGTTAATATCTATTCGATTATCCATTTGGTATCCCCTTAGAAGGATCAGATCTTGTCATTAATACTCTAATTGATGTGTTTAAAATATTAATCGCAGTACCTGTCGGCCACATACTTTGACCATCTACATTAATAGGAATATGAAAAGAAACAGAATTATCAAAATATGGTTTTGATTGTAATTTAGCTAATAATTTGCAATCCCCAGTAATTAAATCACCACCACTTAAATCTTTTTGTTGTTCTTCTATTAAATATTTTATTATAACATTTTCTTTATGTATTGAAGTTATATACAAATAACCCAATCCGTGACATTTTGGACAATCTGGATTTGAAGAAGTTTTATAATAAGGATCAAATGTACATATATTACATAATGTTTTAGCATCATAATTTAAAATTGATACAGAAACACCATATGTATCAATTTCATTTTCTTCCTGTTGCTGTATTTTTGATAAATTATTTTTTAATATATTTACCATATTAAAATACCGTTGCCATTACTTTTCTTCCTACTTTTAACCATAAATCTTGTATATCATTATTTAGTTCGAGAATAGAATTACCATAAGCACCCCTTGGACCATAACTAAATTGATATGAATCCAATCTCTCAGAAACTAAACCTCCAGATTTATTATTAGAAAGTCTAATTAGCAAATCCTTTTCTGTCATTTTAAAACAAAGTTTCCTTGCCAAATTAAAATAATTAGGATCTTCCGAACTTAAACATCCGTATGTATATGTTACAGAAACATTTTGTAAACCTTTAATAAAAACTTGACCATATAATTGACCATAAATATAATTTGGAAGTTTAATTAAATTAATATCTTTGTAAACATTATAATTTGTAAAAGTTGATCCATTTACTATCAAAGAACTAACACTTTCTACTGGAAAATGATTTAAATACAATTGTCCTGTATTATCACCATCATAAAGTTCTGTAACAGTTGTACTATAAAATTGAACAGATGATTCGCTAAATATTTCCGATTCATTTAATTCAACCAAATCAATTATGTCCTGATCAGACACATCTGAAACATCTGATGCTCCTATATAATTTCGTATTGTGAGAAGGTCTGAAGATCCATTGATTAGATACATTTTCCATTTCCTTTTAAAAATCTGTGGGAGATACTCCCTCAAAAAGTATCTCCCTCAGAATATTTTTCTATTTAACTACCGTAAGTTGGACTTAAAACGTTTGTAATCTTTACATGGAACTTTGAAGCACCTTTAACTGCTAATGCTCTCCACGTTTTAACTCTGAACGCTCTTGCATCAGTTGTAGTTCTGCTTGTTAAATCTTCATAAGTGAAATTTTTAACAACAGGAACAGTAATACGAGAAGTATCTAAAGCTAATACGTAAGACTCAGAACCGCTTTTACCTAGATTAGTAGGAATGAAAGAAGTTCCGTATAACGGAATACCACGATATTCTGTTAAATATACACCAGCTGCAACTTCAACTTTCTGCCATGCATACAACATTTTATCACGCATAATTTTATGTAACTTCTGTAAATCTCTAAAATTCATTACAAAAAGATTAATTTTACCATTATTGGTCTGTACTGCATCAATAGCCTGGTCTAATAAATCTAAAGAAATAACAGAACATGCGGCATTAATTGTCTGAGTGCAAAGATTTGAAAGTCCATCAAATTCTTTTGTATTTGCTGTTGCATTACCTTCAATATAAAGCCTTTCTACTTCTTGAGCAGCCGATTTCGTTGCGCTCTCTATTTCAGCCTGCCAAGAATCTATATATGATTTTGAAGTTTCATATAAAATATTAGAAACAGCTCCTTCCGATTTTACCATTTTAATTGTAACTGTTTTTCTACCATAAGTAGATTGATTCGAACTAAACGTATCAGCTTCATCATAGGCAGCCGCTGTATTAAGAGCTGACCTTTCATTCCACTGATATGCAATACCTGTCCAATCCATTTCTTTTAAAAGAGTAATAAGGGGCGTTTCCTTTATTGCTGTTTCTACTAGAATGGGGTCAAGTTTTTCTGGTATAATTGCGGCACCAGATGCTGTTGATGTAACTAAAGCTTTCTTCAAGTCTAACATTGTAAAACCTCCATAAATTATTTAAATTTTTATTCTACTTCAGCTAACTGTGACAATACTTCTTTCATTTTCTCTTCAATTGTTTTTGATTTTTGAATTTCAGCTTCTTTCTTTGAAGTAATCTCTTCCGTAACTAAAGCTAAACCTTTTTTAATTTCCACATCGGTAGCAGGAATTTTTGCAAGTTCATTTGCTAAAATTTCTTTAACCAATTGTTCTGTTAACATTGATTTTTTCAAATCTTGTATTAAAGAAACAACATCATTCATTGACTTAGTTACTTCAATTGGCTTAACAACTTCTATTTCTTTTTTATTTTTATCTTCAACTTTAGAAGTATCTAATGATTTTGTAACTTTGTCTCCAGTATCTAAAGAACTAGTAACAGAAGTTACAGTATTAGGATCTGCTACTATTTTATTGTCAGGAAAACCTTCTGGCAACTTAGGAATATTAAATTTTGAACTATCTAAACTCTTATTGCAATACATACCAGTTTTCAAAGCCTTTGAAACCTTACATAAAGAATTTTTTATTTCCTGAGGATCTGTTAAACCAGATATTTTTTCTATAGTATTACCTAAATCCACATGATGACAATGTTTTCCATCGCCACATAATGAATTATCAATATAATCTCCAGGTGGAATAACTTCATTATTTTTTTGTACACTCATGTCAGCAACAACAGGAGATTTGTCATCTTTTTTCTTTTTTTCTATTTTATCTTCTTCTAATTTCTGACCATTAATTTCACCCTTATTTTCAGAAGGATTTAATTCAGGGTCAACAACTGCATTATCTCCATCTTTTTTCTTATATACTTCCGCAGGTAATTCCACTGGCTTCATACCTTGATTTTTACCTTTATCTTCAACAGTTGGCTCTGGTTTTTCAGGATCTGGCTGACCTTGATTACTACCAGCTTTTTTATCATTAGATTGATCTTTTTCTTTTACAGGAGATAATCCCTGATTTTTTGAACTATCTATCTTTGCTGATTTTTGTATAACTTCATCTAAACTTTTACTTATTTCTAAAAATTCTGGAGAATTTGAAACTTTCTCCGCAAGTTTTTTCTCTTCCTGCTCAGCTGCTTGAATTTCTAATAACGTCATTGTGCTACCTCCATTTGTTTCAATTTTATTTTTATCATTTTTTTGATAAGATTTTGCAATTTCAACAGATAATATCTTTGTTCTAACATTAGCTGATAGTGGAGTAAGAGAAACTTCATTGATTACTAAATCAGTGACCTCTCTAATCAAATCCATAGTTTTTCCACTAAGTTTTTCTATATAACCCAAAACCTTTCCACCTACAGAAAGACATTTTAATACTCCCTCTTCGCACTGTTGCCAAATATCAGAAGCCGTTTTTGATATAACAGCAGTTATTACAATTCCCTGTAATTTTTCATTATATTCTGAAGAAATTATTTTACCAATAGCCCTATGAGGATCATGGTCATAAAGCAATACTCCATATGTTAAAACACTACTAGCAGCTTTTCTCATAACCTCTGGAGTTAAAACATAAATAGGAACATTATTGTCTTCTCCAACAGATGCAGCTATTCCAGTTAAAATCCAATCACCAGAATGTATATCTTTATAACTTTTAAGTATATTTATTTCACAATCAAAATTAGATTCTATATTGAATTTTTGTTCCATATTTTTATCTTTATTATACCTTTTGTACATAAAATAATATTATAAGATAGCTCTATACATATAACAAGATGAGAAGACATCTTTTAAAATTCTATATTATTGTATAACTATATTTGTATTATAATATAAAATTATTTATATGATATATCAACATAAACAGGAGTTGGATCAGAATAATATTTCAATTTAAAAGTATTTTTAAATGCATTATTTCCCATATCTTCATTATAACTTTCTTCAATCTCTTCTACTTTTAAATATAAATCATCCATACAATCTGAAAAAACACGTAAAACATCTTCTCCCTTTAAAATATCACTTTGTAAATAATCACCTAATGCAATCCCATCTGTAATTAACATAAAATCTCCTTTATAATGTAATTAATTCAGGTATTATTCCCGGTTTTGACCAAATTAAATGAGTTTGACCCTTAGATTTAAGTTCTTTTATTAATTTGTCTTTATTATATTTATCATAAATTGGATTTTCATCAATTTGTTTTCTAATTAACCATATTCTATTACCATTTATTAGAACAAATGAAATAACGTATCTACCCTTACATATTCCATTGTTAATAAAAATTTCCATACTATGCTCTCGCCATACACCAATAGAATAATTACCTTTTTCAATTCTTATAAATTTAGCATAATAATTAGAAGTTGCGCCCGCATATCCAGGATTTATTATATCTCCATTTACCTCAATCATTCCTGCTGGTTCAATATTTTTCCAAGTACCGCGAAAATAATCTTTTTTCAAGTAAAAATCATTACCAGATTCTAATTCTTTAGTTGTACCTAAAAATATAGTAAATCCAGATACATCTTTACTATTAAACTTCATTCTAAGATCACCATGTACTGATTTATTTGTTTTAAGCAATTGTTCTTCATTCATTTTACTCTGATCTAAACTTAATCCTCTCCAATGATGATGATATGAAAATTCATCATTTCCACTTTTTGGATAACACTTATACCAATTTAATGACCAAAACTTATCCCCATCGCTTTCATAATTCATACTCTTAATAACACTATTATCAACTTCGGGTTTCTTTAAATTTCTTGCTATTTTATCTGTAAACTCATGCCAACCTAATGCATGTATAACACCAGGATTAACAACTGGTGGTTTATTTTTAACATAAGTATCTAAAGCTTCTTCTAAGCTATCAAATCCCAACATATATTTATCTTCATCGTAAATTCCATTTTTCATTTGTTCCATTTTAAATACCTTATCACTATTATCATTAGGTCCACAATAACAATCAATATCCATTCCATCTGGAGAATCTGTGTGAGGTATGTAACCGTAATCTGCACTCATATTTATAGGATTATCACCACTTTTTCCAATTCTTTTACTTCCTTTTGGCCATTCTATAGCAACATTTACCCCATTGATAGTTCTAACTTTTCTAATTGGATCATTATTATCAATAGTTTTATTATTTTCAGGTTTTTCTAAATTATTATTTACAAGAATGGTTTCTTTTATTGAAGTGTCTAATACTTTATTCTTTTTTTTATTATCACCATAAAGCTTTTGTGGTTCAAGAGCAGACCCATTTGAAGTATTTAAATCATTTTGTATAATTAAAGCTCTTTTAATTATTTCTAGTTTTCTAGAAATAACATCATTTCCACCCAATGTTTTCATAAACTTTTCCTCATTAACCGTATCATCTAAATCTGTTATATTATAATGTTTATAATTATTATCTCTTAACCATTTTGCTAAATTTCTATGCTCTTCAACAATTAAATTCTTATTAATTGGTTTTCCCTTAAGAGCGCCAGACCTATTATAAACCTCATTACCATTATTTAATTTTTCATATAAAACATGGCACAATCTATGCGCATTCAATACTTCCTTCATATTTAATTCATTATTTGGAAGTTTTTCTACATAATTTTTATAAGATTTTATAAAATTAATTTCATTCAATTCTCCGTCTACTTTAATATTATCCATTAACTTGTTCGTTTGCTTGTTGTCCATTTTTTTCATCCTTTGTTTGTAATTTTATATTATCTATTTTTTTATCAGATTGATTTATTATTTGATTTGGAAATGGAACTGGTTGACCACTACCGTCAACATTTAATATTGCTTTAGAAGCATCGCTAAATGGCAATATTGGTTTATTTCCCCAATCTACTGGTTTCATTCCCCTAGACTTTCTAATTTCATTAATAACTTTTATTCCATCTTTTAAATCAGATCCGTCTATCTTAGATTGATTTATAAGATCCAAATCGTTAACTGGATTAAATTTAAATTGAAGATCAAAATTTGGAAATAATCTAGGTATAAGTCTTCTATTAATACGATTTTCAATAATTTTCTGAACTGGATTAACTGCAAGAAATTTAAAAATTTCTATTTGATAATCAGCATTTAAACTCTTGCTATCATCTAATATTCCAAGCATAATTGGTGGAACTTTATAAAATCCCATAATTCTTGCTCTTAACATTTTTATATATGTATTAAATTCCATATCGGAATTTTTTAAACTAATTGGAGTAACAATAACTCCACCTCTTGTTACCAAATTACGATGTGGTTTACCCTTAAGTTCTTTTTCTGCTTGACCAGTAAATGCCATCATTTCTTTTGCACTTACTTTTCCAAGATCTATATGAAGCCTTGGTGTTGCATTATTATAAAAAAATCTACCATTATATTCATCGGCAAATAAATAAGAAGCCAATGTATTATCTCTATTTGCTACAGGAGAATGACCCCTTACGTCTGATACAGGACTTGGCATTTTAAAGAAAATAAGTTCATCTTTATTAAATGTTATAATTGGTATTCCAAAATTATTCTTTTGTAAAAAGCCAGTAATTATTCCCTGCTGTGTAGCAGTTGGTGATACAAAATATGCACTAAGCTTATATAAATAAAATGGTATATTTAATCTTCTAACATCTGTTCTAGAATCTATCATTTGATAAAACTTAAGAACTAAATTTGGTTTAATTATAGGCTGCCAATAACCTTCACCAAAAAGTAATAAATCCATACATGAATCAATTATAAGATCATCAATTGTATCATTTTCATTTGGTTCAAAAAAGAATCTATCTAATACTGATTTTTGATATTCATCAATAGTTGAACCAAATCTTGGTTCATAATGAAAACCACCATTAGTAACACCATATGTAACAGCTTCTATACAATCTCTAATTACATCTACCTGTTTATACAACTTAAGCAATGTTGGATTATCTATATCTTCTTTATAAACTTCTTGCTGAACTCCCCATGTTGTAATTCCAACAGCAGTGCGTGGCTCATATGACTTTTTTATTTTAATATTATTTTTCTTATCTTCCATATTTTCAGTCATTGTCTTCAACCCCCATGTAGGCTATTACAGGCCCATCATTATATTCTATTTTATTATTTTCTATTAATAAAGGATATATTGCAAAACATCTTATAGCTGACAAATTATGATCTACACCTTGATAAACATAAGTTCCATCTTTTAATTTTGTCTTTGTAGAACTTTGTATTTCGTTAAAAATTTCACTATTATCATTTTCTTTTGGTAATTGAAGTATTTTTTTTTGAAACATACTTTCAATTAAAATTGTACTATGAGACTTAATTCTACTTGTTATTTCTTTAACATTATCATTAGAATCTATTTCTTCTCCTAATTTAACAGTTCCTTGAAAATCAACAGGAATTACTCTATATGGTTTATCTGGAAAATCAGAATCACTAGCTAAATCTAAAACAACAGATCTCCCAACACCTCCAGCATCTATAGCAACTATTGATATTCTACATTGTCTAAGTATATAATCTATTATTTTTGCTTGCTTTGTAAATCTAACCGAATCAAATTTAAATTTACAACTCAATCTCCATATTTGACCTTGTATATTTTCAAATAATAAATAAATTGAAGGATCTGGATTATAACCTATATCACAACATAGTGCATATTTATAATCGTCCTCTATTACAGGTAATTCTAATTCATCATTTATATCATCTTCGTTAATATCATTTCCATTTATATTGCAAACATAATAATTTGGTAAATCAATAAATGATGGTAAATAATATTTAGAACTAAATGTTGAATGCTGAATTATATCATCTTCTCCCAAAACTTGATTTCTATATCCTGGAGATGACTCTCCACCATATATCTTTATTAACCTTTGTCTTTCTTTTTCAGTAAATGTAGGATCTTGTAGTCTTGTTATTTTATGTTTTCTAAATTCAGGTATATCGTTACTATTCCATTGTATTGATAAAAAGCTATCTCTCAAACCATTAGGAACACCATAACATTTAATTACAGCGCCTGGAATAATACATCCCTGAAGTTCTGATAATGCAGAACCAGTATATAATTGACTCTCATCTACATATAAGAAATTAACATGAAGTGAAAGAACACCCTTACCACCAGAAGTTCCTGCAATTCTACCATACAAAGTATAACCATTATTAAATTCAATTAAATATTCCGGAGATCTAATAACTCTAACTGCAAAATTCCTATAAATAGGATCAGCTGCTATGAAATTTATCAATGCAGTAAATAACGGATCCAAATGAGCCTTGCTAGGAGTTGTTAACAAACCAGATTTATTTGGATTCAAAAGAGCATCTTGCATTAAAACAGATTTTAAAGTAGTTGTTTTGCCAACTCCCCTACCACATCTCTGAACACTATCGCAATTCTGATCTAATAACATATTGTCTTGATATATTCTACTTAATTCTACATTACGATCAATTCTTGGTAAAATAACATTAAAATAAGGTATTGGGCTATTCAAGCAAGAACATAAAAATAATTCATCATTAGTTAATTGTCTCTCTACCATAATTAAACCCTTTGCTCACTTACAAAATTAACTTTCTGAATATTTCCACATTTTTCACACTTATAAATGAATTTTTCAGGATGTTCTTTTTGAAAATTTTTAAATCTTTCTAAAAGATTATTAATTAAAACACTCGGGTCCTCAGCGCTCTCGGAATCCATTCTTTTTGCTCTACTAATTCCAAGAGAATCTTGAATTTTTCTAATCTCTTCACTAAGTTTTGTAAAAATTTGAGAGGATTGCGCATTAAGGTTCATACCTGCCCATCTTATTTGCATTCTATTCATTTCTATTTCAAGGATCAACATTCTTGACAACATTGATAAATCTGCTATATTATTAAAATTATATTCTTCTTTATACTTTTTAAGTTTGGATAAATAAAAATTCTCTTCATCTTTATTTTTTAATTTTATATTAGTTCCGTCTGGAGCATCAACAAAAATAAATGAAGTCGAATCCAATCTTTCCTTATATTGAGTCATGTGTAAAGTTCTCATTTGATTAGATTTTTTCAGCTTCCTACAATAATCACACATTGTTGGAATAGAATTCGAATCAATGAGTTTCCTTACTTTATCCTGTTCACAAACAGAACATTTATAAAGTTTATCTTCATATATCCTTTCTCCGCTCATCTGTAAATCCATCCTCTTCCTTGAATTTATAAAAAGAATCATTAACCTTTTTTTCAAACTTATCTTTAGAAATAACTTTTGCTTTAATTAATGGAATATTAACATTATATCCCATAATCGGAACAGTAATAATAAAAGATACTATTTTAAATGGAAATTTCAATTATTTACTCCTAAAACCAATATTTTTCCAAATATCATCCATATATGTATTATTTTCTTTTGGCATAAATTGTATTTTTGTATTGGGAATATCTACAGTAACAGAAGTGTTAAATATAAAATAATTATTAATAATTATTGCTCCCGGTTCTATAGCAAAAGCACCTTTTTCAATTATTGCTGAAACTGCACCTTTTTGTATATCGCTATTAGACAAACCAACATTAGACGGAGGTTTAACAGTTAATCCAGAACATCCTACAAAAAATAATAAACTAATTAGTAATGTCTTCATTTTTAACCTTATATTCAGAAATACAAAATTCGTATACAAATGTACCGAAAATTAAAATCAAACAAGCTATACATGAAAATAAATATATATCACCAATTAAAGACATATTATTTACCTATCATTTCTCCAATATAAACTCCAGCCATATCTATAGTTCTATTTTCCCATTGATATTTAGCAATATATCCACCAATTCTACCATTTTTTAATATAGAATTAAAATCAAAATGAGTATATTTTTTAAAAGCCTCTCCAATATTTATACCTATTCCTAGACCGGTAGCTAACTTTTGCGCATCAGTTATAATTCCTAAATCTAATGATAATATAAACGGAGTTGAAGAACTATTATCTAATCTATATCCAATAAGTGAAGTTGTACCTCCATAGCAAATTGACATTGGTTCTTTAAGATTTGCAAACGTACTTGCAGTAATATTATTTTTCAAATTATCTAACAAATCACAATATCCAATACTAATAAATGATAAAATTATTATCATTATTATTGATATTTTTTTAGAAACATCAATTACTTGTTGTGATATTTCCTGAGATGGAACAAAATATCTAAAAACATCTCTATATTTGGAAGCTATGCTACCATTTGCTATACCTATAGCTATAAATGCGTACATTGAAGATTTATCTTTTATTTGTCCAGATGTAAATCCAGCAACTAACCAACCAAATATACCGAGAATTTCAGAAGATAATAATTTTAAAAGATAAGGCATATTTGGGTACCACTTTTTAAGTTGTGAAACAATATATGGTATTCCTGTTATACCAATAAAACCACTTATACTATTCATGATAATTGTGTTGCTCATTAAACTACTTAAAATTGAAGTTACTGAAACAGTTGTTGTAGAAATATCCATTTAATTTCTCCTTTTTTATTTTTTTCCATTACCATTTTTACGAAACATATTAACAATTAAATATAACCTCAAAAATACTCCATGAATAAAATATAAAATATCTGTCAATATAATAACTAATCTATTCATAGAATACTCCTTTATTTATACACGCCATTCAATTTATCTCTAATATATTGATTTAGAGTTATAAGCGTATCTTTTATTGTTTGCAAAACATCATAAAGTTCATCGTGACCAGAAACTCTACATTCTTCACTTTTATCTAAAGATTTTATAATTAAATCCTGTTTAGAAATTAATAAATCCAAACTAGTTTGAACATGAGACAAATCATTTCCTTTAATGATATCCAATTTTTTACATAATTCATTATAATCAATATTATCTTTTTTAAAAAATTTATCAATTACTGTTTCTAAAATTCTAGCTAAAATAGTTGCAAGAATTATACAACCAGAAATTATTTCTATTAACTGTAAATTCATATTATCCCTTCAATTCTCTCATTCCTGCATATTTATGAGTTGAATTTTCTTTTTTAAAATCTATTAATCTTCTAATTATTACATTCCCAACCCAAGCTTCCGATTCGGATACCCATCCGCCATCTATAACGATGCCAACATGATCTATTTTATTTTCTTGTATATTTAATTTAAAAATTAAATCTCCAACTTCAGAAAAAGCTTCACTTACTGGATTAGAATTTTGAAATTCATTAATAGATCCTTCTATTTCATTTACTCCAACTTGTGATAAAAGCCAGCATATCCAACCACTACAATCTATTGATTTAATTTTAGCAATATCATTAATTCCTTCTGCTTTTGCACCAAACAAATATGGAATTCCAATACTTGCTCCCTGTCTTGCTAATTTACATATTTTATCTTTCTGTTCTTGTGTTAATTTCATATTAATTCCTAAAAATATATATTAATCTGTTGACGAATCTATATTATAATTTGGATTATCAACAACATTACTACTATCGTCTAATATATATTTACCTTCAGTATCTATTCCATAAAAATCAAAATCACATGTTGTCATGTATAAATCATAATTATTACTATTAACTTGTCTTATTAAATAATTTTTATCTTTAAGATCATAAGTATCTTCATTGTCTAAAATTTTAGTATTAGATGAAGCTATTACCCAAACTACTCTGGTTTTTTTATTATATACAATATTACTATTACTAAAAATATTACTAATAAAAATAAATAATGATAAAAACAATATAAAAAATATACTCTTCATAATAATCTCCTTAAGGGGTTTGTCCGGTATTCCAGCTATTACAACCACCATATTGAGGTCCACCGAAATTAGAATATGCAGAATCGCTAAATGAGTGAACACAATTTCCAGTTATTTGGTTATTATTACAATTAATATTATAAATCATAACACCAGTTGTAACATTATAAATTTTATTACCACAAATAACAT
>Ga0209777_10002735_pt1 | contig 22756 bp, 17 predicted proteins | sample FrelakmetHBP12HB_FD_187147 | JGI IMG/M metagenome (GOLD analysis project Ga0209777, IMG submission 187147) | Freshwater lake sediment microbial communities from the University of Notre Dame, USA, for methane emissions studies -HBP12 HB (SPAdes)... | ecosystem: Environmental > Aquatic >...
GGCATCATATGAGGCATGAAAAAAGACTAAAATCGTTCAAAACAAATGTTTATTAAGGAATCGTTCTATAGAGAAGGATTGGGGAAAGGAAAGTCATGAATAGAAATCCACTCATCGGGATAAGTATCTGCACTGTAATGTTACTTGTTCTTGCTTCATTGACTAATGTGATCGGATATCAAACGGTCCAGTCATCAAACCAGAAAACCATAAATGAAGATGTAAATCAAAAAGAGTTGTTGTTCCAAACAATACTCGATATTGCGAACAATAAAGAGATACAAGGAATCATACTCAAATCGCAGGTAAGCAAAGCAAGGTTCTTGGATCCAGATAAAAAAATCCATTTATTCAATACTCCAGTTCTCACAAAAAACCAGATCAGACGGATGTACTGTGTTGGCGAGGCGCTTTCAAAGATTGTAAGCACGTCATGGGTACGTTCGATGGTTGAGATGTATCAAGCGGATAATCAAGGGTTGGAAAAGGAAATCACTAATGTTATTGAAAAAAATGCTCTTCTTAAGAATGACATGACGCAGTTATCGAACTTCAATTGTCATTGTGAAAATGATAATACGACGAGTTGGGCGCATCCGGTTATTTGTATATTGTTAATACCTCTAGGTATATTGGCAGGATTAATTTTTTTATATACGTTTGACCCAAGTTTTTTATTTTATATAACGAATATTGGTATTGGGCTACATTGTTTTTGGATTTATTAAGGGATAAAAAAGATTATTGTTATAGATTCCATTATCATAATAAACATAGACAATTTTTCAAATTTTATAAAACATTGTAAACTAGAAAAAGCGTCTGCACCTGGACTGAACCCCTCTCCGTCTGGTATTTCCATCTCCGATATAACCTCCCCTAACAATTTTCGATAGTTTTTACCTTCTTCCCTCCCTACTTTCGGAACTACTGTCGTACAGTACTTCCGAATGTAAAAATATGCCAATGAATCCTGTTTTTCTCCGAGAGAATCTATCTTAGAGTCTTTCTGTTTCGTAGTCCTTTTAGAGCGGTTTCTGCCAAGGAACGACTCTTTCTCTTGTTTTGAAAGATTCGCATGGAACACATCCGTGATTCCTGCGATCTCCTTGTAGCTGATGATCTTTTTGTTTATTGCCCCAAGAAATGCACGGGCGGCATCATCTTCATGTCCCTCCAAGTAAAATATAGTTTTTCTGTTCATCTTTGTCCTATACAGTGTCGGGAAGCTCTTCTTTAGTAGGAAAAATCGTTTCTTCGGATCATTATGAGAACAAATATAGTAACCTTTGGAGACAAGTTCTTGAAGTATCTCCAATGTCTTTCCTCTGATTCCTGGCCAACCGCAAGGCTTACTTGGGAGACCCCTAGCTATCTTATACACGGTTGTCTCATTGAGATTTAGTTCTCTTGCAGTCTGATACTTGGATTTCCCGCTTTTAATTTTCCGCGTAATCCATGCCTTTTTCGCTGGAGAAATATATCGTGAGTTTGTTGTCATCATTAAGAAGTGTAAAAAGGTGTATAAAAAGATAGTGGAAAATCAGGTGTATTATCCCCTGATTCTCCTGTTTTAATTAAAGTTTTATATGAGTGGATAGGTGAATCCCCACATCGTTTCCAACGAATGGTTCCCATTTACGTGTAAGGTATTTCCATCTGGATCTCTGAACCGTGCTCTTACTTCATAATATCCAGTTCCAAGATCATATGTTGTGATAAGACCGTTGAATATCGTGTCTAATCCCAGTTGTTGACCCTGGAGGATGGTTCGTGGTGTGGTTTCATTCACTGTATCATTGTAAAGCACGTAGGGACCCACTGGGTCTTGGAAGCGCCAGATTTGAATAGAGAGATATCCCTTGATGTCTGTCGAGCCCGTGTTCTTGATCTTCGACTGATTTCGATAGGTGATGACGAGTTTTGGTTGATACCCACTCCCCTTTTCATTGGTGTAGACGCTGATGAACTCGTTCCCTGTGGGTGTGTTGTCGTTGATGTCTCTGCTGCTCCGTAGACAGAGTTTCGTCCACCCTGTTTTGGTCATCCAGCTTTTCCCATCGCTGTTCAGGTAGATGTTGTTGTATCCGTTTCCAAAGCTATTGGTGTTGAGTGTGCCGCCGTTGCCTGAGTAATCTTTGTAATAGTAATCACCGGATTGCAAAGGACTATGTGGATATGTTGGCTGTCCGTTCTGTACGGTGATGAGGAAATCGGTGGTTGAGGAATCGCTTTGTTTGTACAAACTGAGTGTTGCGTTATCGATATAGGCGCTGGACGGTAGGGTGGTGGTGTTGAAGAAGAGGAATCCTCGGTCGATGAAGTAGGTTATCGGGAAATTGATTTGTTTGTACTGCCCGACGTTCATGGAAATAGCGGTGCTGGAGATCGTGCCAGTTGATGCGTTCCGTGCAGTGTTGTAATTAGTGTTGCTGTTATAGATGTACCCATCATTGGAGCTGGAATACACGGTGAGTGTCGGGTCGATGACGACTGGGAAGTTCATGCTGTTTAAATCGGTGACTCGGAGTCCGGAGAGAAGATACGTTTCACCATGGAGCCGTATGATTCGGAAGGTGAGTTTCTGCCGAACAGATTCGTTATTCAGTTCGTAGGCATCGCCAAGAGGTAAGGCTGCTTTGAAATACCCTAGTGCGTCCTTGAAATCGACTCCTAGATTGGATATCGTTACGTTTCCCGTCAACAATCCTGAGGTGTTATAGAGGTTGAGGTTCTGGTAATCGAGTTTGGTGATGAACACCAGATATGAGCTTGCGTCATGGAGGCCATACTGGGATGGTGGATGACTCTGCAACAGAGTTTTTGTCACATTACTGAGAGTGATTGCTTCTTTCAACTCTGCATTATCGTAGGTCCAGGCAACATCGGTGCCGGTGAAAACATTCGTATAAGTTATTGAATTGCGGTTGGTTTGTCCTTGGCTGCTCTGCACGTTCTGGAGAAATTGGTATGCCCAGTTGCTCTGTGGATCAACATACCCGACACCGATAAGTTTACTTCTGATGACTTGTGTTGTGGGGTTGGTTGATTTGTTGTACGCGAATGCGACTGGCCAGTCGTTCTGAGCATTTGGTTTGAAATAAACATTGTACAACCCGCGGTTGTTTCCTGCTCGGTACCCATAGGTATATGCCAGTTCATTAGGAAGGAGTTGCTGAAGAGTGCTGTTGATCGGCACCCAATTGTTGGTTTCGTTTTGGTAGTTCACCGGTCCTTGATACGCTTCAAGGATGTTATCACCTGAGGAGGCGTTGTAGTATTTGTTCCAGGTGAGACCACGGTCCTCCATGGTGATATTGGTATCTGGTGAATTGGGTGGATCGGTGATGTTAATATCTTGGTTGTCTCCGTAGGTGTCTTTCAGGGTGGCGATGCTAATGGTCGCATATGCGGAGACATGGAAATGATACCCTGTGCTGGTGTTGGTGTTATTATCGTTATCCTGTGCCCATATAGAATAGTTGTATTGTCCTACGGTCCATGTATTTGTAAAGATGTATCGATACATGTTCCCTGAAATATGAGCCATTGTGTAATTGTTATTCGTGCCATAACCAGGATTGCTAATATGAACTTTGACAAGGTTCACACCACTACCATTATCCGTCACATTGGCGGTAATGGTCACGTTATATCCGAATCCGATGATATGAGGACTTGCGGTGACATTCAATATCTTAGGTGGGGTGGTATCGAGGGTATACCTGCAGAAGAGCGAGTATTGTTGTAATGTATACGTATGCCAGGCGATCGTCTGTGGTGGTGTACCAAAGGTATAACTGCTATTCACGTATCCATTACCCTGGTACTGAGGCGTTGCATACACATTCGCATCATCGTTATCTCCCCAGACAGATAACATGTACTGCGTGTTGTGAACAAGCAAGGGTTTCGTCGTGAAGGTAAACGTATGCCAGCCTAACGTAGAACAGGCGACTTGATTTGAAGCCCCCATAAGATGCCCGTCACTGACACGGTAAATCATGCATTGATAGATTGGATCATCTGGTGGATAATGTACGTTACCATCGACGTATGCGGTGATGTTGTGTACGCGTGCATCTTCAGTGACAGTGAACTCTGATCCCCGGATGATATTGTGAACATTTGCGTTTGAGGTACCGATGCGAATATCACCAAGAGTATGGTACTTGTTAAGGTGGAACGTGGGTGAGGTGTCGGTATCATTTGATGAGTTGGTAAATCCGAGTGCCCTGTTGATTCGTGCGGTGGAATTGAAGACTTGTAGTTTTATGTAATAATCTCCTTCTTTTACGCCGGGTGGCATTGAAAGGGTGATGTTGCGTTCGACTCCTTCTTTGTTTATTATGAAATTTATTTCTTGGTATTTATTTGGGACGAGCTGGTGTGTGGTTGCATTATAGAGAGATACATTCACCAAGACGAGGTCGCTGGGGAGCACGGATTTCACGGTGAAGGTTGCTTTGATGGAATCGGGGGCGGTTCCACCCGTGGTGTTGGTTGCTTCGTAGGTGACGGTGTGGAAGTGGCAATTAGGGTTTACGCAGAAGTATTTTGTGATGTTCCAAAATAACTCCGAGCTGATGTTGATATCTTTTCGGTCAGTATTGTTGAGACAGTCACCTTTTGTATAATTGCTTCCGGTCCGGTGCCATCCGTCCCATCGATAATCCTGATCCTTTGATAAACATAACGAAAAATCAGTTACCGTTGTATTAGCGACCCCTTGTTCAGAACCAAGTTCATTTATCGCTTGAGATAAATTTTCATAATGGGTTCTATTATAATAATGAGTTTCGTTAACTATTTCATTGAGAATTTTCTTCAACGTACTATTATGAGTATTGTAATTGAGACAAAGGGCTGTATCAGATTGTTTAAAGGCGAGTTGCTCTAAAGTAAACCAATCTTTAATGGTATAATTATGGTTGTCTATAAAATGTCGTGCGCCTAAGAAACCATATTCCTCCCCGGTTGTAAAAAGGAACTGGATATTATATTTTGGTGTAATCGAGTTAATTTTAAAATATTTTGCTATGCCAAGTAATATGGCGGCACCTACACCAGCGTCACCTTCCGTCTGGCCCCACATTCCATCGTAACGATTCGAAAGAATAATAGTGGGCGCTCCGGGATTCTCGTTAACAGTAATGTTTCCCATCACGTTGTATCCAATGCCGCCGCAATGTCCTGCTGTTTCACTCAAATAAGTCTGATTGATGTTTCCCGATATGGTTGTATCATCGTGATGATCGTTTAAGAATACCCCGACCGAGTTATTTACCGTAAAACACGGGAGCGCTTCGGTATACCAAGGACCCGATATCATAAAATGACAATCATAGGTATCATAAAGAATCACTCCTTTGCATTGTTTGTTCCAATGACATGGCAGATAACTTAAAAATTTTACTCTTTTTGATACCCCGTTAACACAACTTAGATAGGCATTAATATTCGGTGCTCCAAAATCAGGATATTTTAGTTTCAAGGCAATAACCCAGGACAAATAAAGGGGATGTTGGAATGGATGATTCATGTAATCCCAAAGTTCAACATGATTGGGAATTCTATCTATGAGGACAAAGGGCGCATCGGGCCAAAGCCCCTCAGTAAGATTATAGGTAAATGTCAAATTAGTTCCATTATTACCCGCATTATCAACAAACATCATACCATCTTTCAATAGTTCTTTTATTTTATCGCCATTTGAGCCACTGATATTGACAACTGGAATAGCACTGTTTGAGGCGTCAATGTTTTGGATCGGAAGGTCTCCAGATTGGACAATTATAGCTGCCTCTGCACACGTAAGATCATCAAGTTTTTCTTGTGTATTAGCAACATCATCAAGCATGTATACATTATCGTATTGATCTTCAGGTGCTGGTACTGCATCGTTAGATGTTAAATACGTGATATTCCCTGAAAAGAAAAACTGATAGTCTGAAAGAAATTCATAATTCGATACATTCAAATGATAATCATTATAGGATCCTGCAAAAGGCCAATATTTGGTCATATCCTTTGGTACTACCAAGGTATTATTAAATTTAAAACTTCCATTCCAATTATCAGAATTACGGCTGTAATTTTCAGTTTGTATAGCAAACATTTCTTTTTTTGGGATTGGATTTTCAAAGGGAATTGCATCAGAGCTTGAAATGTTTAAATTGAAATCAGTAACGTTGATTATATCAGAATATGTGTCACTGCTCCAATTTATATGTTTTATTTGTTCAGGATGAACATCGCTAAGATTAAGATTATCATCCATTTCAATTAATAGTTTATTCTTAGTATATTCTCCTCCGAGTGACCCAAAAGATCTTCCGCGTGGAATTTCGTCTTGGGGATAAGCTTTATAGGTTACATTAGCTAGCAGTTTAGTCCAATTCCAGATATAATTCGTGTCCAAAAGATTTGATCCATTTGATTCAGGTGGATTGTCTATCCCTTTAACGGTATAAAGAATATTTATTGTCGCTATACTGCTGGCAATCAGGAGCATACATAATAAAATACTTACTAATTTTTTATTCATTTTCACATCTCCCCAATTAATAGTTTTTAGTTTCGTAAACTTGTATAGTATTAATAATATTTACTATTTTTTTAAAATAATTGCTCATAATAAATTGTGTTTTTTTTTTAAAGTTTATTATTTCAATTTATATATAATATATATTAAAAAGGTTTATAAAATATATCCATTATATATTGTTTATAAATGGATGAAAAAATGAAAAACCGTTATATCACCATGATTGTGTTTTTTATTCTTTTTTCGATTATTGTTCCTTCAGAAATACCTTTGATTAAAAGCGATCGTGATGGGACGCTTGTAAGTAGCAAAGTATTAGACGTAGATGAAAAGAATTCATATAATTGCTATAACCGATATCAAATTAATCACAGTCAATCAAATTTGACGATATTTTCTGGAGAGAATGAAAATGTTACTCCCTTAACGACAGAACTATTTAGCGGAAAATCACTAGTAATAGGAAATAAGGGTCTTATGAAATCACCATGGCCGATGTATTGTCATGATACACATCATACGGGGAGAAGCCCCTATAACACCTCTGATACTCTTGGGATTTTAAAGTGGTTCTTTGAAACTCACCATTTCACCTTTTATGGGTCAACGGTCATTGATTCAGACGGGATCATCTATACCGCCGCTAATGATTTATATGCAATTTATCCCAACGGAACCTTGAAATGGAAATTTGTTATTAACGGGATGAGCGAATCCTGCCCGGCGATTGATGAGAATGGGATCATCTACATAGGAACCACTACCGGGGATCCTAATTATTTTTATGCAATTTACTCAAATGGTACGATGAAATGGAGATATTGGATAGGGGGAGGTACAGAAATACTGTCTTCTCCAGTTATAGGATTTGATGGGACGATTTATTTTGGTTGCGGACAATCGATTCTTGCTCTTAATTCGAATGGAACAAAGCGCTGGCAACATTCAACAGGTCATGTAGTGTATTCATCCCCAGCTATTGGTGATGATGGAACAGTGTACTGTGGCTGCCACGACACTTATCTCTACGCACTGTATCCAAATAACGGGACGGAGAAGTGGAAATTCCACACAGGTGATTGGATTAGGGTAAGCCCCTGCATCGCCGATGACGGAACTATATATTGCGTGTCCACCGATGGGTATCTCTATGCCGTTCGTCCGAATGGAACTATGATATGGCGGACCTGGGTAGAAGCGGGAACATCACCAACCATTGGGCAAGATAGAACCATTTACGCAGGGTGGAGCCAGCTCTATGCAGTCAATCCAGTGAACGGCTCTGTGAACTGGGTTTATGACACAGGAGGATGTATTCAAGGAGGGACACCGTGTTCTTCTCTAGATGGAACGATCTACTTTGGAACGATAGTTGGAATTATTGACGGTTATCTCGTTGCGCTCAACCCAAATGGATCTGAGCGGTGGAAAGCACGTATCGGTGAATGCGAATCGGCTCCAGCCATTAGTGAGGATGGAACAATCTATATTGGATCCATGAATAATGGCGGTTATGGCTACTTTAATGCATTCGGCCCTGGTGAACCAAAGAAAATCATAATCGAACAACCAGAACCTGGCCGATTCTACCTCTTTGGAAATGACATCGGGTCAACCCCACGAAACAATACGGTTATTCTTGGTTCTGTGAAAGTCAAAGTTGACGTCTCTTCTGCGGATCAACTTCAAAGCCTCCATTTCTATGTGGATGGAATTGATCAATACAACGTCACCGCCCCCCCGTTTGAATGGAAAATAAATCACCGCTACGGAAAATTATTCCCCTTAAAGCACACACTAACCGTCACCGCATATTATAAAGGTGGTTGCACTTGGACTGAATCCATTGATGTCATGTACTTCCATCTACTATAAAACATTTCACCTTGGCAAGTCCCTCTTATAAATTTATTTTTTCTTTCTCGGATTATTCCAGTATGGACTCTTGCATTTTGGACATACTTTTGGTGTTTCTTTACTTCGAGTAATCCATTCATGTTCGCAGCGTTCGCATGTGCATCTTAAGATGGTAATCTTTTCGATTGCCATTATTGAATGAATTGATGTCTTAATATATAAAATTACCCATGGTATATTATTATCATAAGTAAAGTTTAAATACCCACGGATATATACCTATAGTAATATATCATAGGTATACCGAGAGAGGATTACAGCCTCCCTTGGTTCGGAGAACATCGAATGCGGCTAGGCAATCGAAATATCTCCAAAGAAACCATAGAACTGGAGATATATAAGACATTCGAACTATTCAAAAAACAGAGGAATGTCAACATAGTTGATTTTCTAAATAAACTTGATATTACTGCATTCAAGGAATGCAGATATAGATCGATAAAATTCTCCTACGAATCACTCTTTAAACTCATCATATTCCAAAAACTCAAAGGAATAAAGTTTCACACCAAGCTAACGAAATATCTTCGACAACACCGACAAGAACTACATGCACTTGGATTCAGTGAAATACCTGATAGACGAATCATCGGATATTTTCTTCAACATATTCTTGATAACGAAATAAAAGAACTATTAGAATTAACTGCACATAAAATAGAAGAAATCTCCGAAAAATTCGGTATTATCCTGGATATCAAGGTACTGGAACCTGAGCAACCAACGAAAGAAACCAAGGAACGAAACCAATATCTCCAGAAGAACGAAAAAACCAAAGAGATATGCAGACTCTTCAAGAAACGAATAGCACCATTCATCAACCTGAACCTGAAAAACAATGCCATCTACAAGAAGAACCAATTCATCGACCTTCTCATCCATATGGGGCTGACTCATGATTTCGCAGAGAACGGCAGCAAAACACTCAAAGAACTCAAAGGAACAAACAACCCAGACGCAGATACGTTACTGTATCATCTGAAAAACTATGAACAGTACAAAGACCTCCATCGGATGTTCACGACTCTCTTTGAAATCATCTGGGAAATGACCAAAACAGCGAACCTCTTCGACATTCGGAAACGGTATGATGTTGCGATTGATTTTACAGAATGGTACTTCTATGGTGATCGAACTGCACAGATGGTTGTCGGCAAGAAACCAGAACGAGGGACAACCAAATGCTATAAGTTCGCTACCATCAACATCGTGGAATCAGGGAAACGTTTCACGATGCTGGCTTTACCTGTCGGACCTTTTGATAATAAAAACAAAATCCTTGAAACACTCATCAGTTATGTCCAGGAACGAATCAAGATCAACAGGCTCTATGTTGACCGTGGATTCTTTGATTCAGATTCAATCAAACTCTTCAATCATCACCAAATAAAGTATCTGATGCCGTGTTCTCATATCTCCACTGTGAAACATCTCCTGGATATTACTCCTGCTCCAGCAATCATCACTGATTTCGTCATGGCAGACACCACATTCAACATGGTGATTCTACAAGAGACAAGTGAACATGGAGAGACCCTGAAGTATGCGTTTGCCACCAATGAACACTTTGACGAAAATGATGTCAATCTTACGGAAAGGTTGTTCTTATTGTATGGGAAACGCTGGGGGATAGAATCAAGCTATAGAGTCAAGAAACAATCATATCTCCCTAAAACCACATCAAAGAACTACCTGATACGGTTGTTCTACTTCATGTTCTCCGTATTGCTTTATAATCTTTGGATTCTTGCAGATATTCTTATCTGGATTGCTTTATTTGGTGTTGTGAAAGAAGATCACCTGTTGACATCAAAATATTTTGGAACCGTCCTCTATATGATCGACCCAGATCCTGGAGGATGAAAACATGTTTTCTTCAAGGGTTTTTTTTATGCGATTGATTAGTATTGAATAGTATTCCATCTCTTATTTTTTAGTAGTAACTCTCGTTTTCATCCCATTACCAATGTCTTTTAATATGTCGGTCATTCCTTGTTATGTCTTTCTTTGTCAATTTCCGACTGTTTTTACAGTCTTCCCTCCCTACTTTCGGAACTACTGTCGTACCCAATATGCTTAAATAACATATGGTTTATTACCGATACCCAAATTTCCTAGGAAAGGAAGAGAATTCCTATGACAACAGCCTATGATGTCCCTGCAAAAGAGCTAATCTCCGCATTAACCAAGAAATTACTGACTGACGCAACGATCACCCCACCAGACTGGAGTAAATTCGTTCGTACTGGCGTATCCAAGGATAACCCACCAGACACAAAAGACTGGTGGCACATCAGATGTGCATCGATTCTCCGGAAACTCTATATTAATAAAAACATAGGCGTCGAACGTCTCCGAGCAGAATATGGCGGGAGCCGAAACCGTGGAGTAAAACCCAACAAAGCAGAAGCAGGAAGCGGTTCTATCGTCCGTCATGCCCTCCAACAACTCGAGACCGCAGGCTACGTCACAAAAATGAAAGGGAAAGGCCGCATGCTGACGCCCAAAGGAGTAAAATTCCTGGACAACACCTCCTATGAGGTCAAAAAAACGCTCATTGAGACATTCCCTGAATTAAAAAAATATTAAAAGAGGCAACCTCGCAAAAAATTCACCGTGAGGTTTTCACACATCTATGGATGATATTGAAGCTATCCGAAAAAAAAAATTACGTGAGCTGCAACAGCAGGCGTACTCACAAGAAGAATTCCAAGAAGAACAACAAAAAGAGTTCGATGACCAGAAAAAACAAATCCTCCGGGCGATCCTTACCGACGACGCACGAGAACGCCTCGGACGCATACGAGCAGCACGACCGGAGATGGCAGAAAACCTGGAAAACCAGCTCATCATGCTTGCCCAATCAGGCAGACTCAAAAATAAAATAAACGATGAACAATTACGGGAGCTACTCGGAAAACTGCTCCCGCACAAACGCGACATCACGATTCGCAGAAGAGGAATATAAATGTCAAGTCATAAATCTTTAGGAAGAAAACTCAGATTAACTAGAGCGACAAAAAGCAACAGGCGAGTACCAGCCTGGGTCATGATTCGAACAAACCGACGATTTACTCGACATCCGCATACACGCCACTGGCGGAGAAATAAACTCAAAATAGGGTGAAACACATGGCTGAGAAAGACTCTGCAAAAGAACTTGAACGCATCTACATTGTTCCGCTCAGACGCGCAAAAATCGGGCCGACATCCCGTGCTGCACCACGAGCGATTGATGACGTTCGTCATTTCCTCATGAAACACATGAAAGTCGAACAGAAAAACGTCTGGATCGATGGCTCTTTGAACAAGAAACTCTGGGAACACGGGAAGTTCTGGGTCCCCAGCAAGATCAAAGTCCGTGCCGTGAAATTCGAAGATGGCGTCGTCGAAGCAACACTCCCTGAACTTGGTGAGAAGAAATCCAGACGAGAATTCCTCAAAGAAGAAAAAGAAAAGAAAACACCGATTCTCAGACGAGAAGAAGAAAAACCTGCGGAAGGCGTGGCTGGTGCTGAGGACTACAATATCACACCCACTGGCGAAGGCGAAGTAAAAATCAAGAAAAAGAAAGCCAAAGCACCCAAAGAAGAAAAACCAGAGCCTAAGAAAAAAGAAAAACCAGTAAAAGAAAAGAAAGAAGAACCAGCGCCAACAGAAGAAGCCGAGAAAGAAGAAGAAAAACCAAAGGAAACAAAAAAACCAAAAACCGCGGAAAAGAAACTGAAAACAAAGCCAGCGGAAAAACCAGCAACAACAAAGAAACCAGCGGCTCCGAAAAAAACAAAGAAAAAAAGTGAATAGGAATGCTTCAGCTCTTGGATTTCAACGAAAATCCAAACGTTGGTATCTACTGTCGGACAAACGATGCGGTAGTTTTTTTACAACAGAGTTTACCAAAAAAAACCAAGCACCTGGTCGGAGAGGTCCTTGGCGTCAAAGTCGTGGAACTCTGCATCGCTGATTCAACCATCATCGGCTCACTGCTCACCTGTAACTCACATGGCGCCATCGTCACCGCGTATGCAAACAAAGATACCCTACAGACGATTGAACAACAAGGACTACGTGTGTTTCCGATTAAAGATGTGATTAACGCCGCGGGAAACGATATCTTAGCAAACGACCATGGTGCACTCGTACACCCGGATCTCAAAACAGCGACCGTGAAGAAAATCGGTGACGTCCTAGGCGTACCTGTACACAAAGGGATGATTGCGTCCCTCGGAATCGTTGGAATGGCCGCCGTCGTCACCAACAAAGGCTGCCTGTGCCATCCAAAAACCACGGATGAGGAAAAAAAACAGCTTGAAGAGGTCTTTGACGTCGAGGTCATGATAGGGACCGTGAACCATGGGTTCCCCATGATCGGCAGCGGCTTGGTTGCGAACTCAAACGGCGCGCTCATCGGAAACATGACCACTGGTATTGAAATGGGACGCATCGAAGAAGCGCTCGGCTTTTTAGAATAAAAAAACACCTGCATATGCAGGTAGTTTTTAAAAATTTTTTTAAGGAGAAATTTTTTTCTATCACGGAAGTAAACGAAACATTACGAAATATTCATATATGACATTATATATTCCATTGCTTAGGCGGAGAGATGGGATTGCAAGTAAAACTAAATATTTTTTAATTACGGAGTAAACACCTCCGCCGCCTCCCCCATAAAATTCTCATCAAACACTATCTTTAAGAACCGTGATTTGTTTTACAGGTCGATTCTATGAAACTGTTACTTATCCACAGTGACTTTATCGAATACGAAGTCAAAGACAAAGCCATTCCCCACCCTGAAGAAACAAAAATACTAAAGGATCGGTTAGACGAGGCACTCACTGTTTTTATCGCGGTAGAAAAGGTTGATGAAAATGCACCAAAAAAAGCCGTACAAGAGGCGGTCGCTGAGATCATAAAAACAGCAGGTCAGCTCAAAGTCGCAAACATCATGGTGTATCCCTATGCGCATCTTTCGTCAAATCTCGCGGCTCCAAAGAAAGCCCAGGAGCTCTTAATAGAAATTGAGCACGAATTAAAAAACAAAGAATACAACGTTAAACGGGCACCGTTTGGCTGGTACAAGGCATTCACGATTTCCTGTAAAGGCCATCCACTCTCAGAATTATCCCGAGAGATCATTCCTGGCGGGGAAGAAACCGAATCATTGAAACAGGAACGAAAGCTCAGCTCCTATTGGAATATTCTCACCACGGATGGGACGCTCCATGATATTGATGGCTTCAATTTCAAAGGTCATGAGAATCTCAAGAAATTCGCGGTGTATGAAAAAGAAAAATCACGGGCAGTCAAACAAGAACCGCCTCATGTGAAACTCATGCAGAGCCTAGAAATCGCGGACTACGAGCCTGCCTCAGACGCAGGAAACATGAGGTTTTACCCCAAGGGACGACTCATAAAAAAATTACTAGAAGACTATGTCACCCAGCGCGTGATCGACTACGGTGGACTCGAAGTCGAGACCCCTATCATGTATGACATGGATCATCCGACCCTCTCGAAATATCTCCAGCGGTTCCCAGCCCGACAGTATCAGATAGAAAGTGATAAACGGAAGTTTTTCCTGCGGTTCGCTGCCTGTTTTGGGCAATTTCTCATGGCCCATGACGCGACCATAAGTTACAAGGACCTCCCGCTGAAGATCTATGAGTTGACCCGGTATTCATTCCGACGGGAACAATCAGGTGAGCTTACGGGGCTACGGCGTCTACGAGCATTCACTATGCCTGATGTTCATGCCTTGGTCTCCGATCTAAAGATGGCGATGAATGAGTTCAACATACGCTACGACCTCTGCTTAAGCGTCCTAAGTAACATCGGGATCCAGACCAATGACATTGAGATGGCGTTACGGACAACCAAAGAATTCTACAACACCAACAAAGAGTTCATGATTGCCCTTGTTAAAAAATTCGGCAAACCGGTCCTTCTTGAGATGTGGGATGAACGTATCTTCTATTTTATCTTGAAATACGAGTTTAACTTTGTTGACCTCTCTGAGAAAGCCTCAGCACTCAGCACCGATCAAATCGATATTGAAAACGGTGAACGATACGCCATTACCTTCACAGACAAGGATGGAACACAGAAAAACCCACTCATCCTCCACTGTAGTCCCTCAGGGGCTATCGAACGAGTCATCTACGCGTTACTTGAAAAAGAAGCAATAAAAATGAGCAAGGGAATCAAACCAATGCTGCCGTTCTGGCTTTCACCAACGCAGGTGCGGTTCATCCCGGTGAAAGACGAATTCCAAAAAGACTGCGAACAGTTCATACAGGAACTTTCTGCGCTGTCTCCGTACCATTACATCCGAGCAGATATCGATGACCGCGAAGAAAGCGTGAGTAAAAAAATCCGTGACGCGGAAAAAGAATGGATTCCTTACATTATTGTTATCGGAGAAAAGGAACGAGCAGACAAACAAATCACACCACGAGTGAGAATCCCTGAGCTAGGAGAAAGCAAGACCTATTCACTGAAAGAATTCCATGACATTATCTTCGAACAAATCAAGGACTACCCACAGCATAAACTCCCACTCGCCCTGTATCTTTCAAAACGCCCACGATTTACAGGGTAAATTACTAAAACAATTACCCTTTACCTTATGCGTTCATTCGGGGAAAGTTTTATGATCCAGAGAAAAGAGATTCAAAAAATCGTTGATTCCTATGACCCAAAGAACATCACCATAGGAGTCCTCGGTGGTCACTCCGCACTTGACGTCTGCAGAGGCGCAAAAAAATATGGATTTCATACCCTTGCGGTCTGTCAAAAAGGCAGAGAAAAAACCTATACGAAATACTACAAGACCCGCCCTGATGGCCGAGGATGCATTGACACCACGATTGTGCTTGACAAGTTCTCTGGGATAACCAAACCAGAGGTCCAAGAGCAGCTCCGTAAGCAAAACACGATCTTTATCCATAACCGGTACTTCTGGGTGTACTTTGATTTCACTGACATTGAAAACAACTTCAAAGTCCCGATATTTGGGACGCGATCCATGCTGAAACTCGAGGAACGAAACGTCCCAAAGAACCAGTATTACCTCCTCAAGAAAGCAGGGATCCGCTACCCCCAGCTGTTCAAATCACCAAAGGACATCGACCGGCTCGCTATCGTCAAAGTCAATGAAGCGATACGAGGATACGAGCGTGCGTTCTTCTTTGCTTCAAGCTATGCAGATTATCAAAAGAAATCAAAGGAACTCCTCGCAAAAAAACTCATCACCAAACCATCACTAGACCAAGCAGTCATCGAGGAGTACGTGATTGGGACACAGATTAACTTTAACTATTTCTACTCCGCACTTGACGACGAACTTGAGATCATGGGGACCGATACGCGACGCCAGACGAACCTTGACGGTCTCCTCCGGCTGCCAGCGGATGAGCAGCTCGCGGTGCTCAAATACCTCAAACCAAAGATCATCGAAACCGGTCATATCGCGGCAACCACCAAGGAATCCATCATTGAATCCATTTTTGATCTTGGCGAGAAATTCGTCGCAACCACAAAAAAAGAATATCCGCCGGGAATCATCGGGCCGTTCGCACTCCAAGGAGCAATGGTCGCGGACAAGGGAAAAGAAGAAATGGTCGTCTTTGACGTCTCCATGCGGATCCCTGGGAGTCCCTTAACCCAGTTCACCCCACATTCCGGGTACCTCTATGGTGACTCTATCAGCTATGGAGAACGCATCGCCCTTGAATTAACAAAAGCGATCAAAACAAAACGACTTAAAGAAATCGTTACCTAAAAACACTGGATCACACGTTCTTCTGTGATGATCTTTCCCACACACACATCATGTGTTTCCACAGGGATTTTCTCAACCAACTGACATTCAAACGCCAGACCAATGATGTGAGCTTTTTTTCGATGCTGAAGCAGTCGGTCAAAGTACCCGAATCCATGACCAATACGGTTTCCCTGCGCATCAAACCCCACGCCCGGCACAATCATCAAATCAATAGAATCAACCGGTACTTCCTTGATACAGTCTGGTTTTGGTTCCAGGATGTTATACGCACACGCCTCAAGGTCCTCCCATCGAGTAAGCAGCGACACACTCATGCTTCGGCTGCGTTTGTCCACTTTCGGAACAACGACCTGTTTTCCCATTGCAAGACACTCTTTAATCATCTCATGAGTGCCCACTTCGTTATCATAGGAAACATAAAAAAGGATCCGGTGCGCTCCCTTGAATTCATCCATGGCAAACAGACGCTGCTTAATGTGTCTGCTTTTCTCCTGGACATCTGAGCCAGCTAAACAGCGACGTTTTTCCATAAGCGTAGAACGAATCTGTTCCTTCATCAGCCTCGTGTATCAGATATTGATTATTTAGACGTTCACTTTTTTCTGACTAATAAGAACGATTCGGACTTCGGATGCTTCAGTTGAGATGCCACTGAAAATCTTGTGCGGAACTCCTCTTTCTCAAGAAGCTCGGTGAGATCATGATGCGACGCTTTACAAAGGATTCGCGCGGTCGGTTTCATTGTGCCAACAATATGCATCAGTACACGGTCGATAGGCCAGACGTTAATCGCGATAAAAATCACGTCAAACTGCTGAACCGGATACGACACCCCATCTCCATAGGCTATGGTGATACGATCAGACAGCTGCTTCTTTTTGATATATGACTGTGCGAGCCTCACCGCTATCTTATTATTATCAATACCGACCACGTGCACGTTTTTCTCCTGGGCAATGAATACCGCAGCAGACGGGAGCGCTCCACATCCAAGATGCAGCACGGTTTCATCTGAAGAAATATTCAGGAGATGTATTTCCTTGGAAAAAACAGGCTTCCTCCATTGAGTAAGAAGCTGATCAAAAAGGTTCATACGCGTTGCAAAAATCTCAAGCAGCGTAAAACCAAGACAGGAAGATATTCGTCTGAAACGAACAACAAATCCAGATGAATCCACTGCTTTTTCGTTCACCGTGTCTCCTCTCAAAAAAACCGTACTAACGATATCTTCTTTTTATATAAAAAGCAAAAGGGTAGATTTTTTACTCTACCCGGAAGCAATGTAATCCACAATCATCGTCATCTACTTTCTAAAAAATATAAAAACATTATTAAATAAATATATGATTCTTTTTTACAGCCATGTTTCATGGCGGGGGCGGTACATATCGAGGAGAATCAATTGACATTTGAAGATGGAATTTTATTCTGTAAGTATCTGTATCAAGGTGCCATTCATAAGACACTTAATGGTGTACCAGAGGAATGGATGATTTTTTACAAAACACACGAGCTCCTTGAGAAACTCGGATACCGTTTTGATAATAAAGACCTTGAAAAAGTCATGTTTAAACTCAACCTGGATAACCTGTATACAAAGATTTAATTTCCGATTGTGATGAATGGTAAACCTTCCGGTAAACCACCGGTTTACTTTTTTTAAAAAAACGGGTAAACCATTGGTTAACCATGGTTTACTTAATAAAAATGAGGCATTCGACGATATTTCACCATATATCCTTGTCTTTGGTGGAGATTTACTTTTTTCATAACATTTACCCCTAAATGCATCTAAATAACTCACTACTCTTTTCTTTTGATGTTCAATCAAAGAGAAAAATTATCATAGAACCAGAATAATTGTATACTAGATAACGGGAATTGTATTGTTATTTTGGCAGATTTTTGTAGGGTTAAGTTTAAATATTACACTCGCGCAATACACTAATGGGGAAATATAATATGAAGAAATTTATACCATCAATAGTTATAGTAAGTATTTTAGTCCTCAGCGGACTAGGGGCAACCGCGTTCACGACGAACGTCTCTGTAAAACAAGCATCAACCACTGCGCAAAGCGTCTCTGCAACAGTTCTGTTCACCTCTCAACCAACCTTCGTAGAGAAAGACGGTTTTCTAAACGTCGGGATAACTGGGGCAACGACACAATTAATCAGCCAGAATAAACCGGTGTTACCAGTTCATGTCAAAACCTATGAGATTCCATATGGATCAACGAATATTCAAATAACAGTGACTCCGAAAACCATTGATACAATGGAGATTTCCCAACAGATTGCTCCCGCCCGTGTCACCTCGGTGGATCAACTCAGTGAGCAGACACCGTATGTGAAGGATGCATCAGTGTACGGAAGCTCGGCATTTTACCCAGATACGTGGTACGCCACAGATCTCGGTGCAGGGCGAAACGACCAAAACCTGGAAGTTATTTTTGTCAAAGTCGTCTGTTATCCTGTTCGATATTCACCCTTGAACAATGAGATTACCTATACCGATAGTTTTGATGTCAGCATAAGTTATACTGCACCGCAACCACAGCCGAAGACCATGTCTACCTACGATATGGTTGTCATTGCGCCAGCTGCGTTTCAAACAAACCTTCAACCATTAATCGATGCGAAAAACACACACGGCCTCAAGACCACGTTTAAAAGCATGGAAGATATCCTTTCCGAATACACTGGATATGATCAACCTGAACAAATGAAATATTTCATTAAATACGCCTATGACACCTGGGGGATCACCTACGTCCTTCTTGTCGGTGGTCTGAAATCACATCTGAAGGCTAAGGATAAAGACACCATATCAGCGGGATATACCGCGTGGTGGGTCCCAGTCCGATACGTCAGTATGCCACAAGAGGATGACGAAGGATGTCTCTCCGATCTTTACTTCGGATGTCTCTATAACGCCCTGAGTCAGTTTGACAGCTGGGATTCCAACGGTGATCATGTGTACGCTGCATGGGATTGCCCTGGTCATCCAAATGATCATATTGATTTAAACCCTGAAGTGTACGTGAGCAGATTACCAGTCACAACCAAGGCAGAGCTTGATACCGTGGTCAAGAAGATTACTACCTACGAAAGCACTGGCCCTGCTGCCAAATCATGGTACAATACTTTTGTTGGTATTGGCGGTAAAACCTTTGATTATTACGCAGGAAAACCCGATGGGGAATACCTCTGTGACCTCGCCTTTAGCTATATTCAAAACGTGAACCCGAACGCAGTAATCCTGCCCGTGTACTCCACCAACAGAAATTCATCTGGCTGGTGTCCTAATAAAACTGGTATCGCAAAGGCATTCAACCAAGGAGCTGGCTTTGTTGACTTCGAAGGACATGGATTTCCACTCGGATGGAACACGATTTGGTATGACGGCACCTATCCAAATGACTGGGTTGGCGGTATGCTTATCTATGACTTCTGGCGGATACACAATGGAGCGAAACTCCCCGTCGTGATTGTCGGCGGATGCCACAACGCATTATACAACGTCTCCATCCTCGCTGGGATGAAGGATAAAGCAGGAACCAGTTACTTCTGCTTCGGATATCCATCCCCCTGGTGTTTCAGCTGGGGCCTTGTCATGAAGAAAAATGGCGGGGCGATCGCGTCAACCGGATGTACCGGATACGGTATGGGCTACCAAGGAAACCCGGTGAGTCTGAGCGCTGAGCTTGAATCCAATTTCTTCTGGGAAATCGGGATGAACAGCGCAACACACCTGGCACAGGCACACAGTAAAGCAATACAGAAATTCGTTGCCGATGAACCCATAGACCAACTCGCGGCATTCTGTGTTACTAACTGGGCACTCTTAGGCGACCCAAGCCTGCAATTCGGTGGATACTCTTCATAATCGAGGACCATCCTCCTCTCTTTTTTTTAATTTTTTTTATTCCAAGAAAATATCATTTATTGCTGTTGTTTTTTACCAAAAGTATTTATAACATGAAAGAAAGTATTTATATAAGAAGTTGTTATGGATAAAAGAGGGAAATTTATGAAGAAGCTCATACCACTTATAGTGGTAAGTATCTTAGTCCTTGGTGGACTTGGGGCAGCTGCGTTCACTTCGAACGTCTCTGTAAAACAATCAACAGTAACGGCAGCAACAATTTCTGCATCGGTTCCATTCTCCGCACAACCAACCTTTGAAGAGAAAGACGGTTTTCTCCACGTCGGGATGGATGGGGCTACAACAACGCTACTCATTTCGAATGAACCTGAGTTACCCATCTACGTGAAAACCTATGAAATTCCGTACGGGTCAACCAACATTCAAGTGACCTGTACTCCAAAGAACATTGATTCCATGGGAATTTCCCAACAGGTCGTCCCTGTTCGTGTTGCTCCTGTGGATCAACTTAGTGAGCAGACACCATATGTAAAGGATGAGTCCGTGTATGGGAGCACCGCGTTGTATCCGAATGCATGGTACACCACAGATCTTGGTGCAGGGCGAAACGACCAAAACCAGGAAGTTATTTTTGTCAAAGTCGTTTGTTATCCTGTTCGATATTCACCAATGAACAACGAGATCACTTACACAAATGGTTTTGATCTCACGATAAATTATATTGCACCGAAACCACAACCCAAGACCCTATCTACCTACGATATGGTTATCATTGCGCCAGCGAAGTTCCAAACAGCACTACAGCCGTTAATCACAGAGAAGAATGCGAAAGGAGTTAAGACGACGTTTAAAAGTATTGAGGATATCTTTTCTCAATATAACGGTACAGATCCTCCTGAGCAAGTGAAATATTTCGTGAAATACGCCTATGACACCTGGGGAATCACCTATGTGCTTTTAGTTGGTGGTCTGAAATCCTTTATTTATGAAAAAATCGATAAGGAATCTCGCAGCTACGGCAGTAAAGCCTGGTGGGTTCCGGTCCGATACGTCAGCATTCCTGAGGAAGATGATGAAGGATGTCTCTGTGATCTCTACTATGGTTGTCTGTATAATGCCACTGGGGTGTTTGACAGCTGGGATTCAAACCATGACGGCGTCTATGCTGCATGGGGTGCGCCTGGTGCCATGAAGGATACATTTGATTTATATCCCGAGGTGTATGTATCTCGGTTAGCGTGCACAAACACCCGAGAAGTCACTGTTGTCGTCAATAAAATCATAAAATACGAAAGCACTGGTCCTGCTGCCAAATCATGGTATAGCACCTTCATTGGTGTTGGCGGAAAGACGTTTGCGTACTACCAAGGACAACCCGATGGGGAATACCTCAGCGACCTCGCGATGTCCTATATGACGAACGTGATCCCGAATCTACAGCCGGTGAGATGCTACTCGACAAACAGGGATACCGGTGGACTAACTCCCACGCCAAAAGATATCATCAAATCCATGACTAAAGGCGCTGGATATGTTGATTTCGAAGGACATGGGAATCCCTTCGCCTGGAACACCATCTGGTATGATGGGACCTATCCCGTGAATTGGACTGGTGGAATCAACGAATACTATTTCCCGTTTATCTCCAATGGAGATAAACTCCCAGTGGTGATTGTCGGAGGGTGCCATAATGGTCTGTATAATATTACGCTCCTTGGTACATTAAAGGATAAAGTCGGCACACGATACTTCTGTTATGGTGTACCAACACCGGTGTGCTTCAGTTGGGCTCTTTTGGTGAAACCACGGGGGGGCGCGATTGGATCAACCGGATGTACTGGATATGGGTTTGGTGGAACAGATGATCCGAACACCTTAAGTGCCGCCCTTGAGATGAATTTCTTCTGGGAAATCGGGAACAACAGCATACAAAACCTTGGAGCCGCCCATGATAAAGCAATCCAGAAGTATGTCAACGAAAACGTCATTGATCAAACCGGGGCGTTCTGTATCACAGACTGGATGATCTTTGGAGACCCAAGTCTACAACTCGGTGGATATTCCTCATAAACGAGGAATCCTTCTTTTTCTTTTTTTTAAAAAAAATATTAGTTCGTAAATGAATGATTACTCGTTTATACTTCTTGCATCAGCATCGAACCAAGACAGTTCAGCCGTTCCTCATAGGAATCAGGATACAGGAACCGATCCGTCATCGCAATGCTGCTTAACAAGGCATTCCCGTCTTGTGGCGTGAAACAAAACCCGATCACCTCGTTTTCGTTGAGCACATGAATCGTTGGTATGACGACAACCGTTTGATCTAGGATCCTCCCATAATGCCCATGATCTCGACCAAAGGAAAACACCAGATTCGCGGATTTCTTATAGGTCACGGCAACCCGCGGGTTTTCCACGAACTTCTTAATCGCTAGATCTTTTGTTATTTTCTTATCGAGCTTTAGGTCATACCAGATACAATGCATATACTGCGTGTTCAGCTTCATGGCACTGGAAAACACGTTCAACTCAATACCTAAGGTCTTATACAAATGATACACGTCAACAGCATGGTGCGTCCCCATTTTCTCATCCTTGTTAGTTCCAACTTCAGGGGA
>Ga0209777_10002736_pt1 | contig 22754 bp, 22 predicted proteins | sample FrelakmetHBP12HB_FD_187147 | JGI IMG/M metagenome (GOLD analysis project Ga0209777, IMG submission 187147) | Freshwater lake sediment microbial communities from the University of Notre Dame, USA, for methane emissions studies -HBP12 HB (SPAdes)... | ecosystem: Environmental > Aquatic >...
CGGCTGACCAGTATGGCCGGGGAACAAACACAACAGCAAATAACGCAGCTTATGGCTCAGACTATCAGTATTACACAGCTCCGACAGCGTACCAAGGCGGGGGTGCTAATATGAATGCGGCGGCCATCCGCGGTGGCAATTGGAGCGATGGTTCGAATGCAGGTGTCTTTGCTGTGCAATTGCACAACGCTCCTTCCAACTCGCACGGCAGCCTTGGCTTCCGCTGCTGCAGGTAGTTTTGTAGAAATTTGAAATTTGGGAAATTGGATTTCTGACACAAATTATGCTTCAAAACCTTTCAATTTTTGAAAAGACTTATGAGTTGATTTTATGGTTATACCCGACAGTAAATAAATTCCCCAAGTCCCAAAGATTTGTTTTGGGCCAGCAGATTGAAAATACCGTCTTGGAAATTTTAAAAGGAATAATTCAAGCAAATTCAGAAAGAAACAAAATACCCTATTTAAAACAGACAAGCATTGAATTGGATAAATTGAGAATCGTTATTCGTTTAACTAAGGATTTGAAGTTTATCAGTATTCGTCAGTATCAGTTTGCCGCTGAAAAAATTAATGAAATCGGCAAAATGCTTGGTGGCTGGATAAAAGTTTCCCAATAATTTAATTTGCCATTTGTTTTTACAAATGGAGGGATAAAATCAAAGAGGCGGCGGCCATCCGCGGTGGCAATTGGAACAATGGTTCGAATGCAGGTGTCTTTGCTGTGAATTTGAACAACGCTCCTTCCAACTCGAACAACAACATTGGCTTCCGCTGCTGCAGGTATTCTTTATTATTTAAAAAAAATTGGCCCGAGCAAAATCCCCACACCAAAATTTGGCGAGGGATTAGTCTGTGCCAAAAAGACTACTGATTTTATTCCTTCTCTTTATGGGAAAATATCAAACCTGTATCCCGGAGTAGTATGAGTATCTATTCTTAATTGATTGAGAAAATTCTACTCTGGGTAAGTAGGTTCCTGAAAAGAAGGATGAAGACCTACAAAAATTTATTTAATAAGATATGCTCTTTTGAAAACCTGCTTCTGGCTTATCAAAAAGCCAGAAAATGCAAGAGATATCGCGATTATGTATTAGAATTCAGTTATGGTTTAGAGAAAAATTTATTGGAATTACAGAAAGAATTATTAACTCAAACCTATAAGCACGGCGCTTATCGGGAATTTGCGGTTTGTGATTCAAAGAGGCGTCAGATTAGAGCAGCTCCCTTTCGTGATAGAATTATCCACCATGCTTTATGTGACGTTATTGAATCTATTTTTGATAAAGGATTTATTTATGACAGTTATGCCTGCCGAAAAGAAAAGGGAACCCATAAAGCAGTAGAAAGATTGCAAAAATTTTTGAAATCTATTTCCGATCACAGAGAAGCGATTAAAGTTCCAAAAATTTATTGCCTAAAGTGCGATATTTCAAAATACTTTGAAAGTATAAACCACCAGATTTTGTTCGGGTTGATTCAAGAGAAAATAGCCGACCAAAAAGTTTTATGGCTGATTAAATTAATCATTGAGAGTAACAACAAAGAAATTGGAAAGGGGATTCCCATCGGGAATTTAACCAGTCAGCTTTTTGCCAACATTTATTTAGATGTTTTGGATCAATTCCTAAAGCATCAATTGCAAACAAGTTACTATCTTCGCTATATGGATGATTTCTTAATCATAGATTTTGACAAAAGATGTTTACGCTGGATAAGAGACAAGATACGAGAATTTCTAAGAAAAAGATTGGGACTGGAACTACATCCGAAGAAGGCCGATATTTTCCCAACCGACAAAGGTATTGATTTCCTCGGCTATCAAAATTTCAGAGATTACAGATTATTACGGAAGAGTACAGTTAAAAGATTTATTAAAAGAACAAAATTTTACCAGAAAAGATTAATTAATGGGCTAATGACCCAGGAAAAATTTGACAATTCATTACAGTCTTGGCTGGCTTATGCTGATTGGGGGAACTCCTGGCATTTAAGAAAAAAATTGTCAGAAAAACTAAAACTAAAATTAATAAAATAAGAGAAAGGGGTATCAGCTTTATTTTTCTACAACAATCTTAACTTCCACCCCAGAAAGACCACCCGTCAGAGAACTACTCTTTGCAGTTTTAATGTCCTTTCTATATAGACATTACAGAGGTCAGACTTCTGTTTTCTTTTTATACCACAATTTATATTTCTTAAGTTTATTATTTAAGCTAAAATTAATATAATTTCTAAATCTTGGAACTTATGGCTTGGGGTTCATAACTTTAAGCTTAGAATTCTTATTAGGTTTGACATCCATTTTTGAAAAAATATAATAAGAATATGCTTACCGATGAAGATATCCAAAAGATTATAGAAGCGCAAAAAGGGGTTTTCACTACCAAAGAAGATTTGGCTAAATTGTTGACCTTAGAGGAATTTGATCAGTCTCAAGAAGAAGTAAAGCAAGAAATTTTCGGTCTTCTTGAGTCTGTTCAGGCGCTTACTATTTCTGTAGATAAATTAACCAAAGTTGTAGAAGATTTGCATGAGGAATTTATAGCGATAACTGCGCAAGTTGACCGCCACGAAAAATGGTTTCATCAGATTGCCGATAAATTAGGCATAAAGTTAGAATACTAAAATTTTAATTTATGGAAGATTAAAAAGCGGCCATTTTAGCCGCCTTCTTTCTTTTTTAAAAATTTTGTATTAAAATAATGTAATGTTTAACCGTAGGAAAAAAATCGATTTTACCTTAGCGCCTTTTTTAGGAAATATTTTTTTAATATTTCTTTTATTTTTTATTTTACCCCAAATAGTTTTAGCTTCGCCCAATTTTACGAGCGACCATAAGTGGGCCTGGGGAGAAAATACCGGCTGGAATAATTTCCAGCCGACCAATGGCGGAGTGGAAGTAGCTAGCGGCGGTCTCACTGGCTACCTCTGGGCGGAAAATATCGGCTGGATAAAACTGGATTATGACGGAAATCCAGGCGCAGAAAACACAACAGCCACCAACTGGGGAGTGGTAAATGACGGTTCTGGCAATCTATCTGGCTATGCCTGGGGAGAGAACATCGGTTGGGTGAATTTCCATCCAACTAATTCACAGGTCATAATCGACGGCTCGGGTAATTTTTTAGGTTATGCTTGGGGAGAAAACATAGGATGGATACACTTTGACCATAGTCAAACTTCTTATACGCCACAATCGAGTTGGGTTGGTAATATGCCTACTGCTCCCACCTCGCTTTTATGCAACGGGCAAACAAATCCTAATAATGTCAATCCGGCAAATCAACCGCCCACCTTTTCCGCTATATATAACGATTCAAATGTAGGCGATACTGCAAATAAATACCGAATTCAAGTTGATAGCGACCCCACCTTTACGCTTCCTCCCATTTGGGATTCAGGCGCTTCGGGCACCTCAATGTCAAATTGCAGCCAGGGGAATCGCTGCGTCAATATAGTTTATAATGGGAATGATCTTTTGTGGAATACCACTTATTATTGGCGGATTAAGTTTTGGGATATAGAAGGAAATGAAGGATCTTGGAGTTCAGGACAGGACTATTTCACTACACCTAGTGTTAGTGCAAATTTCGTAGGAGACCATAAGTGGGCCTGGGGAGAAAATACCGGCTGGAATAATTTCCAGCCGACCAATGGCGGAGTGGAAGTAGCTGATTATGGTCTTGTTGGTTACATCTGGGCAGAAAATGTGGGCTGGATAAATCTAGATTATGATAGAACTCCTGGTGCCCAGAACATGTCAGCAACAGATTGGGGAGTAATCAACGATGGTTCTGGCAATCTATCTGGCTATGCCTGGGGAGAGAATGTCGGCTGGGTGAATTTCCATCCAACTAATTCACAGGTAACCATTGATAGCTCAGGCAATTTCCATGGTTATGCTTGGGGAGAAAATGTCGGTTGGATAAACTTTGACCATAATCAGACAAATTATACAGTCCAGACCACTTGGAGAGCGAGCGTTCCCCTTATCTCCTCAATTTCTGCCTCGCCCAATCCGCAAAAAGGAGGCTCAAATATCACTTTTATTGCTTCTGGCGTCAGCGATCCGCAGAACGCCAATGTTTATTTATATATTTGTTCTAATTCTACTTATACGCAATGTTCTCCAAACAACTCTCAGAATTTGATTATTCCTATCACGGGCCCTTTCCAATCTCCTTATTTCAGCGTTACAGCTAGTATCAATTGTGCTTCATGCACTTATAATGGTAGTAATTATTGGGCAAGGATTTGTGACTCAAATAATGTTTGTTCCCAGATAGTTTCTGGAGGAACCTATGCCTGCAAAAAAGAAAATAAATGTTCTTGTATCGGCCAAGGTGTACAATTGGAAGATTGCTACGGTGGTTGGTGCTGTCAAAATTCTTGCAGGTCAGGATGCTCCTATGGGAATGTCGGTTCTTTAATATCTTCTACTTTTGACACTCAGATTACTAGTGGTGTAGCTTATAATTCCATTATGTGGGAAGGAGTTGAGCCAAATGGAACAAATGTGATGCTGCAATTGGCAACTTCCAACAGTCCCGATGGCTCCTGGACTTTTTACGGCGGATCAGAAGATAGTTGTTTAACTAATCAGTACTATGTTGCGGCACCTGATACACCCGTTGAAATTAAATGTGCCAGCATTAATAATAATAAGCGATATTTTAGATACGAAGTTTTCTTATATTCAGACGCAGCGACACATCTTCTTACTCCAACCGTTACAAAAGTCATCGTGAACTATTCGCCGTAGTTAAAAATAATAAAAAATTCTTTTTGAATAAATTTTAGGCATAGAGGATTCTAGTTGTTTAGCTAGAACTCTTTTGCTAAATATTCCCAAAGATTATTTTTTATTATAAACGAGCATTGCTCGATATATCGCCGTAAGATATAATAAATTAATGAAACGGCAAAAAGGAGCGACACTTCTGGAGCTTTTAATATATGTAGCGGTTTTGTCCATAATTTTTTTAGTTATCGGCGAGACTCTTACAACCCTTATTTTTACCCAAGAGAAAATTGAGGCAAGAAAAACAGTAGATAGGGAGTTAGAATTTGCGGTTAAAAAAATCCAGCAATCAATAGAATTAGCTTCGGCTATTTCAGGTAGCTATCCCTCAAACACCCTTACCTTGACAGTAGGCGGTCAGGCAGTTAGCTATTATGTATCTTCGGGTATTTTAGAGAAAAACACTGGAGGAACCATTGTTGATTTAACTTCTAATAAAGTTGTCGTTGCCGCCGGGAGTGGTAATTTATTCTATGAAATTGAAAATCCCTCGGCAAATCCGACGGTCCAGATTAAAATGAAGGTGAGCTATATTTCCAATGACCCCCAGCTTCAGAATATCCAAGCCCAAACCCAGACCTCTTTTGCCTTGAGAGAATGATAAAAAAATTTATAATTAATTTATGGCCAAAAAATTAATGGTCATTAGTAAAAATTCAAGAGGCGTCATTGAAATACCGGCGATAATGATATTCGCCCTAGTTATTATGACTATTAGTTTGGGTCTGTTGGGAGGAAGATTTATAGAAAATATTATGAGTTTTACTTCTGTCCAGTCGCAAAAAAATTTTTATTTATCCGAATCCGGAACTCAGGATGCCCTACTTAAGATAACTCGGAATAAAAATGCCACCAGTGGCGGCTATACTCCCCCAATCATAACGGGAAATGAAACGTTGAATGTATCAATTTCTGGGACTGGCACAAAAACAATTACTTCTTCAGCTAGCGATGGAACAAGGTATAGGGATATCCAGGAGATTATTTCGGTTGATGGAGACGGCAAGGTAACTTTTTCTAATTGGCAGGAAACAGCTCAATAGCTATTAATTTTTATGCGAATAGATCTAAGAAAATTTTTAACTCAAGAAGAGAAAATTGGAGGAATAGAATTTAGCGATTCAAAAATTAGCATCGCTTATTTAAGGTCTTTACCAGATAAGAAAGAAATAACAATAGAAAAATGGGGAGAAATTAATCTCCAGCCAGGTATTATTGAAAAGGGCGAGGTTAAAAATAAAGAAATTTTAGCTTCTCACTTGAGGAATCTATTAAATAGTTTATTTCCTCAAAAAAAAAGACATTTTGGAAAAATTAGGCCACAATCTCAAAGATTCTTTCCAGTTATTATTTCTATTCCCTCCCAAAAGATTTATGCCCAAGTATTTAGTTTTCCGAGCAGAATACCTTATGAACAGTTAGAAGAAAGCATGGAATTGACTATGGGGTTTTCTCTTCCTCTTCCCCCAGAAAAAGTATATTTAGATTGGGAGGTTATAGAACCTCTTCAAAAAGAAGAAGAAAAAGAAATCCTATTAGCCCAAGTTAAAAAGAGCGTTATAGATCCTTATTTGGAAGTTTTTAGCAAAACAGATTTTGTTCCCATAGGCGGCGAATTTTATTCTGCAAGTCTTAATAGGATAATCTCCAACATTGAAGAAAAACCTTTTTATCTGGTTTTAACCACTGCCGAAGGAGTGGAAATTGCCATTTCAAAATTAAAGGGAATTCGTTTTATCAGAAGTTTATATTGGCAGGATCATCGTTATTTCAGGGAGAAGAACCAGTTGGACATGGAAGTAAAGAAAAAAATATTAAGAGATGAAACTTGGAGGACTATTAATTTTGACCAGTCTGAGAATAAAGGTTATCCAATTGAAAAGATATATTTGATAGGAGATCCAGCCGAAAATTTAGAATTCAAAGAATGTTTAAAAGAAGATTTTGATAAAGAAATTATTATTCCCGAGATTCCTTATATAATGACGACCGTCCCCAAAAAGATAGCTGAAGAAGATTTAGATGGGGTTAAAGAAATAGTCCAAATTGGGGATCAAAAAGGAAAAGTATTTAGAGGGGACAGGGCTTTGGTTGTTCTTGGGGCGGCCTTAAGAGGGTTTATTCCGAGAAGCAAGGATATATCAATTAGTTTATTACCAGTTGGGACGGAAGAGGAATACTCAGAGGCAAAATTGATCTCATTTTTAAACTTTGTAAATATTTCAGTAATCATAGCCGCCCTAATTTTCATTCCTCTTTTTGTGGGGAGTTACTTTTTAATGTCAACGGTAAAAAGTAATATTGAGAAAGAATTAGCCCATTTGCAACAAGTTTCGGTTACCGAAGAATTTAAACAAATGGAAAAAGATTCTACGGATTTCAATAATAGTTTAAACTTAATGGAGACTTTGGCGGCAGACAAATCAGATTGGTCGATACTTTTAAAGGAATTAAGCAGCAAAAAGACAGCGGGGATTATTTACAACCAAATAAGCGTAGGCACCTATAAGGGAGCTATTTCTTTGGGAGGAATGGCTTTAACCAGAGACCAATTACTTAATTTTAAACAAAGTCTTATGGGGTCTGAGATATTGACCAACGTTGATTTGCCCCTCCAGTATCTTGAAATAAAAGATAATATTAATTTTATTATAACCTTTAAGATAAAATCCTGAATGTAATATTATGATTGATGATAAAAGAAAAAAATTTAAAAAAAGAGTTTATTTCAAGGTTATTTTGATAACCCTGATTTTGGTAATTACCCTTGTTATCTCATTTATTTTTGTTAGAGAGATGAAAAAAGAAAGCAATGATTTGGTCGCCGAAAGAATAGCTGCTCAAACAATATTGGTTAGAAACGAATCAATGGCGGGACTATCTAAAGAATATGAAAAAGCAATTCCATACATAGAAAAATCTCAAAAAATTCATTTTGTGGTCGCTCCAGGAGATGTTGTTACGATAATTTCTCTTTTAGAGAAGATAGCTCAGGACACAGGTAGCAAACAAACCATTCAGTTAAAAAATGTTGAGCCCGCACCAGCTATTAGCGCCTTAGGGGTGTCAGTTAATAAAATGAATTATACGATTACCCTCGATGGAAGCTATAATAGTTTTCTTGAATATGTTAAAAAAGTAGCAGAATTGATTTATTATATAAAGATTGATTCTATAAATATGTCGGGACCTGTTGACGTAGAAAAGAATTCTCAGACAGTTATTGGGGCGTCTTTCTACATAAAGAAATAAATAAAATTAAAACCATGATTAATCCGACGAAAAAAATATTTTCAAGTATAAATCTTCAAGAATCTATTTTTCCCGCAGTCAGGGTATTGATTGTCATATTGTTCTTAGTTTCTTTGATATTTTCTTTAAGATTTGTCTATAAAATTATAAATGAGACATTGATTGTAAAACCGACGGTAACTCAGAAGCCATTTTTTGATATAGAAAGATTTAAAAAAATAGCCCCCCAGTGGGGAATTAATGTAGAATAAAATAACTTTCCCCGAGCCTCCGTGCTCGGGGCAGAAACAGTAGGACTACGATATACTGAAAGAACATGCAAACAAGATACAGGACGACCAAGGAAGAGATAAAAAAGTACATTCGGCAACAGAAAAGAAAACAAAGATAATTAAAACTTTTTTGAACCACCGACTCGACTAGGATAAAATTCCCCGCCACTCCGTCGGCGGGGAAAATTTAATTTCTGCGTGATTCTTGCGTGATTCTTGCGCGATTGTTAGAACGGAGTTATAATTAATATAGATATGTTTAATCCAAAATATAAACTCACAAATTCAATAGTGCAGAGGTTAACCGCAATTGCAGAATCCAAAGCGGTTATTGAGCGCGCCAAAATTTTACCTCAGCAGGAATTAAAACTAAGACGTCAGGTCTTAATAAGAATAATGCATAGTTCTACTGCTATAGAGGGTAATGGATTAGGCATTAATCAAATAGAGGCATTATTAGCTCGTAAAAAAATAGATGCACCGCAAAGAGATATTTACGAGGTGCAAAATTACCTTAAGGTTTTGAAATATATAGAAAAAATAGTTAAAATAAAACAGCCGATTACTGAAAAAGTTTTGCTTAATATTCATAAATTAGTGACAGATAAGACTCTTTCTAGGGAGCAGTGCGGCCATTATCGAAGGAGCCGCGTTTATGTGGTAAAGCGGCGTCCGGGATTTCCGGACGAGATTATATATACGGGACCGGAAGCCAATAAAGTACCTGAACTTTGTAAAAATCTTTTTGGATGGATATCTGAGGGCGAAAAAAAAGAGATTAATCCGATAATTGCGGCCGGGGTTACTCATCAGGAGATAGCCGCTATCCATCCATTTGCAGATGGTAACGGCCGGACTGCCAGAGCTTTGGCAACTTTAATATTATACAAGCGGGGTTATAATTTCCGTCATCTTTTTGCGCTAGAGGATTATTATAATCGCGACAGGCAGTCGTATTACAATGCGATTAATATCGGAGAAAATTATAAAGAAAGAAGAACAGATTTTACTCCTTGGTTAGAATATTTTGTAAAAGGGTTTAAAGAGGAAATAGATAATGTGAGAAACATGGTCGTCGTTCTTTCTCGTAGAAAAATAAATAAAAATATCGGTTCCAAAATTTTTCTAAGTAAAGAACAAATGGAAATTTTGGATTTTCTTGATCAAGTTGGAAAAATAACCGTAAATGATGTTATGGATATATTAAAACGTCCCAAAAGAACCGCCCAACTTCATCTGCAAAAACTTAAAAAACTTGGAATGATAAAACAAGTCAAGAAAGGTCCTGCCTCGGCTTATATGACGAAATAATTTTTATAAAAATGGTGAAGCTAAAAGATTTGCCGGAAAAAATGACAGTGGGAAGAAACAAAACTGAATTCAAATTCAATCACTTCGAATAAGACGTTCGAACCGCCCTTGCCGAAATGGCGGTTTTTGATAAAATAGGGTTATGAAACCGAAAGCAAAAATATACGTTGACGGAGCGAATATATTTTATACCCAAAAGAAATTTGGTTGGAATATAAATTGGAAGAAAACAAAGGAATATCTCGAAAACTATAAGGAAGTAGTCGAATGGAAGTATTACGTTGGAGTAAAAACCGATGACGAGAAAATGCAAAATTATTTAAGGTATTTAGATGTTATCGGGTTTTATGTTTTCACAAAACCATTTCAGAAGTTTTTTATTTAGAAGATATTATGGGGATGATAAAACGGTAATAAAAAACCCGCCACGACTTGCGTCGGGACGGTTCTGTTAAACTATTATAATTATAGCAAGTCAAAATCTGCCGTCAAGTTAGTTAGAGTTTTGTATAAAAATAGGAGTGAAAAATAGACAAAAATAGGGATGGTTTATAAATTCCATAAATTCCTATGGAAGCCCCGCCGCTATGTGGCGGATGGGTAATTCACTGAAATATCTTTAATTAAAATAAACAAATTTTACTTATTAATAACGTATGAGAAGGATTATTTTTTTTATTATTATTTTCGCAGTCATAATTGGGATAGTCGGTTTTTGGTATTGGCAAAGAAACAGTTATTCAAAAGATATTTTAAAATTAGAGATTTTAGGACCTTCTGAAACGCAATTAGCTAAAGAGGTTGAATATAATGTTAAATATAAAAATAACGGATCCGTGCGCTTAGAGCAGGTCAAGCTAATTTTTCAATATCCCGACAATTCAATAATCGGAGATGGGAAGGATTCCTGGCAGGAAATTTCTTTGGAAGATATCTATCCCGGCGAAGAAAAAACAATTTCTTTTAAGGCCAGACTTTTAGGTAAAGACGGGGAAATGAAGACGGCAAAAGCCGAATTAAGCTATAAGCCTAAAAATTTGACTGCTCAATATGTTTCAGATACCACCTTGACTACGGCGATAAAAGACGTACCGCTTACTTTTGAATTTGATCTTCCTTCTAAAATTGAATCTGATAAAGATTTAAGTTTTAGCCTTAATTACTTTTCAAATGTTGATTATCCTTTGTCTAATTTAAGCGTTCAACTCCAATATCCTTCTGGTTTTGAGTTTGTAGATTCTTCTCCGGCTTCTCTGGATAAAATCAATTGGGACATCGGTCTTTTAAATAAATCAGACGGAGGGCGAATTCAAATTACTGGCAATATATCCGGCGAAGTTCAGGAAGATAAAATTTTTCAGGCAAAAATCGGCACATGGATAAATGGAAATTTTGTTATATTAAAAGAAGCTACAAAAGGAATCGAGATTATAAAGCCTTCTCTGTACTTAATGCAGGAAATTAATGATAATCCTCAATATGCGGCGCTTCCCGGGGATTGGCTACACTATAAAATATCTTTTAAGAATATTGGCGATGGAGCTCTAACTAACCTGTCTTTGGTTAACAAATTAGAGGGGGATGCTTTTGATTTCCAGACTTTGAAGTCTGACTTAGGAAACTATAGCTCAGGAGATAATTCAGTTGTTTTTGATTGGCGGAGAATTTCTGAACTGCAATATCTAGCCCCAACAGATGAAGGAAGTGTTGATTTTTTGATAAAGTTGAAAGATGATTTGGGGAATGTGAATAACCCAACGGTTGTAAATAAGGTTTTTATTGGCCAGATAGAGGATGATTTTGTCACGAAAATAAGATCGAAATTAGAAATAGTTCAAAAGGGGTATTATCAGGATGAGGTTTTTGGGAATTCTGGGCCCATACCGCCTCAAGTTGGAGAAAAGACCACTTATACTATAATGTGGCAGGTAAAAAATTATTATTCTGACGTTAAAGACGTAAAAGTGAAGGCGGTTTTACCGCAGGGAGTAGAATTAACTGGAAAAATTTTTCCTGAAGATTCTGCTTCAAAATTTGCTTTTGATTCGCAATCGAGAGAAATCGTTTGGACTGTCGGTGACGTGAGCCGAGGAGCGGGATTATTAAGTCCAGGATCAAACATATCTTTTCAGATTGTTTTTACTCCCGATGTTTCTCAAAGAGGAAAAACAGCAGAGCTTATTACAGGGGCAAACATAACTGGAGAAGATGGTTGGACCGGAACTATATTGGAAAGCGGAGCCTCCGACATTACCACTTCTCTTCCGGACGATTCAACAATAACGGATTCAATGGGCGTAGTTAAATAATCAAATTATGGAAAACCAAATGGAAAAAATTGTCAGTCTTTGCAAGAGAAGGGGATTTATTTTTCAGTCTTCGGAGATTTATGGCGGAGTAGAGGCTTTTTGGGATTATGGGCCCTTGGGAGCTATTTTAAAAAATAACATTAAGAATGAATGGCTAAAGACATTTATTCAAAAAAGAAACGATATTGTTTTAATTGATACGCCCGTAATAATGCACCCAAAAACGTGGGAAGCTTCGGGTCATATCCAGAATTTTACAGACCCCTTGATTGAATGTAAAAAATGTAATGCTCGTTTTAGAGCTGATTATATGAAAGACGGAAATTTTGTCGGTCAAGGAAAAGCTAAAGAAAAAAACCAATGCGTTCAATGCGGGGGAAAAGATTTTACAGAGGCCAAACAGTTTAATTTAATGTTTAAGACTTTTTTGGGGTCGGTAGAAGACGATGCGCACCAAGCTTTTTTACGACCAGAAACTGCCCAAGCGATGTTCACCGATTTTGTATTGGCACAGGAATCAATGAGGATGAAAATTCCTTTTGGTATAGCACAAATAGGTCATTCTTTCAGGAACGAAATTACAACAGGGAATTTTATTTTTAGATCCAGGGAATTTGAACAGGCAGAAATTGAATATTTTGTAAAACCAGGAAATGACGAAAAAGCGTTTGAGGAATGGGTGACAATTTGGGAAAATTTCATAATAAATTTAGGGGTTAAAAAAGAAAATTTGAGAAGATATGAGCATAAAAAAGAATCACTTTCACATTATTCAAAAAGAACCATTGATATTGAATATAAATATCCTTTTGGCTGGTCAGAATTAACAGGCATCGCAAACAGGACTAATTATGATTTATCGCAGCACTCAAAATTTTCGGGAAAAGAATTATCTTATTTTGACGAAGAAAATAAAGAGAAATACGTCCCCTATGTGATAGAACCGAGTTTGGGAATAGACAGATTATTATTGGCGCTGTTGACGGATGCTTTTGACGAAATAAAGGGCGGCAGAACCGAGACGACAGAATCTGTGAAAGAAGAAGAGATAGTTTTAAGATTAGACAAAAAAATTGCTCCGATTAAAGTAGCCGTTTTGCCTTTGGTTAAAAATAAAGAAAACATAGTTAAAAAAGCTAAAGAAGTCTACCAATTGTTAAAACCTTATTTTATGATTCAATATGACGAGGTTGGCTCAATCGGCAGGAGATATAGGAGACAGGATGAAATCGGCACGCCTTTCGCAATAACAGTAGATTTCGAAACTTTAGAGAAAGAGGATGTTACCCTTCGTGACCGCGACACAATGAAACAAGAAAGAATAAAAATTAGGGATTTAGCCAATGTTTTAAAAGAGAGATTAGAGAGTTAGATGTTTAAAAAAACCACCCTTAAAAACGGTTTAAGAATTATTACTATTCCGATGAAAAACACCCAGACGGTGACAGTTTTAGTTTTGGTGGGAACCGGCTCGAAATATGAGACGAAAGAATTAAACGGAATCTCTCATTTTTTAGAACACATGTATTTTAAAGGGACAAAGAAGAGACCGTCTACGCTTGCCATAGCAGAAACCTTAGATGAAGTCGGCGGAATTTATAATGCTTTTACAGGAGACGAATACACTGGTTATTTCGCCAAAGTTGATTCTATTCATTTTGAAACAGCATTGGATTGGGTGTCGGATATATTTTTAAATAGTTTGTTGCCGGAGACAGAAATTAAAAAAGAAAAAGGAGTGATCGTCGAAGAAATTAATATGTATCGAGATATGCCGGCTCATTACGTGCAAATTCTTTGGAGCGAACTTTTATATGGCGATCAGCCTGCGGGTTGGCCAATAGCAGGTACAAAAGAAAGCGTAAATAGAATAGAGAGAGCCGATATGGCAAATTATATGAAAAATCAATATACGGCTGAAAACACTCTTGTGTGCGTAGCCGGTAATATGGAAGAAGGAATAACTGTTAAAAAAGTAGAAAAATATTTTTCAAAAATAGGTACCGCTAAAAACTTTTTAAAGCCAGCGGTGATAGAAAAACAAAAAAAACCCGAAGCTTTAGTTTGCCATCGAAAAACCGATCAGACGCACCTATGCCTTGGCGTCAGGGGATATAATATATTTCATCCACAAAAATATGCTTTTGAATTATTAGGAGTGATTCTTGGCGGGATGATGAGTTCGAGATTGTTTGAAGAAATAAGAACAAAACTTGGGCTTGCATATTATATACACACGGAAGCTTCGACAGATACGGATTCGGGATGCCTAGTTACTCAAGCTGGCATTGATAATCAGAACGTAGAAAGGGCGATAGAAGTTATTTTAAAAGAATATAAAAAAATTTCTCAAATAAAAGTTCCTGCGGCTGAACTTAAAAAAGCGAAAGATAATATTAGGGGGAAAACAATTTTAGAATTGGAGCCTTCTGACACTCAATGTTCTTTTTACGGTTTGCAGGAATTACTGGAAAGAAAGATTTCAACCCCCGAAGAGATTTTTAAAAAAATTGATAAAGTTTCTCAAAATGATATTCTAAAAATAGCGAAGGATATTTTTAGGCCCGAAAAATTAAATCTATCTTTGATCGGGCCGTTTGGGGAAAAAGAAAAATTCGAAAAATTACTTTCTTTATGAGCGACGAAAAATTACTTGATATTTCCTGGGGAACGATTGTAAAAATTGGCACTGCCGTCTTGATTTTTTATTTACTCTATGTGATTAGGGATATTTTAGTTTGGATAATTTTTGCTTTAATAATTTCCTTTTTATTTAACCCAGCCATTAATTTTTTGAACAGGCGGCATATTCCCAGATTGATTTCTGTTATTTTTGTGTATGTTGTGATTTTCGGTTTTTTTATTTTAATCATTTATTTAATGGCGCCTTTGTTTATCTCTGAAATTCAGCAATTTTCTCAGTTTTTACCTCAGTATTTTGAAAAGATAGCCCCTGCTTTAAGGGGTTTGGGGATAGAAGCCTTTAAGAGTTTCGAGATTTTTATACAATCTTTGCAAGGATGGTTAATCAAGGCTTCTACGGGATTGTTGGGTGCCCTTTCGGCAATTTTTGGCGGAATTTTTTCTGCCCTTACGATTTTTACTTTAGCGCTTTTTTTCTCTATAGAAGAAAAGGATTTAGAAAGAACAATTAAACTTATTTCCCCGCGCAAGTATGAAGATTTTGTTTTAAATATATGGCATTCTTGTCAGAATAAAGTTTCTATTTGGTTCGGAACAAAAATTTTGGGCTGTGTTTTTGTAAGCGTAGCTTCTTTTATATCTTTTCATCTTTTCAAGATAGATTATTCTTTAGCTTTATCGCTTTTTGCCGGCGTATCAAATATAATTCCCATTATTGGCCCGGTTTTGGCAGGTATAATGATAGTTATCATCGCTACTTTTGATTCGTGGTTAAAGGCGGTATTTATATTGTTAGTTTTTCTTCTTATTCAACAAATAGAAAGCAATATTTTAATGCCCTTTTTAACAAAAAGATTTATTGGGATTTCTCCAGCTTTAGTTTTAGTTGCCTTATTAATCGGTGGAAAACTTTGGGGGGTTCTCGGCGCAGTTTTAACCATTCCCTTACTGGTTGCGATTGTTGAATTCTCAAAAGACTTTTTAAAGAGGACCAAAGAAGAATCAAAAGCAGAATCAGAGACTGTATAATATGTCGAATCTTTATATCGTTGCCACTCCAATCGGTAATTTGGAAGATATTTCGAAACGCGCCCTCCGGATACTGTCGGAGGTTGATTTAATTTTATGCGAAGATACAAGAGTTACTTTGAGGTTATTAGATCATTACGGAATAAAAACGCCGTCTTTAAGTTATCACCAGCACTCAAAAATACAAAAAGTTGATTATATTATTAATTTATTAAAGCAGGGGAAAAACATAGCTTTGGTTTCTGACGCCGGAACACCGGGGATCTCTGACCCTGGGAATATTTTGATAGAAAAAATTAATGAAAAATCGGGGGATTCCACAAATGTTGTGCCGATTCCCGGCCCTTCAGCCGGAATTTCAGCGGCAAGCGTTTCAGGTTTTCCAATGGATAAATTTTTGTTTTTGGGATTTCCTCCACAAAAGAAAAAAAGAAAAAAATTTTTTGAAGAAATAATAAATTCGAAATATCCCGTTATATTCTACGAATCTCCTTACAGGGTTATCAAAAGCCTTGAAGAATTAAAATCAGCAGCCGAAAGTTCTAATATAAAATTAGAGTTAGTTGTTTGTCGTGAGTTGACTAAAAAATTTGAGACAATCTACAGGGGAAACATTGAAAAAACGATAGAAGGTGTTAAAAATAATGAAATAAAAGGAGAATTTGTTGTTATGGTTAAAAAATATGAAAAATAAATTTTTTATAACAACAGGTATCGCTTATACTAATGCTCCGCCCCATATCGGATATGCTTTAGAATTGATCCAGGCAGATGTTTTAGCAAGATATCATAAAATTTTGGGCGAGGACGTTTTCTTTTTGACCGGTACCGATGAGCATGGTTTGAAAGTCGCGAGAAAAGCGGAAGAATCAGGAAAAACTCCGGAAGAATTTACAGAAGAACTTTCTAGAAAATTCAAGGAACTTACGAAAGTTTTGAATTTATCAAACAACGATTTTATAAGAACTACCGATAAAAAGCGTCATTGGCCGAATGTTGAAATGGTTTGGAGAAAATTACAAGAAAAAGGAGATATATACAAGAAAAAATACAAAGGGCTTTATTGCGTGGGGTGCGAGGCGTTTATTAAAGAAAAAGATTTGGTTGATAGAAAATGTTTTATTCATAACAAAGAGCCAGAGATTGTTGAAGAGGAGAATTATTTTTTCAAGCTTTCAAGGCCGGAATATGTCAACCAGCTTAAAAAAGAAATAGAGGAAAATAAAATAAACATAATTCCCGAAGGGAGGAAAAACGAGATTTTGAGCTTAATTAACCAGGGAGTGGAGGATATCAGTGTTTCGAGGGCTAGAGAAAATTTAAAATGGGGTATTCCCGTGCCCGGCGACGATAGCCAAACAATTTATATTTGGTTTGAGGCTTTAATAAATTATTTATTTCCGAAAGAAAAAGGATATTGGCCACCCGATGTCCAATGTATAGGAAAAGACATCTTCAGGTTTCATGCTTTAATTTGGCCGACAATGCTAATAGCTTTTGGAACAGAAAGGCCAAAAAACATATTAGTCCACGGATTTATAACTTCTAATGGGAAAAAAATGTCAAAATCTTTGGGGAACGTCGTGGACCCATTTGAACTAGTAAAAAAATATGGGGCAGATGCCGTTAGATATTTCCTTTTGAGAGAGATTTCTTCAACCGAAGATGGGGATTTTGCTTATGATAAATTTGCAAAATTGTATAATGCTGACTTGGCTGGCGGATTGGGGAATTTATTAGCAAGAGTTTTAAAGCTAAATGAAAAAATAAATATAAAAAAAGAAGACAAAAATTCAGACTTGGAAAGTTTTATTATTAAAACGAAAGAAGAATATAAAAAATCATTTGAACTGTTCAAGTTCAATGAAGCACTTGGCGCTATATGGAATTTAGTGAATGTTTGCGATAAATACATTGACGATAAAAAGCCTTGGGAAGATACCGAGAATAAGAAAGGAGTCATTGCTAATTTAATGTTGGCATTGGGGGAAATAGGAATTTTAATAAAACCGTTTTTGCCAGAAACATCGGAAAAAATGTCAAAACAATTAAAAGATAAAAAAGGAATTTCGTTATTTCCCCGCTTTCGCTAAGGCTTCGGTGGACAGGTAAGAATCTTAAAATAAAAATATGCTTACAGTTATAATCATAATTTTAGGGTTAATAGTTTTTGAAATTGTCAGTTCGGTTGACAATGCTATTGTTAATGCTCATGTCTTAAAAACAATGAGCGTAAAGTGGCGGAAAATTTTCCTTTTTTGGGGAATAATTTTTGCTGTTTTCGTTATCCGAGGATTAGTTCCTTTATTGGTTGTTTGGATGTCTGTGCCGGAAATTGGATTTATGGGCGCATTTCACGCGGCTTTTTCAGGCTCAAACCAATTCAAACAGCTCATTGAAGAGAGAAAAGGTATAATTCTTTTGGGAGCAGGAGTTTTTATGGCTCTTTTGTATCTTCACTGGTTATTTTTAGAAAAAAAGGATCCTTATTTCGTTCCAGACAAGCTTATTAAACCCCAACATGGCATTTGGTTTTTTGCTTGTGCTGCCATTTTATTAGTCGGCTTATTATATGCGGCGCGGGCATCTTTTTTTTTGATGCTTTCCGCTGCTGTGGGTAACGCGGTATTTTTCATACTTTATGGCTTCAGGGAACAGGCGGCAAAACAAGAAGAAATGTTGCAGGATTCAAATAATAATTTGAGTGGCTTTTCAAAGCTGATGTATCTTGAGGTTTTAGATGCTTCGTTTAGTTTTGACGGAGTTTTTGGCGCTTTTGCTTTTACGACAAGCATTCCCTTAATCCTTATCGGGAACGGCATCGGGGCTTTAGTTGTGAGACAGCTTACGATAATGGGCATTGAAAAAGTTTCTCAATATAAGTGGTTAAAAAACGGGGCGATGACTTCGATAGGATTATTAGGCGTAGTCATGATCGTAAAAAGTTTTGGCATTTATATTCCCGCATACCTTCCGACATTATTTACGATAGGGTTTGTTGGATTGACCTTTTGGGCATCGCATAAGTTATTAAAAAAGCAGGGTACGACCGTAATGTAAAAAATTATGTTGATTGATACTCACTCTCACGTTAATTTTAATGCTTATAAAAACGATGCCGACGAAGTAATCCGTCGGTCTTTGAATAATAATATTTGGATGATAAATGTTGGTTCTCAATATTCTACATCGAAAAAAGCTGTGGAGATTGCCGAGGAATATCCAGAAGGCGTTTATGCGGCGGTTGGAATTCACCCGATACATTTATCACGCGGAATTTTTAAGACAAAAATTGATGCAGAAGAAATAGAATTTGAAACTCGCGAAGAAGAATTTGATTACAAAAAATATAAAGAACTTGCCGGTTCAAAAAAGGTGGTAGCTATCGGTGAAATCGGTTTTGATTATTGGTATCGGCCAAAAACAAAAGTAAAATTAGCTGAATTCAAAAATTACCAAAAAGAAGTTTTTTTAAAACAACTAGAATTAGCAAAAGAATTGAATTTGCCGGTTATTTTACATTGCCGCGTCGCTCATAATGATTTAATAGAAACCCTTACTCCGCAGATTAAAAATTATAAATTAAGAGGAGTTTTACATTGCTTTACCGGAACCTTAGAAGATGCTAAAAAATATATTGAAATGGGTTTTTATATCGGATTTAATGGGTTGATTTTTAAACTAAATCAATGGGATGAAATTATTAAAAAAATTCCGATAGAAAAAATTTTAGTTGAAACTGATTGTCCTTATCTTACGCCAAAACCAATGGTGGGTCGGAACGAACCATTGTATGTAAAATATACTGCTGAAAGGATTACCGAACTTAAAAATCTAAACTACGATGAAGTATCAAAAATAACTACTCAAAATGCAAAAGAATTATTCAAAATCTAGTCCAAAAATTGCGATAATCGGCGGGAGTGGGATTTATGATCTGGGGATTTTTAAAAAAGAAAGAGAGATAAAAATAAAAACTCCCTTTGGTTTTCCGTCGGCCCCAATTGAAACGGGCGATTTTTTGGGCAAAAAAGTGGCTTTTTTGGCTAGACATGGCAAAAAACATCAGTTCCCGCCCCATAAAGTTCCTCAGAGGGCCAATATCTGGGCGTTAAAGAAGTTAGGGATTGAGAGAATTATCGGAATTTGCGCTGTCGGTTCTTTACAAGGGGATTTTAAACCGGGAGAAATAGTTGTTTGCGATCAGTTTGTAGATTTTACTAAAAAAAGAGATTATACATTTTATGATAAAGAAGCTGTTCACGCCTCATTAGCTGATCCGTTTTGTTCTGAGTTGAGAAAATTATTTTGTAAAGAAGCTGAAAAGCTTAATATACCCGTCCATAAAAAAGGGACTTATTTGTGTATTGAAGGGCCAAGATTTTCAACCAGGGCTGAGTCTAAATTTTTCAGGAGTTTCGCTGATATTATCGGAATGACTTTAATCCCAGAAGCGGTTTTGGCCCGAGAGCAAGAAATTTGTTATCTTTCTTTAGCAATGATTACAGATTACGATGTTTGGCAGCCGCATCCCGTTAATGCAGAGGAAGTAATAAAGACCATGAAAGAAAACTTGGGGAAGATTAAAAAATTATTAGAAATTTCACTTCCAGAAATTGATGAAAAAAGAAATTGTTTTTGCAAGGAATCTTTAAAAACCGCAAAAATTTAAAAATATGAAAATAGAAGATTTAATAAAATCTAAAATCAGAGAAATTCCCGATTGGCCCAAAAAAGGAGTAAGTTTCAAGGATATTACGTCTGCTCTTAAGAACAGGGATCTTTTTTATAAAATGATAGATATTTTAGTTAAACCTTACTCTAAAGAGAAGATTGATAAAATCGTCGGTATAGATGCGCGTGGTTTTATATTGGCCGCCGCGGCGGCATATAAGCTAAAAACAGGCCTGGCGATTGTTAGAAAGAAAGGGAAACTTCCCGCTAAAACTGTTTCTCAAAAATATTCGCTTGAATATGCCAGTAATACTTTAGAAATGCACGAGGACTCTATTTCACCCGGAGAAAAAGTTTTAATACTTGATGATGTTTTAGCTACCGGTGGAACGATGAAGGCCACAGTAGATTTAGTAAAAAAACTTAAAGGAAAAATAATCGGCATAGGATTTCTTATAGAATTAACATATTTAAAAGGAAGAAAAAATCTTAAGGGGCAAAAAATCAGATCATTGATTAGCTATTAAAGCCATTTTAAAAGATGAAAAATTTTATTGTTTTAACGTCGTCTACGGAACATTTGGCAGGAAATCTCAAAAAGAAATTGAGAAATTTTGAGTTTATTATTCCCGATAAAAACAAAGATGGAAAAAGGCTTTTCCCTGATGGAGAAATATATATGAGAATATCGGAAGTAAACAATTTTAAAGGGGCTAGGATTATCGTTTTGCATTCAGGTTCTCCTTACCCAAATTGCGGGCTGATTGAACTAGAATTAATTTTGCAAATTTTAAAAGATTATAAAATAATGCCCGAGGTTTTCTTTACATATTTTTCTTATGGGCAGCAAGATAAGATATTTGAAAACGGAGAAACTAATGCCGCCGAAAATTTAGTTAAAAAATTAATTAATTATTACAAAGTAAAAAAGATTTATATAATTGATCCGCATTTTGGGAAAATGGACTGGGTAAAAAAATATCCCATTATTAACGTTTCGGCAGTGCCATTCTTGGTTCAAAGAGTCAAGGAAAATTTTGGTAAGGATATTTTGTTTTTATCCCCAGATGAAGGAGGTAAAAGAAGGACGGGAATTTTTGGTTTGAAGAAAAAAAGAATAAATTCTCATAAGGTAGAGGTTATTTCTTCAGGAATACACGTTAAGGGAAAGACGGTAGCAGTTATTGATGATCTTTTAGAAACCGGAGGTACCCTCTTAAGATTTTATGATTTTGCAAAAGAATCTGGAGCAAAAAAAATAATAGCCCTGATAACACACGGGGTTTTAGAGAAAGGCATAAAAAGAGTAAAAAATAGTTTTTCAGAGTTTTATTTTACTAATACGATAAAACAAAAAGAAGCAAACGTTGATGTTGTAGGTCTAATTGCCGATTGCATAAATAAATTCTAGTAAAATATTTTTTATATAAAATAAAGTCGGCTTTTAAGAGTTGATTTTTTTTGATAAGATTAAATATAAATTAATTTTCTTATGGCTTCTTATAATCCGCAAAAAATTGAAAAAAAATGGCAGAAAAATTGGGAGAAAAGGAAGACTTTTTATGTTGATCTGAAAAAATCCAAAAAACCATATTATAACCTAATGATGTTTCCTTATCCTTCCGCCGAAGGGTTGCACGTCGGGAACGTTTATGCTTTTACAGGATCTGATATATATGGTCGTTTTCGCAGAATGCAAGGGTTTGATGTTTTTGAGCCAATGGGTTATGACGCTTTTGGTATCCATTCTGAAAATTTCGCCATCAAAAAAGGAATTCATCCCAAAGTTTTAATTAAAAAAAATACTGATAATTTCCGTCGTCAACTGAAAAGCCTTGGTTGTCTTTTCGATTGGAGACACGAAATCAACACAACTAATCCGGGTTATTATAAATGGACGCAGTGGCTTTTTTTGCAATTATTCAAAGCCGAGCTGGCTTATAAAAAAAAGGCGCCCGTTGATTGGTGTCCTTCTTGTAAAACGGTTTTAGCCGACGAGCAAGTTGTTAGTGGTAAATGTGAGAGATGTGATAGCGAAGTTGTTCAAAAGGAAACAGAGCAATGGTTTTTCAAGATTACAAAATATGCCGATAAATTATTAAAAAACTTAGAAACAATTGATTGGTCAGAACGAACAAAGATCACTCAAAAAAACTGGATAGGCAAGTCAGAAGGGGCAGAAATAGAATTTCTAATTTCTCCCGAGGGAAATTCAATCAAAGTTTTTACAACAAGGCCCGATACTTTGTTCGGGGTAACTTATTTGGTAGTGGCGCCAGAACACGAAATAATTTTAAATTTGAAAGATAAAATATTAAATCAAGAAGAAGTACGGTCTTATATTGAGCAATCAAAAAGAAAAACAGATTTAGAAAGAACTGATTTGATAAAAGAAAAAACAGGGGTTGAATTAAAAGGGGTAAGGGCGATAAATCCGGCGGACAAGGAAACGATGCCAATT